>Ga0307378_10007631_pt1 | contig 14503 bp, 14 predicted proteins | sample UN1MG_FD_202238 | JGI IMG/M metagenome (GOLD analysis project Ga0307378, IMG submission 202238) | Soil microbial communities from Risofladan, Vaasa, Finland - UN-1 | ecosystem: Environmental > Terrestrial > Soil > Coastal area > Acid sulfate soil | place: Finland: Risofladan, Vaasa | collected...
CACCCAGGACGCCGCGATGAGGTCCTCGAGCCGCCCGTTCGTGCATGTCCCAATGAAAGCCTGGTCTATCTCGACGTCTCCGAATTCCTCGACGCTCCTCCCTGATTCCACCTTGTCCGGACCAGACACCATCGGGGGTATGTCCTCGGCGACCAGTTCGATAACGTCACAGTAGTTTGCGTCTGGGTCTGAGGCGCACGCACTCCCGTCGCTCGATGTGCATTCCGGCGACCATGTGCTAAATGTCGAATCGGCCGGGGCGATCGCTGCTTTTGCGCCCATCTCAGCGGCCATGTTGCAGAGCACCATCCTGCCGGATATCGATATGTCGAACAGAAATATCCCGCTGAACTCCAGACATTTGTAGTCGGCCCCGGACGGTCCCAACTTGGAGGCAAGGTGCAATGCTATGTCCTTCGGGAACACCGCCCGCTCCAGATGGCCAGTCATCGTGACCTTGATCGACTCCGGCACTTTGAGCCAGGTCTTGCCTGTAGCCCATATACCAGCCATCTCAGTGGCGCCAATGCCGGCACCGAAGGCTCCTACGGCACCGATGGTGGTGGTGTGCGAATCCGCTCCGAGCACGAGCTGTCCGGGTCTCACAAGCTTCTTCTCGACAAGCAGCTGATGGCAGACGCCTTCTCCGACGTCGTAAAATTTCTCGATACCCATCCTACGCACTACATCCCTGATCCGCGCGTGAGCATTCGCGGTCTGGACAGTATTGGCAGGCGAACGGTGGTCGAGAACAACGACGATCTTGTCCGGGGCCCACGGTCTCTCGAGGCCGAACTGTTCGAAGGCTTTGTCCACCAAGAACGTATTCTCGTGGGACATAACGACATCGGGCGTTGCCTCGACGATATCGCCAGCCTTGGCACCGGGATCACCAGCTGCTCTGCCGAGTATCTTCTCGGCGACTGTTCTGCCGCTCAACGGGCTCTCAATAGAGCCTGAGTATTTTAAGTCTTAGTGTTTCCTCTTCCTGGCCCGGACCAGAAGCACGACAAAGACGATCATTGGCACCACAAGAACCGTTGAGAACTCCGGTATCGCGAAGCCCGACATGTAGTTGTCAGGCACGGTGTCGTTGTCACAGTCGATGCAGAAGTCGTAGAACAGGCTCAGATGGGACCATCCGTTGTAGGCCAACTTCAGAGTGTTGTCAGGAGCTACGTCGCAGGCATTGGTGCCGTCGCCCCCTGTGATGACCGCAACCATCCGAATCACAGCTCCTGAAGGGACGGAGCTGGGAGAACCGTAGACCATATTCCACGGAATCGCGATTTCCACGGTGGCTGATCCGCCGTCGGGATTCCCACTCGCGACTTGGGCGACAAAATCACTAATATTTTGCACTAATGCATTTGACACGAACCTCCAGACCTCCGGAATATGCCCGGAACCGTATGCTTCGTACTGGCATATCATGAGGTCTGCGTCGAACCCGCCTAGGAAATCGAGATGCCTGCTCCACGCGTTAAGGGCCGACACGTTCGTGGCGCCCGTCCCACGGATGGTGTCGAGGTAGACGATCAAGGAATTGCCAGAGGTTATCGTGTAATCCACTCTGACGAACAGGTAGTCGGCGTCCCAGGTCACGTACATTAGCTGGATCTCGTTGTTCGCCCAGTTTGAGTCACTGTCGGAGTCGTCCACAGCGGCCTCGGAGACCTCCCAACCGGTAAGGTCAATGGGCAATGAGTGGTAGGGTCCAGTTCCCTGATCGATATCGGAAACGTCCCTAGGGCGAAGCGTGAAGTTTCCGTCATCGGAGAACACTATGCCGGTCACCATGACGAATCCCTCGTATGACGAGAGCGTGATGTTGGTCGCCTGAACCTGGAACACGCGGCCGTACATCCAGAGGGTGGAGACGCAAATGCTCCTCTCCCACGCAGGGGGGCCGACATATGATGTGTTGTGGTAAGTGAAGTTCGTCAGGTATCCGTTCATCTCTACCAGCAGGCCCTCGTGCGATCCGTCGACGAGGGTGGAGTTGTAGAGATGCTTCACTTCGACGGTGTTGCCAGTTGACACGATCCAGTAGCTTAGGCAATCCTCTATCGCATGCATACCCAAGTCCGTGACATCCACCGTGCCATTCAGTCTGACCAGGTCTCCTCTTGAGACGACGAATGTGAAGGCGGTGCCGGAGACGTTGACCATCATTCCGCCGGTGGAGTCCTGCATGAAGAGATATCCCCCTTCGTACTCGCCTGGGGCTGCTGTCAGATATCCTTGTATGGTGACGCTTGTTCCTTCATACGTAATGATGTCTGAATGGATATCACCGATGTCGGTAAGTGTGCCGTTGAGGTAGTCCGACGGCCAATCGCTCGATGATGCAGTGTCGTCAATGTCGTTGGCGAGGCCTTCTTCAGAGCCCGTCGTTCCGTCATAGTACATGAAGGCGGAGAACGCGGAAAGTGCAAATGCGAGCGACAGCGCAAATGCCACAAGCGCGCGGGTCCTCTTCCGACCCTCCGCGGGGGCGCACTCCCTTTCGATGATGGGCGCTTTGGATGCACAAGGCGCCATGTGATGGTTCTCACGGTTGAGCGTCGCGGGATATTTGGTACTTCGTGTCGTCGAGTTCCCCTCCATGCATTGATGGTCCGAACGGCTATAGCTGACCCCTTAATTTCTGGATGGCGTATTTCAAGCTGTTTAGGATACGCACGAAACATCTCCCGGCTTACTTGACATCGTGATTCCTACAACCCCGCCGATGTAAGAGGCAGGCGTGGCGGGGCATGCCTTCAGCCGCAGTCGGTCGAAAAGGTATTTCCTTCTGTAAACACTAACGAAGTTGCCATGGAAAAGGTCTTGTCCGCCAAAAGCGGGTCGAAAGTGCTTATGCTCGGCAACGAGGCGATCGCCAGGGGTGCCCTCGAGGCGGGCGTCTCGGTGGCCACGACGTATCCAGGGACTCCTGCGTCAGAGATAGGCGACACGCTTGCCAGGGTCGCAAAGGATGCGGGCATCTACTTCGAATACTCCGTGAACGAAAAGGTGGCTACGGAGATGGCAATAGGAGTAGCCACTTCGGGCCTTCGTGCCCTTGTGAGCATGAAGCACGTTGGTGTCAACGTGGCGGCTGACGCGTTGATGACTTTCGCGTACACGGGCACCAGGGGCGGCTTCGTGATCGTGACCGCAGACGACCCGTCATGTCACTCCAGCCAGAACGAACAGGACAACCGATTCTACGCCATCTTCGGCGGTTTTCCTCTCTTCGAGCCTTCGACCCCTCAGGAATGTCTCGACATGACCAAGCGCGCTTTCGAGGTCTCCGAAGAGCTTGAGATGCCCGTGATGCTCCGCACCACCACCCGGATAGCGCACGTTCGCGCACCGGTCCTGGTCGGAGAAATCAGGAAGGGCGTCTCGAAGGGTGAATTCGAAAAAGACCCATCGAGGTTCGTTCCAATGCCGGCAACGGCACGTGCGAGACATCTCGTTCTTCTGGAGAAGCTTGAGCAAGCCGAAAAAATGGCAGAAGCGTCCGAATTCAACATGATTGAAGGGGAAGGAACTAACGGCTTGGGCATCATAACTTCATCCGTTGCGGCCACATATGTCCGCGATGCAGTGCGAAGCATCGGGCTTACGGCGGACATTCTCAGACTTGGATTCTCAAACCCCTTGCCTAGAACGAAAATCCTCGAGTTCCTCAGCCTTCACGACAAGGTGATCATTGTTGAGGAGCTCGAACCTCTAATGGAGACGGCGATACGTGCACTCGCCCAACGAGAGTTGGTGAAGACCAAGATCCTCGGCAAGGCTGACGGTTTGTTTCCGAGAGCTCATGAGTTCACGGAGGCCATTGTGGCTGCTGGACTGTCGACCGCGGGCGGAGCGACGACCACCAGCCAAGCGGAGTGTCCGGCTCAAACCGACCTGCCAATTCGGCCGCCCGTCCTGTGCGCAGGATGCCCCCACAGCGCCACGTACTTCGCCGTCAGCAAAGCCGTCGGCAAGAAGGCTCTATTCGCCTCAGACATCGGGTGCTACACTCTGGGTGTAGCGTCCCCCTACAGTGCCGCCGACCTGCTGGTATGCATGGGTTCCAGCGTCGGGACGGCTGGGGGATTGGCTATGGTCAACGAACTGCCAGTCATAGCATTCATAGGAGATTCCACGTTCTTCCATGCAGGCGTGCCTGGCCTGATCAATGCTGTCCACCAAGGCCACAAGTTCCTGCTGATGATCCTCGACAACAGGACGACCGCAATGACTGGTCACCAACCACACCCGGGCAGTCGCCCCGACCCGCGCAACCCCGGCGCATTGCCGATCGTGATCGAAGAAGTGGTCAGGGGATGTGGTGTGAAGTGGTTGCGAACGGTAGATCCGTACGACGTAGAAACCACCATCGACGCCATCAAGGAGGCCATCACGCACGACGGCGTGAGCGTGATCATCGCGAGGAGGGAGTGCGCCCTGATAGCCGACCGCGACAACACAGGCGCAATCATCCGAAAACATCACATCGACCAGGAAGCCTGCAAGAAATGCAGGACTTGCGTCACGAAGTTCCAGTGCCCCGCCATCTCCAGCGTAGACAAAGTCCAGACGATAGACGAGACACAGTGCGCCGGCTGCGGCGTCTGCGCCAAGGTCTGTCCATACGGTGCCATCAAGGAGGTCGACTGATGGTCGATATCTACCTCGTTGGCGTCGGAGGGCAGGGCATCATCACAGCGTCGAGGATAATCGGCGAGGCGGCGATGCTCGCAGGGGAGAATGTCGTGCTGAGCGAGACCCATGGTATGGCGCAGAGGGGCGGTTCGGTCGTCTGCACAGCAAGGATAGGCGACGTGTCCGGTCCACTGATATCCGATGGCAAAGCGGATGTGATACTCTCGCTCGAGCTGCTAGAGACCCTCAGGGCGCTATGCAAAGCGTCGAAGGATACTGTCGTTGTTGCCTCGACGGAGACGTGGATACCTCTCAGTGTCTCCACCCAGAAGATGATGTACCCCTCAGCCGACGAGGTTCGCGAGAGGCTCGGGCGCGTCTCCCGCAGGACGCTACTAGTCGACTCACGAAGGATGGCCGAGGATGCGGGGACGCCGATATCCTCCAACATCGTGATGATAGGTGCACTAGCAGGAACCGGGATCACGGGAATCGAAAGGGGGGTTTTCGAGGCAGCCGTCGAGAAGGTAATACCGAGGAAGATAGAGGAAAACCGCAGGGCGTTCGCCAGCGGTTATGAAGAGGGCAGGAAGGCCCTCGGATGAAGAATGTTTTAAAACGAAGGATGGCATAGCACCGCCAAAGGGCCCATGGTCTAGTGGTTATGACGACGCCCTTACAAGGCGTAGATCACCGGTTCAAACCCGGTTGGGCCCACCTAAAGCCTCCATCAGTCAAACCTTCTTCTGCATCCTGCGATAGAGCTTGTCCCAGGCGTCGGTCGTCAAGAAGCTCTCCTCCATATCGCCCACCATTCTCTCGAACTTGTTTATCGGCACGGCGAAGGATAGGATGTTCTCGCCGACATACGGACGGGCAGATATGTCGAACATCCCGATCACGCATCGGGGACGAGGTGACCGAAGTTCGAGATACGGGTGATACACTGTCGAAGAGCAACCCGCGCCGAACGGGCATATCACCGCGTTCGGCTCCGCCTCGTCGAAGTTGGCCAGAGTGAACAGCCCAGCGATGACATCTTGGCTCGCGAGGAACACGACTACCTCCGGCTCCTCGTCGTCAGTCAGTTTGTCCCAGCGCTTGAAGTTGAGGTATTTTCCTGGAGCCTCGAAAGGCGGTGAGTACTTCGAACTCTCTCGGACAAGCTCAGGGGACTTCTTGTAGCGCTCCCCCTCGAGCTTGCCAGGTATCCCTGTAGACAAGAAATAGTCGAAATCCTTCATCGGGACCTCGGCGGCAAACCCGCAGTATCTCCTAGCCCCGCCACAGAGTGGGCTGTCTGAACATATGGACAGAGATTCGCCCTCTCTGACCACCGACAACATCTCGATGAGGCATCTGCCCTTGGACTTGGCCGCCTCAGAATCCACCAACGGCTTGTCGGAGTAGAATATCGCAAGCGGTAACTCAGCGTCACCGAAGTGCCTCCTCCACGACGACACGAACGTATCCCTCTCAACCACTTCAATCACCCCAAACGTGCCACTTCACTCAGCAGATGCACACGGAATCCATAACTACCTTGCGTCTGCACCGAAAAAGACAGATAGCCCTCTCAATGAACGGTGGCGTCTTCTGACCATTAAAACGCACATCTTAATACTAATACATGTATCGTGTTGAACCGAGGAGACAGGGTGACCAGATGAAGGAAAGCAAGGTAATCAGAGACCCGAGGGCCTTCCAGCTGCTTGCCGACGAAACCAGGTTGAGGATGATCTACCTGATGAGAGCGAAGGAGCTCACGGTGAGCCAGATGGCTGCAGACCTCGGCCTCTCGCCTCAGACGATATATCACCACATCAAGAAACTTAAAGAGAGCGACATGGTCGAGGTGTCAAAAGAGGTGAGGGTCGACCATTTGGTCGAGTCCTATTACCGGGCGACCGCCGGGATATTCCATTTCGTGAGCGGCGGATGCTACGACAAATGCAGAGGCAAAGACCTTGTGGGAAAGGCGTTTAAAGCCCTTGGCAACATGGGACACGACCTCGACATAGGTCCCGTCGCACTGAACAGTATCTCCAAGTCAATGGAGATGCTCCGAAAACGGCGGGAGGACCCGGACATCATAACGAAAGTCTACGATATGGACGACCTGGACCCGTTCAACCAGAACGACGTGATCGAATTCGCCATGTTGATGACCATGAGTGACGGAGAATTCGAGAAGTACATCGATGCACAGAGGAAGATCCGAGAAGCACTCCGGTCAAGCAGGAAAGGGAAACACTGAACAGGAACTAACGAGAGAATCTGTCAATCCACTGTACGAGGCGAGAGCGATGCAGCCAAGGAGCGAACTCTGGAAACACCGAGATTTTCTGAACGTCTGGGCGGCTGAGACCATATCCGTCTTCGGAAGCCAGTTCTACTTGATCGCGATGCCACTTGTCGCAGTGCTCGTTCTGGACGCCTCCGAATCAGATATGGGACTTCTATTCGCGGTCGAGATGTCTCCATTCTTGATCTTCGGCCTGTTTGCGGGAGTACTAGCCGACAGAAAGGAACGCAGGCGAATGATGATAATCTGTGACTTTGGCAGGGCATTCACCCTCGCGGTGATTCCCGTGGCTTGGTATTTCGATGTTCTCACGTGGTCAATCATGTTCGCTGTCGCTTTCACGGCTGGTGTGTTCACCGCCTTCTTCGATATAGCATACCAGGCATACCTCCCAGTGCTTGTCAAGCGAAACCAGTTGCTCGATGCCAATAGCAAACTCGAGACAAGCAGGTCATCGTCTCAAGTCGCAGGGCCGAGCATAGCCGGAGTCGTGGTTGACTTGGTCGGTGCGCCGCTTGCGGTCCTGACGAATTCCATCTCATTCCTGGGTTCAGCTGCGTTCCTGCTCCGTGTGAAGAATAGGGAGAACGTCGACAAGAGGTGTGCAGACAAACCAGTGATGACGGAGATTCGTGAGGGGCTCCGCATCGTCCTGAAGAACCCGATTCTCAGGGGAATCGCGGGGTGCACGTCCACAGGGAACCTCTTTGGCAGCATGTTCTTCGCATTGATGATACTCTTCATGGTCGATTCGCTGCAGCTCAATCCCACCTGGATAGGGGCGGTCTTCGCCGTCGGTGCCATAGGGGCCGTCGCGGGAGCGATCGTGTCGTCGCACATTGTCTCAGCAATCGGCCTTGGCAGGACAATCGTGTTATCGGCGGCTTTGTCAGGCATACCAATCATACTGCTGGTCCTCGCAGATCCAGGAAATGCCCTCTTCCTGCTAACGCCACTCATGTTCGTGAACGGCTTACTCATGGTTCTCTACAATGTGAACCAAGTCAGTCTGAGACAGGCGATCACGCCAGACCATCTTCAGGGGAAGATGAACGCCACGATGCGATTCTTGGTGTGGGGTGTGTTCCCGATAGGCGGTCTGTTGGGCGGGTATCTCGGCGAGGCTTTCGGGATCAAGACAATGATCCTCATCTCGGGAATCGGGACTCTGTTCTCAGTAATCTGGTTGCTCGTATCCCCTGTCGGCAAGATCGAGTCGATCCCGGAGGAGGGGGCCGAGTCGACGAAACGACGCGTGAAACGTCTCCGTGAACCTGCAGAATCACGGTCAGACTGATAACGCCGCGCCCTTGACTGTGCGTCTCTTCGGCGATACCGCTATCGACACCGCCAGCAGTATAGCGGAGACTATGACTATCGACGCGCCGATCGGGAAATCCGTCTCGAGCGAGAATACGAATCCAACAAGACAACTTGCGACGCCTATCACTGGGGAGAAGATCATTATCTTCCTGAAATCCCAGAAGAACTGGTACGCCGTGGAGGTGGGATTGATTATGAGCGCATAAACGAGCAAACCGCCAACGAGCTTGAGCGAGAACGAAACGGCAAGGCCTGTGAGGAACACCACCACGAGCATGAACACATATGTGTTCACTCCCGCCGCCTTCGCCAGCTTCTGATTGAACATCAGAGCGAGGATCTCCTTGTAGAAGAGGACGACGAAGCTGACCATCACTGTGCATAGGAGCGCCAAGTAGAGGACGTCGTATTCGGAGACCGCGAAGATACTGCCCCACAGTATTCGCAGGGCGGTCCCGGAGGCGGCCTCGCCAGGCGAGAGGTTCAGGAACACGAAGGCGAGTGCGATCATCAGGGAGAACATGATGCCTATGACGACGTCCGTGTTCAGCTTCGCCCGGTTGGCCACTGGAGCGAGCAGTACCGCCGTCGCAGACGCGAACAACATGGCGGTCAGCAACGGGTCGACCTCAATCAGGAGACCGAAGGCCGCTCCTGCGAACGCGGCGTGGGACATGCAGAAACCGATCGATGCCATGTTCAAACGTACGACGAACACCCCTGCGATGGAGCATGATAACCCGGCTAGTATCGATCCGAGCGTTGCGGTGACCAGGAGAGCGAACGGCAACGATATCAATGGACCGACCCCCTCTCCTTCATCAGAGACGAGAGCATGCCGTTGCTCAGCAGCTCATCCCTCGGTCCGAACGCAACGACCCTGCCGCGGTCCATGACAATTAAGTGTGAGCAAGCGGCAGGTATCGAATCGATCTCGTGACTAACCATGACCGTCGTCGCGCCTTTGCGGTTCAGGTCGGATATCAATCGGTCGACATCCGCCCGGGACTTCAGGTCCAAATTGGCGAACGGCTCATCCAGGAGGAACATCTCTGGCTCTTGTGCGATTGCTCGCGCCAACAGTATCTTCTGGAACTCGCCACCGGAGAGTTTGCCGACCGGTCTATCGGCATAGGATTCCATGCCAACAAGCCTCATCGAACGGTCCACAACTGACCAGTCGCTTTCCGACGGGAACCGAAGAAGGCCTATCTTGCCGACCCTGCCCGACATGACAACATTCTTGCATAGGAACGGAGAGAGCGGATCTATCTCGAAGTTCTGTATCACGTAGCCCGTCCTGGTTCGGACCGAGTGGCCAGACTCTGTGACATCGAGGCCGAACACTCGCACCTTGCCAGACGTGTTGCGCAGTATCCCGTTGATCGTCTCGAGAAGTGTCGTCTTCCCTGAACCGTTCGGTCCGACGACGCAGACGAAGTCACCAGCGTTGATTGAGAGACTGACGTCCCTTATCGCAGGGAGCCGCTCACCCTCGTAGATGGTGCTCACTTCGTCAAGCAGCACGACCGCCTTCGGCTCCTTCGACCCGCTCATGTGGTCATTCCTCGTGACTAACATCGAAGAGTTCGTCCTCGGTGAGCGTGTAGAGCCTTGCAGCGAGATTCTCCATTTCCTCGTGGGGAATGGTCGTTATTTCGTCCGCGATACCTTTCTTGAGAGATATCCTGGACGTGGCCTTCCGTGTCTTCGACATGAACACCGCCGCGACCTCGCCTTGGTCCACGACGCCGATAAGACCCTTCCCGAGCGTGCAACCCGATGAGAGTTGTATGCCGTCCACGAGGCAGGACTTGGGCGGTTTGCCTCCGGTCAGCACCAGCGCGGTCTTGCCGAATGGGTCTGGCCCCAGAAGGCGGTTCGCCGCTTGGCCCATGCGGTAGCCAACCACGACATAGGGGCCGAGATGTCCATGAAATTCCGATATCCGTTTGAGTGTGTCCTCCGCGTTCATTCTTTCTTCCTCCTAGCGACCAGAAGTGATAGCAACAGCAAGAACCCAAGGACCATTGCCGCTGATGCAAGTGCAATCCTCTGGAACTCGAGGGACGATATCTCCGACTCCAGGTCCGACAGCTCTGACTGGGTCGTCTCATAGGCGATCGCGCCGTTGACGAGCTCGTCGACATTGTACTCGAAGTTGTCCAGATAGGTGTACTTGCCAGGTATGGCGCCAGGGAAGTTGCTGAGGACGACATGGATCTTCCCATAATCGGCCGCGAGCTGCATGCCGAAGTCGACGGTCGATTGGAGGTTGTCAACCACCATGGCGACCTCCGGGTCGTCGCAAGCAGCTGAGATCTCCAAGATGTCCGCCGTCGAGAGTCCCTCAGGCGCGCCATATAACTTCGCCACCTCGAACCCCAGTCCCTCGAGGAACAGAGCGTACCAGTCTATCGTGACTACTTTGGTCCCGTTCAATCCCTCGGCCGCGATCATCTGTCTCGCCTCTTCGTACGCATTGGCGATTTCAGTGGAGTAGTTCAGCGCGTTGGCCGTGAACGTGGAATTCCATTCGGGTCTGAATTCCGACAGCCCCTCCGCGATCCGGTTGATGTGAAGCTCCGCCCCGGACGGGATGTTCCACTCGCCGAGTCCCAAGCAGGCTATGCCAAACGCGTCTTCGTTTCCGGAAGATTCGAGGAGGTCGGACAGCCATGGCTCCCATCCAAGCGAAATCACGACATCCGCCGATGCGATCGTGACGACGTCGCTCGGGCTAGTGTCGAAATGAGATGGGCAGACACCCGCTGGCATGATGTATTCGATCTCGACGACAGCCCCAAGCTCCTCGCCGAACACGTTTGTGGCGAAATCGGCGAGCACCGAGTTCGTGCAGACGACCATGAGCTTGTCGTCCTCGCCGCTGGCAACGCCCACAAAGGCCAGCGACATCAGGACGAGGGCGGACGCGAAGCACACGGCCGCTCTCCCAGCGCCAATAAGGTTAGGTCTTGTCACACCCATTCGTAACACCTTTTAGACTATTCGTAATACCGTAGAGAGGCGTGATATATAGACCTTTTTGCGGACAGCAAGACAGATGGCTGCGCGTCGAAAAGGTTTATTAGAATGAATTATAATTCATAACCGATGCCTCGGCCACGCAAGTGCAGAAAGGTGTGTTGCGAACCAGGCCACCGACTCTTCAAGCCTCAGGGAGTGCCGACGACACACCTCGAAAAAGTAGACCTGGACCTTGACGAACTGGAGGCACTTAGACTCACGGACATGCTCGATCTGCAACAGCTCGAGGCGGCTTCGAGGATGGATGTGTCGCAATCGACGTACAATCGGATACTGAAGTCCGCTCGGGGCAAGGTCACCTTGGCGATCGTCAATGGTTGCGCCCTCCGAATCCGGGTGGACGGACAGAATGAGGCGATACAATTATCGACTTCAGGCGACCTGGCGGAACCGAAGGGAGGGATATAGACTGAGAATCGCGACGCTGTTGCTCCGTATCCCTAACAACTGGATCGGCAGCATCTCAAGCAAATCGGATGTGACCGTGAAAGTCCTCAGATGCGCCCCGAAGAACGGCCACGGCGGACAGAGTCTCGTGAGGATAGAGGGGGCCGAGGAAGTCACAGAAGAAGACATAACGGGCTACATCCGGACTGCAGACCCTGAGAGCGAGATAAGCTACTCGAAGAACGGCGCAGGGCGTTTCCTCGCATCCGTCGACATGCAGTCCTGTCAGACTTGCAGGGTCCTCGGGGACTCGGACTGCTTGTTGGATTCTGCGACTTCTCGCCCAGACGGTGGCATAAAATTAAACATCATCGCCCCGAACGGTGCCGCGCTGACCCGTCTGGTCGACGACCTGGAAGGGATAGGCGCGAGCGTGGTCGTGGAGAAGATTACCATCCTAAGAACGGCTCGTGAGCTGACGACCGAGCAGGAGAGGGTGCTCCAGACAGCCTTCGACCTAGGGTACTTCGACATACCCAAGAAGATCAAACTCGACGACCTGGCCAGACGCATGAATGTATCCAAGGCGACCCTTGACGTGGTGTTGAGAAGGGCGCAGAGGAAGGTCGTCGCAAGCCACATAGGCAACATCTGACCTTACCCATCTGGCGGAAGGTCCGGGGAGATGCTTGCATGAGAGCAGATTGCGCACACTGCGACAACAAGGAATGCTGCGACGGAAAGGATTGTTACGCGCTCGCCGATGACGCCAAGAAGTCATACTCGCAGAAGGAGCTGGACTCCATGCGGATATCCGGCGACATCGAGGCCGAGCACTACATGAAACTCACCAGGATCGAGGAGCTCGCCCTGTACGCCTCCAAGATGGGCATGAAGAAGCTGGGGATAGCGTTCTGCGTCGGGCTGTCGAGCGAGGCGCGCACCGTCGCCGATGTGCTGGAGAAGAAGGGTTTTGAGATGCATACGGCGTGCTGCAAGGTCTGTGGCATCGATAAGGGAGAGATGGGCGTGGCCAAGCTGCACGGATACGACAAGGAGGCCATATGCAACCCGGTCGGGCAGGCGCTCTGTCTCGAGAGATGCGGCACTGAGCTGAACATCATCGTCGGGCTCTGCGTGGGCCACGACGTGTTGTTCACAGAGCATTCCCATGCGCCCGTATCGACATTGATCGTCAAGGACCGCGTGCTTGCCCACAACCCCGCGGGAGCCATCTACAGCGCGTACTACAAGGAGCACCGGTTCGGACTGAACGCGGACGATTGATGGCCTGGTGGCTAGCCTGTTCGCCGCTCTTTACTTATGCCAAGTCCACACATGCCTAGATGAAGGTATCTCAATGGGCGAGAATATAGACTACTCCAAGAAGGCGTTCTTGATCGTAGGAACGCACGCTGACGATGATCGCGAGAAGGCGACGATGACTTTTGCGTGTGCTGGCGCTGCGTCAGCACTCGGCATCAAGACCTCGGTCTTCCTGACTGGAGACGGTGTGAAACTGGCTCAGAAGGGCTACGCGGAGAAGCTCGAGCCAATCAAGGGCATGGCCCCCGTCAAGGAGCTGTTGGACGCGTTCATCAATAGCGGCGGAAAGGTGCAGGTCTGCATACCCTGTCTGGAAGCGCGCGGGATAGACAAAGGACAGTTCATGGAGTGCGTTGAGTTCATCAATCTGATGGATTTCGCGGCCGCAGCAGTCGAAGTCGACCGTGTGTTCACCTGCTGATCGTAGAAGGAGATGGAGAATATGCACGCTTTCACTGGTAAGCAGCAAGCCCAATCGAAACAGCCCGAGGGCGTATCAGCTGCTGAGAATCTGAAGAACGTCAAACACAAGCTGATCATCATGAGCGGCAAGGGCGGCGTCGGCAAATCGACCGTGACCGTCAACCTGGCGTTCAGCTTAGCAAAGAAGGGTAAGACCGTAGGCATACTCGACGCGGACATGCACGGGCCCAGCGTACCCAAGATGCTCGGACTGTCCGACATGACGCTCGCAGTCAACGACAACGGCAGGATCGTGCCCACATCGCTGACGCCGTCACTCAAGGTGATATCAATGGCGTTCCTGCTGCGGGACCCTGACTCCCCTGTGATATGGAGGGGGCCCGTCAAGATGGGGGCCATCAAGCAGTTCCTCGAGGAGGTCGAGTGGGGGAACCTCGATTACCTGATAGTCGATCTGCCCCCGGGAACTGGAGATGAGCCACTGAGTGTCGCCCAGCTCGTCCCTGACCCGGACGGTGCGATAGTCGTGACCACCCCTCAGGACGTTGCGCTTCTCAGCGTGAGAAAATCAATCAATTTCGCCAAGGCCGTGAAGCTGCGGCCCATCGGCCTCGTCGAGAACATGAGCGGCCTGAAATGTCCCCATTGCGGAAAGGACATCGAGATGTTCGACGAGGGCGGCGTTGAGACGGCGGTGAGAGAACTGGGAATACCGTTGCTTGGCAAGCTGCCGCTCAGCAGAGCGATAGCCAAGAGCGGCGACAATGGAGTCCCATTCGTGGCGACTGAAGGCGATGACGTCACCGCCATATTCGATGCCATAACTGACAGGGTCATCGCGGCAGTCGAGAAGGCCAAGGAGGCCTAGTCAAGGAGCAGATTAGGATGTGCGGCCACACTGAGAGGGATTGAAGTGAAGGAACCGGCCAGGAGTGTCAGGAGATTCGGTTGCGCCTCCTGCAGCTACACCTGGGAGGAGCGCTATGGCACGGGGAGGCCTGACAAATGCCCACTGTGCGGCAGCGCGAACATCCACAGGACGGA
>Ga0307378_10007634_pt1 | contig 14500 bp, 19 predicted proteins | sample UN1MG_FD_202238 | JGI IMG/M metagenome (GOLD analysis project Ga0307378, IMG submission 202238) | Soil microbial communities from Risofladan, Vaasa, Finland - UN-1 | ecosystem: Environmental > Terrestrial > Soil > Coastal area > Acid sulfate soil | place: Finland: Risofladan, Vaasa | collected...
GAGCGCGTATACATGGTAAAGATAAACGATCAGAAGGGGTCTGTAATGCTATATGGGTTCCTTCTGGTCCTATTCAAAGTGAAAGTATTATGTTAGATTTTGAAGATGTTCATATTTTTATAAACGCGAACGATTTTCTTGATTTTGCAAGAGAGATTTTGGGTTTTCCCTTGTATAATAAGAGTAAGGAAAATAAAAATGTACGTTTACTACGATAGACTTTCAGATATGATTTCACTTCAGACAGATGAGGAAGTAATTTTTCTTGGGGGTCTTACACATTCTCAACTAAAGCTCAGAGAATATGGATTAACAATAGCACAGTCAAGAGCAGCCGTATTAAGAGCATTTTTTAACGGTGGAGATACTGTTGACTTAGATAACATAAAAAGAATGTGTCCAAATTAATTGATAAAGAAATGAATACAACAACAAGAAAAATTAAAGTTAAAGATGATTTAATTGATGGAGTAAAATTTTATCCACCATGTAAACTAGTTCCTTATGTACGATTTGAAAAGGGTATTTGTCCTTATTCTAGATGTAATTCTTGTGAAAAATGCCTTGCTACCGAATCAGATGTTTGGGAATTGGAAATGTTAAAATATACTAAACTTGAAGACATCGGACTGTGTTAACTTGTGATCAAAAAAACATCAAATTTAATAATTCCTGGTGGATCTGGAAATCCAAGGACACAAGCTGTAACTAATCCCTATAATCCAACATCTCCAGATACACAAAAAAAATTAATTCAGGGTCGTATCCATTCTCCAAATCTTATACGAACATCTGGTGGATCGACAATTAGACGAACAGGAACATTAGCTACTGGTAGTTCTGGAACCCCTTCTCAAGGTGGAGCGCAGTCTGTAGCACAGTCTCCTTTATATTATGACTATAGGTGGAGCACACCAGATAAATTCTATTTTCCACGAAATAGAGTTGTTGCTAATGCTATTTGGAGAGAAATTTACAAAAGAGACGCTGTTGTTGCCATAGCAACAGATATGTATGCAGATCTTCCTTGGTCAGATTTTGATCTAGTTGGAATTGATGATAATTCTGTAAAAAAAGTTTATGAAGATATGTTTTCAGCGGTAAACCTAGTACCTATGTTTGAGGGTCTTACTAGAAATTATTTAGTGCTGGGGGAGTTAGTTTTACACGTATTATATAATAGTACTAAAGGTATATGGGAAAGAGTAATTTCGCATAACCCAGATTATATTCGAGCAGAAGGTATTGGTTTAGTAATGGAACAACCTTTACTTTGGTTAATGCCAACACCAGAAATAAAAAGATTACTTTCTTCAAACGATCCAAGAATTCGTAAATTACAAAAATTGCTACCTAAAGAAATGATAAATGCTTTTAGGCAAAATAGAGATGTACCACTTGATTCATTGAACACCACATTTCTATCAAGAAAAAACGATCTTGCCGATATACGTGGAACATCAATATATACTAGATTATATAGAACAGTTATGTATGAGGATTTTGTAGTTAATGCATCTTTGGCTGTTTCACAACGTATGGCTGCACCTCTTAGAATTTTTAAATTAGGTGATCCAGCAACTGGTTGGTTGCCGACTGAAGATGATGAAGCAGCATTTGCTGAAATGCTTTCTATGGCAGAATCAGATCCTCTTGCAGCTATTATTATGCATCATAATGTTTCATGTGAGTTAGTTGGAGTAGCTGATAGAGCTTTGCTTATTTCTCGTGAGTGGGATTTTATTGAACGAGCTAAACTTTTAGGTATGGGTGTTGCAAAGTCATTTCTTGTCGGGGAAACCTCTTTTGCCAGTGCAACCGCTGGGTTACAAACACTTCTTACACGTCTAGCAGCTATGCGTATGAAGTTTGAAAAAGAATGGATCATTAAAAAATTATGTAAACCTATGGCAGAAATGCATGATTTTTATAAACGATCAGAAGCTGAATTGTCACATAGGATTAGAATACAAAGAAATGATGAACAAGAATTAATAGTACCAACATTAAAATGGAGAAAAAGTCTTGAGTCAACAGAAGATACAGCCCTTCTTGGTATTTGGAGAGATCTAAAAGATAGGGGTATGCTTTCAGATAGAACTTATGGGGCTGGTGCTGGAATTGATTTGGATGTTGAAAGAAATAATCAAGAAGAAGAACGTAAATGGGTTGAAGATCATCCAGAATATTTTCCTTCTGCTGAAGAACCAGCAAAAATGGGTGGTCCTGGTGGTGCTCCTGGTGGAAAGCCTGGTGGAAAGCCTCCTCCTGCAGGACCATTACCTTCTCCATTACCATTGCCTGGACAACATGCAGAAAGTTCAAAACAAGCATCACTATCTTTATATAATGATTTTGAAGAACAGATGGAAGAATTTATTGTAAAAGGTAATATGATTAATGCAGAAGATGTACTAGAAATTGCACAAAATATTGAAGATAAGTCTAAAAAAGAAGATGGTCTTAGGAAAAAATTAACTGCTTTAGAACAAAGTTTACCGTCCGATAAGAATATATTGAATGGACAATAGACGTTTTGATCACTACCTATTTTAATTTATTATTAGATTGGGTATCTAGACGTTATAAATATACATTAGTAAAACCACCTAAAAACATAAAAGAATTGTATAATTTTGCTGGTAAGTTTAATTATGTAGACTTAGATGAACCAAAAGGTTTTGTAAAAATTATAGGAGAGTGGAAAAAATATAACATAGTTCCTGTAACTTTACCAATCACAAACCATAAAAAAAATAAAAAGTGGACAATAGAATGTCACAAGGCAATAGAATCACACGTATTTAATCTTTTTAGTGAATATGTGGCAAAGGGTTATGAAAATAATTATCCAATTACACAACTTGGATGTTGGGTTCCAAGACATAAAATGTCAAACACAGAAAAATCTTTATCTATTCATGCCTGGGGATTAGCAATTGATATAAACTGGTTATATAATAAGGTTAATACGGGCGGTAACATGCCTCATTATGTCGTAACTCTTTTTAAACAATACGGATTTAATTGGGGAGGGCTTTGGACTCGTCCTAGAGATCCAATGCATTTTCAATTTTATGACGGAAATTAAAGTAAACTAAAAAAAATTTACAAAACAATCCTTAAATTCTAGAACTTTCTTGTATTATACTAATATAAAACCATATAGGAGTAAGTACATGAGTGTAAATTTTTGGAATAAAGCTAGATTGGTGGAAGTGAAGAAGGTACTAAAAAAGCATTCTTACATTTCTGAAGCGGCCTATGAATTAACTGAATTATTTGGTGTGCCAATTACCCCTAGTACGTTGTCTTATGCTTTGCCTAAGCATTATAGTGTACGACCAGGAGACTTATTAAAAGATCCCCAAAGTAAGTATAAAAAACGATGGTGGACAATAGACAAAATGAATCAAGCAAAGAAAATAATGTCAGAATGCAACACAATACATGCCGCTCTTATAAAACTTCAAAAAGAATTTAAAAGATCTATAAGTGAAGATAGTTTAAGAACAGCTTTTACTCGTATGGAAGATACAAGTTCTCTTATTCCTTTTCTAAAAAAAGGTAGAAGACGAAAGAAATTAGATGATACAGAAGAAGATATTGAAATGCTTATTTCAATATTAAAAAAACATAGTTCTCTAAAGCCTGCATTAAAAGAAATTAAAACTAAACTTAATATTGGAACTACATCTCTTAGAAAAGTATTAAAACACCACTATGGTCCAACAGCTTCTCCAATAGACTTTATGAAAGGATCTATTGCACAAATAGAACAAGAAAGTGATCAAGTAGAAGCACTTGTTAAAATTGTAAAAGGGAGGACAAATAAAAATACTTTTATAGCTTTTAGAGAATTATGTGATATTATGGATCTCTCTCCTAAAAAAGCAGAAAGTTTAATTGATGAGGGGAAAGCTTTAGGTTATACGTTGAATATATCTGGAGATGTTCTCTATTTAGATACGCAAATAGATAAAAAGCAAGAGAAGAAACATCAAGTAGCAATCCCTAAAGAAAAAAATAAACTTACATTTGCTCTTATTAGTGATACACACTGTGGTTCAAAACATTGTATGAAAGAAGAAATGAAGCATTTTATAAATACCTGTTATAATGAATATGGAATAACTACAATATTTCATTCTGGAGATTGTCTCGCTGGAAATAAAGTATATAAAGGCCAACCTGCAGAATTAGAAGATTGGTCATGTCAAGGTCAAGCATCTATCTTTGCAGAAACACTTCCACAATTAAAAGGTTTAGAGTATACAGCAGTTTTAGGTAATCATGATATAGATTTTATTAAATCTAATGGAGCTGATCCTGCATTTATTATAAATAAAATGAGAGAAGATGTAACATTTATTGGAAATATAAAAGGTAGGTGTTTTCTTGGAGATACTGGAATAGAAATGGAACTTTTACATGTCAAGAGTACAGCAAGGGTTAGAAGTTATGCTCCAGAAATGCACGTATTTAGAAGTATGTCACCAAAAGATTATGCTCATATAGTTGCCGCAGGACATATGCATAGTCAAGGATATTTTCAAGTTCAAGATTCTCATTGTTTTTTAGTCCCTTCTTGGGAAGGAGCTAATTATTTTATTAAATATTTTGATTTACACCCAATGATTGGTGGTATTGTTGTAACATTAATATTAGATGATGAAAATAATATTATTCGATGCGATAACAGTTTTCATATGTATAATAAAGAGACTGAGAAAAAAGAAATAATTAATATTAGATAAGGTAAATTACATGGACATAGAAGTTAATGAAAAATTTGATTCTTTTTTAAAACACATGAGATCATCAGGTTATAATATAAAAATAGCCTTCAAAAATGAAAGCTTTTTAATGAAAGTAGTAGGTTTTCTACTTTTCTTTAATAGGCGTTTTATGACTTCTTTTATATCTACATTAGGTCATACTGTGTATTTTCCAAGTAAAGAATGGTTAGAAAAAAATAAACACATAGCACATAAAATATTAGCACATGAAATTGTACATATTCATGACCGTGACATTATGAATAAGAAGTTTGGATTTATAACATATTCACTACTTTATCTTTTTCCACAGATTTTATCTTTATTTAGTTTATTATCATTTTTAGCATTTATTAATTTTAATTGGATATTTTGTTTATTGTTTTTGATTTTTCTTGTACCTATTCCAGCACCAGGACGTTATTATATTGAAGTCAGTGGTTATGCAATGACTATGTTCTTTAAAAGTTTATATGTTACTTATTCTGGTGGTACATATGATCCAAAAAGACATGCTACAGATCTTTCACAATATTTTACAAATTCAGATTATTATTTTATGTGGCCTTTTCATGATCGTGTAGTAACTATGCTTGTAGATCATTACAACATGACACCTTCTCTTTCACCTGTTTTTAAAGATGTTCAAATTTGGTTTCAAAATTATTATGGAGAATAGTCTATGAAACTATCAGCATCAAAAGTAGATTGTTTTTTGGGGTGTAGAAGACTATTTTTGTATCGTTATATTAATAAGTTACCGGCAAAACCAAAGAAATACTTTCTTATAGGAAATGTTTGTCATAAAGCACTTGAACTTTTCTATACTAGAGCAACTATGGATAATAAACACCTGTGGTCAAAATTAATGGCAGCTACTTTTAAACATTCACTAAATAAATATCATGGGTTTGAACAAGAGAAAAAAGGATTTATAGACAGGGATGATCTATATAATATGAAAGAAATGTTAAAGAACCATCTTGTATATATTGATGGAAAACTTCCAGTGATAGAAAGTGCCGAAAAGAATTTTACCATAACTATAAATGAATTAATTATAAGGGGTAAAGCTGATAGAGTAGATAAGGTTGATGATGGTTTTATTATTATGGATTATAAAACTTCTTCAAAACCACTTACTAAAAAAGATGTAACAATGTCTGTACAGCTTCCTACTTATGGGCTTTGGTTAAGACAACTATATCCAAATGAAAAATATTATGGGCAATATATATATTTGAGACATCTAAAGAAAAAACAAAAAATTGAACTTACTGATGAGGTAATGGCTAATGCAATTGAGAAGTATACATTAGTTAAATTTTCTTTAGAAAATGGCTGTAAAATGGTGCGTAATAGTGCATATAAGTATTGTTTCATATGTGAACATGGAATGCACTGTAACAGAGATAATCAGGATGATTTTTACAAGGAGGAAAAATAATGAGTTTTAAAAAAATTGGTGATGCAATGAAAACAGAAACAGTTTATTGCAATTGTGGTGGTGAGTTTGTAAAGGGTAAATGCAATAAATGTGGGAAAGAAGTAATTAGTAAGGACGCTAATAAAGAAATAACATATCCTGGTTCTAGTATGGGTTGCACATGTGATCAAGCTAAATGTAAAGACTGTGATAACGATAAAAAGAATTAATCGTTATATCTCAAAAAATCATTAGTTAAATTATTCTAACAACTTCGTCTTATACTACTCCTATGAATACTAAATTCATAGGAGTTTTTTATGCTTTTTAGAACAGCTAATGCCCCAATTGTAGGTATCTATCAATCATCTGGTAAATTTATAAAATGTGCATCTAAGAATGCAGATATTAGTAATGAAGAAGAACACGTCATAAAACAATCTATAAACTTAATTTCTCCACATGTACTTAATGCTGTTGCTAAAGTATATAATTTATCAGATAGCATAGATGATTATGCCTTTCCAGTATATAGATCTGTAACCGCAAATATACCTAATAGTAATGCTGATTATTTTAGTTCTGATGAATTACAACGTTTTTCATCAAATCATAAATGTCAGGTTTATCAAACATTTAATAGAGCACCTTTTCATGTAGAGCATGCTAGTGAAGATCCAAAAAGTGCAAGAGGGTATATTGCAGATTCATATTATATTAATGGTAACAAAGACGATCAACATGTATTGTGTTTAGTTGGTTTAGACACTACAAAAGATCCCCCATTAGCAGAATCTATTATATCTGGAGAAAATCCTGGTTCTAGTATGGGTTGTTTATGTGAAGCTGTAAGATGTTCTTATTGTAATAAGACTGCTAAGTCAGATAGTGATTTATGTGATCATTTATTATTTTATAAAATGGCAACACTTGATGGAATATTAGTGTGTGAACATTGTATTGGAGTAGAGTTTCAAGAACTTTCTAGTGTTGGTGATCCTGCTGATGAAACAGCATTAACACAATATATTTTACAGAGAGCAGCTAGAAGAGAAGAAATTAATAATGTAAAAGAACAATTTAATATACTTTCTCATTTAGTTCCTAAAGAAGATCAAATGGAAGTTGCAAGATATTTTTCTTCTAATATCAATAGACTACCTGAAGCAATGTTAAGATTAGCAAATAAAATTCTATAACATTTATTAATGAGAAAAAAATTGTTTAACAGCAGTTAAAGAATTTTCAAATATAAACTTAAACTATGTAGAAAGGATTATATAAAATGCTTAGAAAAAAAGTCGCAACAAAAGCCAGAAAGATTATTAGAGCACAAGAAAAAGGATCTCCAATTCCTAAGATTACGGATGAGGGTCCAACAGGTGGTGGAGAACCTACACCAAAAGCTCCTATAACTCCTGGTGCTCCAGCGGAACCCGCTGTTGATAAAGGTGAGCTTGAAGACGAAGTTAAGAAAGAAATTAAAGATGAAGAAAAAGAAGAAGCAACATTAGATACAATTAAAGAAGTTTTAGAAACTATTGTAGATGCCTTAGAAGATCAAAAGGATGTTTTAGAAAAATCTTTATTAGGTAAAACAGAAGATGAAGGAGATTTTGAAGAATTTAAAGACGAAGATAATATGGAGAATGAAGAAGAGTTCACTCCAGAGGAATTTGGAATAAATCCTGAAGAATTAATCGTTAGTCGGGAGGAAAACATGACTGCAAATAAAAGACGTAAGGCTCGTAAGGCTAGACTGTATAAAAACGCAAAAAGTGCTAGAACATTGTCAGAAGAGTTTGAACTAGATAAAGCCAAAAAGAAAACTTTCAAACCAGTTGCCCCGGCTCCTTCTATCACAAAAGTTAAAAGTGATGAAATTCCAGTCATGTTTAAGATGGCTGAATTAGCTCTAGAACTTAATGATGCGAAAAATAAATGGACTGTTCTACATACTGCTGCTGATGGTGTAGAAAAACCAATTTATGAAATTAATAAAACCAATGAAGAAAATTTTGAAACTGAAGATTTTGGAAATGGTATTTTTGAAACTATGAAAGAAAAAGGCGTAGAGCCTGCTTTAGCAGCTTATGGAGCAGAAACAATTACTAATTTAACAAAGAAAGAAGAAGTAAGACCTATTGAAGATGAAGAAGAAAAGAAAACATTAAATGATTATAAGCGTCAATTCAATCGAGCATTTAGATTAGCTGTTTCAGCAATGGATAAAAATCTGGTTCAGAATCCTCTAAAGGGTGCTTTTTACGAGATATTGACTGACACAATTGATCTTGATCCAAAAGTAGCTATGCATGTAATCGATTCTGCTTTTTCAAAAAGTGCAATTGACCATATTGAAACAGCTCTAGCAGAAACTGATAAATATTTAGAAATGTCAGATGAAGCACTAATTGAAACTGAATCTGCTATTGGTGAATTACGCACAAAGAATTTAGAAGTAAGTTCAGAAGATGTAGATGTAACACCACAATTTTCAGATAGAGCAGAAGCTATGAGAAAGCGTGCTACAAAAGCAAACTTACCTATTTCAACTGATAGCGCATCTGATCCAACTGATCGTGTAGAAGCATTGTTTAATGCTCTTCCTAAACCTAAATTAGCTGGTATTAGCAGACTTTAGCCGTTTGATAGGCATATTTTAAATAACGTTGTTTTTTTAAAAGGGAGTAAAAACCATGTTAGACAAAAAAAGAGGATATAATCAACTTCGTCCACATTACGCAGTAGACGGCAATGTTAACATTATGGCTGGTATGATTGCATTTCTAGCAGCTAATGCTGCTGGTGTAACTGTTGCCACAACTGCAGCTTCTGGAACAGTTCCTATTGGAACTTTCTGGAAAGATCGATCTGCTTCACTATGGCGTTCTACTGTTGAAACTAGAACATTCAATGCAGCTAACATCGTTACAGTAACTAAAGGTAACTTTCGTAGAGCAGCCGCAATTAAAGTTACTAATGCTGCTGGCACCGTAGTTTATACACAAGGTGTTGACTATACTGCAACATTACCTAATGGTATTCTTACTCGTTTAGCTGGTGGAGCAATTATAGCATTACAAGTTGTTATTGTTTCTTATGAGTATGCCGTAGCTGTTGGTCAAGAGCATTGGGATAACGTATCCACACAGTGGAGCATGGGAACCAATTATGACAGACAACCCAATGATACCATCGGATCTGGTCGTATTGCTGTAGCTGAAGGTGATACACATCTTTTCACCGATCAATATGATGTAGCACAAGTATATGCACTTAATTCACCATTGAGATCTGATGCACTTAGTTTATGGTCAAGTGCTGGTGCTGGTGCTGGAATGTCCAGTGTTTGTGGTCGTGTAATTAAATTACCGACTGCTGCTGATCCGTTGCTAGGTGTTGCACAAATTAGAGTAGCTGTTTAAGTGAGTAAGTAAAAAAAATAAAACCTTTTGAAGGAGGGTAACATGAAGCATAATCCTTATTTACAGGCTGCAAATGCAGTATCAAAAGTGAGAACTTTTGATCGCAAAACCGGAGAGCCATTCAATCCAATGGATCTTGGCCCAAAACGTAGAAGTGGACAACGCTCTGTTTCTGCCTCCAAAATGTTTAATTCACAAGGTGAAATTAATGCGTCTAGTAAAGCAGATGCTTTTCAAAAAATTTCTGCCTTGATTGATGGTCTTGCTGAAGGAGATTATCAAGTCGAAAAGCGTTCAGCTTACGATGATATGGGTCATGAACAAGCGCAGGCTGTTTTGAAGGAAGCTTTTTCAGATACCACTTCTGAAGGATTTCGTTTAGTTGGTCAAGGCTTACTAAACCCAATCAAGGAAGTCATCGACTATGAGGGTTTAGCTCGTAAGCTTTGGGCACCTCGCACAGTCAAAGCCGGTGAGATTGTTCGTTATGACAAAGACCCATTTGTGACTGCATGGCAAATTGCTGAAGATGCAACAACTGCTGAATCAGTAGTCACTGGATCGTATGTCTATCCACCTGAGTTTGAAATCACAACTTATCCTAGTTTAGAGATCAAAGATAAGTTCCGTGCTCAGTTTGATCTGTTAGCTCGTGTTCAAGACCGTGCGCGTCAAGCTATTGAATATCAAGAAGATTTAGCCGCAATGAATATTTTGTCGGCTGGTGGAAACCAAGCTAATATCACTACAAACTTTGCCGTATTGAATTTAGCTGCACTAGAAAGCATGCGGTATCAAATTGAACGTCACAGATTAATCTGTGATAAGTTCATCATTCATCGTCAAGAAGTCAGTGACTTGGTGAATACTGTTAGTGCTCAAGTCGATCCTGTAACTCAGCGTGAGTTAATCATGGCTGGTTACATTGGTAATATTCTAAATGCATTAATCGTGACTACTGCCGGTACTAACACCTATGAAATCTTACAGCCTGGTGAAGCTAAAGCAGTAACTTCTCCTGAGTATCTTGGTGGGATGCCTATTCGTGTTGAGCTGTTCAGTGAGCCTGTCAATCAATTTATGATTGGGAATCCAAGACAGGGTTGGTTCTTCTACGAATTAATCTCGATGTGTTTGATCAACCCAGCCGGTGTTGCTTTAGGTCAACGCCTATAAGTTAGAAGTTAAAAATGAACTGCTTGTATGCTATGATCGGATTCCCTGATCGTAGCATACTTGCATAAAGAATACTGACAGGAGGAAGCTATGTGGTTCAATAAAAAGGCTGTTGAAAAAGAGCTAGACAAAGCTGCTGAAGAATTAGAAAAACATGGCTATGTAGATCTAGCAGATAAAGTAGATTACTACAATGAATGTTTAATGAAAGTTAAGTCTGAAAAAGATATCCCATCTATTCGTCGTGGTTTAGAAAGAATAGAACACGAAGCTTCTCGTAGACAGGGTAAGAAAAGTGGTAAAAGAACTATTGATAAAAGAAAATTAGCTGAATTGAAAAAAAGATCTCATCAACGAAAAGTTATTAAAGCATTAAAAAATAGAAAAACAAATCAACCAAATACACGTAATGCTAGATTAACTGCTCTTTTAGCCAAAAGAGATAAAAAAATCTCTGGTGAAGAAAACGTAGGTACTTTGAAAGATAAAGTACGGGCGCGAAGACTTGCAAGGCTTGCTCAAGCATTAAAAAAGTAAGGAATAAAGATCATTGAAAACAAAGGCATGTTCTTATAAGGGCATGCCTTTTTATTATGAGGATTAAAATATGATTCCTACAGAATTAATAACAAAGGCAAGAAAAATAATAGACCTTACAAAAGATAAATCTTTAGTGAATAATACATATTTTAATCCTATTTTTGCAGATCAAATAGCAAAAAAAATTCCTGAATTAAAAGATACAGGATTTAATTTTTCGAAGACAGAAACTGAATCTAGTGAAGGTACTGTTATTTCAGCTAATGTTATAGCTCCAAATGGAGAAGAATTAGATCTTGGTTCACTTCTATTAGATGGTAAAAAGGTAATTGTTCAACGATCATTAACTCTTCCTGATACTTTATTAAGTTTTATTGAAGATGCCTTACCGCAAGAATTCTAAACAACTCTTAAATACTTTTTATATATTTAGTTATAATAAATATACTGAGATTGGGATTACAATCTTTGGGTATTAAATCCCTAAAAGCTTCTATTTTTAGAAGAGTAATCACGAAACGAAACGAAAAAAGGAGAGAAGGACAATGGTACAGAAAACAAGTGAAAAGAAGCCAAAGCGTATTACAATGCAGTATCTGCTAAACAACCACTTACCTATATGGGTAAGAAATAGAACTGGAGACGCAGATTCAAAACATCCTCTTGGTCTTATTAGCATGCAAGTTGGATGGGGAGATTCAATTGGAAGAGTTGTAATTCCAGCAGGAAATGATCCTGTGTGTATTACAGATCAAGTAGATCCAGAATCATTAAAGTCTTGTAGAGATCTGTTTGAAAGTGTGCGTAGGAATGGGTTAGAACTTTTAGATCCAGATAAAGCAGAAGAATATTATCAACAAAACGAAGACCGTAGACAAATTATGAGAGATAAAATTGATTCTTATTTAAGTGGTGAAAAAGAAGATGTACCTCTTCCTAGTGAAGTATTATCAAAAAAGACAGGCACGTTACACCCACAGGTTGGTGATATTTGTCAGAGAGCTAGATATAAGGCTGCAACAGAACGACAAACATTGGAACGTTTGATAGAACAAGCAAAAACTTTTGGAGAAGAAGATTTTCGTTATGTATCGATTAACGGATTTTATGATGCAGCAAAACGTTGGGGTCAAGCACAATTAGCAGCATTGGAAGCAACAAAAAAAGATCCTGTAGAGGCTCACGTTTCTAACGTTTAACAATTTTTATGTTTGAAAGGAATGGTAGTGTTGAGTCACATTTTGCAGTTCTTGATTCCACTACCATTCCAATCATTTTTCTAGGAGTTAAAAATGCGCGGAACAATTGGTGTACAATTAGTAGGAACTCTAACGGTAACAGCTAGTGGAACGGCATCAATGGATGTCGCAAAATCTAATTGCCCATTTAAGAATCTTACAATTTCTGTAAGACCTATTGATACAGATACTCAGTATCGCTATGAAGTTTTTCTTAATGGTGAATTAGCTGAATCACATAATTATCCAGATGCTGATAATAGGGTTATTGCCTATAGTATGTGGCCTAATCTTGTTTTTCCTGCTAATATTGGTTCAGAATCAATACCAAAATATTTTGCTAACAATAGGGGAGAACGAATAGGTTTTCCTGCAATGGTTAGATTAACAAATCATGAAGCTGAAACAAGAGTTTTTGAAGTCTATTCATGTTATGAAGAATTTGATCCTGGAAGACATGGAATACTAGAACAAAATTAAAAGTGGAGTAAACTATGCCCCTATTAAGAATAGCCCAAACACATAAATGTTTAAATCAACCATCTTACAGACTTTATACATTTGCTGAAGAGCAAAAAAAGAATTGGTATAAATTTTGGGAAGAGATGGGAGGAGATCAAGAAAAAATTATAGATTTTGCAAAAAAAGGAGAAGTTGATAATCCAGAAGATTGGTACGAAGAATTACATAGGTTCTTATTTGATCTCTTTGCTGGTGATGTTAAACTACTAAAAAAAGCAGCTAAAAGTGATTTTAGAGGTTTTCTTGCACAAGTAGCAGAAAATCATGTTAACAATCCAAAAGATAAATATTGGTATTATAAAAAAAGTATAAAGCCAAATGACTTTATCAGGGTTCTTGAATATGGAGCACAATTTGAAGATCCTATAAGAGCTATTTCTTATGTAAATGCCCGTATGCCTGAGTATGGTGTTAAATTATATAATGAATGGTTACTATCAAAAGTAATTAATAAGAATGAACTTGTGACAATTGCCTCTAATATGAATAAAGAAGCTTACAAAATTGAAGAAGAAATTTCCGGTAGTGTATTTACCAAGATTGCTGTAGAAGATAAGATCAAGCATTTTCGATTCGCAAATGAAGAATTTAAAGTTCTCGATATAAATAAAGAAGATGAGTTTATTGTAGTTGAAGATGGTGACGGTAAAGAGGGATACTTTTTCGATTACTGGAATGTTGAGGTATAAAAATGTCGATGAGAAAATTTGCTCAGAGTGTATCTGAAGATTTAAATTTACTATTAAAAAGTATTAATGTAGCATGGCACGCATTACCAAGCTTAAACAAATTAAATATACTAGGAGAAGATAAAGACTTATTAAGCATTTATACTAAATTTAAAGATAGTTTATTTGAACTACATAATTATATTAATACTATGCAAGATACACTACAAGATTATGAAAAACCCTCTATGAGAAAAGAAGATGTACTTGATGTAGTAGAAGAAAGATATTAATTACTATTACTAATAATGTAAAGGATTAGAAAATGTCAATGAGAAAATTTGCTCAGAGTGTAAGTGAAGATTTAGAGATAATTGATGCAATGGTAGAGAAAATAACAGATGCTATTATACTTGAAAATAGTTTAGAAACCTTACGAGACGATGAAAAATTCAGAGTTATATTTAATAAACTAGACGCCATAACAACTGAATTATATGAGTATATGCTTGATACAAGTGCTGCATTAAAAGACTATGAAAAACCCTCTATGAGAAAAGAAGATGTACTTGATGTAGTAGAAGAACGTTATTAATAGTAAAACGAAAACGAAACGAGAAATGCAGGAATTTATAACAAATGATCTTTCTTTTGCGGCGTATCTTACAATGAATGGTATTCCTATATTACGAGCTGAAAAAATAAAAAATAGTTTTAGATTTGA
>Ga0307378_10007637_pt1 | contig 14496 bp, 12 predicted proteins | sample UN1MG_FD_202238 | JGI IMG/M metagenome (GOLD analysis project Ga0307378, IMG submission 202238) | Soil microbial communities from Risofladan, Vaasa, Finland - UN-1 | ecosystem: Environmental > Terrestrial > Soil > Coastal area > Acid sulfate soil | place: Finland: Risofladan, Vaasa | collected...
AAAATCTTGTTAAAAAATAATCCTTGGCGCTCTTGGCGTCTTGGCGGTTCTCCGGTCCGTTTATTTTGGACAGCACTTAGTCAATTTATAAAAATGAATGACCCGGCCGAGGTCGGGGCCGGGTCATTGCGGGCGCGTTTTTTTGTAATTCAAGTTTAGGACTATTGACCTCTTCCTTTATTTAAACGCGGCAGGACAGAATGGTCCGCCGCGGCAACGCCCATGCCTTTTTGCCGGCCCAGGAGGTTCAAGTGGAACTTGACGCGGTTCACGAGCGAGAGCAGGTTGCCGCTTTTGATGATGAAGTCGTCGGCTCTGAGGGCACGGGCCAGGCGGGCGAGGTCGGGTTCTTGGAGGCGGGAGTAGAGGATCAAGAGGGGCATGTCAGGGAGGTTTCGGCGCAATACCTCGATCAGCTTGCCGCCGGAGACCGCGGGCATCTGGATGTCAACGATGAGCAGGTCCGGGCTGAACGCCCGGATCTCATTGGAGGCCCCGATCACCCGGTTAAGGCTCAGGACCTCGTAGCCCATGGCATGGAGCACGCTTTCCAGGTCAAGGAGCAACTCCTCCTCGGGGTCAATCACGCAGATCCGGGGCTTGGGCCGCTCCTTGCCGCGCACGCCCTGGTCCGCCCGCGCCGGGCCGCGGTCAGGACCACCCCCGCCTTTGCCCAGGCCGATGCCCCGGCCGTGAGGCGACGATTTGCCCGCGTTGAACCGGCCGGGCCCGGTCACATTCGCCGAACTCCCTAAATTGCCGATCAACCCTTCATCATTCATGGAGTTTCCCTTGGGCGTTTAATTTAGTAAATTATGGTTTTGTTATGTAGCAAACATAGTGCCAATCCGTCGCCGGCATCGCCCCGGCAGCTATCCTTGCCAAATCCTTGATCTTTTCAGAGGAACAAGGGCCGTTCCCAATATTGCGTCCCACTCGCGGCAGCCCAATCCTTCCGTTATTGAATAATTAAAGAGCGACGCGGCTCTTTTTATAGGCCCGCGCCACCGGACCTTGGGTAAAAAGGTAAAGAGCAGGGGAGCGGCGGGGCAATGACGGCAGGCCCGATACCCTTGCCGGGCGTACGGGTTTGCTTTGGGGCGGGCATTCCGTTATACTCCGAGCATCTCCGAGTCGCTCACGCCTACCGCCCGAGACAAGGCCAGGGAACGCGACTATTCGGCCGTGAGGGAAACCTCGCGACCCCCCGCGCTTGGAAAGGAGAAAAAAGGACGGCCGGCCCGTCCCGTTGACACGCGGGACGGGCTTTTTTGTTTGAGAGAGGGGGATTTTTTTGCCGCAGATGAACGCGGATGAACGCAGATAAATAAAAATATTATTAGAGGCGGTTTCATAAACCAGACAAGAATTTTTTAACAAGGATCTTCAGGATTAAAAAACCGGGGATCATCCTGAAAATCCCGAATATCCTGGTTAATAATCTTTTCATTCGAGATGTTTGTCCTGGTTATGAAACCGGTTCTAATAATCAACTCTTATCTGCGTTCATCCGCGTTCATCTGCGGCTAATAAAAACGCCCCATAAAACTCGGAGGGAGAAAGGAGCAGGCATGAACCGGAAAACAGTTCTCGCGGCAATGGTATGTCTCTTCATGGCGTTCGCGCTCCATGCGGCGGCCAAGGGGAAGCGGGTGCTGAAGATGGCGACCACGACCAGCACCCAGAGCTCGGGCCTGCTCGATTACCTGCTGCCGGTTTTCGAGAAGGAGTACGGGATCGAGGTGCAGGTGATCGCGGTGGGCACGGGCAAGGCGCTGAAGCTCGCGGAGAACGGCGACGTTGACGTGGTGATGGTGCACGCGCCGGAGGCGGAGATGAAGTTCGTGGATGCGGGGTTCGGGGTGAACCGGCGGCCGTTCATGAAGAACGACTTCGTGATCGTGGGCCCCCCTTCCGACCCGGCCGGGATCAAAAGCGCGGCGTCGCTCAAGGACGCGCTTGGGCTGCTCACGGACAATAAGAACGCGGTGTTCATCTCGCGCGGCGACGACTCGGGCACGAACAAGAAGGAGTTGCAGCTTTGGCCGCTGGTCAATGGCAAGCCGGCGGCGGACCGCTACCTCGAGATCGGCCAGGGCATGGAGGAAGCTTTACGCATGGCCCACGAGAAGAAGGCCTACACCCTTTCCGACCGCGGCACGTACCTGGCGCTGAAAAAGACCCTGGACCTGGACATCGTTTGCGAAAACGACCCGGCCCTGGACAACCCTTATGCCATGATCGCGACCAACCCGGCGCGGTATCCGGACGCGAACTACATGGACGCCATGCTCCTGATCGCGTGGCTCACGAGCCCGGAGGGCCAGGCCAGGATCGGGTCGTTCCAGGCCGAGGGCCAGGTCCTGTTCCATCCCGCCGCCATACCGGCCATGGAGAAATAAGCTGGGAGAAACAGGCGCATTTGGAAAATTCATGCTTCATCCTTCATAATTCATAATTGTCATGTCCGAGCTCAGGATGATATTCGACCCCGAGGTCTGGCAGATCGCGGGACTGTCGTTCCGCATCTCGCTGATCGCGACCTTCGTGGCGGCGCTGCTGGCCGTGCCGGCGGGACTCGCGGTGTCGGCGCGCGAGTTCGCCGGCAAGCGGCACCTGGTGACCCTGATGAACACGATGCTCAGCCTGCCCACCGTGGTCATCGGGCTGCTGGTCTATTCCATCGTAGGCCGGAGCGGGGTGCTGGGCGGGCTCGGACTGCTGTTTACGCCCACCGCCGTCATCATCGGGCAGGTGATCCTGGCCTTGCCCATCATCACCGCCATGACCTACGCGGCGGTGGACGGGGTGGACAGAAGGGTGCGCGCGACGGCGCTGACGCTGGGGGCCGGGCACTGGCAGGCGGACCTGGCCGTGCTCAAGGAGGCCAGGACCGGCATCCTGGGCGCGACGGCCGCCGGGTTCGGGCGGGTGATCTCGGAGGTCGGCAGCGTGATCATGCTCGGCGGCAACATCCGGGGCTACACCCGCACCATCACCACCGCCATCGCCCTGGAAACGTCAAAGGGCGAGTTCGCCCGCTCCGCCGTCCTGGCCGTCATCCTGCTCGCCGTGGCCCTCGCCGTGAACGCCGTGGTGCATCGGGCGCTGCTTAAAAATAAATGATGACCGGCGGGGTAGGACAGACATTCTTGTCTGTCCCGACATTCTTGCCTGTCTACCGCCGGACAGACAAGAATGTCTGTCCTACCGCTCGTTAATGATTTTTTCCGGTCCGGGGTACAATAGATAATTGGAGGCATTGACCGGACATGGCGCTTTACGAGTTCGAGCATGAAAACCGGGCCTGCAAGCTGGGCAAGGTGTTCGAGTGGGAGCAGTCCATGAGCGAAGCGCCGCTCACGGCCTGCCCGCGCTGCGGCGCTCCGGTGAAAAGGCTGATCTCGGCGCCGCAACTCTCCTTCCCCAAAACCAGCGCCGAGTTGAAGAACCAGGGCTTTACCAAGCTGGTGCGGCGGGACAAGGGCGTTTACGAGAACGTGACGGCCAGGGACGGCGAGAGCCGCGTGGTCAATCTGGGCGACGAGTCAACCTATCCGCGGAAGACGAGGCGGAAGAAATAAGAGGATGGGAGATTTTATTTCTCGCAAAGGCGCAAAGACCGCAAAGCAGAAATTTAGAATAAAAATTTTTCAATTCTTTGCGGTCTTTGCGCCTTTGCGTGCAAAAATAATTCCTCACGGCGCCTCGTACCAGTACGCCATGCTGGCGTAGTCGTCTCCGCGGTTCTGGCTGAGGTTGCCCTTAACGGGGCCGTTGGGCGCGGCCCAGGACTGGCCCAGCAGCTCATAGCTCACCTTGATTGATGAGGCGAAAGGCACGTAGTCGGAGGGCCGGAAGCGGTAGGCGATGTTTTCGCCGGTGAGCTTGTTGCACTCGGGGTTTCGAAGCTGGGGGATGAGCTGCGCGGCGATGGACTCCTTGCACTCCGGCACCACCGGGAGCGTGCCCGAGATCAGCGACATGTGCGGGTTAAAGCCCCACGACCAGTTGAGCTCGTCCTCCGTGCCCGTGCCCCGGATCTGCGGCTCCCGGGCGCCGTCAATGTACGTCATCTCGTCGCCCTCGCCCCACCAGACCGTGCCCACGCTTTTCACGAAGATGGCGCAGCCCACGTAATTGCCCCGGCCCTGGCGCTCCAGGACCACGTAGTTGGTGGCTGGGTCAATGACGGTTTTGCTGGTGATGGTGCGCTCGGGCGAGAGGTCGGAGGGGTAGTCCTTGTCCCGGTACTCGGCGTGAAAGCGCAGGGCGGACGGCGGGAGCGCCGGGAGCTTTTCATAACAGGCGCGGAGCTTGAGGCTCCTGGGCGTATCGCCGGGGTTCATGATCGCGACGCGGGCGCCGGAGGCGAAGGGCATCGGGAACCAGGCCGCGTTGCCCTCGTCGCTTCCAGTGACGAAGATACCGGCCAGCGACCCGCCCGGCCACTGGTCCGTGAGCTCGAACCGGTCCACGAAAAACGCGTCCAGCGGAGCGTCCACCGCGGCCGCGTCCGACCCGTCCCAGTACATCATGATCTTGAGCCCTTCGAGCGACGCCTGGCCGCCCTCCGGCTTCTTCACGGAAAGCCGCCGGATCACGCCCGCGCCCGAGAGATCGAGCGCCACCGCGTCCGCGCCCGGCGCGAGCTCGGCCGTGCCCTCCGCGCTCTCCAGGCCGTCGCAGCCCTGGTTCAGCTTTCCTCCCAGAAAAACCGACGGCGCTTTTTCCAGCGGGGTGAAGGAAAGCGCCGCCTCCTTTTTAAACGACTCCACCTTTACCGATGGATCATAGGTCTGATAGCTCACCTGGTAATAGCCGGGGAAGGTGAAGCCGGGCGCGGTGATGACGATGGATTTGGCAAAGGGTATGGGCATGTAGTTGGCCCAGCGGCCGAGCGTGAAGTCAGCGGGCAGGCCGGAGCACTTGCCCTCCAGGTAGTTCTTGAAGCCGCAGTTGATGGCGGGCTTGGTGGACCCGTCGAGGTAGACCTTCAAGATCCCGCTCGGCGCGGCCGACCAGATCCGGTACACGCAGCCGGGACCGTCAATCTTGGCCAGGATTTTCTCCCCGCGGTACTTGCCGTGGAACTGCGACATGTCCATGTTGCCGCCGGCGGGGTCGGTGGAAGAGCTCATGGCGGTATGGACAGCGCCGGAGTATTGCCACAAATAATCCAGGCCATTCAGCCATTGATAGCCAACGGGCGGGTTAGCGCCGTCGCCAGTAGTGGCGCCGGCCATTGCCAGGACCAGGATCATAAAGCCCGCAGTGGAAAATATTTTCATCTTGCATCTCCATCGTGAAAAAGTGGCACAGGTTTATAACCTGTGCCCCGCTATAAGTTCATGATCTCACCGTATTTAGTCAACAGGTTCATAAGGAACCAATTTGCTCAACCTATCAGGCATGGCCTTTACAGGAGGGCATTCAAGAGGTCCATAGCTGCTTTTCAGTTTTTTTGAATGATCAAAGTAATGAATAAAAAATGCTATGCGAAAATTAAAATCGGCTGGCTTTTGATATTGGGAAATAACTTTGTTGCCGTCAACGGTCAAATATGTTTCCTCATAAGCCGCCTGCTCACTATCCGCTTGGCCGAAATCACCAGCATCAAAGCGCTCATCCACATTGTTTACCAGGGCCTCGATCAGAACCGCGGATTCCAGTTGTTCCTTGCAGATTTTTTCCGCTTGGATACGCTCGGCTTTAGAGATATCCGATCCATATAGAATGTCCGTCTGCTCTTGGATCAATGATTCGGTTATTGCAAGTCTATATGCTCCAAGCACTTCTATTGTTGGCTTGAGTAAACCTTTAGTCTTTTCATCAATAATGGCCATTGGGGCATTACCTGAATGATCAACTCATATAAAGTTCGCTTTGTATCACATTGCGAGTTCAATACGCCTTCTTGAGCAGCCCCAGCGCGTCCTCCTGCGTCACCTCCTCCGGGTTCATGGCGATGGTGCCGTCGTTGAGTGCGACCTTGGCGATGGCTTCGAGCTGGTCTTCCTTGACGCCGGTATCGCGGAGCTTGATGGGCATGCCCGAGAGCTGGTTGAGTTTCTTGTTGAGGTCATGAATGGCGCTGACCACGGCCTTGGAGCGCTCCTCGGCGCTCCCGGAGGCGGACGCGCCCAAGAGCGGCGCGAGCTCGGAGATGAACTCGGCGGACTTCTTGATGTTGTACTCGACGCCCCAGGGCAGGTAGATGGCGTTCGCTATGCCGTGGGGCACGTGGGCCACGCCGCCGGTGGCGTGGGCGAGCGCGTGGACCACGCCGACCAGGGAGTTGGAGAAGCTGATGCCGGCGAGCAGCGCGGCGTTGGCCATGGCGAGCCGCGCGGTCTCGTCCTTGCCGTCCGAGACGCACTTCACCAGGTTGTCCATGATGAGGCGAATGGCCGCGAGCGAGAACGAGTCGGAGACCGGGTTCTTTTGCAGGCAGTAATAGGCCTCGATGGCGTGGGTGAGGGCGTCCATGCCGGTGGCCGCCGTGATCTTGGGCGGCATGGTGAGCGTCATCTTGGGGTCGAGGATGGCGGTGTTGGGGAGGATCTTGTACGAGGTGATGGACATCTTGATGCCCTTCTCGGTGTTGGTGATGACGGCGGCGGAGGTGGCCTCGGAGCCGGTGCCCGCGGTGGTGGGGATGACGATGAAGGGCACGCCGTTTTTCTTGAGGCGCTCGGCGCCCTGGAACTTCAAGAGGTCCTCGGCGCCCTCGGTGATCATGATGTTCGCGCCCTTGGCCGTGTCAATGCTCGAGCCTCCGCCCACGGCGACCAGGCAGTCGCAGCCCTTGTCCTTGTAGATTTTGGCGACCTGGCTGCAGATCTTGTCGGACGAGTCGGGCGGCGTCTGGTCGAAGATGGCGCCGATCCGTGCTCCCGATCCCTCGAAGGCGGCCTCCACCAGCTTGATGAGCCCGGCGCCGGCCACGCCGGGGTCGGTCACCACCATGGCCTTTTTGGCCCCGAGCTGGTCCATTTCGTAGGGCAGGTTCTTGAGCGCCATGTTGCCGGACACGATCTTGACCGGACAGAAGAACTCGTAATATTTAGGTACGTACACCATTTAGATCACCTCTCTTTCATTTGGTTGCGTTCAAGGCCAGGGTGGGCCCGATCAGCGCCGTTACCAGGAAATAGGTCTTGTAGTCGCTAAGGCTCATCTTGGGCGGGCGCTTGGTGATGTACTTGAGCCAGATTCCGGGGAAGAGGAACTTGGTGACGAGCGCCATGGCGCGGTTGGCCTGCATGGCCTCATTGATGCTGCCGTGCACGATGGCGCGGTGCTCGGCGAACCCGGTGTGGGCCCCGACCTGGCCGGTGAGCATGACCAGCGCCGCATCAATGTTCTTGAACAGAATCTTGATCCTGGCCCCATGGTCGCCCTTGCCCAGGTACACGAGGTGGTCCAGCTCCTTGCGTACCGCGATGAACGGGCCGTCCGGCAAAACGCCCAGCGCCAGCACCCGGCCCGCGTCCCAGCCGCTGAGCTCGTCCTGCATGTCCTTGCAGTGCTTGGACACCAGCTCAAAGGCTACGCCTAAGAGCAGGAGCGAGGTCTGCACCACCATCTTCTTGGCCTTGAAAGCCCCCGATACCTTGCCCGATCCGTCTTGATCGCTCATTGCTGATACCTCCCTTACCGAGTACCGCCGGGTTGTAACCGGCACATGCATCATTCTTAGCACAACCGGAAAGATAGCTCAATGGCGAGTTGTAAAATCAAGCGGTGATGGCAGCGGTGCCCTTTTTATGCCAAGCCTAGTCGTTCCACATGCCCGGGTGCTAAAGATGATTGAGCATTGTAGCCAAGATTGGCCCGGGCGGTCAATGGGGCCGGGGAATGAATAAAGGCAAGGCGCGGCCACCATGCCGCGCCTTGCCCCAGTCAATGGAGCCATGAATGCTTACTGGACGACCTTGAGCTCGATCCTCCGGTTCTGCGCCATGCCCTGCGGCGTGTTGTTGTCAGCGATGGGCTTGGATTCGCCATAGCCCTTGGCCGTGAGCCGGCCGGCATCAATGCCTTTGCCGACCATGTAATCCATTACCGCCTGCGCGCGCCGGTTCGACAGCTCGAGGTTGGATTCATCCGATCCCGCGGAGTCAGTGTGGCCCTCGATCGTGATCTTGAGGTCGGGATTGTCCTCGAGCACCTTGATCGCGCTGTCGAGCTCATCCACGTATTCGGGCTTGATGTCGGCCTTGTTCGAGTCGAACTTGATGTCCGTGAGCACCCAGCAGCCGCGGGCGTCAACCTTGGCTCCGCGCGGCGTGCCCGGACACTGGTCCGCGTTGTCATACACTCCATCGCCGTCGCTGTCCTTGGGAGCAACCACCGGCGGCGGGGGAGGAGGGGCTATGATTTCGGGAGGGAAGATATAATCCACCAGCGCCTGCGAAGCGTCGGCCGATGTCAGGGCCGATGCGGACGAGGCCTTGCCGCAACCCGCGGCCTGAACCAGTGATGCGAGCAACGCCTCCCCCTTCGGGTCATTGCCGAGCTGGATGGTGAAGATACAGACGTTCGCGCCGTATTGGTCCTTGACCGCCTTGGCCTTGGCCACCGGGTCAGTGGCGCCGGTGTTCAGCCCGTCGCTCACGATGATGAGGGCCGTCTTGCCTTGGGATTTTTTCAACTCGTCCCCGGCGCTAACGATGGCCGCGCCGATGGGGGTCGGGCCGCCGCCCATGGAGATCTTGCCCGTGGCCGCGTCAAGGCCGCCCCGGTCCCAGTTGCCTACTCCATAAAGCCATTCCTGTTGCGGAATGTGCAGATTGCCGAACACCATCAGGCCCGCCGACTTGACGTAAGAGGGAAACCGCGAGTTCATGTCCTTGACTATGCCCGCCGCCTCCGCCACCTCGGCCCCGCCGCTTACCGTGCCGGAGACGTCCACCACGAAAACAGCGCTGTCATGCCGGGTCTGGGCCTGAACTCCCGCCGCCGCCAGCGCCACCAACAGCGCCGGCAATAACAAAAATATTTTCCTCATCCTGGAATTCCTCCTTCTCTGGCTTGATGTTGCCCCCATTCTTGGCCCAACTATCCGCCCTGGCCAAGAAACCTTTCGCCTAGCAAGACTTTTTCATCCTCATTGCCGTGGTGTAAAAAGTTGGGTCGGATTAAAAAAGCGCCCGGTTCCCGTGTAGCGGTAACTGTAATAACGAAAATTTAAAATTCAAGTCGGATGGAAAAGTTATAGGCGAGTTAGGGGGGAAGGCTTCAGGCGCGAATCGCCGGCAGACTTGCCTGGACGGTTTTTTAACTGCTGTGATAGGAAGTTATCAACCAAACCGTTTGCCCCGGGCCAGGGCTTTGCCGCAATACCCTTATTTCTCCGTCGGCACCACTCCCCCGCAGCGCCAGCATTTCTCGGTGGTGACGCCGGCGATGTCCTGGACGTTGGCGCCGCAGTTGGGGCACTGGACCAGGCCGAGCACGTAGCGCTGCCCGGCGAGCGGCGAGATCCGGGCGGGCCTTGCCGCCCGGGCGCGGGGCCGCCAGGCCGAGCCCTGCGTGATCTCGCTGAGCACCCAGGAGAACCGGCCGGAGGTGAGCTCGGAGCCGCAGTAGTCGCACTTGCCCACGGCGTTCACCGAGGCCGGAGCGCCGCAGTTGGGGCAGTGCTTGCTGACGATCAGATCCTTGTCCGGGTCGGTCTTGACCTGGTCGGAGCGCAGGAACGTCCAGTACTCGGTGAACGGCTTGATCTCCTTTTGCCCGCCCACGATCTGCCCGCTCTTGTCTTCCACCGTGTAGTCCGCGGCCGCGGCGGAGACGCGAACGGTCACGTAATCGTACCCGCCGTCGTGCACGGCCTCCACCAGGTCCAGCGACCCGATGGTAAGCTGCTCCATGTGGTTGGTCCGGCCCAGCTTCTTGAACTCCGCGATCTGCGCCTCGAACCGCCCGAGCAGCGACGGCGATACGAACGACCGCGCAATGGCCATGTCCTTCTTGCTCCACGCCTCCTGGATCTTGAAGAAGGCCGTGCTCGCCATGTCCTCGAAAGCCTGCTCGCTGAAGTTCGGGTCGCGCTCCTTGAGCTCGCCGAACTCTCCGGCCAGGTCCTGCGTGATCACCGGCGCGGGCATCACCGGCTGGGCCTGCGGCACGAACACCTCGGCGCTCCCCCCGCCCCTCCGCTTCCTCCTCGCCAGGCCCACCCCCACCAGGACCAGCACGATCACGATCACGTTCAGCGGGAACGGCAGCAGCCGGAAAATTGCCCAGATGATATAGAAAATGGCGATGCCGTCACCGTCACCGCCTCCGCCACCTCCACCGCCGCCGCCGCCGCCTCCCGGGAAGCGGTCGCCCCCGCCCGCCCGGGCCAGGCCCAGGTCCGGGCTAAGCAGCACAACGCCGATGACCACCGCCGCGGCGATCAAGAGGATTACCAGCAGTTTTTTTCTCGACATGACGAAAACCTCGCCATCCTTTCCCGGGAATTGACCAACATGCGGGACGCTTCTCTATATTATACCACTGTCCGCTCCGGGCGGTCCGCGGCCATGGTTCACGGTCCGGTGAGCTCGACCAGCACCACCGACGCCACCGGCAGCTCGATCTTCATCCTGAGCTCGCCTTCGTGCAAAACCACGGGCGCGGATTCGGCCAGGACGTTGTCGGTCCGCGCGATGATCTCGCGAAGCTGCTCCGGGCTGAAGCGCTTGGGCCGGCCCCACGAGTTCCAGACGGCGAGGGGATTGCCGTGGCCGCGGTCAATCCGGTAGATCTTGCGGACCGGACTTGCCAGGTCTGCCGGCAGGTTCCGGACCACGAGCTCGAGCGACACGTCGCGGGCGCGGTCCGGGAAGAGCGGATGATGGTAGTTCCAGATGAGCACCGAGATGCGCCGCTCCGACCGGGTGGCCAGCGCGCCCACCCCGAGCGGCGGATGATCGAACTCCGCGGCCACCAGCTCGTCGTCCAGGTGATGAAGCAGGGTGAAGGCCCAGAAAGTGGGCTTGGGCACGCCGTCAATATTGAACAGCCCGAAGCCGCCGTGGAAGGACTCGCGGCGGTTCAAGCGGGTCTGGCCGGGCAGCCCGATCTCCTCGAAGATGTCGGAGATCATCCAGATGGAAAAGCCCTGGCAGAAGCCGTTCACGTCATGGGCGGTCTGGCAGATCATGGCGGCGCCGTTTACGGTTTCGTGGTCGTTCTCCGGCGTCCAGCGGGTGTTGAACGGCGACACGTGGGTGCTCCACTCGGTGATCCACAGCTCGAGCGGCCGGTCAAACAATTTCATCTTGTCCTGGGCGTCGCGGACCAGGAAACCGAAGGGCCAGGGCCATTCGCCAAGGTGAGGGCGGTACCATTTCCGGTCGTAAAAATTGTTGGGGTAGCAGTGGGTGGAGATGAAGTCGAGCGGGACCGATGCGCTGCCCGCGTGTTCGATCATCTCCGGGATCCAGGCGAACTCGGACGACGCGGGCCCGCCCACCTTAAGCTCCGGGTCAACCTCCTTGACGGCCCGGACCGAGGCGTCATAGAGCTTCCAGTAGTCCTCCATGGTCCCGCCCCAGAAGAATCCGAGGTTGGGCTCGTTCCAGACCTCGAACCGCCACTTATGCACCTCGTCCTTTCCATAACGCTCTTCGCAGTGCGCGACAAAGGCGCGGACCAGGTCATGCCATTCGTTGTAATCCCGGGGCGGCGACACATAGGGCTTGTAGCCGGTGGGGAAGGCCTTTTTATCGGAGCTGCGCAGGGCCGCGGGCATGAAGGAAAGCTCGACGAACGGCCTCATCCCCGCGGCCAGGATGCGGTCGTGGATCAGGTCGAGCCGGGAGAAGTCGTAGCGGCCCGGACCCTGGTAAACGCCAACGTCGTCATCGAGCACGCCGTGGCCGCGCAGGAACTCGAACCCGGCCTCCTCGTGGCCCCGCCGGACCTGATCGAGCAGCCGCTCTTGCCATCCCGCCCGGTCGTAGAGCCCGAGGTGCGGCGAGCCCACGATGCGGTTCACGGCATGGCCGTATTTCCCCGCCGCCCGCGACGCATCTATCTCTAGGCTCACCTCCTCTTCGGGCACGGCCGCGGGAAGCGGCGGATGAAAGGGCCAGCATGAGGAGATGATAAAAAGACAAGCAAGCAGCAAAAGAGCGCATGAGATATATCGGAGTTGCCTTTTTCCGGACATGATTTTCCCCCGGGCGAAAATGTGTTAAAAGTGCAAGGCTAAAAGCCTGATTTGACCATAGCGGGAGAGGCCCATTGAAGTCAAGCGGGCGCGCGGCCGCCGTCCTTGTTTTAGCGGGCCGCTTTTGCGATAATCCTGGCGAGGAGATTCTGATGTCGGAGCTGAGAAGAGACCCGGTTGACGGCCGGTGGGTGATCATCGCCACCGAGCGCCGGAAGCGGCCGGTGGACTTTTACACCCAGGCCTACGAGCAGAAGGGCGCGGAGAAGTGCCCGTTCTGCGAGGGCCACGAGGCCCAGACCCCGCCGGAGATTTTTTCCATCCGCGAGGGCGCCGGCGCTCCCAATACCCCGGGCTGGCGGGTGCGGGTGATCCCCAACAAGTTCCCGGCGCTGCGCATCGAGGGCGAGCTCCATCGCGAGGGCGTGGGCTACTTCGATCGTATGAGCGGCACCGGCGCGCACGAGGTCATCATCGAGTCGCCGCGCCACGACGTGACCCGCGCCACCATGGACTTGTCCGACATCGAGCACGTTTACCGGGCCTACCGCGAGCGGATCGTGGACCTGCGCCACGACCGGCGCTTCAAGTACGTCATGCTCTTCAAGAATTACGGGGAGGCCGCGGGGGCGTCGCTCGCGCACCCGCACTCGCAGCTCATCGCGCTGCCCATCCTCCCCAAGCACATCGTGGAGGAGATGAACGGATCGCGCGAGTACTACCAGTACAAGGAGCGCTGCATCTTCTGCGACATCATCCAGCAGGAGACGGACATGGAGGAAAGGATCGTGTGCCAGAACGAGGGCTTCATCGCGGTGAGCCCGTGGGCCCCCATCTTTCCGTTCGAGGTCTGGATCCTGCCCAAGTCCCACGACTCCTGCTTCGAGGACTGCAACCCGGCCCAGCTCAAGAACCTCGCCGCCATTTCCAACGAGGTCCACAAACGACTCGACGCCGCGCTCCGGAGGCCCCACTACAACTCCATCCTCCATACCTCGCCCTTTGACGAGCAGTACAACAACTACTACCACTGGCACATCGAGATCATGCCCCGCCTCACCCGCATCGCCGGCTTCGAGTACGGCTCCGGATTCTACATCAACCCGGTCCTGCCCGAGGAAGCGGCGGAATTTTTGAGGGAAATGGACGTGGGGTGAGTTCCATTAAGTAAAATAAACCGCCAAGACGCCAAGGCCGCCAAGAAAGAATTTATTGGATTTAATAAAGAAGGACGGAGTTGCGTTTCCGTCCTTCCATATTTTTATCTATTTTTTCTTGGCGGCCTTGGCGTCTTGGCGGTTCTCTTTGTGTTCTATCTCGCTACCCGCTCTCCTTGAGCGCCTCCCGGAACGCCGCCACCGTCTTGTCTATGTCCTCGTACGAGTGCGCCGTGGAGAGGAACGCGGTCTCGTAGGCCGAGGGCGCGAGGTAGATGCCCCTCTTCAACATGGCGTGGAAGAAGCGGCCGTAGCGCTGAGCGTCGCCCTGCATGGCCTCGGTATAGTTCACCGGCTGCCGGTCGCGGAAGAAGATGCAGAACATGCTGCCGATGGACGAGAACGACACGGGGGCCTCTTCTTTTTTCGCGGCCTCCTTAAGCCCGCTGACCAGCGCGGCGGTGCGCGCCTCCAGGTCGTCCACCACGCCCGGCTTTTGCAGCTCCTCCAGGGTGGCCAGCCCGGCAGCCATGGCCACCGGGTTGCCGGAGAGCGTGCCCGCCTGGTACACCGGACCCTCCGGCGCCACCTTGGCCATGACCTCGGCCCGGCCGCCGTAACAGCCGACCGGGAACCCGCCGCCGATGACCTTACCCAGGCACGTCAGGTCCGGCTTGATGTCAAAATGCCCCTGCGCGCCGCCCCGGATGCGGAAGCCGACCAGCACCTCGTCGAAGATCAAGAGCGCGTTGTAATGCGTGGTCAGGTTGCGCACCGCGTCCAGGAACCCGGGCTCGGGCAAAATCAGGCCCATGTTGCCGGCCACCGGCTCCAGGATCAGCGCGGCGATCCGGGGGCCCTGCTCGGCAAAGGCGTGCTCCAGCGCGTGGATGTCGTTATACGGGATGACGATGGTATGCTCGGCGAACGACGCGGGCACGCCGGCGGAGTCCGGTTGCCCGAGTGTAGTGGCGCCGGACCCGGCCTTCACCAGCAAATAGTCCGCGCCGCCGTGGTAGCAGCCCTCGAACTTGATGATCTTGTCCCGGCCCGTGTAACCCCGCGCCGCCCGCACCGCCCCCATGCACGCCTCCGTGCCCGAACTCGTGAGACGCATCTTCTCGAGCGACGGGTAAAACGACTGCACCCGACGCGCCATCTCGATCTCCT
>Ga0307378_10007640_pt1 | contig 14493 bp, 11 predicted proteins | sample UN1MG_FD_202238 | JGI IMG/M metagenome (GOLD analysis project Ga0307378, IMG submission 202238) | Soil microbial communities from Risofladan, Vaasa, Finland - UN-1 | ecosystem: Environmental > Terrestrial > Soil > Coastal area > Acid sulfate soil | place: Finland: Risofladan, Vaasa | collected...
ACCGATCACGGCGTTTGCAACGCTGCTGTTAGCGGGATTCAGGTGAGATGGGAAGGCGGAAGTCGGAAGTCGATCTCCGTCGCCTGTCTCCGAATTGCTCCCCAATTGCTCTCCGAATTGCCTCTTGATCCTCTGAGACTGTTCGGCTATAATGCGTCTCTAAGACGGACCGGTTCCGGTCTGCGCATCGCAATCTCGGAAGCGGGACGAGCATCAGGAGGCCCTGTAATGCTCTGCAAATCAGAAGCGCCTGTGCGACGAAGGCGAGCCGCAGCCGGTGCGGGTTCTCTGCCGTTTGTCTTGGGCATGTGTGTCGGTGTGGCGTTCATAGCCTTCATCTACATGGCCACGAAGCAAAAGCAGGAGATCGCCGCGGCTGGGCCTGTCAGCATCGACATCGATTTCAGCAAGAAGCCGGAGAACCCGGCGCCGGCGGCGTACGAGGACCCGGTTCTCGGCCAGTCGGATGGATCGGGGAGGGGAGTGCCGGTCATTCTCGAAACGGAAAACACGCTGCTCGACATGCAGGATACCACGCTGGGCGTTCGGAGGCCGAAGCCAGCGCAGCCGGTGCCCGCGTCGGCCGCCCCCGCTGCTCCTGTGACTGAGGACGACGCTGAGCCTGATGCCACCCCGCCGGCTGATGGGAAAAAGACGGATCACGTCGTCAGCGTCACCAAGTATGAATACTATTGGGCGGTGCCATACGGCAGATCGTTTACGGACGTGGGCGGGTCATTCTATGCGGAAGTGGTCTTCAAGAGCTTCGACAATCCGAAATGGGTGCTGGGGAGAGATGGCTGGCCGGAGATGAAGAAGAAGGTCCGTGCGGTCACGTCGCGCGGCAGTATTCCCTGCTATCAGATGTGGCCGGAAGACGACGGAAACGATCGCAGCACGCTGATCAAGATGCTGTTCGTCTGCCCAAATGGGACGGTACTGAAGGAAGTGATACTCGACAAGGAGCGCTGGCCGACGCCGAAGATGACCGATTCGGGGAAATGACCGGGAAGCGCGCTCCCAGCTCTCAATTCCCAACTACGAAAAAAGCCGGACCGAGATTTCTCTCGATCCGGCTTTTGCGTTTGCATCGAGTCAGGTTGGTCCGCCAGGGGCGGTGCCGCCTGACTGCGTTGTCATTCAGCTCACTTCGTGTCCGTGAGCCGCGAGGGCTTCTTCCTTGATGGCGTCGAACATCAGGTGCCCGTCCTTCAGGGTCACGTGGATGTGGTCGCCGTGCTTGAATCGGCCGCGAAGGATTTCCTCCGAGAGCGGATCTTCGATGAACCGCTCGATGGCCCGGCGGATCGGCCGCGCACCCTGGTCGGGATCGAAGCCGCGGTCCACCATGAAGTCCTTGGCGTCGTCGGCGATGGTCACTTCGATATTGCGTTCCTTCAGCCGCTCGAGCACCTGCCTCATCTCGATCAGCACGATTTCCTTCATGTTGTCCCTGGTGAGCTGCCTGAAGACGATCACGTCGTCCAGGCGGTTGAGGAACTCCGGCCTGAAGTGGCGCTCGACTTCCTTCATGAGCATTTCGCGCATCTGGGCGTAGGTGCGTTGTTCGGAAGTCGGCACGAAGCCCAAGCCCGTCTGGCTCTTGATCATCGCGGCTCCGATGTTGGAGGTCATCAGCAGCACGCAGTTGCGGAAGTCGACGTGCCGCCCGAAGCTGTCGGTCAGCCGGCCTTCTTCCATGATCTGGAGCAGCATGTTGAACACGTCGGGGTGCGCCTTCTCGATCTCGTCGAGCAGCACCACGGCATAGGGCCGGCGGCGGACCTTCTCGGTGAGCTGGCCGCCTTCTTCGTAGCCCACGTAGCCGGGCGGTGCGCCGATCAGGCGCGACACGTTGTGCTTCTCCATGTACTCGGACATGTCGATCTGCAGCAGGGCGTCTTCCTCACCGAACATGAATTCGGCGAGCGCCCGGGCCAGCAGCGTCTTGCCCACGCCCGACGGGCCAAGGAACAGCAGCGACGCCACCGGCCGGCGCGGGTCCTTCAAACCGGACCTCGACCGCCGGATCGCCCGGGAGATCGTGCTGATCGCTTCGTCCTGGCTGACCACTCGCTTGTGCAGTTCCTGCTCCATGTTCATCAGGCGCTGCGCCTCGGCGGTCTCGATCCTCGTGAGCGGCACGCCGGTCATCTTGGAGACGACCTCGGCGATCACTTCTTCGTCGACGACGCCTTCGCGCTCGCGGGCTTCATCGCGCCACGCCTTCTGCGTGGAGTCCATCCGGGCGCGGAGCTTTTCGGCCTTGTCGCGGATGATCGCGGCCCGCTCGAAGTCCTGGCTCACCACGGCCGCTTCCTTCTCCTCGTTGAGCCTCTGCAGCTCGTCTTCGAGTTCTTTCAGGTTCGGCGGCTTGGTGGTGGCGGCCATTCTCACGCGTGCGCCCGCTTCGTCCAGCACGTCGATCGCCTTGTCGGGCAGAAAGCGGCCGGTGATGTAGCGGGTGGAATACTCCACGCACGAATTGAGGGCTTCGTCGGTGTACTGCACGCGGTGGTGCGATTCGTACTTGTCGCGCAGGCCCTTGAGGATTTCGAGCGTCTCCTCGGGGTTGGGCGGGCTGACGATGATGGTCTGGAAGCGGCGCTCCAGGGCGCTGTCCTTCTCGATGTACTTGCGGTACTCGTCGAGGGTGGTGGCGCCGATGCACTGGATCTCGCCGCGCGAGAGCGCGGGCTTCAGCACGTTGGATGCGTCGATGGCGCCTTCGGCTCCGCCGGCGCCGACCAGCGTGTGCAGCTCGTCGATGAACAGGATGACGTTGCGTGCTCGCCGCACTTCGTTCATGACGGCCTTGATGCGCTCCTCGAACTGGCCGCGGTACTTCGTGCCTGCCACCATCATGGCGAGGTCGAGCACCACGATGCGCTTGTCGAGCAGGAGCTCGGGCACGTTGTTCTCAATGACCGCCTGGGCGAAGCCTTCGACGATGGCGGTCTTGCCGACGCCCGCCTCGCCCAGCAGCACGGGGTTGTTCTTCGTGCGGCGGCTGAGCACCTGGGTAAGCCGCTCGATTTCGGCGGCCCGGCCGATCACGGGATCGAGCTTGTTCTCCCGGGCGAGCTCGGTGAGGTCGCGGCCGAAGCTGTCGAGGGCGGGCGTGTCCGACTTCGCCTTCTTGGCGGCGGCCGCCTTGGGGGCGTTGCCGGGGTACTCGGTGCCGAGGAACTCAAGCACTTCCTCGCGAACGGATTCGAGCTTGAGGCCCATGTTCAGCAGCACCTGAGCTGCAAGGCCGTCGTTCTCGCGAAGCAGGCCGAGCAGGAGGTGTTCGGTGCCCACGTAGTTGTGGCCGATGTTGCGCGCTTCTTCCACGGAAAGCTCAAGCACTTTCTTGGCTCGCGGTGTGAAGGGAGGCTGCTGCTGGCTCGACGGCGATCCCGAGCCGGTCGTCTGGACCAGCTTCTCGACCTCGATGCGGATCTTCTTGAGGTCCACGCCGAGGCTCTTGAGCACGTGCGCCGCCACGCCCGTTCCCTCTTTCACGAGGCCGAGGAGAATGTGCTCCGTGCCGATGTAGTCGTGCCCGAAGCGACGCGCTTCCTCCCTGGCGTGGACGATCACTTTTCTGGCTCGTTCTGTGAATTTGTCATACATTCTTGGCACTCCCTATCACCCGTTCAACGCCAGCGGCTCGCCGGGAGCGCCGTGCAACTGAAAGGTGCTGTGTTCATGGCTTTCTTCGATTGTCTCTCCCTGTCAGATTTCACCTAAGCTTCTCCGAATAAATGCAGCCCTGACGGCATCTCTCTCATCAGCTTCCAGCTCCTTCCCCTCCATCTTCTGAAGGTGGGCAGGCAATGCCCGGATGAACAACTGGTTCACCTTCCCTATCTCCATCTCGATGAGGCCCAGGTTGATGCCCAACCTGAGATGCGAAAGCAGCGTGATTGTTTCGGATGAGGAAATGGTGCGAGCCGACTTGAGCATGCCCAACGATCTGTACACCCTGTCTTCCAACCTGGCCCGGTTTTGCGAGAGCAGCATCTCCCGGGCCCGGCGCTCGTAACGAACAATCTGTGGAACTGTGCTCACTATAGTATCGAGAATTTCCTCTTCGGATTTACCCAAAGTTACCTGGTTCGAGACCTGATAAAGGCTGCCCGCATATTGCGTCCCCTCCCCGTACAGACCCCGTACCACGAGGTTCATCTTGCCCACCGCGGTGATCACCTTGTCGATCTGCCGCGTAAACAGCAGTGCGGGCAGATGAAGCATCACCGACGCCCGCATCCCGGTGCCCACGTTGGTGGGGCAGGCGGTGAGGTAGCCCAGCTCGAGCGAGAACGCGTAGTTTACCGAGCGGTCGACCACGTCGTCAAGCTCGTCGATGATCTCCCACGTTTCGCCGAGCTGGAAGCCCGACTTCAGCACCTGGATGCGGAGGTGGTCTTCCTCGTTGACCATGATGCTCACGGTCTCCTCATCGTTGATGTGGATTCCGCGTGCACCTTCGGCCTGGGCGAGCTCCTTGCTGATGAGGTGCCGCTCGACCAGGAACTGGAGGTCGAGCTTGTTCAGCGAGGCAAGGTCGAAGTATGAAAGCTTCGAGCCGCGCACATCGACGTTGGCAAGGCGCTCGCGCATTAGCTCGGCGATCTCGGCCTTCTGCTCCACGGTGGCCCGGTTGGTGAAGGGGAAGTCGGCCAAGTTGCGTGCCAGCCTGATCCGGCTGCTGATGATGATGTCGGATTCCGGCCCTTCACCCTTGAGCCATTCGCCTGCCTGGCCTGAGAGGTCGTCAAGATGCATGGGAGTCCTCCCCCTTCTTCAGGTCGTAGATCTGGTCGCGCAGCTTGGCGGCCTTCTCGTATTCTTCGGCCTCGATGGCCTTGTTCAGCTCGCGGCGGAGCTGGATGAGCCGGCGGGCGTTGGCCATATCGTTGCCGGCGTTGATCGGCACCTTGCCCTTGTGCTTGGTGCTGCCGTGGATGCGCTCGAGGAAGGGCAGCAGGGCCTTCTTGAAGATGGCATAGTCGCGGCTGCAGCCCAGGCCTCCGCCCTGGCGGAATTCGGCGTAGGTGATCCCGCACATGGGGCAGGCGATGCCGGCAAGCTCGGGTACTTCCTTCTCGTTATGCGCTTCGAACAGGCCCGAGATGAAATCGGTCAGCGATCCTGTGGGGAGCGCGATATTCTTCTCGCGGGCGCAGTCCTCGCACAGGTGAACTTCCTTCTTCTCGTTGTCGATGATCTCGGTCACGTGGAACGTGGCCGCTTTCTTGTTGCAACATTGACAAAGCAGCATCGGATGGTCCTCCAGCTAGCCGGATTGATGGTCTTCGCTGGCGCTCAGGCGGCCTTCGCGCTCCGCCGTGATATAGTCCATGCAGAATTCATCTTGTGCCAGCAGCACTCGCGACGCCAGCAGCGTGGCCATCATGTGTTTTTCGGTCGGATCGATAATCACTGCATCGAGCCCCTGCGCCATCAACATTGCCAGGTACGTGCGGTTGAGCACGTTGCGCTGGGGCAGGCCGAACGAGATGTTGCTCAGCCCGCAGATGACGTGTGCGGCAGGATACTCCTTCTTCAACTCGTGTACGGTGGCGGCCACGTCGAGGGCGGCCTTCTGGTCCGCGCTCACCGCGCTCACCGCGGGATCGAAGTAGAGGTTCTCCAGCGGCACGCCCGCCTTCGCGGCCATCTCCACGATCCGGGCGGCGGCCTGCATCCGCTCTTCGGTGCTCGTGGGCATTCCGCCGGATCCCATCGTCAGGCCCACGACCTTTGCGTTGCACTGCTTCACGAGGGGCAGGATCGACTCGGCCCTGTCGCTCTCGGCGGTGATCGAGTTGACCAGCGGCTGGCCCCGGTGGAGCTTGAGTGCGGCGGCTTGGGCTTCGGCGCTCGGGCTGTCGATGCACAGCGGCGCATCGACCGCGCCCTGCACCACCTCTACCAGCCACGTCAGATCGCCGACTTCACGGGACACGCTGGTCCCGGCGTTGACGTCGATATGGGTGGCTCCGGCCTGAAACTGGTTCCTGGCTTCTTTCTGAATGAAAGCTGCGTCTCGTTTCTCGAGTGCCTGGCGTATGCGTTTCCTGCTGCTGTTGATGCGCTCGCCGACGATCAGCATGATGATGGTGTCCTTTACCTGTTTTTCTCCCAGCGTAGCAGTTCTTGAACTTTTCCGAGCGTGGATTTTCCGGAGATGATTTCCTGCTTGATCCGATTTTCGGTCTCAAGGCAGTCCATTCCGCGGTTTGCCATTTCCGCAGCTTTTGCGGCAGGCAGGACGAGGACACCATCGTCGTCGGCGACGATCCAGTCACCCTGCATAATTAAAACACCGGAAATACGCAGGGGAGCGCCAATTTCGCCGAGCCCTTTCGGCTCTCCCGCGCGGGGGCAGATGCCCCGGTGGAAGATTGGCAGCCCGAGGCCCTTGATGTCCGCGGTGTCGCGAATGGTTCCGTTAACCACCACGCCGGCGATTTTCTTCTGAATGGCGCTCAAGGTAGCGCATTCGCCCCAGACGGACGGCGGCACGCCGCCCGCGTCGATGACGATCACGTCGCCGGGCTTCGCCTCGTCGATGGCCAGCACGGGCTTGGACCAGTCTCCGGGGGCGGTTCGCACGGTCACGGCCGGGCCGGCCATTTTGAGGCCGCCGGCCAGCGGCACCAGCCCCTCGAGGCTGGGCAGCCGGTGGTTTCCGTCTGAAATATTGGCCGCCGATGCGGCCAGGAGGGCTTCCCTGATGCTGTCGTCCTTGACTCTCCGGTAAAGCTCGGTGGTCTTCCTGACGCGGCTGACGGCAGCCTGCTTGATGTCGGCGGTCGCGGCCGCGGCGTCCTTTGCCTTGATGATCGCGCCGCCCACGATGAGTATCTGCGCCCCGGCTTCGACGGCGTCGACGACCGTCTCGGAGTTGATCCCGCCGGCTACGGCGATGGGCACGCGCACGGCGCTCGCAAGCTTGCGGAGCTTGTCGAACGGATCCAGCCCTTTCATCTGGTCGTCGATGGGGCAGTGCAGGTAAACGATATCGGCGCCCCAGGCTTCGACCTGCCTGGCCCGCTCGATATAGTTTTCGACACCCAGGAGGTCTACGGCCACCTTCACGCCGTAGTTGCGGCCGACTTCAATGGCCTCCCTGATGGTGCTCTCGGAAGCGGCGGCCATCACCACGGCCACGCCCGCCCCGGCCTTGGCGGCCGCCTCGAACTCGATCCGGCCGGCGTCCATCGTCTTCGTGTCGGCAACGACGGTATGGCCGGGAAATTCCTTCTTGAGGGCTCTCACGGCGTGCAGGCCCTCCGACTTCAGCAGCGGAGTGCCCACTTCAAGCCAATCGATGCCGCCTGCTACGGCTTCACGCGCCAGTTTCATGGCGCGGTCGAGGTTCAGGAAGTCGAGAGCAACCTGGAGAGTCAACACGTCTGTTCCCCGGCCGCGCGGGGGTGCTGCTGGTTTCATCGCCCGCGGGGCATCGACCCCCAAGGGCAATGTGCAACGGACCCGGGCAGCTTATTCGCTCACGTAGGCGGCGCCGCAGTTCTCGGACTCCCACGTCGTTACCTTGTGGATCCTGATGTGGGCCGGCAGCAGCTTGCCCAGCTCATCGAATATCCATTTCGAAACGTTCTCGGTGGTGGGATTCGCCTCGTGAAACGGATCCAGTTCGTTCAGATACCGATGATCGAGGCTGTCGAGAAGGCCCTTGGTGGCAGACTTGATGTCCCTGAAGTCGATGACCATCCCAAGCTGGTCAAGCTTGTCGGCCCGGAGCACGACGTCAACTTTCCAGTTGTGGCCGTGCAGCCGTTCGCAGCTTCCCTGGTATCCGCGAAGATTGTGAGCCGCGGCAAAATGTGTCTGGAAAACCAGTTCGTACATGGCTGATCCCACGATCGGCCCGCCGAAGAACCGGCGAACCGACAGGCTCCGCGGCACCGGGTACCAGGCTTCCGGCAGCCAGTGTCCCTACTATCCTAGTGTATCACCATGGTGGGGGCGTTTCAAGATTTTTCCAATGGAAATGCACCATTTGGGCTGCGGAACAACAGGCTCGTTGCTGTGCGATCACTGAGACCACTGCGTCAACTGCGTCTTCCCCTTGCATCGGAAAATACTGCTTTCGGCGCATTTTTCACTGAACCGCGCCGAATTTCTTTCTATACTCAATCCGAGTGCAGGACACCTCCCCCGCGACTCAGCGGGGGCCGGGATATCCGCTCCGGATGACTTTCGCCACATCTCGCACCTGCGTTCCTGGTGCCTTCGCGCATCCCTTCTGAGAATCTCAGCCGAGCACTGGTTGTTCATCCAGTGAGCCTGTAAGTGATGCTGCGTTCCCGCGATGGGAGCACGGCTGCATGAAACGACTGCGTACGGACGATCAGGTCGCCCCGAGGAAGATGAGCCGGGCGACAAAGTTTCACGAGAGGAGTGAGAAATGAGAAAGGTATGGATGTTGGTGGTCTTGATGGCCGCAATGGGCCTAGTCGCGGGTTGCCAGAAAAACCAGGGCCAGGCGCAGCGGCCCCCCGATCAGAAGCAGCCTGAAGAGACGGCCAAGGCACCGTCCGACTCCATGAAGCCCGAGGAGAAGGAAGGGGCCGCCCCCCAGGAAGGCGAGAAGCCGTCGGATCAGATGAAGCCTGAGGATGAGGGCAGGAAACCGTCCGAGGCCGCCCCCAAGGAAGGCCAGGCCGACAGCCCCACACCGCCCGAACGCACCGCCCAGGAGGGGCAGCCAAAGGAAGCCATCGGACCGGAAAACATGCGCCGGATGGACAACCAGTTCGAGCGCGAATTCACGAGGAAGGTCAGAGCCGACAGCCAGCTCAGCGAGTACGAAGTGAAGGCCGACGTCAAGAACGGCGAGCTTACCATCACCGGAGCCGTCCCCAATGAGGAGCTCAAGACCAAGGCCGGCGAGCTCGCCAAGACCGTTACCGGCCTCAAGGGCGTCAGCAACGACCTTGCCACCACAGCCCAAATGAAGGAAATGGGCAAGATCACCGACGACGACCTCAAGAACGAGCTGAAGGACAAGATCGACGCCGACCAGGAACTGAGGGAGAGCTCGGTTGAGGTGACCGTGAAAGATGCCAAGGCCACCGTCACGGGGACGGTGCCCTCCGAAGAGCTCAAGAAGAAGATCGCGACGCTCGCCCAGACCGTGCATGGCTTGGCCGGAGTTGACAACCAAGTGAAGGTGCAGGAAGCCCGCGGTGCAGCGGCCCCCGGCCAGTCCCAGCCCAAGGTGGCCGCCGAGCCCGCCCCCAACGAGCCGAAGGGCGCGGAGCAGCAGCCAATGGAGCGTCGTGAAGGCCAGCCCGAAGAACCCCGCAGCGACAGGGGCATGGCAATGGAACTGCGAACCAAGATACTCTCCGACAGCCAGCTCAACGACTACGACATCGACGTGGACGTGACGAACGGCCTGGCGATGTTGACCGGAGCCGTCCCCAACGAGGAGATGAAGCGCAAGGCAGAACGCCTGGCCAAGACCGTGGCCGGGCTCCGCGAGATCCGTAACGACATCAAGGTAGTTGAAGGCCCCGTGCCCCCGGCCGAAAAGCGCAGCGATACCGGCATCAAGGCCGAACTGAAGGCCAAGCTGCTGGCCGACAGCGAGCTCAGCGGCTGGAAGACCAAGCTCGACGTCAACAACGGCATCGTCACGATGAGCGGGAACGTCGACAAAGAACAACTGAAGAAGAAGGCGAGCACATTGGCGGAGACCGTCGCGGGGGTGGAGGAAATCCGCAATGACATCCAGGTGCAGCCAGGCACCCGCGAGCAGACGTCAGCCGACGACACCGGTAGCGTGGAAATGGACACGATCGCGAAGGCAAAGAAGCCTGAGACCGACCGGGAATCGATGGAGCCAGGGGCCGAGACGTCCGACTCCGCCATCGCCAAGCAGATTGAAGGCAAATACATCACCGAGCCGCAACTGAAAGGCTCCGACATCCAGGTGCAGATGAAGAAGGGAACTGCCACGCTGACCGGCACCGTGTGGTCGGAGGAGCAGCGCCAGATGGCCGAGCGCATCGCCCGCCAGACGGAGGGCGTTCGGGAGGTGAAGAACAAGCTGGAAGTGAAACCGGAGACCAAGTAGCGGAGGAAGCTCACAGGATGAACAGGTTCCTCAGGATGTGATCTCCTGCCCCTGTGCATCCGGCTGCGAGCCCGGGAGGGCGCGGAAGGAATTCACTCGGAAGGGGGGAGGGAGGCCCGCAGGACGGCGAATCGCTGCGATTCGCAGATGTCCGTGAATTGGAGGGGGAACAGGCCGGCAAGGACGTCGTCCGAAACCGAAGGGTTTGGATGTCATTCATCTCCGCCTGCCGGATAGCCGATGCGGGGGCCGGGACAGGTCCCCGCGACGTACGGCGTCCGGTGCTGGGAGGAAGACGGAAGATGTGGCCGGCTTCTGATATCGCCGCCAGTGTGAAAACGCTGGCGGCGATTTCTATTTCAAGGGATGAAGGGATGATGAGATGATGAGAGGAAGGGAAAGCGAACATTGAACACCAAACACTGAACATCGAAGGAAGAGAAAGGCGGGCGGGCGTGTGCCCCTTGTTCTCTGTTCGCTCTTTCGTGTTCCGGCCTCACAGCCGGGCGGGGCATTCAGCCTGAGGACGGTTCCGTCCGCGCGCCTACCAGACCCGCCCGGCCTTACGGCGCAGGTTCGGCCTGCGGCCTTGCGGCCACAGGCACAGGAGCGGAACAGTGATGCCTATGGTAAATTTATACCATCGGCGCGAGGGAGAAATCAAGCGAAATCAACAGGGATGGATGCGGTGGCGGCGGAAAGCCTGAAGGGGCTGCAGGATGCAGGCATGCCTGTGACCGCTGCCGCGCCAACCCTGCCGGCTGCAGCCTGTGCGCCTGCAGCCCTTCCTTCTTCGGAATTTAGTTGAAAATGCGCACGCCGCCTCCTATGATTAAGCGGCGACACCCCCCGACAACACGGGATCGTTTGCGGGAAAGGCGTTTGAAATGAAAATCGAACGCTCTGTTAAACTTGATATTCGGTTTTTCCGGTGTATAATTGGGTAGTGAGACTGCGGTGTTTCTGAGCGGGGACGTGCCGGGGGCACGTCTCGAAGACGCCCCTGAAGGGCGCCTCTACTCGACGGGGCCAACACCATGATCCGACCAGACCGTTTCCCCAGGGACTCCAGTGGGCTTGCCAAGGCCTTTTGGCACCGGGAATCCCTGTCACGCAAGCAGGGCAACCGCCGCGAGCTCGAGCAATTCTTCTCCGATTGCATACGGTACCTTGAGCGCAGGGCGTGCGAGCGGGGGGCGAACGATTCGCTCAGCGACACGGTGGCGGCGTTTGCGTTCGACAAGTTCGGCACGCTGGCGTCGTGCGTGTTGCGCCATTGGGGCATCGACTCGCCCGAAGAACTGGAGCAGAGCTTCTGCGAATTCCTGCAGGCTTGCGGATCCCGCGGCTCCCGGCGAACCGCGGGATTCTCCCAGAGCGAAGCGCTCAAGGCGCTCTTCCGCGGAGATTACTGGCCCAGACGGTAGACGGTGGCAGCGCAAGCTGCAGGGCAGGTCGCCACAAAGAGCGCGAGGGCCGCAAAGAAGAAGGATAAGAGATGAAGGGATGATGAGATGATGGGAAAGAGGCTTTTCCGCCTGTCCTCATCTCTTCCCCGCACGTTCCCTGTACTACTATCCTGGAAATCCTGTGTTTTTTGCGCAAGATTCCCGGGCACAGTGGACCAAGTGGACCAAGTGGACTCAGTGGACCAAGTGGACTTGTGGCACGCCGCCTTCTGCGGCCGCAAGCCCCAAGCCGCAAGCCCCAAGCCCAATGCCATCTTTGGTTGCGGCCTTGGCCGCGCTATGTACTTCGTGTTTCCGTAACTTTGTGGCTTTCTTCATCATTCCTCATTCCTCATTTTCCCATGAGCCATCCGCCATTTGCCACTGATGACGACGTGCGGGAGTACGTGGAGCGGATCGTGCGCCTGGCGGATGCATGGGAGTTCCACTCGTTCACGATTGGCACGCGGCTGACGATCGAGCTCGCAGATGATGAATCGCGGGCGGTCCGCCGCGACCTGAACATTCGGGTGGCGATGGCGGCGGCCGAGCAGTTGCCCCCCGACCGGCTCGGACCCCGCGATCCGACCCACGAGAACGCCGACATCGTCTTCCTGGTCAGCTACCCCGGGCGTTGGGTGGAGGTGGTCCCGACGCCGTTGTTCGTGTACGGCCGGTACCTGAAGTTTTCGCGGGATCTGCCGCAGGCCCGGTGGCTGTGCGTGCGCTGCCGCGGCAAGGGCATGAAATTCGGGCATCCCTGCGGCGCGTGCGGCGGGCTCGGCAAGATGTTCCCCAACTCGGTCGAGGAAGTGATCGCCGCCCCGCTGCTCGACGTTTTTCGGGGGGAAGACACGAAGTTTCACGCGACGGGCCGGCAGGACATCGACGTGCGGATGCTGGGGCGGGGCAGGCCCTTTGCCATTGAGCTGGTCCGCCCGCGCCGCCGCACCGCCGACCTCCCGGCGCTCGAGCACCGGATCAATTCCTCGCAGGAGAGCGTTGCCGTTCGCGAATTGCAGATTGCAGGCAGGGCGCTCGTCAGGAAGGTGGATACGTTCCGCGCCGACAAGAGCTACCGGGCAATCGTGCTCTGCCGCCGGACGCTCAATTCGACCGAGATCGACGGGCTGAAGTCGCTCGCGGGCACGACCATCGGGCAGCAAACGCCTCAACGCGTGGCGCACCGGCGGGCCGACAAGGTCCGGATGCGGTCGATAAGGAGCGCCAGTGCCCGGATCGTCGAGGGCGATGGGGCGCAGACGCGGTTCGAGCTCGATCTGCTCACGCAATCCGGCACGTACATCAAGGAATTCATCACCGGCGACGACGGCCGCACGCGGCCTTCGCTGTCCGAAATCCTGGGTGCCGAGTGCATCTGCGAGCAGCTCGACGTGCTGGAAGTGCATTTCGATCCGATAGCGGAAGACAGAGGGGAAGGGGGATTGACAGCGGAAGACGCGGAAGAACAGAAGAAGGAGGAAAGAAGAAGAGAAGAGAAGATGAATTGACAACGGAAGACACGGAAGAAGGAGAACAAGAGCTGGAGCGAGAAGGCATTGTGGCCTTTTTTCCCTTTTTTCTGCCGTTCTTCCGTTCTTTCGTCGTCACCCCCTCTTCCCTCTTTCTTCCGCTTCCATTCTTTCGTTCTTTCGTTGTCACCCCTCTTCCTTCTTTTCTTCCTCTTCCGTTCTTTCGTTCCTTCGTTGTCACGCCTCGTCCTCCGGGATTGTCCAAAATGTTAGACATCACAGTCGGATTTTTTAAACATTTTTCCGGAATTGTACTTGACGTGGCCCGTTTCATGTGGTAAACTTCTCATAGAATTCCGAAAGCTATGGTTCCGGAGGAAAACTCTCCGGTCGAGGATCGTGCCGGGCCGCCAGGGAGGCGGTTGTGGTGTGATAGTGCGGAGTACAGGCGTACAGATCAGCTCCGTAGACCTCCAAGGATGGGCGTCGGACGTGGCCGGTCTTGGGTACCGTGCAGGCACCGGCAGCGCGTCATGCAGCAGTGGAAAACCTCTAATCGTGCACAGCGGATGTGCCGAACATGCCTGTACCGTAATCCCTTGCAGAACAACAACTTAGGCATCGGCCGGATCGCGGCGCAGGCGGCTTGGCCGGGTGCGCGGCTGGGCATTCTGAGGTACTTCGGCTCGTGACACGCGAAGTTCATCCTGATCCCGGGGCGTTCGTGGCGATTCCACAGGGCGCTCCATCCGAGTTTACCGGCGAGTTGCGGGACATGCTGCGGTCTGCCCTGGGGCAGATTCTGGCAGCGCTCGCATGCGAGTCGGGCTCGATCCAGCTCTACGACACGCGCAGCAGCCAGTTGAGCCTCAGCGAGATAATCGGCCCCAGCACCGAGGGGCTGCATGGCCAACGCAGCGGCCTTTCGGACGGAATCTCCGGCTACGTGGCATCGCATCGCATTCCCCTGCTGATCAAGGATATCACGAAGGACGAGCGGTTTGCGGGAATCCGCAACACGGTCCGGCCCTACAAGAGCAATTCGTGCATCTGCCTGCCGCTGTTGGACGAAGGCAAGCTGATGGGGATCGTGAACGTGTGCGACAAGTGCACGGGCGAGCCGTTTACCGAGGAAGACCTCGGGCGGCTGCAGTCGCTGGCGGCTCCGATCACGGGCTGCCTTCGCAGCGGGATGGCTGTCCGCCAGATCTCCGAGAAAGGGATCAGCCTGCAGCAAAAGGTGGAAGAGGCCGCCCGGCAGCTCGTGCGGGCCAACTTCGAGCTGGCCCAGATGCAGGGGTTTCACGATAGCATCGTCCGCAGTATTTCGCTCGGGCTGATCACGTTCGACCGGAGCCTGCGTGTCACGTTTTTCAACGATTCCGCGCGGTCCATTTTCGGGCTTACCGACGCCGATCTGAACATCAAGAGCCTGCTGAGGTTTCGCGTGCAGACGTTGAGCGGGGAGGATTGG
>Ga0307378_10007641_pt1 | contig 14493 bp, 8 predicted proteins | sample UN1MG_FD_202238 | JGI IMG/M metagenome (GOLD analysis project Ga0307378, IMG submission 202238) | Soil microbial communities from Risofladan, Vaasa, Finland - UN-1 | ecosystem: Environmental > Terrestrial > Soil > Coastal area > Acid sulfate soil | place: Finland: Risofladan, Vaasa | collected...
GTCTTTTGATGATAATCCGCTACCGATACTCTTTCCTCCTTTTGACTTCTTATTAATTGTGACGATTATTATGAGCTTGCTGGCAATTCTCTTCTCTTACGATGCTATCACCGGTGAACGGCAAAGGGGCACGTTGAGATTAGTAATATCCAATTCCATATCCAGAACAAAGGTTCTTTTTGGAAAATTGGCAGGAGGTACCGCCAGCCTGCTAATACCATTCATCTTATCACTTCTGGTCGGGGCACTCTATATTTCACTGAATTCGTCTATCCAGTGGGATGGTACAGCATGGGCGGAATTTGCCTTATTAACCGCAGCTTCCGTGACTTTCATCACGTTGTTTTATCTTATGGGACTTATGATATCTTCGTTTTCCCGATATTCTTCTACCTCGATTCTGAATTGCCTTTTCCTCTGGGTATTACTGATCCTGGTGATTCCCAACCTATGCCCCAATATCTCAGCCCAGCTTTGTCCTGTTCCATCGATCAAAGAAACTCAAAGGAAGGAGTCAGAATATTCGATTCGTAGTGTCGAGGCAGCACGGGAATATATGAGGCAAAGCGTAAAAAGATTTAGAAGTAGGTACGGTGAACTGTTTTCTGAATTTGAATCAATGAAATTTGGTGGTATTGGTGATTTTTATATAGGTCGTGCAGGAGATGTTGAGGATTCTCATCGAGTAGCAGCCCATCAGCGAGCGGCCGAAGATCCTGAATTTAAGGCGATGATGGATGCATTCCGTGAGGAGTTGGAAAAGGCACAAAAAGAACAATCGCGTATCAAAAGGCAATCTAATAAGTTGTGGAAAGACCTGGAAACAAAAGCAGCTTTACAAACAAAGCTCGCCAAAAACCTGGCCTGCATTTCACCTTTGGCAAATTTTGTTTATGTTGCCAGAGACCTGACGGGAACGGGTTTACGAAGTCTGGAGTACTTCGTCCAGGTTCAACGCGAATATGATACACAGTTTTCGAAATATCTATATAAACAGGTTCAGAAAGCAGAGAAAAACGATCCAACGTTTACCTGGAAGTCTTTTTTAGATTTAAGTGACCGGCCGCGTTTTGTGTTCAAAGAGGAATCCTTAAGAGGCAAATTGAATTCAGTACTGCCTTACTGGGGAATACTCGTTTTGTTTAATGTCGTGTTTTTTGCGGCGGCGTTTGCGGGATTCATGAGATACGACGTGCGGTAAAACAGCGGCTTAAGCCCGGCTATCCGGCAAACCTAAAGCCGGAAGAAAGCAATTACATAACGGAGGGCATGAATAGCCACAATCGCCGAGCGTATAGCGGGCAGCGCAGAGCGTTTAGACCATAATGGATGCTTGTTGTTAGTAGTTAGTGCTTAGCTCCCCTGTTGCGAGTCAGGTAAGTAGTTCACCCCCGGCAGAAAAGCAAGTAAGCACACACCGGGGGCAAGCTCTGGACAAGCTCAGGCCAGCATGAGGTGCCTTATAGGCACGTAGGTATCGCCTTATAGGCACGTAGATATTATCTGACTTATAGGCAGGTAGATAAGAGCAGACGAGATATATAGTATTTCTACCGGAGGCCAGCATGAGGTGCCTTATAGGCACGTAGATATTCGCAGGCACGAAGTGATTAAAATTAGTGCGAACCGAAGGTAGAAATGCGGCGTCGAGCCGAACCGCAGGCAGCACAACACAGGTGCATCATGGGATGCTGGATGCCGGATTCTCGAAAGCTACCGTCCACTTCGCCCACTACGTTCACTCAGTTGCTGTCACCAATCGAAGGGCTTTACGAGGCGCTAATTTGCCGAAGATCTCTGCAAGAAGAAAAGTGAGAGCCACACATCCAGAGATGTTCATTGAGAACCGGCCAACCACGTATGCCAAGCTATGGTATGTCTTCGGTCACAAACCGACAATGGTATCATTTTCGCGTGACTTTATTTAGCACTATGGGTCAAATCTGCTCATTGTTTACAGTAAATGAGAAATTTTATATTAACAACTCGTTACCCCCAGCGTCTTAATTAAGCAGAACGGAAAAAGCTTACAGGTGTAAAGCAATCCGGCTATTGGCAGTATGTACGGGTAAATGAGAATAACAATGACACGTATAAAAGCAAACAATGAGTTCAGACGAATCAGAGCCTGGCTGTTCACGGCCATGAGCAGCCGTTTCTGTCCTTATTTCGGCCCTTCAAGATAAAAAAGGAATAGAGCGGTAATTTGAAAAATGCAGTAAACATAAAGCTATCATGAAACAGTGGAGAAGTTAAATTCAATCTTATTAAATTCTGAAAGGGCGGTATTATGAAGAAATGGATTGTCATGGTTGCAATATTGATATGCTGCCTTGTGTATGCAATTGTTAAATTTAGCATGTTAGAAAACCAAAACATGTCACAAAACCAAAAAGCGTATAAGCAGGCAGAAGAGACGCAAAGTGCAAAACAAATAAATGCCGGCAATACTGATAAGGCTACACCCGAAGAAGGCTCCGGTTCCACTGTTCCTGCTGTTCAGGTCGAAGCCGTTACCAAAGCCTTCAGCGAGTTTATAAGTGCCCTCAAGAGCGAGGATTATGAGCAGATATGGAAGCTTACGTCGGAATCCGTCAAAAGCAAGGGGAGCTTTGAGGAATTCAAGGAGATATTCTCTGCTAACAGGCCTGCAATGGTGGAAGCCACTATACGTCCGGAGTCTGCCACTAACATCGGCGGTCGTGTGAGATTATTTGTTACGGCCCCATCCCTTGGAGACGACCATTTGTTCTTCGTTCAAGAAGATGGGCAATGGAAGCTAGATTTTTATTAGCGCCGATACCTGGGAAGAATGATTCCCACAATGGAAGGATTTGTCATCAGAGCGTCTGGATATTCGTTGTGTCAACGATTCGATCGCGCAAGAGGAATCCGGCATGATCTGGAAAATTGCGAGAGAAGAGTTTCTGCTGAATTTAGGCTCGGCAAGATTCGTTACCGCTATCAGACCCTTGCAGAAGCCTTCGGGACAGGTTGGGTCGGCATATTATTACTTTTTCTTTTTAACATTCTATTCTTAGTCGCGGCCTTTATAAAGTTCAACAAATACGATGTGCGGTAAGAAAGGAAAGAAACCATGCTTAAGTCAATAATCAGAAAAGAGATACTTAGTAACCTTTTCAGTTACAAATTTTCGATCATTACTATTCTTTCGGCAATATTGATTTTGGTCAGCGTATTCGTTATGTATCAAGATTACTGCCTGGCCCTGGAAAATCATGACATCTTGCGGAACGAATCCGACGATAGTGTCGAAATTATTCCGCCAACACCTTTGGGCATTTTCACAAAGGGCCTGGACGAGAATCTATGCCGCTCCTTTGAAATAGGTCCTGAGGGAATCGAGATCAGCAACAAAAAACAGAAGTCGGTGAACAATCTTTTCAAGCTTTTCACAGCGCCGGACCTGCTGTATATCATCAAGGTCATACTCTCACTTTGTGCGATGCTCTTTTCATATGATATGGTTTCAGGCGAAAAAGAGACAGGGACACTGCGGCAGACGATAAGCAACACTGTGAAAAGGCCAATTCTGATTATCGGTGAGTGGATCGGTGGATTTACCAGCTTTATCCTGCCTTTCTTCCTGGCTGTGCTTTTAGGCACAAATTACGTGACCCTATCACCTATGGTAGATATGAACGCCCAGGATTGGGCAAAGCTTGGGCTGTTCCTCCTGAGCGGGGTAATTTATTTAGCTGTTTTCTTCTCCCTGGGACTATTAATTTCATGCCTTACACATCGTTCTTCTACATCTTTGTTCATCTCTTTATTTGTCTGGGCTATACTCGTCTTTCTGATCCCGAATCTTGGCAATATTCTGGCCCGTCAGCTTGTCGAAATTCCCACCGTTCAGCACCTTGAATTAAAACGTCGACGAGACTGGATTAAGGGGGATTTTGAGCGCAGCAGGGCGGATGATTCTCGGCGTGAGGAAATCATTGTTAGACGCATGATGACGGAAATCGATAACTTAAACGAAGATTATCGCAACCGCTTCAATAGACTGGTAAAAGTATCTCAAAATATCACCCGAATTTCCCCGGCCGCTGCATTTACCTTCCTGGCAACCGACATTATGGGAACTGGTATGGCAGAAGAACGAAGGTTGAAAAGGGCGGCTTTGCAATCCAGGAACATCTTACTTGATTGGTATATGAATGAGAAAAGGGATGAAAAGAGCAAACAACCAGTTTTCAGTTACCAGCGAAGTTCGGTCAAAGAGATTTTAGGCCAGGGAGGCCTGAGTAATTTTTTAATTCTCATTTTGTTTAACATACTGTTTTTCACAGGAGCGTATGTGGCTTTCCTCCGATACGACGTGCGATAATTTTAATTAAAGGAAAAAACCATGTTAAAAACAATTATTGCAAAGGAGTTTTTGCACAATATCCTCGACTTGCGGTTTATAGTTGGCTTTGTTCTATGCATCATAGTCACCATCGCCTGCATTATGATTCTGGCCCATGATTACAAGCAGGAGATGAAGGATTACAATGACAGGATAAACTTAGAGGATGAAATCCTGGATAATTATGCTCCGGCTGCACTCGACCGACTTTTAGGGATGGTTAGTACACAGAAGCCGCCTGAACGGTTTCGGCCGCTAATCATTGGCATTCAAGGAAACGAGAATGTGGGGTCTTTTGATGATAATCCGCTGCCAATACTCTTTCCTCCTCTGGACTTCTTATTTATTGTGACGATTATTATGAGTTTGCTGGCGATGTTGTTTTCTCACGATGCCATAGCCGGGGAACGACAGAACGGTACGTTGAGATTAGTGATATCCAATTCCATATCCAGAACAACGATTCTTTTTGGTAAATTTATCGGAGGTATCGCCAGCCTGATAATCCCTTTTATCCTGGCTCTTCTGGCCGGTGTACTTTATATTTCAGTAAATCCGGCTATCCAATGGGATGGCTCCGCATGGGCAGAACTTGCCTTATTAACCGCAGCCTCTATTATTTTCATTACGTTGTTTTATCTTTTGGGGCTTATGGTATCTACATTTTCCAGATATTCTTCTACTTCGATCCTGAACTGCCTTTTCCTTTGGGTACTGCTGATTCTGGTGGTTCCCAATGTATCCACCTATATCTCCACCCAGCTTAGTCGTATTCCGTCGATTAAAACAACTGAAAGGAAGCAGGATGAAATTAAGGGTCATGCTCATAAAGTAGCACGGAAACATATGAACGAGGCTGCAAAAAAATTCAAACTCAAATATGGCGGACTATTCTCTGAATTTGAATCAATGGAATTCGGAGGCTTTGGGACCTGGTACTTTATTGGTAGAGAAGCTGACCCTGAGCAGGAAAAAGCAGCCCGGCAGCGAGCCCAAGCCGATCCCGAATTTAAGGCCATGATGGATGCATTCGAAAAGGAGTATGAAATGGCACGGAAAGAATTTAAACGTACCTTAAAGGAAACAGGTTTTTATGAGATTGCGATAGACATGTATAGAAAATCGGCTTTGCAAACGAAGCTCGCTAAGAACATGGCTTGCATTTCACCTTATGCAAATTTTGTTTATATTGCCAGAGATCTGACAGGTACAGGACTGCGAAGCCTGGATTACTTTGAACAGACTAAAGACGAATATGGTGAACAGTTTCAGTCATATGCGGAAGAGAAAATAAGCGATGCGAGAAAAAAGAATCCGGCAATTGATGAAGAGTATTTTTTGGACGTTAGCGACCGGCCGCGTTTTGCTTTCAAAGAGGAGGTGTTGAAAGATAAATTAGGCGAAGTGCTGCCTTACTGGGGGATACTCGTTTTGTTTAATGTCGTGTTTTTTGCGGCGGCGTTTGCGGGGATCATGAGATATGATGTGCGGTAGAACAGCGGCTTAAGCCCGGCTATCCGGCAAACCTAAAGCCGGAAGAAAGCAATTACATAACGGAGGGCATGAATAGCCGCAATCGCCGAGCGTATAGCGGGCAGCGTAGAGCGTTTAGAGCATAATGGATGCTTGATGTTAGTAGTTAGTGCTTAGCTCCCCTGTTGTGAGTCAGGTGAGTAGTTCCCGGGAACAAGCTCAGGCCGGCATGAACTGCCTTATAGGCAGGTAGAAATTCGCAGACGCGAAGCCCCCGACCCCCGGCAGAAAAGCAAGTAGGCACACACTCCCCTGCTGCGAGTCAGGTGAGCAGCTCTTCCCCGGCAGAGAAGCAAGTAAGTACACACCGAGGACAAGCTCTGGATAAACTCAGGGTAAACACCGGAGTGATTAAAATTAGTGTGAACCGCAGGTAGAAATAAGTTTTTACCATCCACTTCCCTCACTAAAGTTCGCTTAGTGGCTGTCAACCTGTCGTATAACTACATTTCAGGACTTTTTAAAAAAGCTGTAATATTTTTTGGTCGGGGAGAGTCTAATATTAGAGAAGTCCGCATTGGTATTTCATATTCCAGGGAGGGAAGTCTTGTTCCAGGGAGGTGTGTAGATAAGTGAGCAGCGTTCTGTATTAAATTATTCGGATATTTGAAAGGGAAGAGAGATGAAAAATGCTTACAGGGTAATATTGATGGCTCTGGCCGTGCTTGGGGTTGTCTATGCAAGCGCAGGACCCGAGAAGAAGGCCGAGGAGGTAAAGTGCGAGCAGACTGAAAAATGGCCAAAGAGTAGTACAGGAGCAGAGAAGAAGATCGAGGAGCCACAGTACAAGCCGATTGACCTCTGCAATTTTCCTGTGTTTTTGGAAGCGGGTCATTATGTACAGCTCAAGGAATGTTACAAACGCGAGATTAAGATGGTACAGGTAGCTTGTGAAAGTATCGGCAGAGACAACGGCGAGTTCCCGTGCTACAAAGGCAGCGAAGTTATTGAGGTAAGAGCCAACTTTCCGGCAATATTCAATGCCACGATAGACAAGAGTGGCGGCGATGAGGGTATGCTTAAAGAAGTTAATCTTTACTGGGAGAATGGTGTTAATACAATCCAGGGCGGTATTGGCTGGGAAGAATTGACACTTTGTCTCGAGGCCTGGGGTGTTGAATTATATAAGTTTAACGTTGTTGGTACAATTGAAGTTGGAGAGATTACGATAGAAGTAAGCCCCCCTGATGAGACACAATCCGATGAGACAGAATTAGAAGAGTAAACCTGTTTTTTTCGGCTTTGATTCGAGGATGGGCCAGCAGGACTTTTACATTTTTCCTTTGTACCTTCTTTTCCTTAGTCCCAATTTGACTATTCTCAATCTTGTTGCCTTTACAGTTCTTCCAATTTTGCCGGCTATCTGCTGTGCGGTTTTAGTGGGATAAAGTTTCCTTATCAGGTTACGCTCTTTCTTTGACCAGATGCGCTTTGGTTCGCTAATTCCCAATTTGTGTGCTCTGCCCGTTACCGCCTGGACAGACCGTCCAAGCTGGTTCGCTATATACCGCACGCTATTATGCGGGTATAGTTTCCTAAGCAGGGCTTCCTCTTGTCTTGACCAAGCGGGAGCTGTTCCCACTTTTTTGAGGCCGCGGAGATATGCTATTTGTTTCACCGACTCCAAAGGCCGCCCAAGTTTATCAGCTATGGTTTGCGTGTTCTCAGTCGGGTAAAGTTTCCTGAGCAGTTTGACTTCATTGGCTGACCAGAGACGCCACTGTCTGGTATTAATCCCCATGTTGTATGCTTTTTGTCTGACTGTTGCCAGAGACCTTCCAGTCTGCTCAGCTATTTCCCTTGCTTTGCCACGCGGGAAAAGTTTCTTTAGCAGCTTAAGTTCATTGGCTGACCAGAGATGCCGCTGCCTTGTATTAATCCCCATGTTGTATGCTTTTTGTTTCACCGCTGCCAAAGGCCGCCCAGTTTGCTCAGCTATTTCCCTTGCTCTGCCACGCGGGAAAAGTTTCTTTAGCAGCTTAACTTCATCTTTAGACCATGCAACCCATTTTTTCTTCTTGCTCTTTACCATTCTTCCTTAGCTCCTTACTCCTGTCCTTGCCTCAATACACTGCCTGCACTTTCACCAGACCATTCTAACAATCCCCTGTCTTAATTCAACTGATAGTTTCGGCCACTTCTCTACAATCAGCTTCAAGTCCGGGTCATTTTCGATTGCAGAAAATACGCTGGACATAGGCTGTTTGTCACCATGTTGACCATGTTGTGAAAAATCGTTTTTTTTAGGTGAATATCTGCGTTTTTGACTGGGGGATACAGGATTCCGGCCTTCGTGCTTTTCAAATGATAAATGATTATTGACCCCCTTAGAGTATAAAGCACTCTCAGCAATGGGGGCAGGCAGTTTTAAATAGTATTTCTACCGTAGGCCAGCATGAGCATCGTACAGGATCACATAGGAACGAAGTGACGGAGTGATAAAAATTAGTGCGAACCGCAGGTAGAAATGCGGATAACAATAATGGTGGGGCAAGCATTTCAAATGATTATTTATTATTGATTATTGGGATTGAGCCCTTAGACCCCTCTCAGGATGAAGAATTGAGAGGTATGAATTTGGACACAGCAGGAATAAACCGGTAGATTTTCCTTGACGGCCAAGCGGCTTCTTTGATATAGTTATTATAGTTAAAGCTTGTGCCTGCGCAGTTGGGCATCTGTGAGGCTTTGAAATCATCGAGCAGGCGCAGTTCTTTTAATATTTCGATAGAGGAGGAGGTATTATGTGAATGGTACGGAGTTTTAGCGGCAACTTCGTGCTTGACGGTGAGAATGTTTTACATTTCAATCGGCAGTTCTTATGGGAACCTCTAAAAATTCATTTTTACTGCGAACGGCTGCAATCTCCACCTGCGGCGTTGTCAGGCCAAACTTCGTCCTCGACGTAGCTTTGGCTATGCCTGCGGCGATTTTGACCTTCCGCCAGAGCCGGAGAAAATTTCGCACATTCTCGAAACAAAAGCAATTTTTAGAGGCTCCCTTATATTGAAAGTAACAGGTAACAAGTGTTTTGGTGTGTGGCCGGAACATTGTTATTTTAATTCTTTTTGAAGGAGGATTATTATGTGTAGAAAAATGTTTTATTTGCTTTCTTTTGTTTTGGTGCTGAATCTGGTTTGCATGGTTTCGGCCCAGGAACCTGACATACTTATTCGCAGCCCGGACCTTGCGATGCCGGTAATCGACGGCGTCGTGGATGATGTATGGTCGCTTTCGACAGAGCAGACAATAGAAATTACTGTCTCAGGAAGTGCCCCCAGCGGGCCGTCGGATTGCTCAGGGAAATGGCGTGTCCTCTGGGACTGGGAATATATATACGTGCTGGTCGTGGTCAAAGATGAGGCTCTGAATAACGACTCGGGCACAGATGCTAAATACCAAGATGACAGTGTCGAGTTCTACGTCGATGGGGATAACAGCAAAGGAGCAACGGTGGACGAGAACGACCACCAGTACACCAGCAGGTGGAATAACGCTGAGTTGGAAGCAGTCAGTGTAATCCACAATGGAGAGCCGAGTGCGGTGGGATTTGAATACGCTATCGTCACGACCGGCACCGGTTATATTTACGAATCCAAGATACCGTGGACGAGCATCATGGGTACGGGTCCAACGCCGGGCCAAGAGATTGGCATCGAAGTATTTATCAACGATGATGACGACGGTGGTGATAGAGACTCACAGATTTCCTGGTATGGAACGAGTGGAGAAGGTTGGCAAACTCCGAGTATGTGGGCGACGGGCGTTCTTGTGGCCGGTAACAGGGCAGGGATTCCCAGCCCGGCTAACGGTTCTATGCATGAGGCTACATGGGCGAACCTTGGCTGGCAACCCGGACCTACTGCGGTCTCTCACGATGTATATTTCGGCGAGAATTTTGACGATGTGGATGCCGGAGTCGAAAGCACGTTCCAGGGCAACCTGACCGCGACGTTTTTAGTTGTCGGTTTTCCGGGATTTGCGATTCCTGACGGTCTTGTACCGGGTACGACCTATTACTGGCGTGTTGATGCGATTGATGCCGAAGGCACGGTATATAAAGGTGACGTCTGGAACTTTATGATTCCACCCAAGACCGCCTATTTTCCTGTCCCGGCTGATGCCGCCGATTCTGTTGCCCCGGATGTTGAGTTTAGCTGGACAGGAGGATACGGAGCGAAACTGCACACCGTATATTTCGGCGACAATTTTAATGATGTCAGCAATGCAACCGGCGGTTCGGCCCAGGGTACTTTGAAACATACTCCCGGAACACTTAAATTTGCCAAGACTTACTACTGGCGGGTCGATGAGTTCGATGTTGTCGAAACGCATAAAGGCAGTGTTTGGAGCTTTACTACTGAGGGCGCTGTTGAAAGCCTGGATCCGGTTAATGGCGCTGTGGACGTTACACAGACTCCGATTCTAACCTGGTTACCGGGAGTCTATGGTGCTTCACATGAGGTCTATTTCGGCACCGATGCAAGTTCACTTGAGCAGAAAGGCAGCGGGAACCTTGGTTCCGAAAGCTATGAGCCCGGGTTACTTGAATGGGATACCACTTACTACTGGCGTATTGATGAGGCCAATAACGCCAACTCCGACAGCCCGTGGACAGGCCCATTATGGAGCTTTACGACGGCCAACTTTCTTATTGTGGACGATATGGAGAGCTACAATGACATTAATGAAGGTGAGCCCGGGAGCAACAGGATATATCTTGCCTGGATAGACGGTTTTGATAATCCTTCAATAAACGGTTCTACCGTTGGTCATTTAGATCCACCCTTTGCCGAACAGACCATCGTTCACGGAGGTAATCAATCAATGCCGCTCGCATACGACAATGCTGTCGGAAAATCCGAGGCGACTTTGACGTTGACTTCCAATCGTGACTGGACGGTGAAAGATGTCAACACACTGACGATTTGGTACGTAGGCAGTGCGGCCAATGCTGCCGAGACCATGTATGTTGTTCTCAATGGCACTGCTGCGGTCACCAATGATAATCCTGATGCAGCGCAGGAAGGCAACTGGACGGCATGGGATATCGACCTGCAGGCGTTTGCCGACCAGGGCGTGAACCTTGCCAATGTCAAATCGATTACTCTTGGCCTTGGTAACAGGAGCAATCCGGTTGCGGGCGGTTCAGGCACGTTGTACTTCGATGATATTCGTCTGTATCCACCGGAGCCGGCACAGTAAGCCTGTCTTTTGAACAGTTAAGATTGAGTAGTTGATATTGCAGATTAACTCGGGGCTTATACCGAAAAGGTATAAGCCCCTTTTACTTATTGAATGGTGAATGGTAAAGTTAGGATGGGGTCGAAGTTTTATCGTGTTTTTATTTTGATATCGGGGCGGAGTAAATAGTTCGGAGTCAGTGTTAAGGGGTCTTCGAATTTGTTGGCCAGGGCTTTTTTGCAGCCGAGGAGAAGAACCCTGGAAGCTCTCGGGCTCCAATATTTCTCGTCAAGGAATCTAACCGTATCGGCTTTGAATTTATCCTTATGATATAGCAGGCCGTCACCGAGCAGCCAGATTGGCTGTTCATCGCGAGTAAATTGATCGAGGAATTGGGGCGCGGTCATCAGGGAATCCGGAAATATTTTTTTCCAGGTTCCGTTGATATCCGTTCTTTGTCTGTCGCTCGTATTGAGTTGATAAGCAGCAATGAAAAACTGACCTCTTTTTGCGTCAAGGATAGTGGCGATTCGTTCAGGAGAATCTTTCTCTGGCGGGCCTTCGACTTCACCAGGTTTTAAGTGATTACAGGAAGATTCAGAATGAGAAGCAATGGTTGTTTTTTTTTCCTTTATATAATCGTTTGCATTGGCAGCGATTACGTCGAGTGTATCGACGGCGATTATTTTTGCGGCATTGGCCAGGTGCATTGTCTTGGCGAGTGTTACGGCTATGCGCAATCCTGTGAAACTTCCTGGGCCTGCGGAGATGTGTACCTGCTCAATATTGTCGGGTTTTCGGCTAAAGCGGTCCAGGATGTCACCGATGGCCGGAAAAATCTCCGCACTGTGTCTGATTGGTGCAGAAAAAGTGGTTTCGGCGAGAATTTTTTTGCCAAGAGCTATGGCAACAGAGCCAATTCTGCTGGAGGTTTCAACGGCTAAAATGAGGGGTTTTGGGTTCATAATATATTTTTTTGAATGGCAATCTCTTGTTAAAAGCCCCATTATGGTCTTAAAAAAGGCGTTTTTTAGTGACTATTTTTTACTCAGTTTGTTCAAATAATCCAGTTTAACAAATGGAAACTTTAATATTATCGGCCAAGTTGATATAAATCAAATTTTTCTCTTGCAATATTCGAGATTTTATTATAAACTCGGTTATCTTAAGTCTTATCTATTTTGAGAACTGGAACTGGAGGTTGTTAAGAACCATAATTTGATAAAAGATTCCTTAATGAGGGTGTTTTTTTGGCAGGAGGTTAATTTTGAGCAAGCCGAGTTTTTTGACCGAGTCTTTTGGCAGGAGGTCCCTGTCCATTGTTCTGGCAATGATTCTATTGCCGATAATAACAGTATCAAAAGTGGCTCCGTCGCAGGAAAATGAAGGGTCTGAGAGGCGCGAATCAATTCGCCGAATAGTCCAGACATATCTTCAGACCGGGCAGGAAGAATACGCCAAAGGTTTTTTTGAACAGGCAGTAAAAACCTTCCAAATGGCCCAGGGATACGAGGAATATTTGACTGTGGCTATGCGTGAGCAGCTCGGAGGTTTACTGAAAAAGAGCCAGATAGCTGTCCTTGAGAGACAAAGCGCCTTAGATACGTTTAGGGCAGTCAATGATTTGATCAAGCGGGACCAACTACTTGAAGCCAAAACGTATCTTGAAAAGATCAAAGACAATGAGTTTTTGACTAAGGATGAGCTTAAGCAAATCGCCGAGGTATTCAGGCAAATAGACGCTCAGGTTCTCGCTGCGCAAGCCCGGCTTGAAAAGTCTGAAAGTCAAAAGCTTTCGATAGAAAAGAAGCCGGAGGTACCTGCGGCGGTTAATAAGCCTGTCGTAGATCTGGGAAAGCAGCAGAAAAAAGAAATCTCTGATCTTTTGAACCAGAGTACCGCACTTTACTACACCGGTCAGCTCGAAAAGGCCCGGGAAGGTTTTTTAAAAGTCGTATCCAGCGGTTTACTCACGCCGCAAGTGCAAAAGACAGTAGAAGGATATGTGGCTCAAATAGATAAACGCTTACCAAGGCGAAATCTTGTTCCGGAATCAAATAGGAATGTAGTTGTGGCTGTTGAAAATCCTGAGGCTGCCGAGGCAGAGGCGCCGGCGGCTGCACCAAAAGTCGCTTCGCCCGTAACTGGTCAGAGCAGCTATATCGATGAAATTAACCGCAAAAGGAATATCATACGCAGTCATACCAAAGCGGTTGTTAACGATGCTGTCGCTAAAGCGGGTGATTACATAAGCAAGGCCGAATTCGATAAGGCAAAGAACGTAGTTGAAACGGCTGCGCTTACTGTGAACAAAAACCAGATGCAACTCGGAGATGAACTTTTTAAGGAATACAGCAGTGAGCTGAAAGTATTGACCGAGGAAATAGCTTATAAAGAAGACGAAAAGATTCGACAGCGGGAACAAGAGACTCGGGCCCAGGCAGCAGAGGCGAACCGTCGGTTTAGAGAGCAAATGGAGGTTGACAGGGAGAGCCAGATCGCCCAATTGATGGAGAACACGAGGACTTATCAGAAACAGCAGCGTTATGAAGCAGCCCGTGATCAACTGGTAATGCTGCTTGCGTTAGACCCTCAAAATGAGCAGGCGCAGGTGTTGAAAGACACTCTGGAAGATATGATTTTCTTCCGGAAGCAAATAGAGATTAAAAAAGAGTCGGATAAACAAAGAGCACAGGTTTTGATGAAGACGGATGAGTCCGGAATTCCTTACGCGGAGGAACTCACTTATCCTCCTTATTGGAAAGAGCTAATCGAAAGGCCCACGCGCCAGCCTGACAAGCCTATCGGCCTGGACCCTCTCGATGCGGAAGTTTATAAGCTACTGGAACAAACCGTTGACCTTTCGGACTTAACAGTAGGGATGTCTTTCGGTGAAGTGATAGAGAAGTTAGAAAATTCCGTAGAGCCTCCGATACAAATACAGCCAAACTGGAAGGACTTACTTGAAAATGCCGAGGTCGAACAAGCCACACCGGCAGGTATGGATCCGCTGACCGGTATTAAGCTTCGTAAAGCGATAGAGATTCTGATAGCCGGCGTTACTTCGAGTCAGCTTGGCGAATTTGGAGAACTCACCTATGTTGTGGACGAGGGCGTAATTCTGATAGGAACATTGGATATGCTTCCGCCTAAAATGGTTCACCGTGTTTATGATATCTCTGACCTCGTTTCTGAGCCGGCCAATTACGGACAAATAGGCCGTATGATGGGTATGCAGAACATGATGATGAGCGGCATGGGCGGCATGGGCGGCATGGGTGGCATGGGTGGCATGGGTGGCATGGGCGGCATGGGCGGCATGAGCGGCATGGGCGGCATGGGCGGCATGGGCATGGGCGGCATGGGCGGCATGAGTGGCATGGGCGGCATGGGCATGGGCGGCA
>Ga0307378_10007642_pt1 | contig 14493 bp, 17 predicted proteins | sample UN1MG_FD_202238 | JGI IMG/M metagenome (GOLD analysis project Ga0307378, IMG submission 202238) | Soil microbial communities from Risofladan, Vaasa, Finland - UN-1 | ecosystem: Environmental > Terrestrial > Soil > Coastal area > Acid sulfate soil | place: Finland: Risofladan, Vaasa | collected...
ATAACTGAACCTACTCCACTTAAGAAAATTTACAGTAACTTAGAAGTTACCGAATAACGGTACCTGCCGTAACTTGAGTGAAACAGATACCCAGATAAATCTATCATTATTTCAATAACTTCAGGACCTGGATAAATTTTCAAAATATTTTTTAAAGATAAATATTTTTCAATCTCACCAAGAGCTTCTTTTTGAGTTCTTGGCTCACTCACCCTTTTAGCATCAGTAACAATAGCAAAAAATTCAGTTAAGGTCTGGGGACAAATACACAAAGAAAGCTCGCCTCTTAATCCTTTTTCTCTAAGCAATAAAGATGCTTCATGGAATGGCGAGCTTTTATCAGCGGCATAAACCAAGACATTTGTGTCTAAAAGAGCTATATTAGAGGTAGTCATATATTTCTTGTCTAGTTAGCTTTCCTTTTACTCCTAAAGGCCACGTAGCAAACTCGATTTTTTCTTCAATTTTTTCCTCTTTCATTTTCTCCCTTGCCCTAAAGAGGTCTATAATTTTTTGGACAAACTTAACCTCCTCTTCTGGCAAGTCATGCACATCAAGATTAGTAACCATCCCTATTCCTCCTCTTTTTAATTGTCTTAATTGATATTTTAACATATTATTAAAATCTTATGGATAACTCTTATCTAAGTATAGGAAATTTTAGGGAGTTGTCAAACAAAAAAAGGACCTCTCTTTTGCAGATGCCTTTAATGCCGCTTTTGCCATCAAGAATGGTATTAAAGAGATTTACAGCTATGACACCGACTTTGACAAGGTGGAAGAGATTAAAAGGGTAGCGCCTGATTAAAATAGTTGAAGAAAAAGAGGTTGATTCCAAAAAGAAACAAGATATAAAACAGGGAAGGTTGCTGCCTTCTCTTGGTGAACAAACTAATGATGAGTACTAAGCCGTATACTTAATCTACACTGGAGCTTATCCCTAGATATCTCTGAAATAAACAAAGAGCATCGGCTGGAGTAACTCTGCCATTCCCGTCTGCGTCACAGCATTCAGTGCAGGGGCCAAGTTCAAAATAGCAATTAAAAATAATTAGGGCATCTGCTAGAGTAATACTTCCGTCTTTGTTAAGATCTCCATTGCAGGGAGAGAGTGTATCTATATCTGCTTGATAGAGATTCTCTGTCGGGACAGTTGACCAAAATTTTTGTAATGCTTCTTCGCCATCATTTGAAGAAGACAATATTACTTTATATATGTTTTGATTTTCATCAAATTCTCTGTAAAATGTTATTGATTTTATTGGAGGAGTAAAATCTTTAACAACGACATTATCAACAAGTCTCTTGGCTGACCAGAAGAAAGACTTTATACTTTGGTATTTGCTAGTGCCGTAATAATAATCGTAAACCCCTGAATTCAGCAAAAATCTTTCAGACCCGTTTTCACCAGTAATCTTGATAAATTCTTCAGTTATGAAAATTTCTTGGTTTTTCTTTAAATTCACTACCCCATATAAAACCGTAATTGGCTTATCTTTTCCGCCAGCGAGTTCTGCTAACCAATTATCTGCCTCGACACTCACTGGTTTAGCCTTGAACTCCGCCGCATTGATTACCTCAACTTCATCAAAGTCATATTTTATTCCTTCGCCAGCAAAAACGAACATAGTAAAAATAAAACAAGCCACTATTAAACTTAAACTCAATGTTATTGATTTTTTCAACAGTCACCCTCCTTAATTTGGTAGTGGTACACAAGTAATGCTGTAATTAATCTAATATAATCAATATGTTGTGGTCCAGGGCGTATCGAAGTCTAACTTCGTGTAATTGACATATAAATCACGATAACTATAATTTTTACATATAAATTATAATAAATTTGTTTTTTAGCTCTGCATTAGCAATTTCTCTATGATTACTTGCGGAGTGACTTGCATGGATTAATACCATTAACATATTGATATTATAAGTTTTACAAGTAGCATTACTTGTATAGCACTACCCTGTTTTTATTGACCTTGAAACTTTCAACCCTTAATTGGCATAGTAAGGCTCTTTATAGCAGTTTATGTTTGTTAAGGTATGGGAACTGCAAGCAGGAAAAGTAAACATCGAAATTGAAAGAGGAACATTACATTAGGAACCTATATTGAAAAATATACCAAGTTTACTTCTGTATTGTCAAAAAAACCGACCAAATATAAACCATTGGCCGGAATAAAACATAAAAAACTAATGATACATTGGTTGGTCTTTTGGTTTTTCTCCTTTGCCATCACCCTCGTTTATTTATAATACTACTTGTAACCTATTGCAATATTTGGTATATTATATATGAATGTATAAAATGTCGACCACAAGGGAGATTGTACATATGGGAATAGCCAAAGGTGCCCGTATTGATGAAGTTGATGAAGGCAAAATGGATAAAAAGGCACAATGGATGCAAAAGATCGAGAAGCAACTCCTTGAATATACAAAGTTAAAATTTACCGGTAAGGTAGTCTTTGCTCTGAACATGTCTCAGGGCGGCATAACCGACGGCAGTATTCAAACTGATAGCAAGTTGAACTGACAAAATAAACTGGCAAGCTGAACTGATAGACTGAACTGATAGTAGGATAGCAAATAGCACAATATTAAGTTGAATCAGTAACGTAATAACATAACCGATTACGGAGAAAAGTCGCTGGTAAGCGACAGCTTTCAAAGTCCGGTTGACCTAATGACTTAGGTTGGCCGGACTTTTTTCGTTTTGGGGGTGTGGATTAGGGGTGAAAGATGGTTGGGGATTAGGGGTAAAAGATGGTAGCGAGTAATCTCAAGGTAGTCTATGTGAGGATATCCGATCTGCGACCGGCAGCCTACAACCCTCGGCAGATGAGCGAGAAGCAGGCTGCAGATCTTGAGCAGAGCATTCGGCAGTTTGGCCTGGTGGACCCGCTGGTTGTTAATCGACATCCTGAGCGGATGAACGTGGTGATCGGCGGGCACCAGAGGCTGAAGATAGCCGAGCGGATTGGTGTTGATACTGTGCCAGTGGTCTATGTTGAGCTGAACGAGGAGCAGGAGCGGGAGCTCAACTTGCGGCTAAATAAAAACCTCGGCGAATGGGACCTGGATGCGTTAGCTAATTTTGATCCTGAGCTGCTCAAGCTGGTCGGATGGACTGATGAAGAGATGGAGAATATATTCCGGCTCAATATCGGTGCGGATGGTGAAGGCCGTGATGGAAATGGGGGGAATGGCAGTGATGGGGATGGTGGCGATGGCGATGCTGATAAGGTGCCTGAGCCACCCAAGGAGCCTGAGAGCAGGCGTGGTGACCTTTTCCAATTGGGCAGGCACAGGCTGTTGTGCGGGGACAGCACCAAGCTGGAGGATATCGCAAGGCTCATGGATGGAGAGAAGGCGGATATGGTGTTCACCTCTCCTCCTTATACGGACCAGAGGGAATACCACATCGGGAGCTTCTCCTGGGATGGCCTGATGTTTTCCGTTTTTGGGAACATTGTCTCTTTGGTAGCAGATGAGAATACCCACATTCTGGTGAACCTGGGTCTTTCTCATAAGAACAGGGCCGTTGACCGCTATTGGGACAAGTGGCTCTCTTTCATGGTTGATCATGGCTATCCTCTCTTTGGGTGGTATGTGTGGGATAAGGGCTGCGGGATGCCGGGAGAGTGGAGCGGGAGGCTTGCTCCTGCGTTTGAATTTATATTCCATTTTAACAAGAAATGTGGCTCTGCTCATAAATGGGTGGAAACCCAATATGAGTCAAGTAATAGAAAGATTTGCCAGCATAATTTCAGGCAAAAAGATGGGAGCCTGAAACCTGCCGAATCTCCGGATAAGCTTGGTCAGCCGTACAAAGTACCAGACTCTGTGCTTCGTATTTCAAGGGCATCTACAGCAGGGAGTATCTTGAAGGAGCATCCTGCGGTTTACCCTGTTGCCCTGCCGGAGTTTGGGTGTAAGACATGGACTGAGGAGGGTAGTCTGGTGTTTGAGCCGTTCGGCGGGTCGGGCACTACCCTTATTGCCTGCGAGCGCACAAACCGGCGATGCTTCCTTATGGAGATTGATCCTGTATATGTGGATTTAATCCTTGCCAGGTGGAAACAGTATACGGGCAAGGATGCTGTGAAGGTGGGGAACGGGGTGGACGTGGGGAAGGCGGTGAAGGTAGAGAAGGCAATGAATGTGGGGAAGGTTGGGAATGAGGAAGGGAGAGGAGGGGCAGCGAAGGTTGGGAACATGGGGAAGGCAGTGAAGGTGGGGAATGAGGAAAAGGTGGAAGGGGCGGAAATGGCGGTGAAAGTGTCATGATGAAGGTAGAGTATGTTCCAATCGAAGATTTAAGGCTATCCGAATACAATCCCAGACAGATGACGGAAAAGCAGGCTCAGGACCTGGAGGCCAGTATCAGGAAATTCGGGCTGGTTGACCCTCTGGTAGTAAATCGGCATCCTGAGCGGATGAATGTGTTAATTGGCGGCCATCAGCGGTTGAAGGTGGCCAGGACATGTGGGATTGATACCGTGCCGGTAGTCTATGTCGAGTTGGATGAGGGGCAGGAAAAAGAGCTTAATCTCAGGCTGAATAAAAACACCGGAGAGTGGGATCTTGACTTGCTGGCTCGTTTTGATCAGGAACTTTTGAAGCAGGTTGGCTGGACTGATGAGGAACTTGGAGATATCTTCAACTTTAATGCCGGTGAGCAGGATGATAACGGCAAAGACGCTGACCATGTGCCGGAGCCTCCTGCGGAGCCGAAAAGCAGGTATGGCGATTTATTCCAGCTTGGCGGGCACAGGCTGTTGTGTGGGGATAGTACCAAGCGGGAGGATGTGGAGAGGCTGATGCAGTGCGAGATGGCGGACATGGTGTTCACCGATCCTCCCTACAATGTGAACTACGAGGATACCTTCGGAAGGAAGATCAAAAACGATAATCTGAAGGACTTCAGGGGATTTCTGAAAGGTGTCTATGACTCGATGTTCCTGGTTTTAAAGGATAATTCTCCAGCATATGTTTGCTATGCAGAGAGAACTGTCCTGGAGTTTAGAACCGTGGCGGTTGAATCCGGATTTGAGTGGCGAAACACCTTGATCTGGCTGAAAGATGTGCCTGCCATGAACTTTGGCCACTATACCTGGATCTATGAGCCAATCCTGTATCTGGCAAAAGGGGCGCCTCAATTTTACGGTAAGCCGAACCATCCTAATCTTTTGGAGGCAGCATCAACCAATTCATTTGCAGGCAGGTTTGACGACAAAGGGAATAAGGCTACCAGGGCCCTGCACCCAAACCAAAAGCCGACCAAGATAATAATTACGCCCATAGAAAATTCCAGCAAGTCCGGAGGCCTTTTATTCGAGCCTTTCGGCGGCTCAGGGTCCACTCTTATCGCCTGTGAGAAGACCAATCGACGATGCTTTGCGATGGAGCTTGATCCGATTTACGTTGATGTGATCATTGCCCGCTGGGAGGAATACACGGGCGGGAAAGCGGTGAAGGCGTAAGCTTATGAAAATCGCCTATATTGCAGGTCCATACAGAGCAGCGACTCCTCACGGCATCTTGCAGAATGTGAGGAAGGCAGAGGCGGTTGCCATTAAATACTGGCAAAAAGGGTATGCAGTGATATGCCCGCACAAGAATTCGGCCTTGTTTGATGGGCTGCTTCCGGATGAGGTATGGCTCGAAGGCTATTTGGTAATCCTGGCCAGATGAGATGTCTGCGTCATGCTCCCTGGCTGGGAGAATTCAGAAGGTGCCAGACAAGAGCATGAGTTTGCCAGGGCTCATGGCATAGAAGTGGTTTATGAGAACGCAGTTTATTAGACGATAAAATGCCTTGGTTTATTTGTACATAGGTTATTTGTATTTTTATGAGAAAGAGAAGCAATTTTCAGGTTAAACAGGATCGAGTCAAAATAGCTGAGCAATATCTGCGAGGACATTCCCAATCAGAGATTGCTGATAAGCTGGGTCTTACCCAACAGCAGATAAGCTATGACCTTCAGGCTATCCAAGCTGAGTGGCTGAAGAATACCACAATGGCCTTGGATGAGTACAAGGCCAGAGAACTGGCCAAAATCGATCATGCTGAGCGTTGCTATTGGGAAGCGTGGGAGCGGAGCATTGAAGAGTTTCGGTCTCGTACCATTAAGGCAAAGGGAATCAAGGCGGATCAAAAAATCCAGGCAAAGCCGGAGCAGGCGGAGCAGACCATCTATACAGAGAATCGCTGCGGTGATCCACGGTTCCTCGATGGCGTGCTCAAGTGCATTGAGCGAAGGTGCAAGCTGCTGGGGCTGGATGCTCCGGCTAAGGTCGAGACCGAGGGCGTAATCATAATTGATTCTGTGCCTGCGCGAGGGGTAAATGAAGGCAACCTCTAAACCAATCAAGATCAATATCTTTAATCGGCTGCCGGAGGTGACGAACGAGAAGTACTTACCTCTTTATGAGAACAAAGAGAGGTATCTCGTGCTTTACGGTGGGGCCGGAAGCGGGAAAAGTCATTTCTCTGCTGAAAAGATATTGATCCGGATCTTGGTTGCAATCAAGCGCGGCTATAAGGAGAAATTCCTCGTTCTCAGGAAGACCCAGCCTGCGCTGAGAAAATCGGTCTTTGCTCTGCTCAAGGCTTATATTGACCGGTGGGGAATAGGCCCTATTGTCCAGGTCAATAAAACGGACATGAGCTTTTCCTTTGTCGGCGGCTCGGAGATCATTTGCAGTGGGGTCGATGATCCGGAAAAGTTAAAGTCCATTGAGGGAATCACATCGGTCTGGATCGAGGAGCCTACCGAATTGACCGTGAACGATTTCCTCCAGGTAGATCTCAGGCTCAGGGGAGACACGCCGAGCTATAAGCAGATCGTCCTTAGTTTCAATCCTATTTCCAGGACATCATGGCTTCATGGCTACTTTTTTGAGCATCCTCAGAAATCTACAGATACTCTTCAGAGATCTGCATCTACTCGTCCGGAATCTACATATATCTGTCACAGCACGTATAAGGATAACAGGTTCCTGGATGCTGAATATATCAAAGTGCTGGAAGGACTTAAAGACAAGGACGAGACCTATTATCAGGTTTACGCGCTCGGCCTGTGGGGAGTGCTCCAAAATCTTATCTTCAAAAACTGGGTGGAGGAGGAGATCCCTGTTGATGATCGGTATTATGATGCTGTGCTCAATGGCCTTGATTTCGGCTTTAACCATCCGAGTGCCCTGGTCAGGGTGGGGGTGAAGGATGATGATCTGTATATCTTTGACGAGATTTACGAAAAGGGCTTGACCAATAATGAGCTTATTTCGCTGGTAAGGGAAAAGCGTATAAGAAACCAGGTAATCACGGCTGATAGCGCAGAGCCAGCCAGGATCGAGGAATTCAGGAAAGCGGGAATATGGATCAAGCCCTCGATCAAGGGACCCGGCTCAGTCAAGGACGGTATCGATTGGGTGAAGCGGCACAAAATTCACATTCACCCGCAGTGTGTGAACACGATCAAGGAGATCAGCGGTTATAAATACAAGGAAGACAAGAATGGTAATGTGTTTGATGAGCCGGTCCCGTTTAATGATGATGCCATGAGCGCTCTTCGGTATGCGGTTGAGGAGCTGGTTACCACGATCGAGATTGAATTTGAGGTAGCCTCAGAGAGAGAATCCGCTTATGCACTGGACAGGTTTTAAAGTTACTACTCAGGTAGGCACAAGAGGCACAAAGGCACAGAAGGCAAAGAAGGCACAGAAGGCACAGAGAAAAATGAAGACAACTCCGTGCCTTTGCCCCTATTACCCTGATGAGTTAGGTTTTGAAAATGGCTAATATGGCTAATGAAGAGCTGAGAAAGAATAAAGTAGGATTTAAGGATGAAATAGCCACAATCGAAAGGGATGTGGACTATTTTTCCGGGTATTTGACTTACTTCCCGAACCCTGACTCGATACTGGAAACCGAGTCCAATGGAGAGGGGATAAGGCTTTACGACAAGATCGAAAAGGACTCTCACGCCTACTCTGTCCTCCAGACACGGTATTTATCGATCGTGGGGAAAGAGTGGGAAGTGATCCCGGCGAATACAAAGAAAAATCCAGGGCGGCCTGGTAAGAATACGCGAGAGCAGCAGATAGCGGATTTCGTGACCGGAGTCTTTGAGAATGCGAACTTTGACCAGATGCGTAGTGAGCTCCTGCAGGCGATCCTTTACGGTTATTACGTCATCGAGGTCTTATGGGATGTGAACGATGAGGGGAAGATCGTAATTAAGAAATTCGTCGGCAAGCATCCCAGGCGCTTTTGCTTCACTACCAGGCGAGAGCTAAGGTTGATTACGCCGGAGGCCCTGGTCGAGGGGATATCGGTTCCTGATCGAAAGTTCATTATTTTCCAGTGGGGAGACAGCGACAATCCTTATGGCAAAGGACTCGGCCAAAAACTATGGTGGCCAGCCTGGTTCAAAAAGCATGGCATTAAGTTCTGGCTTATCTTCCTGGAAAAATATGGCATGCCTACTACGGTCGGCAAGTACCCGGCAGGGACTCCAAAGCCTAAGCAAGATGAACTTCTCTCTGCAATCAGGGCAATACAGACATCGTCTGCCATCAAGATTCCTGACGGAATGATAGTGGAGCTCCTGGAAGCTACGCGCCAGGGGCATGTGACATACGAAACTCTTTGTGAGTACATGGATAAGCAGGTTTCTAAAGCTGTCTTGGGTCAGACGCTTACTTCGGATACTGGTAATGTTGGATCGTTGGCTATGGCACAGGTTCATAATACCGTCCGGCAGGATCTTATGGAGGCCGACGCGGATCTGCTCGATGCCTGCCTAAACGAAACGGTCATTAAGTGGCTGGTAGATTACAATTTTGCCAAAGTTACGGCCTATCCGAAGATCGTAACCTATACGGCGGCAAAGCCTGATTTAGCTGTGCGTAGCGGGATCGATAAGACACTGGCCAAAGATATCAGGCTGCCGATGGCCAAATCTTATTTTTACCAGACGTACGGAGTTTCGGAGCCAGGGCCGAACGATGAGCTTGTTAATCCAGCGACCGATAACGCCGCTCCGGGTCAGGATAATCAAGCCTCGTTACCTCCTTCTTCTGGCAACAGAGCTTTTTCGGCGTTCGGTTCTGCGCCTTCTTCTAGCAACAGAGCTTTTTCGGCGTTTGGTTCTGCGCCTTCTCCTGATATGGCCGCTGATATGACCACTGATATGACAGCTTCACAGGCTTTCCTTGATGGGCTGACAGAGGAGGCGGTCCGAGAGGCACAGATCCTCTTTATGAATCTGACTAAACCAATCCAGGATCTGGTCATGAACGCGGGGTCCCTGGAAGAAATCCGGGACAAGATCCTGGAAACTTATGATCACATGGATGCCGACAGCCTTGAAAATATCATGGCTCAGGTGTTCACCCTGGCCAGGTTGGCCGGAGTCGCGAAGGGTAAAGATGCCATCGACAAGCACGCTTATAGCACTGCCGTTTAAGGCAGCGATAGCGTTTTTTAAGCGGAAGGTCCTGCTTACGTCTCAGGAGTTCTATGGCCTGACTGATGGGTCCAGGGACATGGCGTTTACGGTCAGTCGCGTGGTTAAGATGGATATCGTTAAAGATATCTATGACGCGGTTAACGACGCGATAACAAAGGGTGAAACCGTCTCCGATTTTCGGAAAAAGCTCGGCGACGTGATGACGGCTAAGGGCTGGGGAGGGCTTTCTCCCTGGCATGCAGAAACGGTTTTCAGAACAAATGTTCAATCAGCATATTCTGTCGGTGAATATCGGCAGTTTACGAAGCATAAGAAAAGTTTCCCAGCCTGGGAATATCAGGCGACAGATGACAGCAGGGTGCGACTGGCTCATCTACTCCAGAATGGAAAGATTTACCCCGTGGATCACCCGTACTGGAAGACCTGGTATCCACCCAATGGGTATAACTGCCGGTGTGACGTGCGGCCAGTGCATAAATACGAGATCGAGGGCAGGGGTCTTAAGGTTCTAAACGAGGACGACACAGGGACGACAAAGAGTGTCCTGAACCCGGTCACAGGCGAAGAAGAGAACGTCACTCTTAATCCTGATCCAGGATTTGAGCATAATCCGGCGCTCCATAAGTGGACTCCGGATCTAAAAAAATATCCGGATAAGTTAGTGCAAATGTTTGCAAGAGAAAAAAGATAGGAGGGGCTGACTATGCCAGGATCTGCGCCAGGCTTTACAGGCTTTGAAGATTGGGTGCCTATATTCATGGGCGGGAAACAAACTGATTCGAACGGGAAGTCCCATGATGGGGACGAACTGATCGAGAAGGCAGTCGAAACATTTGACCCGAAATACCACGAACCGCCCGCGGTGTTGGGTCACCCTGAACACGACAAACCGGCTTATGGATGGGTTGAAGGGTTGCGCAAAGTTGCAGAGGATGTGAAGGGAATCGGAAAAGTCAACGTGCTCTATGCCAAGTTCAAAGATGTGGTGCCGGAATTCGCACAGGCGGTGAAAGAGGGGTTGTTTAAGAAGCGTTCGGCCAGTTTCTATCCTGACGGGAGGCTGAGACACGTCGGGTTTCTGGGCGCTATGCCTCCGGCAGTCAAGGGCCTGGCTAACCTGAAATTCGCCCAGTTTGACGAGGAGGCCAGCAAGGGCGGGCTGATCGCATTCGATGAATTGAACTTCACGGCCAGGAAGGACATATCCGGCCTACGTGGAATATTACACTCCCTCAGAGATTATGTCATTGGTGAAAGCGGTGTTGATTTCGCTGACCGGATTTTGACCCGTGAGCAGATTGAAGAATTATCGAGCGACGTAACTGGCGTTCAAGGAAACGGTAATGCCGTTCAAGGAAACGTTACTGGCGTTCAAGGAAAACAGGAGGATAAAGATATGCCCTATACTGAAGAGCAGGTTAAGGCGCTTCTGGACCAGCAGATGGCCGTATTTACTGAGGAGTTGAAGAAGCAGGAGGAGCGGATTACGGCTGCTTTGAAAGTGCAAATTACTGAAGAAGGCCGGAAGAAGGGAATAGGCGATTTTTGCGACAGCCTGGTAAGAGAGGGGAAAGTCCTCCCTGCCTGGATCGATGGCGGACTGAAGTCCTTCATGGAGCATCTTGAAGGCGGTGAACCTGTCCAATTCGCTGAGAATCGCAAAGAGACTCCACTGGAATGGTTTCAGAGGTTTCTACAGGATATGCCCGGCATGGTCAGATTCGATGAGTTTGCCAATGGGGATAATAAGGTATTTTGCGATGATTCCCAGGCGCAGATTGAAAAGCTGATCAAGGATAAACAGACCAAGAATCCCAATATGAGCTATTCCGAGGCGTTCAATGTCGTTCAAATGGAGTATCCTGCCGTAGCTGAAGCCTATATGAACGCCATTTCGAATCACCGCCCGGCTGTAAAGACGAAATAAGCCGTTGGACGGAAGGGTGATGATCTTCGTTTCGGCCATTTCGTCATTCCCGCGAAGGCGGGAATCCAGGAGGGAGGACATGGATTCCCGCCTTCGCGGGAATGACGTTTATGTGATGGCTGAATGTATGATCAAGGCCATAAGACGGCTTTACATATTGGATTTAAATAATGGAGGGCCACGATCCGTCGTGGCCGCTGGAAAAGAGGAGATTTTACATGTCTACTGAAAATAGATTACTGGACCTTCCATATGTCGCGGCGGAGGACCTGTCCAGCTACCAGTATCATTTTATGGTATTGAATAGCTCAGGGCAGGCGCGCCTGCCTGACTCGGCCAATGAGGTTCCTCTTGGTATCTTGCAAAACGCCCCTGCAAGCGGCGAGATTGCTGCTGTTCGGGTTGCTGGCGTGAGCAAATTCAAGGCGAACGCGGCCATTGATATTGGTAAATTTATTCGGCCTGAGTACCTAGGGGCTGCTGACGCAGGCAAGGGCCAGGATGCAGGTGCGAACTGGATGTCTGCCCGCGGATATGTCCTGGAGGATACGGACGCTGAGAATGATCTCGGATCGTGCCTGCTTGTTAATGCTCCGCCGATTGCACTTGGCTGGAACGCTCAGGTGCCGGTTACCCAAGGGCTGACCTCTACGATATCGACTGCGGATGTCGTCACCTATACAGCCGCTCAGTTGCTTGGTGGGCTAATCCTGCGAGATCCTAATGGCGCGGCCAGATCCGATGTCACTCCGACAGCAGCGCTGATTATCGCTGCAATTATCCAGGCGGCCACGGGCAATCGGTTTGAGTTCACGATTCGCAACACGGCCGATGCTGCTGAAACAATCACGATCACTGCTGGAACCGACGTTACATTGTCTGGGACTATGACCATTGCTCAGAACAACTCCAAACGCTTCCTGGTCGAGGTTACGGCAGCAACGACCGTTACCATTTACAGCCTTGGAACCGTAGTCCATTAATACGGGGAGTCAGGTTAATCCTGGTAATGGTTTTCGGATAATGGTTTTCGGAACTGTAAGGTTAATCCTGGTAATGGCTTAAAATAGGAGATTTTATAATGCCACAACCAAATGTACGAGATTTAATTGTTGCGGGGCCCTTGGCGAACGTATCGATCGCCTACCGTAACAAAAATTACATAGCTGACAGGGTCTTTCCTCTCTTAAATGTGGGGCCGAAGGCCAAGGTCGCGAAGTATAACAAGGGTGCATGGTTCCGCGATGAAGCTGGTTATCGTGCTCCAGGTACCAGAGCCAAGCGGGGCGGATATCCGGTATCCTATGTGGATATCAGCACTAAGGAAAACGCCTACGCCAAGGAGGTTACCGACGAGGATCGGGAAGATGCGATGGTCCCCGGTGCCCCACCCCTGAAACCGGATCAGGATGCTATCGAGTATTGCTCTGACAAGATCGATATGCGGCGCGAAATTCTGGTCGCTACGGCAATTGTCGGCAGCTCTGCTGTCTGGAGCGCTTTGACTGGCGGAGAGGATGCAGGCGGTTTATGGGCGGCTGGAGCTGGAAACACGTTCATCGTGGATGTTGAATACAGAAAGGAGTATATCCGATCCCAAACAGGTATTACTCCAAATATCATGATTGTATCGGCCAATACTCTGGCTGAGCTCAAAAAAGAGTCGACGATCATTGCCCGCTATCAGTATGTTCAGCCAGGGAAAGTGACGGCCGCTCTCATTGCGTCTCTCTTTGATCTGGATGAAGTGATCATCGGCGACGCTGTGAGAAATGTTGCCAAGGAAGCTTCTGACGGGAACGATTTTAGCGCACAGGATATCTGGGAACAGAACGCAGGGAAGGGTTCTGCCTGGCTTGGATACCGTCCGCCTGCTCCAGGCTTAAAGGTTCCATGCGCAGGGTACCAGTGCCGGAAGCGATACAGCAACGGTCAGTTGCGAAAAATCAGCACTTGGAGGGAGCCTGCTGAACACATGGACGTATATGAGATCGCGGAAGAGATTCATGTCGTGCCAACATGCACCGATCTTGGGTTCCTCTGGTATAACACTATTGCGACGTGATGAATGATTCCCAGCAAGGTCGGGGGATTCAATCCCTCTCTTTACCCTCGACCTTGCTGGATTGCAGGGGTATTTATCCTTCGTAGGAGTATTCATGCCTCGCAGGAGTATTCATGCCTTGTAGGAGTATTTATGCCTTGTAGGAGTTAGGAGTATTTATGCCTTATTGCACACAATCAGACATTGAAAAGCAGATGTCCCAGGATGAATTGATCCAGTTCACCGACGACCGTGACACCCTGGCCGCTGATACGCTAAGTGCGGCTCTAACTGCTGACGCTACTTCAATAGCCTTGAACGATGCGGCTGACTTTCCCTCTTCCGGCAGGATCAAAATCGGCACTGAGGAGATCACGTATACGGGGAAATCCTCTGACACCTTGACCGGCTGCACACGAGGGGTTAACGGCACGGTTGCCCAGGCACACGATGACGACGCCGACGTGACCGAGCTAAACACGGTCAACGCTGAGGTTATTGCCCAGGCAATCGTGAACGCTGACGCAGAGATCGACGCTTACTGCGGGTCCCAGTTCAGTGGCCTTCCGTTTTCGAGTGTCCCGGACATAATCAGGGCAAAGGCTGTGGATATCGCGATTTACCATCTTTGCTCCAGGAGGCAAGGGGCCCCTGAGTGGAGGACCAAAAGGTACGACGATGCGATCAAATTCTTGACCAAAGTCTCGAAGGGTGAAATTACCTTCGGCGGGGATCAGGATAGCGTTTCGGATACTGGCGGGCCGGAGGCCAGCACGGATATCGATGATCGCTGCTTTACTATGGGCCTGACCTCGACCGGCGTGACAGGGACACTGGATAGGTATTAATTTATATATTTTTACCATTGGAGGTAAATAAAATGAAAAATACAATAAAATTAATAATTTTTATACTTTTGTTGGCAATCGTTCCATATATATGCCAGGCAGCGTTTATAACCGAGGAGGACGGTACACCCAGCTACTCTAATTACCGGACGTTACGATTTCCGAACGGGACGATATCAAATCCTACCGGGT
>Ga0307378_10007645_pt1 | contig 14491 bp, 10 predicted proteins | sample UN1MG_FD_202238 | JGI IMG/M metagenome (GOLD analysis project Ga0307378, IMG submission 202238) | Soil microbial communities from Risofladan, Vaasa, Finland - UN-1 | ecosystem: Environmental > Terrestrial > Soil > Coastal area > Acid sulfate soil | place: Finland: Risofladan, Vaasa | collected...
AGGCTGGATTCGTCGATGGTCATCTCCGCAGCAAACAGAGCGCTGCCGGTAGCATAGATGTCTTTCAAAGATTGAGCGGAGACCGGAGCTGTCAGAACGATCGCTGTAATAAAAATAATAAAAAGCGTTCTTAATTTTTGGTTCATGTTTTTACTCCTCTTTAGAACCGAGGTGTAATCCACTCCTCAGCAAACTTCTGATAACGTTTTATAAGCGTATCCGCCTCTTTGGCATTCTTGCCGGCATTATCCTCTACAGCAGACCCTAAGGCATCCCAATATCCCAGCTTACCCATAAATGCCGGAATGCCTTTCTCTTTCAGTCCTGGGTGCTTTAGTAGATAGCCCATCAGCTTATAAGAAATATAAGATAAATTCTTTAAGAATTCAATCTTTTAAATTCTGGGGATACATTACTTATTTTTTCCCTTTGACAAACATCATTATAAACACTCAAGTATCCTGAATAATATTCCCGTTGTCCAAATCACTCATGAAAATAACATACTTAAAAAGAGAGATGATCTATTTTATCGTATTTCAGCAAGCCGCTTTTTCTCTTAGCTTTGAGGGCTAATTTTTTATCCCCCTTCTAATAATATCTATTATATCACGAAAAAATAGCACTCCAGATGATTAGAATTTTTGGGTGCAGTTGGTGCTTGGTTTCTACAAAGTTTTAATGTTTCTCAATCAGAGATGAATATAAGCCTATTGTGAATTTAATATATTCATCGAAGTTTTCTGTTTTTTTTGAAAAATTATAAGCGTTCTGGCCAATTCTTGATGCTGAATCTGGATGTTTAATAATATCCTCGATTACTGCCCTGAATTGCTTAATATTTTTGGGATCTATTAGCAAAACATTTTTTCCATTAATAAGATTCCCGTAACATCTCTTATTGTAGAGCTCTTCACTAAGGATAAGGCATTTTCCAACTGCCATTACCTCTCTCGGAAGAATAGGAGTATGATGCTGAATAGGGAATTCTCTCTCAGGTAAGACTACACAAGTGGAAAGTTTGATTATAGAAGGTATTTTCCAGGGAGGAACAAATCCAAGAAAAATTGAGTGTTTTTCCAGATCTTTCTCTTTTATCAGATTTTGAAATTCTGGCAATCCCTTTCCGTTTGCCACAAATAACAACAAGAAATCGCCTTTTATCTCTTTCACTGCTTCTATGAGTTCATATAATCCTTTTGTTTTCCAGTAGTAGTTTATCTTGCCAATGTAGGTTATTATTGGGCATTCGGGGATTTTCCTTTCGATATAATCAGAAAGAGGAAATGGAGTAACTTCAGGCTTGAATGCTTTTGTATCAACGCTAACCTTCTCATCAAATGCAATTTTTGATTCGGATACTCCTAATGAGAGAAACATTTCTTTTAGATTGGGAATAGTAATAATTTTATCTACTCTCTGAAAGATCGACTTAAAAAGGGTTTGATAGGATGTTGATGCGAAAAGCTTTCCTACATCACTTCCCGCATGACGGAGGATTTGAGGCTTTCCAGTAAAATTCTTGGCTATAAATGCTGCGATACCGTAAGGAAGAATATAGTAGGAGTCTATAAGTTGAATATTGTATTCTTCAATAACTTCAATGGCGAGATTAGAAATTCTTTCTGTATATGCTTTTGAAAAGGGAATATGCCAGGGATTAGTATCAGATTTAGTACTGTGCAGATGGACATTTTTCGGTATATATTCCTGTTCATTGTCATCAATCTGTTCTTTATATTCATTTTCAACTTCCTGAGCATTAGTAACGATATGGACTTCGTGTTCTCTTTCTCCAAGTGCCTTTGCAAGCCAATATACCAGTGCCGAAACTCCTCCCTCGATTGGAGGATATTTGCTGATTATGCAGATTCTCATATATTTTACTTAATTGCCTTTCATAGCTATTTTAGTAGTTTGTCCCCCCTTTCTAGATTCAAGTTCAATTTCGAATCTTGAGTCTTTCAGGAACTTTTTGACTTGAAGTAGTTCTTTTTCTTTCTTTATATAAGAAAGATCATCTTTAACAGATAGGCTCATTTTTATTTCACTTGGATTGTTAGAAATAAATATACCTTCTAATCTGGGTGCCGATTCTTTATATAATCTTCCAACTCTTCCCCATTCCTGTATTGTATCACAAAAAATTAAGAGAAAAATAAGTGGGTGATTCTTAAATTCCAGAATTTTTAAAAATTTCTTTTCAGTAAAATTGTGGTTCCATTTAACATCATCATTTTCTTCTTCTCCTGAAAAGGCTTTCCAGATATCCCCATCATGAAGAGCTATAGCTACTGCTGCTTGAATTAAAGCAGATTGGTTGATCTGTGGAGATTTGGCATTTTCAAAAAGTTTTAAAAGAGATAATGCGCTTAACAATCCATGATTTCTTTTATTAACTGCCTGTTCATAAAAGAAATTCATAACAACGTTATTCATCTCAAGATTGAGTGCTTTACATATTTCCTTTGTCTTGAGCAGAAAATTTTCTCTGATAAATGCAGCATCTAACTTAAGAGGAGATAGATTGCCTTTACCTGTTGTATTTAAAGCTTGAGCAATAAATTCCTTAATCCACAAATCATATTGTTGAATGCTGTAATTAAAGTCGTGATATGTAGAAGCAAGTAGCCATGCTTTCTCAATTGGGCATTTATATAAGGAAGAAAATTCCGTTAAACATTTTTCTTTGTTGCTATAAAGTTTATCTATAATGCAAGTGCCTAATAAAAAAACCTGAAATTGATGCAGAAAATGGTCGCGATATTCTGCATTTCGTAATAGTATATCTTCAAGCTGCCTCTGAATTTCGGGGTATTCCACTCCAATACCTTTGTAATCTGGGTCTTGTACATCCTCCCCTGACCATAATTTTTTAATAGTATCTAATGCTATCTGGTAATCGTCTCTTGTTTCTTGGCGATATTCAGATGCTAGCTTTATGAGTATCTTCTTATAAGCGATATTTTTGAGTTCGCATAATTTGTCTATCAAGACAAAACTTATATTCCCTTCTGTCCTTCCTATTATCGCTCTCCTTTTGAATACTGGCTCAGGATAATACACAAAATAATGTAAACAGTTCCTTAAATGATATTCCAGCCTATTTTTAATATCCTCTTTTTTTAGGCTAAGTTCATTGCAGATTTCGTTGTACAATGGACGGGCGTTGCCTACTTCCTTCACATGGTCTTTTGTGCCTTTTATTTCTCTTTCGGAGACTTTAAGCAACCCTATACCTTTTTTTTCACAAACCTTTTTAAAACCGTTAAATTCATCATTTTCTTTAACATAATCGGGATAGGCAAAGAATATTTTTGCCTTGGGAAAATAGTATTGGTAAAAACTCATAGAGGAAGCATCCAGTATCGTAACCCCACCGATAGAAGGTGAATGGAAAAAGGCATCTTTTGAGATAATCTCATCTGTTGTGAAATCAATTACTACTTCATCAATTTCACTCTCTTCTTCCTTTTTACAATACAGCGGAACTCTGGCTGGAAGAAACTCATCTGAGTATTGTTCTACTTCATATTTATTTTTTTCAAAGTGTTTTTTCAACCAGTCAAGCATTTCGTCACGGGTATATTCTCTGCTCATTTTACCTCCAGTGTCTTATGCAAATCACCAAAGTTCATATAATAGATAATCCAAGATTTCGCCATTCTATATCCTTCGCTAACCGACGAAGTGATATGAGTTTTACCTTTTAATTCTTTCTCTATTTGAGTTAGGTCTGCTCTAATCCAGCTTCTACTCATAAAAATATTTCTCATCAAAATCTTCAATATAATGGGAATATTGAATATAGCAAATCGTTTTCTTTTGCCTTTAGGAGCAGATAAATCAACAATTCCTGTTGAAAACCAAGCCCATCCCCTTTTTAACCATAAAATAGGATGCCGTCGAGGCGGCAATAGATACAGGATTTTATCAAACATTTGGGGATTTTCTTCGGGGCCATGAACAGATTCTACTATAACCACTTTATCCTTGTCTGAAGGAATTTGTCTACTGTAATCCATATCAACAGTTATCACATTATCTGGGAAGTCCAAGGCTAATTTTTCTCTAAGAGAACTCTTTCCAATGCATCCGATACCGGTGATTAAAATTTTCATTTAAATCAACCTAATTTGGTTGTGTTTCTGGAATATTTCATTGTGCCCAAAATAAATGCAACAAACAATTTCACATAACTAACATTTTTAAATTGGCTACTGGATGAGTTTCATAACTTTTAGATGTCAAGAAAACTAATGTCTCGTTAACCTGTGCTCAATAAAGGCCTGTTTCTGAAGTTCGGAGAGAGTATTGTCACAAGTTTTGCATATGTAATGAATAGCATCTTCTCTCCCGTATAAAAATGTCATTATCTCTTTTTGTCCGACAAACTCTTCACAAAAATTACAACGCACCTTTTTTGTTCCATCTTTATTGATACCTACATACAATCCAATGTCGCCCGGAAGGCAATCGATCTTTGTTTTTTCAGAAAGTTTCTTGCATAAATCTCTTCTAAGCCCATATTTCAATTCCTCGCCAAATTCACCGACTATAATTAAGGGTTCATCCTTTTTATTACAATGTGTTATGAAATCTAATGTTCCAAAGAACAATAAATGATTTGCTTCAGTATATGTTTTATTAAATTCAATTTGTTCTTCTTTTGATGGTATTTCTCTTAGCCCTCCTTTAAGATTATATCTATCATCTGTATAACCAATTTCTTGGTACTTTATACTACCAAGATGAACGCACAGAAGATCACATTCTTTAAACTTTTCCCTAATTTTTTGGGACCAAGGTGTATCACCGGTAAAACCAAGACAAAGTTTGTTCTCCCCTATCTTAATTTTTAGACCTACAGCATTTACACCCCCTAAATCCATATGAGGTGTTGGAATTGCTGAAATCGTTAAACCCTTAAAGGGTTCATACTTATTAGAATCGAGATTCTCAAGAATAATAACATCCTTTAATTGCTGCTGCCAACTTTCATTGGTGAAACCAGAGAATTTCTTATATGCTCCCAGGCTAAGGCAAAGGTTGACTTTCTTTTTTGGTTGTTTTTCATTTGTAGTAGATTCATACCTCTTGTTGAACTGGTATATGAGGTCCATTATTGGCAGAAGTTCTGCACAATGATCCAGGTGAGAATGTGTAATTATAATTGTATCTATATCATTAATATAAAAACCTTCCCTTCGGAGATTTTGAAGGAAGTTGTACCCGGGATCTATAGCAATATTCTCTACATCGGAATCTTCAGAGTATATATTTAGTTTATCGCCTTCTTTTTTAACCCTACCGATCTTGAATTTAAGATTATTCCATTCAAGATAACATAAACCTTCTTCAATTTTTAGTGTTGCGATCTTCTTATTGTTCTTATTAATCCTTATGTTCCCCCCATCTTCTCTATATTTTGCACCTTCCATGATCTTAGCTAAGTCAGAACGACCAAGTGTGCGTAAACGGTTTAATAACTCTTGCCTTCCTTTTTTTTTCGCTATGTCAGAAAAGCTAAACAAATACGAGTTCTTTTTTATACGCAAAAGATATCCGCCCCCTAAACTTCCGGTTGATTCTCTGAACAAACCGGGACTGAAAGAATTCCATCTCCTAAGCACAATCACTTCAGCTATATAATCATCTTTTTTAAGCTTAGATCTCTTGAAAAGAACCGAATCAAACTCCTTTTCATTTATATCTAAACGTTTACATATGTCTTTTTTAGTTAAACTATCTTTATCTTTATCACGAGAACTTTCATCGTCGAATATACCTTCTTTATATTTTATGTCTCCTTTTTCTCCAAGTACTTCTCTTATCTTTCTTGCAATTCTTTCAGCTCGGGAGAGTTGATTTTTATCACCACATTCTTTTTTAATCTTTTCAATTATCTCATTAAAAAATAAGTCGCGTAAGGGGCCTTTTCTCAAACGTCTTCCATCACACTTAAGAAATTTACAAATTTCCTCCGTAAAACTCTCCAGGAAATCTAAGTCGTCACAGTCATTTATCCATTCCTCCATCTTTTTGCTTCTAACAAACTTACTAAGATTATAAGTTTTACCATTAGAAAAATACTTGATAAAATATTCCATAGCTTTTTTATCTTCTTTTAAAAGTGTATGGACTTCGCTTAGATGCTTGTATGTTTTTAGTTCTAATCCTTCCTGTTTGCGTTTTTTTATTTTTTTTAAATTATATAGTAAAATCTTCTGTGCTTTTTTTAGTTCGCTTTTGTTAATGTCCCCAAGTGTATTTTTTACTTTTTCAATTTTACATCTGGCATAACAGATAACTGCTTTAAACCCAACAGATGTAATCATGTGTCTTTTAACAAGATTGGTATTTTTATCTTTCTCAAAGAACTCTTCAAGCAATTTTTCTGCATTACCATATTCAGATTGGTCAATTAAGGCGTTAATCCTCGCAAGGCATGCATTCCAATAACGGATATCATTTTCATCTAAGTTATTTATTGCTTTATCTAAAAGTTCAACAGCTTCCTTGCCCCTGCTCAAGTCCATATATAAATCGCCTAAATTCAGTAGGGCAGAGTAGTAATTGAAATTATAAAGAGGAGTAATTTTATTATCTTTCGTTTTTCCCTCAGCATATTTTATTATCTTCCTGAAGTTCTTTTCTGCATCGCTATATGAGAATGAACGTCTTTCTGCTTGAGCTTGATTAAAAAGCTCAACAATATATAGATCGTAAAGCTTGGAAGAGACGAAGTCGCAATTTCTAATGCGAGTTAACGTGGCAGAATCTAATTTCTTTTCAAACTCCTCAAATATTTTTTCAAATTCCTTATAGGTTTCTTCCTCCTCAATTATATTTTTCACTTCTTCAGCGTAACCTCGGGACATAGAGGAATTCTCAAGTCCGGCATAACAGATACTTAAATCATTATAGAGAAAGATCAACCACTTATTAAGAGCATTATCTTCCCCCGGATTTAGAGATTTATTAGATTCATTTTGTTTCATCTGGAGACAAAATTTGTCGTGTTCATTTAGAGCAGATAATAGATAAGGAAGAGCTTCTTTATATTTTTTTTTCTCATTAACTTTGTTGGAACATTTTCTTGCTTCGAGTCGATTGTTCTTTGATTCAAAAAGTTTGTATACGATATATTTCTCTAACGAAGATTTATCTCCACTTTTAGGAAGTTCATTACTTCCCTTTTTCTTCATTTTGCAACAAATATTCTCTATTTTTTCCGTATTTTTCCCAAATTTTTTATAGGGAGTAATTTGTTGTCCCAGTTCCCTCAATTTATCATGATTATCATCTTCCAACCAAGAGTCAAAATCAGTTTTATCCATTAATTTCTCAAATTCAATACTGGCAGCAATGGCTTCTCCGAGAAGCTTACTTTTTCTTTCTCCCTTTTTTGCCATAGCTATTTTCCTTTGTATTAATTTTGTTAATTGGATATTTCTGATTTTACTGATTCAGTATCCACTGTTTCTAGTGCTACATCAAATCCTATGCTTTCTCTTTCTACAACTGCTTTAGGCAAATATATTAAAGCCAACTCCTTTTCTATCTTTCTACCAACTCTTTCTGTATAGGGGAGATTTCTCATAAAATTTATGAGTTTCTCAGAAAATAAAGGAGTATAAACCTCAACATTTAAAACTTTTGCGGTATGCCATAAAGGGGCAAGATGTCTTGGCGCCATAATATTCACAAAATATTCCCATGCAGCATCATAATCTTCTTTTTGTGATTTTTCTTTGAACAGGAAATCCCTAAATCCCACATTAACCATTTCTTTCAAATATTTTCTTGGAGTAGGGTGAATCTCTTCAAAAGATTTAATCGTTCCGGTCTCTTTATGTCCTAAGGGATACTGATGAAGCCAATATCCACCAAAACACTCATCCCCTCCATCCCCAGTAACAATTATATTACTAAATTCTCTTGCAAAACTGCAAAGTATATAGACATTAATATCACCTTTAAAATCGTATTGCTTGACTTTATTATATTCAGTGAGAAATTTTCTGTATTCCTCATCAGAAATAATTATCTCATTATGATTTGTCTTGAATAAATTAGCTATTTTACGAGCAAAAACCATGTCTGTATAATCCTTAGATTTTGCCAGAGTAAATGTTGAAATTGATACTTTAGGGTATACCTTACGGATAAGTGCCAATACAAGGGAAGAATCGATGCCTCCCGAAAGCAAAAAAGATAACGAAGTTTCAGGAATTTCTTGTATATTCTGAATAATTATTTTTTCTAGGTCTCTAATCATTTTTTTTTCTAAAAAAACTATATCCCATAACCAAAGAATATAAAGCCCAGCTGCTGCCTTCTTCAATGTAATGATAAGGCCAAAGCCCATTTGGAAGTTGCTTCTCTTTGAGCCATTTTAAGGCCTTCCATAATACTTTTGAAGAGATTTTATCTGGATACTGGAGAAGTCCCACTATGCTAATTCCTGTACAAAATGGGTCGCTTCCAACGGGATGTCCTTTCCACGGACCCCATCCTCCATCATTATTTTGCTGATCAATTAGCCAGCAAACAGTCTTTGAAATAAGATCATGGTTTCCAGGTTTATAGTTATTCTTACTGAATGCCATCAGAGTGAAAGCCGCTTTATAAGTCAGGCATGGTTCAAGCTTCTGCTCCTGATACCATTTATTTTCTAACCACTTAAGATCATCATCAGATGAGAGTTGAGGAAGTAGATATAAGAGGAGTCCAGTTAGAGGAATCCGGCCAAAATCTCTTATGGATTTTCCCCAACCACCGCTCTTACACCTATGGCCTCTTAGCCATTTAAGTGCTTTCTCTACTTGCTCTGAAAATTCAATAAACAGATTCACAAGAGTGGAGCACCACACAGTTTCTAAAACATCCATCCAACCCCCATCATCTCTTTGTGTGACAATGCATTTTTTGGCCAGATTACGGTAAAGAATAGTATCAGAATTTACACCACTTTTTTCCAAAAGTACTGCTAACCTGCAAACCCGGGTAAGCTCAATTCCTTTACTGAGGAAATCCCTGGCTATTTGGCTAAGAGAGATTACGCTACGGTTGATTGCGGTTTCTATATCAGGCACATCCTTATCTGCACCCATGGCAACTGCTGCACTGGAGACAAAACCTTTCACCATTAAATTCCTTAATGATCTCCTTTGGGAAAGTAAGCTCTTTCTCTTTCATAAACACAGGTTTTTTGTAGATCTGACGGGAATCGCTGACCTTTTTCCTTTCCATTGTTTATCCCTCCTTTATAGAAATTCTATATAAACATATTTTCTTTTTTCATTCTCTCTATCAATTCCTCAAAATCTTCTAAAACTACATCGGGATTTGAATTTGGATACTTATTGAGGATGCATTTGCATATCTCTCCAATGCTCCTATTTCCATCGAACAGAGATAACATGTAGTAAGAGGTTTCATTCAGTTTAAATGAATCTCCATTTTCAATATTGAATAGCCAGAACATTCCTTTGCCTACTTCCAATTTATAGAGGATAAATTCCTCTTTCAATTGCAATGCTTTATCTACTTCCAGCATTGTGGGTCCTCAGATAAATAATCACCGGTCACAGCGTAAGCTATTGCCCTACAGCCGCTGCACCGAGGAATTAAATCACATCCTTTACACTTACCTTTGAGATTGTTTTTATTCCTGATTTTCCATAGGAGCTCAGACGTATACCATATTTTGAAGATCGAATCGTTTTTTAGATTTCCAATAGGAATGGGCAGCCTCCTACAAGGAAGTACAGTACCATCTGGGAGTATGGTGAGGCTATCTATTCCAATAGAGCACATACCACCTAAATCAATCTCCAAAGGAACATCATTTGTTTTTGCTCTCTCTGGGTCGATATTTGCCCAAAGAGTTCGATATTTCAGTATCTTCAACGGCGTCCCTTTTTGATATTCCAAGTCTGCCCTTTGGGAAACATATTGGAATAATTTATGAATTTCTTCTTTAGTAAGAAACCAATCTTTAAATTTAGCCCCTTTTCCCTCTGGTACGAATCTCTCAATAGTAAGAGTATCTATCTTTTCTTTTATAGCAAGATCAATAAGTGAAGGAACCTCCTGAAGATTTTTCTTATGAACAGTGAACATTAGCCGTGTCTTTATTCCCTTCTTGTTAAGGATCCTAAAGGAATTTACTGCCTTATTATAAGATCCTTTTCCTCTAATAAAATCATTGACTTCTTCTGATGCACCATCTAAAGAAATCTGGATATAATACAATTTTTGAAATTTTTTCAGTCTGTCTGCTACTTTTTCGTCTATAAGAGTGCCATTAGTAAGTATTCCAATTCTCCAAATAAATTCGCTTTTTTCCAGATATTCAATTAGTGGGAATAGTTCTTTTTTAAGAAACGGTTCTCCACCTGTTAAAGCAATTCTTCCTTTCTTATGCCACTTCTTTAAAGTGAGGATAATTTGATCGGCAATTTTTTCAAGTTGCGAAGAAGAAAGTTCAGACCTAAGGTTATATTCTTCTTGATAGCAATGGATACAACGTAAGTTACATCTATCAGTGATGTGCCATTGAAAATAAAATTCATCCAAATGAGGATTAGCATACTTACTGGAAGATATACTTGGAATCACATCATTCATCAGGAAAACCTTTTATTTTATTATAGTATATTGGAAAATAAATTTAAAGAAAGTAAAAAAGAATTATATAATTATTTCATATAAATTACACTCCAAAAATAAGATCTAACTGACAATATAACAGTAGGTTACATATGATAAAAATAAATATTTAGAAAAAAGTTCATAAAAAGTTCATTTTTTTTCAATAAGATTAACATGGTATAAAGGAGTAATATTGATTTGTTTCTTCTTTGTACTTGTGGCTCATTTAACTCCCAGTGCCACTTTCTTTACTTATCTTTAATTATTGATTATTCTCTTATTTTGCAGTGAAATATATTCTCAACCTGCTCATCCCTCAAGTAATTATACTTATATCTATGTCTATACTAATTCTAGATTGCTATAAAAAATCAATATATCTAAAAAGGATATTATATTTCCCCTTCTATAATCTTCCTATCGTCTTCTGTTATTCCATAAAGCTCATAAACTAATTCATCAATTTTCTCATCGGTTATCTGGATTTCTCGTTTGATTCTGTCTCTTTTTGAGCTTGGGGGAAGAGCTGCTTTCTTTTTATTGAGTTCTAACATTTTGTCCACTAGATCGACCATTTTGTCATGCATTGTTTTTTCTTTTGGCTTGTTGAAGTCAATTGTACGGATAGGTAGCTGAGTGATATATTTTTTAACGTACATATAAGCGCTTTGATAAGCACGAATAGTAATTTTATGTAAATACCAATCTAGTAATTTGCTATTTAGTAATCCTAACACATACATTGGATTAAAATTCGATTTTAAAACTATCCCATACCCTCCCGCACCTCCTCCACAGAAGAAGAATTTTCCTTCCTTATCTAAACAATAAGATGCATGTGAATAATAATCAGGTGTAATAATTTTTGGAAGATATATAGTCTTCAATGCTTGATTTCTAGTATAGGCGTACCATTGAGTCCCCTTCATTTTTCCTTTCTCTCTGTTTTCGAGATATGGTTTATGTTGTAAAAGATACGCCCAAGCTTTAGGATAAATAAGATTCATTTTATGTTCAGGAATCAGCATTCCATTTTCGTAAGGAAATAATATCACTTTAGAACTTTCTCCTAGATAGAAACGTCGCATTTGACCTCCCTTGATAAGAGGTTTCATGATATCTGACTCAATTTCATATTCCTGGCTATCTGTTTTACAAAATATTACAGTTTTATCATCTTTGTTTTTTACGAGATCAACAATATAAATTTTATCGGATCCAGTTTTTAGTCCTTGAAAAATGTAATCTGAAATATCATCTAATCTTTTCTTTATTGAATTTAATTTTTTCCAAAGAGCCATTTCATTCTTCCAAACAAAGATCCATGGTTTAGATGAAAAAAGCGAAAGAGGGATGAATCCGGCCACTATGTCCTTATTTGAATAATTCTTAGCTTTTATATTTGAAAGCAATGTTTTTACTTCTTCTTTTAATTTTTTCTTAAAAAGGATTTTCCCATAGAAAAATTTATCTAATTTAATCTTGTTAAGAATTAGGATACAAGTATTAATGCTTGCCTGTTCAAATACCATATATCCATTAAAGTCAATAATCTGATTCATGTTTTTATTTTCAACTATAAAAGCACGCAATCCTTTTCCATATTCCGTTTTAAAAAATCTATGAGGTAGGATATAACCAAGGCTACCATTTGACTTTAATAGATTTGTACCCTTTTCAACAAAAAGGCAATAGATATCATAATTACCGACAGCAGATCGATAAATAGAAGCATAATAGGCAATATCTTCGTGTCTACTTGTTTGAATTCTAATATAAGGCGGATTGCCGATTACAACATCGAATCCGCCTTGCTCCATGATTTCTCCAAATCCGGTGGATTTGGAATGCCAGTCAAAGGGATTGATGCGTTCTTTTTCCTCTTCATCAAATAAAGTAAGTTGGTCAAAAATATCATAAGATATCAGGGAATTGCCGCATCTTATGTTTTTAGCTAAAGAAGGCAAAAGCTCCTTCTTTCGAGGCAGGTCTTTTTCCCCTTCGAGGCACTTGAGATAAAGGCTCATCATGGCAATCTCTACAGCTTGAGGATCAATATCCACTCCGTAAATATTGTTTCTTAAGATTTGTGCTTTTTTCTCTATTGATAGTCTTTTTGTCCCATCATAATCGACTATCACATCAGGAAACAAAGTGCCCTGTCCTGATTCTTCAGGATGCTTTTCGTAGTAGTCCAGATGATAATCGATTAATGTTTGGAATGCGGTTAGAAGGAAGGAACCTGAACCGCAGGCAGGATCTAAGATCTTAATTTTTTTAATTCTTTTTGGAGTTTTCCCTTTGATGGTTTTGGCTACAGTATTTTTAACGATATAATCAACGATGTACTGCGGAGTATAATAAACCCCGCCGGCCTTTCTCACCTCTGGTCTTTCTTCTATTTTAACTCTCTTAGGAGTGACTCTTATGGTTTTTCCTAAATATCTCTCATAAATCGAACCCAGGAGTTCAACGCCTATGACATCAAAAAGGTAAGGACATTTAGGAAAGTACAAGCCATCAATTATCTTAGCCAGCAATTGAGAATCTATCTCCAAGATATCACAGGGACCTGGTTTTAAGATTTCACCGTCAAAATCCTGATTCCATCCCATAAAGCAGTTTGTTAGCCTTCTATGCAAGTCCCGCCTTTTGCCTCCTGCTTTCCACCATTCAACTTGATCCAATAAAGACTTTGGCTCGATGATTTTTCTGTCTTCGGTTATCCGGATAAAAATTAGCCTATTCAAAATTTTCTGGACCGCTTCGTTTAATATTTTCACCTGGATTTTTACTCTCTTTTCATCTGATCTATCTTCCAGCTCCTTTATATTTCGTTTATAAATATCCTTGGCAAGTTCCTCTCTCCATTGAGAAAGGTCTGCAAGAAATGCTTTGTCGACAGGAATTCTCAGCTTTTTGCTTTTTGGGTCTTTGAGGATTAATTTATCCAGAGAGCCTTTTTCCACCTCTTCTTTAGAGAGAAGCATCAATCTATCAACATTATCCAGATACTGGTCATAGGTAAGTTCAAAAATAAGTCCCTGGTCAGGATTTTTGGTGTCTGGCTTTATTGTTGCATCAAAGAGGCGAAATTCTTCGAAGTCAGTCAGAAGGACTATGAAAACACTCTTGGTGTTCCATGCATAGGATTTGGCTTGAAGAACATGATTGATTTTGTGTAAGGGTTCATGTGGAGCCTTGGCTTCAACAAAGAATTTGGTTTGGCCGTCGATTCTAAAGTTGTAATCCGGCCTTCCGAGCGTCTCACCTTTTTCGACTACTACTTCCCTTTCATATGGAGAAAGTCCTTTAGTATTTCGTACATCCCAGCCTAAAACTTCGAAGAAGGGATTAATGAAGTCGATTTTTGCTTCTTCTTCCAGATATTTTTTTGAAAGATAGTGGTATTTGTTTGCTTCAAATTTCTGCACCAGGGATTTTAATTTTGAATGAATTTGCTCTTTTTCCATTTTTTTCTTTTTAATTCCCTTTTGTAATCTATAATTTAATCCAAATCTTCTCGGTTTTCAAATTTTTATTAAAAAATCCGTAGTTGAACCTTGAATTCCTTTGTTTAGACATACATTGCTAAATTCAGCTGCTTTTACACAAAAAATAATACATTACTCTGTGTAAGACAAGGTTTTATTTTAATTATTTTTTTGTTCTAACAATCGCCTCACCAGCCTGCAATTTTCCTTTGCTTCTTTCTATTATCTTGCCTATTCAGAACCTATGCCTTTTTGTCCATATGTAAATTTGCCCTTCTAAGTCTCGCCGAACTATTAATATACAATATGCTTTAGTTGATACAAAAACATCCCTAAGA
>Ga0307378_10007646_pt1 | contig 14491 bp, 25 predicted proteins | sample UN1MG_FD_202238 | JGI IMG/M metagenome (GOLD analysis project Ga0307378, IMG submission 202238) | Soil microbial communities from Risofladan, Vaasa, Finland - UN-1 | ecosystem: Environmental > Terrestrial > Soil > Coastal area > Acid sulfate soil | place: Finland: Risofladan, Vaasa | collected...
ATCGGAATGTATTTTTCCGGATTTTGACAGGAGATAGGGAGATTCCCCGACTGTAAGAATTTTCATAAAAATTCTCCTTTTTGATTAATGAATAAATGTTTCTCTTGGAGGATAACACCACAATTCTTCCTCCCAAGCAAACCATTTTATTTTGGCCGCCTTCAATAAAGTACCTTTATAAACATCGCCATAACTGGTACTGGCTGGCCAAGAATTGTATATAAACCTACTGAATAAGATAACTTGTGTGTTATCTTCAACTAGAAAATCACATGCGGCAGGAGATCTCAATTTTAAAGTTTCGTCATCAATAACCTTGTCAACCCAAAATTCAGAATAATTCCATTCGCTCTCTATTACACCACGAGACCACTCATGGAAATCCGATGTATCAAAAACCTTAATAAAAGTATCAGTTGACGAGATATCAGAAATTGAAGCTACAGCCTCATAAGGAGCAATGAGAGGATAAATGTTCTTCTTCAATCCCCAAATAATAGTTTCTGCCAATTTGATATGACTTCTATACCCTTTTTCCATCGTCGATTGTTTAAGATATACATTTACTTCTATATTGTATGTGTCTTTTGTACTATCAATAGTTAGCCATTCTGAATCACGAGATGTGACATTCACCGTGATAGCGGGATACATTGGGATATTATCAGGATCTCCAATATATATGCCATTAATCATTTGAGTATCATATGTTTTGGTCAAATAAGGAGAACGAGACAAAGGCCAATTATTCTCAAGAGGATTAACCAAACGGATATGAGTCCTATCAATCTTTGCTTCTACTATATTATTAAATTCCGCAGCAGAAGTAGGATCTCTGATTAAAACTTCATCACCTAATTGGTATCTATTTGTGTTTTGTATCTCTACAACATAATCACCAGCTTCCGCATCCTCTGTTAATGGCATAGAAGTAGCAGCCCAATTTCTTATAATTGTTCTCACGCTATCGGCTATTTCTAAAGCACCGTATCCCACTATTAAACCCCACTAAAAATTTGGTTTAGATAATCCATAAGATATTTATTTATCAAATCATTTTCTACCTTTTCTCTATCCCTATCTTCTACCGGCAAATTTTTTATCGCGTTCTCCATCCCCCTTTTATCGTGTTTCAGGTGACTTTGATATGCCGATTGTTTTAATGCTTCGTTTTTATTATTAGAAATATCAGGTGTATCGCGAACATTTCCTTGAACTTCTTTAACTACATCAGAAGTAAAACCTAATCTATTAAGTCCATCAATATATCCTTTTAACGAAGACTTCACTCTATCTAAATTATCAATTCTAGTCATTATGATGCTGATTCCATAACATTAGGTCCTTTGTTCCCAAGATGTCTATAAGGGGTCTTAAGATATGGGCTAACAAACCTATTACCTATTCTAACAGCACCATGTAAGATCGTGACACCATTCAAAATATTGTTAATTTCTGCTCTCGCTGAGTCTCTTTGCCATTTACCATATTCAGATTGACTAGGAGACGCTTCTGCCATAAAGTATTTCTCATAAACATGAGCAGATGCTAAACGAGTTGAAATTAAACCGATAGGTGCAGGATATTGTAAACGCAAAACCCTAGTACAATTTGCCCTATACTCATAATCGATAGGTTCCGCTGTTTGAAACATATTCTGTTCATCTTCATTAAGTAATTCCTCGATGGTATACATCTCCGTCACAGTGTCCCTGGTAGCTGGATTGAATTCGGTCAAAACAATTAAATCACCAATATAAAACGGGGCAGGACCATCCATGATTATATAGTTGTTATAATCATCTACATCAACCAATAATTGACCTTCGAAATCAGATACCCTTTCAAAAGGTACAGCATATAATTGGCTTAAAGCACCATTAATCTCGTCATCTGACCATTTTATGTATTGATCAATAATCCCCTCTGGAACAACATTAAAATCAAGAGATGTACCAACATTCATCAAATTAACAGGTTGACCCAGATTATCAGGAGAGGCACTCGTCAATGTATTAGCGAGCATCCTCTCGACTCTCGTTTTAGTTGTATATGGCAATGTCTACAAATCTCCATTATTCAGTCAACTCTTCAGAATTTTCTTCCTCTCCTTTCTTTTCCTTCTTTTTGTCATTTTTTCCTTCTGAAGATTTTGTAAGTTTTCTTTGAGAGACAGCCGCTTGCCGCAAACAACCTTTAACAACAGCATTTTTAGGGTCAGATGATAGTTTAATTCCTGAGATTTCAAAAGGTAATTCAAGTCTTTCTATGACTTTTTCCAGTTTTGTAGTAAATCCATTAGGCAAAGATGTTCCCCCAGCAACAACAATAGACGGCGGAGCAGGAAATTCACTCTTAACCTCCATAAATTTTGCGGAAAAATGTTTTATGACATATTTTATTAATTCACCATAATAAACATCAAGAGCAAAAATAACGTCATCATCTAAATTAAGATTATCGAAATCTAATTCTCTTTCTTTTTTTGCTATAACTTGAGATATGTCAGTATCAGTTTGTTCTGAAACTTGTTGATCGACCCAATCACCTCCTCTTTTTACCGACATCCCAATAACAGGAAGACCTTTATAGACTAATACACAATTTGTTCTTCCCGCACCAAACGATATTCCGATTCCGCTAAAAGGAGATTCTGTGCCATCAGGCTCAACAACAATAGGTTTCTCTGACAGGACTATAGCAAGTCCTTCTTCTATAACCTTAACATTCCATCCTTTTCGTTCAATCATACTAACCAATCTTGCCTTATGAAATTTACTATCCACAGAACCGTCCACAGAATCAGATGAAACACAAGTACAGATCATGGACTTGTCATCAGGAGCATCTCCAATGGAAGAGTTAATTAGTTCTGCCATAATTAACATTTTTTTGCTCTCACTCTTGTTCAAAACTCCACCTTCCATGGGACGACGCAACTCAACTTTAGTAGGGAACATCCTGGCAACCTTCAAAGCGTCTTCCCCAATAACATAATAATGTTCTCCGTCTCTCACAAAATGCCACTTATTTTGGTTAAGGATATCCTCTATGTCTTCCGTTGCGTTTATCTCAACGAAAGCATTACGGATAGTCTTTATTTCTATCTTCTTATCTGAAGTAGCTTCAGCTGTCTGAAAATTCATCGTACCTGGATCAACACCAATTATTCTAGCCATTTTTTTCTCCCTGCTGTTCTATAGCAGCTTAGTCAATTCATCTAAATCTTTATCTGTGAAAGTATCTTCTGTACTTTCTTTTGTATACTCAATTGTATTTTCGGCATGTTCTACAAGTTTATCCACCCTCTTCTTATGTATCTCCGATAATGATTCTGGATCTATATCATAATCTATTTCTTCTTCGCTCCCATGGCTGCTATTACTGCTCTGTTTATTGAGGAGTTTATCCATTTTCTCCATCATAGCACGTAATATTACCTCAGAACTTTTATTTGGTTCTGGTTGTGGCTGTGCAATAGGTTGTTGAACTGTTTTGTTTTTTTGTATCTCTTTTCTAATAAAATCCATAAGAGCTTGCTGGTCTATCCCAGATGGGACTTCTTTTATAATCGTAGTCTTTTCTCTTATTACTTCTTTTTTATGTTTTCTAGGAATTACTCCAGAATTATCATCTTTTATTACTTTCGCTTTTCTAAGTTTTTTTATGGCAGTTTTTAAATCAATTGAATCTCTCGGATTTCCTGATAATGAATGGATAGCATCTAAATCTCTTGCTGTCCGTGGGGGGATACTGATATTTAAATCAGATATACATAATTCATTGCTGGTCAAATTTGCTACCATATACATCTCTATCTACATCTCCCAGTTCTTGGATATGGATGATGCTCCTCCGGAAGAGCAAGCTCCATAGTATTTATTCGGTTACATTTGGGGCAAACATAAGTTATTTTTCTGTCTCGGAAATTTATTTCTATAGTTCCTTCTTCATATTCTGTATTTCCACACTGGCAAATCACTGATATTTTGGTCATATTTATTTCCCCAATCCAAATATTTGTTTAATTCATCTGTATAATCAATTTTTACGTCTTCTATTAATTCTTCTATTTGGATTGTTTTTGATGATAATTTCATCATTGATTTCTTCATTAGATATAGTTTCTCTATCTTTGTTTGTACCCTATGATAAGCGGCTTCGATCATTTTTTCTGATGTTGTTTTTATAGAAGTTAACAACACTGAAGCTTCATCAGATGTTATCGGTTTGAATATTCCTGATTTCATTTGTTCTAAAACATCTTTACTTTCTTTACCCCAATCCTCCAGTAAAGTAGATATTCTTTTTTGATAATTTTCTGCCCAAAACGAAAGAGGTTTTCTCATCATTCTCAAAATAATAGGAACATTTTTTCTTTGAGATTCCATTACCTCTCTAGAACCTCCAATTTTTGGAAATAACATTTTCATGTGAGGAACAAAAATATTGAAGAAAGGTTTCAATGCCTGATAAGAAATAACACCATCTTTGATCCCTTCTAAAGCGATCTCAACCCAATTAAAGATATCCCACCTAAGATTATCACCCTTCATCCTGTCTCTTAATAATTTTTCTTTCTTATCTCTAGTAGTCTTCCCTGTTTTTGCGTCTATGATTTTATTAGGATCTCCATATTTGTCATAATATTCATCTAAAAGTTCTTCATGTGTTAATTCTTTATATTCGGGGTCACCAAAAATACTCCGATTCATGGCTTTTTGACCCCATTGTTCTAATAAATCTTGAGCATCATTAATAGACGCAGTTTGATATATTCCCCTGCTAATATCTTCTAATACCTCATCTGCCCCCCATTTCTTCAGCAGACTAATTAATTTTTTTTGCTTTGAGTCATCATTCAGAACATAAGAAGTATTCATCATCTCTAACAAAATAGGAGCCAGATCAGATAAAGTGCTACTCCTCACATCTAATTTTTTTCTTATTCTTCTTGATCCGCTTCGTATTTTATTGATTTTTCCTAAAGATAATCCTCCTGATTTCATTCCGTTTTTAATCTTATAATTTATTAGTGCTGAATAAAAAACTTCATCCGATTCTTCCGGATACTCATTATCAAGAAATATACAGTGTTTCTTCAACTCAAAATTTTCTTTTTGATATAATAAATATTCTTCTTCAGTAGGAATATTTTGATGTAATAGAATGTCTGATTTTCCTGTTGACAACAAATATTTCATATCCTCTAAGGTGTATTGATTTTTAGGATCTAACCCAGGATTTATTTCTCTTATAACGGAATTCACTACATCATCCACTCTCCCTCTTCCCTCTAAAGATTGCCTATACATCTCATATTTTTGTACAATTCTATCTATGTCTTTTAATTGCTGTCTTAAAGAACCCTGGAATTGGTCAAATGTTTTTGTCTCTTCCTGTGCATTAGAACTACCATCAAGAGACATATCCATCTTGCCCCACCCCGTCACTAATTTTCTAAACTCCAAATCTACCACTCCTCTATCGGGTGATTTTGGATCAAAAATAATTTTCATAAAACCTAATTTCTTCGCTTCTTCTATATCACCAAGTATGCCTTGTGGGGGATAAAAGAAATTCATCGTGATAGAACCTCCATATTGTTCTCTATTGTCCTTTACTATAAACCTACCTTGATCCATTAACAACCTTAATCTCTTTTGATACAAATCGGAAATAAACTTCATAGCGTTAGCGTTTGCTATCTTCCCTGGGTTATTCCCTCGTACACCCATTCTATACACTACAGGAACAATAAGATCGATAATCTGTTTGACTTTACTAAATTCATTCTTAATAAAATCAGTACCCATGACTCGATAATGTCTTTCTTCTTCTTCCGTCAAAGAAGTGCCTGTAGATGAATTCAAAGCTTTACCTTGCAATTCATATTTTTTACCTTCATCAGAATCAACCTCTAGTTCTTTCATCTTTAACATATCAAACATCTCACCACGAGCCAACGCACCTACATTTTTTTGGACCCACTTAATTATTCGTGGATCTTTATTTTGAATGAGAAAATCTATAAATTTCTCTAATCCATTATCATTACACTCCATAATTTGTTGTTTAACAGTATCATACAATATGGATTTTTCTTTTTTCTTATGATACATCGAATGTGTTTCCATTAAATCGGAACAAGGGAAAACATTATTATATTCTTGTAGTATCCTTGGATCACTCAAAATAAAACCGATTCTACCATCCAATTTATCCACAAGGATATATCTTGGAACCTTAGATGTATCTTTTGCCGGCAAATAAATTTGTGACAACGCTCTTGTTGTCCCTTGGTCAACAAAATTTACATTCTTTTCATACCAATCAACAAATTGAGGATCAGTAGACAATAATCTTTGCATATCGGTTGTTTGTTTTGATGTATCTGATATTACTTCTTCAGGATAAAAACCAGTTCTTGGAATTCTTTTTCCATGAACAACGGCGTTTTTATTTTTCACATAATCAGCCAATATTCTTTTATATTTTTCGTTATTTGGGACACTTACCATTACCGACTGACATGCGTCGTTAATCTCTTCATCAGTTAAATTGCGTGCAACACCTTTGTCTCGCAATACTCTTTCCATACTTTGGATAAAACTACTCACGAATGCCTCACTATAGGGTTGGTCATTCAAATAACCTATGAACTCATCAATATCAAAATTTTCAGGAGGGAGAGAAAATTCTGATAAGTTAATCATTAGGTTTCCAAAATCATCATAATAACTATTATCTTGAATATATTTATTAAAAATAGCATTACTGTATACGGGAACTTGTTGAGATTTATCAGAGGGTAAATTTTGTTGAATTGAAGGATCTATAACCAAACCATGCTTAATTTTCAACATATGAAGACCAGAAAGGACTCTATTCATAATATCTACAGATAAATTATATCTCTCAGTTGGATCTTCGATACCAGATTGCCGTGACATAAACTCAGCATTAAGATCTGAAATGATTTGTCGCATTTCAGAAGACATCACTTCTATCGGGAGAGTAGGCGTCTCTGTAAATTTTTTATCAAACTTTTTTATCTCAGCAGACGCTTGTTCTCTATCTAAATAAGAACGCACAGGCTCTAAAAAATCCATTTGTGCTTTTTTCTTAATATTAGTCCTAGACAAATTAAATTTTAACATGAAATATCTCCATACAAATACATCTCGATATATTCATATTCATAATAAAAGTCTAAAACCTTCCTTTCATTTTACACTTAATTAGTTTTCTCTGTCTAATCAAGTGTTTCTGAATATCTCTTCTCTATTTCAGTAATAATCGGATTTCTAATCATAGACTCACCAGACAATTCAATAAAAGATATACCTTCAACACCCTGTAATCTAACAACGGCGTCAACAAATCCATTATCACTACCTAAATCAGATTGAGATAAATCACCAGCAACAATCAACTTACTATCACGGCCAATACGCGTCAAAAATAATCTTATCTGATTTTTCGTAGCGTTTTGACCTTCATCCAATAAAACAAAAGACCTATCAAAAGTCATCCCTCTCAAAAAAGCTAACGATAATGTTAGGATTTTCTTTTCTTCTATCATCCTATTGACTTGTTTTATTCCAACAACTGAAGACAAAATATCAAAAATAGGCATCATGTAAGGAGCTATCTTTTCATCAACATCTCCAGGCAAGTAACCAATTTTTTCTCCATACGCTTCAATACACGGTCTTATAAATATTAATTTATCACAATTACCTTGCTGTAACTGAACGAATCCATATATTGTCGATAGATATGTTTTTCCTACACCAGCTATCCCGGATATAAAAGTGATACTATTTCTGCTAATTTCCCTTAATACTATCTTTTGTTCTTCATTCTTGGCCACCAACTTTACTTTACTAGTAGATACAAAAATAGGTTTCTTCTTTATACTTTCTGGCAATTGACTAACAGTCTTTTTTTTTCTCGACATACACTATTCCTTAACAAGTAGAACTGTATCTCTACTTCTATTCTCGGCTACAACACCGCCAAAAATATATTGAATATGACTTTGCTTAAAACGACAAAAAACATCTTGAATATAATCCCATTGGGATTTTTCCAGAACAATTTTTTTCTTTCTCAACAAAACCTGACACCTAATTTGCAATAGATCTAGAGATGTATCCTCTCGAACAATATCTAACATAGCATCTAATTCATTCCTCATCACTAAATCTTCCCAACCACCATCCATATAGGACTTCATTAAATATTGTCTTTGTTCTGTAGGCAGATTGCTTAAAAGAATATCTCTCTGATGAACCGTGAAAAATCTCGCATATGACCAATATTCTTCGAAATTATTAAATATCTGTTTTTTCATTAATTTTTCTCCAAGGAGACCCATTCCTTTAGGGATGGGAGGAATTGGAGATATCGTTTAAATTCTCGGTTTATAACGTATACTAACATGAAGTATACCTCCGACCGAAAACGGAGTAATGCGTATCCTTAGCATTGGAGTTACTAAAGAATCCGGCTTCCCCTCGAACAGTTAAAAAGACTTCGCATTGTGGTTGACTAAGACTTTCATCTTTGTTTACAGAGCCACGAAAGAGCGAGGAACTGGGACGGCATTCCGGGGTTTCTACATTCTTTTTAACGTTTACTAACAACTTTTAATTCTCCTGTTAGTGTTCTGGTCAATAAGTTACCCTTGAAAATCACTTTTCAAGCCCCTTCCTTTAGGGAGGGGTTGTTGACTAATTGCCCATCCAATTATTACGAATCACATTTATTCAATTCATCGATCATAACAAAATTCCTATCAAATTATCCTATCACTTTAATATCGACATCAGAAGTAGTAACATAAAGTAAACATTTTATACCAAAATTCTCAATTAAATTAGATAAATCCTCTTCGATTCTTTCTAATCTTTTTTCATCGATTTCTTGACCGTCAACCCCCACTCTCACTAATAACATTCTTCCTTCAAGCCCATTAAACAAAATCTGATCTTTCACATCATTAACTGCGTCAAAATCTAATGGAACAGTAGCCTTCTCTATAGCGTCCTGTAACTCGCTATTAACAGAATCATCATCTACAGTATTCTCAAGAATAATAGAATCATCACCAACTCTCTTCACTTTTCTGACTTTCTTAGTTTCTTTAATCATTATTTTTTTCCAAGATCGAGAACAGTTTTATTATTTTGTGTTACTCTTATTTCCCCATTGTTTAATATGAATGAATTTTTTTCATCCAAAGTTCCAGAAAGAAGTTCATAAACCAGTCTTTTTTGAATCGCAACACCTTTTCCTTCAAGTATCAAAGTTTTCATTCCATCTGGTAATCCTTGAATTTTTGGATCAATTCCTCTCAAAACGACTTCTTTTAATTTTGCGGATGGAATAAAGAATAATGATATATTTTTATCCCATAACACTCTATGTAATTCTGTTAATTTGCCTTTTACATTTTCTCTAAGTTTTTCATTCTCTAATGGTATATTTTCTTTATATTTCATTTTTGTTTCCTTTATTTTAATATCGGCAAATTATTTTCAAGATAGGTGTTTTAGTTTTTTAGATATGCCTTACAGGTTCGGTAGAAACCAGCTAGACCACTCCCAAATAAATGTAAGACAAGATTAAAAAGAATCTATCTATGTCATTTATTCGGGGGTAGCTCAGGGTTGGACCAAAAACACGGGGTAAACCATGCCTCTCAGTATACGGCAGTCCAGTGAGCCACAGAGGCCATACTCGATCAAGTCGAGCACCAGATACAGGTAGTTGATTTGTTAACCCGGCACCCTTATGCCTCATCTCATCCCAATCTCTCCGGGTCAAAGTTATTTGATATTATGCTGTGTAGTGGTCAGCCGCACAATATCACTCTGAAAAACTACATTCTATCGTTAAATACGAAATACTCAGTTTTTTGCTACTAAGGATTGACAGTAGCCGTCCAAGCCAGTTTGTAGCTTTCTGACAAACTCCCACTTTTGCGTTGTCTTATCATCAGGCAGTGGTCAGCCTAAACACCATTATTGTCTCTATCTTCATCTTCGGCAAAATGAGGAGTGGTGATTGAGGAAAATTTTCACTTACCCCAAAGTTTTTTCTCAAGCCACCATAAATATAACGATATATAACGATGAATGTCCTATTAGTAGAACCAGATTATGCGTTGACATATCCGAATTTGGCTTTAATGAAATTTTCAGCAAAACACAAAAAAAATAATCATAACATAAAATACATCAAAGGGAATTTACAACCATCAGGTAATTTATTTTGTGATGGATATATCCCAAATATTATATATATTTCTACAATGTTCACATATGAGGCAAAAAAAACAATTTCATGTATTAATTTTTATAGAGAAAATTATCCGGATACAGAGATACAAGTCGGAGGAATATTCGCTAGTTTAATGCCAGATTATGTTGAATCAAATACAGGGATAACTCCATTTATAGGATGTTTAAAAGAATTAGACAGAATCCGCCCTGATTATGATTTAGTAGAAACTATGATACATTATTCCCCAAAAATAGATAAATGGAAAGAATTTAGTTTGCTTTTTTCTTCGCGTGGTTGCCCAAGAAAATGTCAATTTTGCGGAGTAAAAACTATAGAACCGGAAACAAATATAATAGAAAATTGGCAAAAATTATTAGATATAACAAAAAAAAGAGTAATGTTCTTTGACAATAATATAGCAGCAATACCAGAACATTTCGATAATGTAATAAATTTTTTAATCAATAAAAAATTGAGAACAGTTTTTCAGGGAGGCTTCGATGTAAGAATACTCACGGATAAACAAATAGTCCTATTATCAAAAGTAAAATGGCATGAAAATGGCCTACGATTAGCATTCGATAATATGACAGAAGATGGATATTTACAATATACTGTAAAAAAACTATTAGAATTAGGAGTCCCAAAATATGCGATTATGGTATTCGTATTATTTAATTTTCAAGATACATATGAAGAAGCAATGTATAGGGCAACAGAAGTAAAAAATCTTGGCGTTAGACCTTATCCGCAACCTTTTAAAAGATTAGATGCTTTAAATAACAAAACAATTTCATCAAAACATTGGACTAAAGAATTAGCAAGACAATTTAGATATTATTGGCTTATGGCTAAAGACTTTAAGAAGAAAACATTCGAAGAATTTTTGGCAGAAAAAGATAAAAAATTAAAAAATCTATTGCCGTGATTTTCACTTACCCCAAAGTTTTTTTCGGTATTCGGCGTAACTATTGAAGGACTCTTCGACATATTTAGGATAACGACCGCCATAAAGATTCATTCTCCAATCTGGGTTACTAAGGTGAGCATATTGTTTTGCGAAATTTACATATGGTATATTTGAACGAGTTGTGGCTTTCGGATCTATTTTTTCGGCAGCAGCCTTCAAAAAGGTCCAAAACATCGGAGTAGGCAGATCCCCACCGGCTTCAACAAATTGGGTGGTTATTTCAGCGACAACTTTATTTAATCTATCATATGTTTCTTTTGCTTTATCGTATTGATTTAAAGGATAAAACCAATATTCATCCCAAGTTATTGTTCCTAAAAAGTCGTGGGTAGTTGTAACAGATATCGCAAATTTTGCATTTGTTTGAGAAAAAGATGTTTTTATAGCATATGAATCAAAAACATATCTTTGAATATCATACATCTCAAAAAAATTACCAGTTTGGTTTGTGGCAGGAGTACCTTTGTCCGTGAAGATAGGATGTGCCAAATCAACTTTTTCAGCATATTTTACCATCTTTTCTGAAGACGCAGCAATTGCCTCTTGGATTTGCTTCTTCATATATTTAGTTGTAGTATCTTTATACCAATTCATAGAAAATATCCGCTATATTTTTACACAATTGATAATACCGAAATATGGAGAATGTTCCTTCTACGAAATTCTGTCTTTAACTTTTCTCATAAATTCTTGGTGTTCTTTTTGTAATTTTCTTTTAAATCCATCACAGTCCTCATTCTTTCTAGGACGATTACCCGTAAATTCTTCAAAAGTCCCTTTGATTTGGAATTTTCCTACTTTTTTTCCATCACCAGGATTTAATTCTGTGTAAATCGTTTTGTTAGCTTTAAAAACACCAATTTGTATAATTGCCTTATTATCTATTTTCATTTTAATCTCTCTTTTATTTTTTCGCAAAATTCTAAATGATCCCTCATCTCTGCTTCATCGTCGGAGTCATACCATACTCCCTTTTTCATAAAGACAGGACCCTTTTTTAAAAGTGTTTTTACCATCTTCCATAATAAACACTCATTATCCATCTAATCTATCCTTAATTTTTTCGCAAAAATCATCATAAGATGATATATCTGCTGCGTCGAAAAAGTAACCAGAAATTATTTTCTTATACGAGATGATGGAATTTGCATCCATTATATTCGAAACATAGAGTTCTTCAGACCACAAATGAAGGAATCCATACTTTCTGGAATTCTCTACAAGTTCAGCACCGGTAACTGGAATTAAATGATTATTATCATTATCCATCTAATCTATCCTCAATTTTTTCTTCGAATTCTAAATAGGCATCTATTTCTTCTTTCTCTTTTGGGTTATACCAAACAAAATCATCACCAAAAACAGGTGTATTAAATATAGTTTTTCCACATTGTCTCATATTACTTAATCTTTTTTGATAATCATTATCCATCCAATCTATCCTCAATTTTTTCTAAAAATTGTTCATAATCATCAATATCTTCTCTATATATAATGTCAACTATAAACTTTTCCTTTTCCTTGTCATAATCCATTTTTCCATAGAATTCACCTAAATCTTTTGTAAACATTTTGTAATATTCATGAGATTTTGTAGTCATTTTTCTTATTCTATAATTATTTTTAAATTAAGTCTATCTTTTATTTTTTCGCGGAAATTTAAATAATCGGTATAAACCCCTTCCTCAAAATCTTTAGCATCAATGATGAGATCGCCAACTCTATATCTGTCAATACTTTTTTTGATTGAATCGAATCCATTGTCTTTGGTGATGTCTATCATCCTAATCTATCTTCTATCTTATCAAGAAAATCTTTATACCATCCTACAAATTTCACTTCATCCTTAAAATAATACATATCCCCGTTACTAACTTTTTGCCCATCCCATTTGACAAAATATTGCTTCGTGTAATAATATTCAGGGTCATATGTAGGATAAGCATTATCTATTATATTAATAATAATCCCTTCATCAAGTCTATGACCAATGCAAACTCTATCTCCTATCCGAAATTCTCTCATTCCCCCTCCTATCTTTTATTTTTTCGAGGAAATTTAAATAATCAATATAATCTTCTCGTTGTATTACTTGCCCATTAATCCAATATTTTCCATCTAGATAATAATCATTTTGGTCAAAATAACCAGAAACTCTCGCGTTTCTAGATCTCATAGCCTGTCTTTTATCTTATCAAGAAAATGTTGATAAAATTCTAATTCTAAATCATATTGATTAAAGGGACCAATGCGATAAAAAGCAGTCTCATCATTTCTGTCAGCACCATCCCAACTCACATAATAATGATAATTATAATTATTATAGACTGGAATAGGATTGTTATGGACGTTGGTTACCGTTCCTGTCCCAAAATACCGCTCTACTTCACCGTTTATAATAGAACTATATCCTGACAAACATACTCTATCTCCAATTCGGAATCTACTCATGACAATCTATCCTCTATCTTATCTTGGAAATCTTTATACCATTCTACAAATTCTAACTCATCCTCAAAATAATAAGCATCACTGTTACTTCTCTGCTCATCCAAATATCGTTTCGTGTAATAATCTTCGATCTCATCTGCGGTATCCTCATCTGTTATATCAGTAATCGTTCCTTCGGTCGTTGCTGGACATATATTAAGGAAAAGATTACGACACCTAACTCTGTCCCTTATTCTGAATTCTCTCATTTTAATCTCTTACTAACAGTCCTATCTTTGATTTTATCTATGAAATCTTCGTATCCATCTAAATAATGATGAACAAAAAATCGTTTCAGATAGTCAAATCCATTACTGCCTTGACTCCAATCAACAACAATACGGTCGTCAATTACTTCAGTGACAGTAGCATAATTCGTTGTATTAACCCACTTTACTTTATCTCCAATTTGAAATTCTCTCATTCCGTTCTGTCCTTAATTTTGTCAAGAAAATCTCTGTAAAAATACTCATCATATGCGATGACATCGTGACAAAAACATTTCACAGGTTTTGTTTTATGTGGCCACTTGATTTCATAACCAGCTATGTCTAAATAATGGCTATGATACATAGGGTCAAAACTCACTATAACTCCTACTAACTTTTCATTAATTTTTTCGCCAGGAGGCCAGTCAAATAAAACTTTCGTTCCAACTGAATAAAAACGCATTTTATCCCCTCCTGTCCTCAATTTTTTCGCGGAAATTTAAATAATCTCTGTAAATCCCTGCCTCAA
>Ga0307378_10007648_pt1 | contig 14488 bp, 10 predicted proteins | sample UN1MG_FD_202238 | JGI IMG/M metagenome (GOLD analysis project Ga0307378, IMG submission 202238) | Soil microbial communities from Risofladan, Vaasa, Finland - UN-1 | ecosystem: Environmental > Terrestrial > Soil > Coastal area > Acid sulfate soil | place: Finland: Risofladan, Vaasa | collected...
GCGTGTTACTGTTATAAAATTATATCAATTATGTTATAATTTAATAAAATAAAGGATTTTGAAGAAAAACTATCATCTAACACTCTAATTTCATCTGCAATTATATTATGATATTATTCATTCATTTCATATTTAATCTATCATTTTTCAATCTTTTTAATTGACGAGGTAAAATTAATTTGATTATTCTGTCTAAAAGAAAATTTCTTTTATTCTTTTTAATGGTTATAGTGTTTATCATCATTTTAGGATCAAGCTACCTTTTTATTTTAAATAGCCAACCATTCAGAGATTATCTAAAACCAATAATCATCAAACAATTAGAAAATAATCTGGGCAAAAGCGTGCATATCGAAGAAATTCAATCGGTCTCTTTCAATTCATTAATATTTTCTAATCTAATTATTTTAGAAAATACTACAGCCGGAGAAAATATTACTTTGTTAGAAGCAGAGAGGGTTACCATAAATTTTCGGTTTACATTATCCTTTCCACAATTTAAAAACTGGCAATTAGCTATCACACAGCTTACCTTTCAAAAGGCTAACTTAAATCTTCAACGTGATATACAAGGAGATTTTGATATGGTAAAAAATCTCAATCTTCAGCCGGAAATGATTAAAAATAATTTTACTTTTAATAAAATTTATTTTAAAGATAGTTCCCTCCTCTTTCAAGATGATTTTGTCTATCAGAACGAAAGATTGTCCACTGAGGTTAAAAACCTAAATGGCTTTTTTAACTTAAATAACTTACCTGAAGTTGAATTTGAATTTAATGGTTTAATAGAAGAAGATAGCTCACCAATTGCCCTACAAGGATATTTATTTATCGATCAACCTCGCTATTCCCTGAATTTTCAGCTTAAAAATGCTGATATGATGCATTTTCAACATTATATCAATGGTCTCGAACTGTTAAATCTGGAAAAGGGTCGATTTGATTTACAACTAGTCTTAAACTCTAATCCAACTTTAGAGCCTGCGAAAATATCCTGGCAGGGTGAAGCATCATTTCAAGGAGCTAATTTAAGACCCGAATCTCTAAATAGAATATTCCTTGAAAATGCTCATGGTTTAATTCAATTCCAAGAATCAGAGATTCAAATCAATACCTTTGAAGGATTCTTTCACAACCAACCTTTCTATCTCAATGGGAAGCTTTCTTTTAAAGAAATAGTCAATTTTAATCTTGATTTAAAAGTAAATGACTTTTCTTTAGCTGTTTTAAAGGAAGAGTTAGAAGGATATATTTCAGAAACCAGTCTTTTATTAGAAGGGGACATCTCTCTGGAGGTTAATTTAAAAGGCAATCTTAATGACTTCCAGGTAAAAGGCAAACTCAACTCTTTACTGCTTAACATAGACGGCTGGCAATTACAAAACCCAAACCTTCTATTCTCTTTTAAAGAAGAACAACTTACGATAGAATCATTAGAGACCCAATGGAAAAATACTAAAATAACAATGGATGGAATAATTGATTGGAAAAAACCATCTCCGGTTTATAAATTTTTTGCCCAGGTCAAAGGACTTGATTTAGAAAATTCTGCCTTTAAGAAAATAACCTTTTTGGATTCATTTTCAGGCAGCTTATCTGGAAATTTCATGATAGAAGGAACTCTTCTTGCAAATTCACCTATAAACTTAACCGGTCAACTCACTGCACAAGAAGTGAAATTATTACAAAATACCTTAAAAGAACCTATTACTGCCCAATTGGAAATGAAAATTATCAATTCTTCTTCCTTCGAGTTAAATAAACTTGCCTTATCTTATCTTCATAATCAATTTAATCTATACGGAAAATTGGATTCAAAAAATCAACTGGACTTTCAATTCAATAGTGATAATATTTCCTTAGAAGATTTTTCCTTTTTATTTAACCTCGATGAATTAAGAGGAATTTGTAATATTACTGGAAAAATTCAGGGTACAGTTTCTCAACCTCAAATAGAAAGCAGGGCACAATTAAAGAGCGTTAATTTGGAAAATTTAGCTGTAGATAATTTTGAAGGAGAAATATCCTATCAATTTCCTTTATTACAATTTAGAAATATTATTTTAGACAATAATAGTATCAGTTTAACTGCCGCTGGACAGGTTGACCTTCAAAAAGATAGCCAAAAACAAATTGATCTAAAACTTCAACTAAGCAGATTAAATATAAATTATTTAACCGAATTATTTGCTTTTGAAGAGTCTTTATCTGGATGGGCTCATGGTTTTGCTGACATTCAAGGTAATTGGCCAGATATTTCTCTGAACAGTCAATTAGATTTAGAGGAAATTTCTATAAAAAATTATTATCTGGGTAAGGGAAATTTCCATTTTAGATTAGCAACAGATGCAATATCTTCTGTAAATACTTCCCTTTCCTGGCCAAAGAATTTTTCGGACTGGAGCATAAACAATTATCAACTAACCATTGAAGAATTGAGCTTTAAGCAGGCAGAAATGCAAATTAATGCTCAAGGAAAGGCTGATTTAAAAAAGGGATCTAAAATCACCCTCAGTGAATTATTACTAAAACAGCAGAAAGGACAGTTTTTAGCCAAAGGATGGCTGGATCTTACTCAAAACTTATTAGATATAGAATTTCAAGCAACCGAATTCGATTTAAACAACCTGGCTCAACTTATCGGATTCAAAGAAGATATAAAAGGAAATCTTAATATTACCGGAGCTTACCAGGGCTCGCTTAAGCTCCCCAGCATAGCTATTTCTGCTCAAATAGAAGACGGCACCTTCCGTAATTTTAAATTTGAGGATCTTCAAAGCAAGATTAACTGGAAAGAGGGCAATCTGGAAATAGAAGAATTAATCATCTCTTACCAGAAGGATTTTCAAATTAAAGCTCAAGGTAAGATACCCTTTCCTTTTATCGTCTCTGAAAAAAAAGAGGACCAGGATCAGGACTTCAATCAATTACCTTTGAACTTTAAAGTCAGTTTGGAAAATACCGATTTAAGTTTCATAAAAATATTTTGGGATAGAAACTTTAAACAAGTTCAGGGGATCACTAATCTTATTTTAAATTTATCCGGCACTGTCGGTGAGCCTATCTTTAATGGACATCTTACCCTCAATCAGGGAAGCTTGGAATTAACTTCTATCCCGTTTAAGTTAGATAAAATAGAAACTAAAGTTGAAATTATTAATAATCTGGTAAAAATTCCCCAAATGGCTTTTATGTTGGATAATAATTTAATTTATGTTTCCGGAGATTTTAAATTGGTTAATTTTCAACCTGATGATCTTAGAATTAAAGTATGGAATGAAGGAGGGAAATTAATCTATGGAGATATTTTAACTGCCCAAACGGATTTCCTAGCTGAAATTAATGGATCTATCGATTCTCCTCAAATAAAAGGGGAATTTATTTTCTCTGAAGGAGAACTAAATTGGACACCGGGTTATCAATTCATCCCTGCAAAAAATGACTCTTTAACGCGTTTAAAAGGCAGGGTAGATCTTTCGGTTAAAATTTTAAAAAATTTCCAGTTTAAAGCTCCTAACTTAGATTTAAAATTAGATGGAGAAATAAAAATTCAAGGGGATTTACCTCAGCCCATTTTCACCGGGCAATTAACAGTGGGAAAAGGATATTTTGTATTCCTTGAACAAAAATTTCAATTTTCTGAAGGTAAATTATTACTGAATGAATTTACCGGTCCTGATGTACTCCTGGATATTAAAGCTAATACTAAAGTAAGCCAAGTTACTGTCTTTTTAACAATTTCCGGAAATCTTTCTGCTCCTCAAATATCACTCTCTTCCAAACCTGCTTTATCTGAGACAGAAATTATTTCTTTATTAACTTTAAATAAAAATATTAGCGGCCTATCAGAGGGAGAGGTTGATGAATTATTAAGGGAAGAAATTTTTAATTTAATTTTTCAAGGTCTAAGCATTAATTTTCTCAGAAGAGCCGAAAATCAGATTGCTAACTATCTAGGGCTAGATGTTTTCCGAATAGAAACTATATTTAAAGAAAATAGTGAGACAACTCCCTTTTATGATTTAAATTTTAAAGCATTCGAAATAGAAGTAGGTAAAAGCATTACCGAAGACCTTTTTCTTACCTATTCTACTTCTCTTGATGGCTTTAGCGAAAGGAATTTTAGTATGGATTATCAATTTAAACCGGATCTATCCTTTACTGCCGAGATAAACTCCTATGAACTAGAAAAGAGTGGTACTGAAATTAAAATGGGTTTACAATTTGAGTTTTAAATAAAGATTTGACCCCTTTTCTTTTCCTTTTCTTTTTCAAGCCCTCCTTAAAAAATAGGACCTGTTTATTTATTATTATCCGTTAAAGGTTATTGATACTTTTTTAATATCATGTAAAGATTCAACCTTTTCCATTATCTCTTCCTTGATTGAATTGGCAAATTGATGATTCTCCGGCAAGTCGACATCTATTTTGGCTACTCCTTCTTTTAGTTCTATTTTTTTAATTAATTTGGTGCCTACCAAATCGAGACCGCTTAAGGGATTCATGACTTTCCTCAATCTTTTCTCGATTATTTCTGTAGTGGTGGGGGTTTTATCTGTTACCAGACCGTGTTTTTCCTCGTAATTTCTGATGGCTGAACGTAAACCTTCAACCGCCAATACAGAACAGTGTGCCTTTATGGCAGGAAGACCGCCCAATTCATCCGATGCCTGTTTCCAAAAGTATGGGTTGCGTCGGTATGAAATAATATCTTCTTCTCTTTACAAATTTCACTTATGGCTTCAATGTTTTGAATGGTTCCGATTTCTTGATTGGCATGCTGAATGGATATCAGGGCGGTGTCTTTCGATATTGAATCCTTGAGCTGTTCCAAACCAACAAAACCATATTTATCCACATCCAAATAAGTCACTTTTATTCCCTGTTTTTCCAGATTTTTTGCACTGTAAAGAATTGGAAAATCTTCAATTTTGGAAACAATCAGGTGATTTTTATTTTGCTTTTGGAGTGACAACATAACACCCTTAATGGCCATATTACTTGATTCGGTGCTTCCGGAAGTAAAAATAAATTCCTCGGAACCCGCATTAAGCCTTGAAGTAATTACTTCGCGGGCCTTCTGCAATGCTTCTCTGGCTTCTATACCTTGAGAATACCCGAATTCCGAAGTAGCCACTGCATAAGTATCAAAAAAATAGGGTCGCATTGCTTCTAAAACGCGCTCATCCAGTCGGGTTGCAGAAGCATTGTCCAAATAAATCATTTTTTCATCAAACATAAATATCTCTCCTTAAATGAAAGGAATCGGACAAGCTTCTCCGCAGCAGTTAACTTTTATTTCTGACATATCTTTTACCTCTTTTAATAAAAATATTCTGGTATAAAAGTCGCAATGAAAAGGTACAGAGTTAGTACAATCAGCCTTGGGTTATAGTTCTGTTTGTTTTTAAAAAACACTTCTTAGGATAAATTAAATTACTCTTTTTAAGCCATAATCTGATCAAATTTTTCAATTGAGATAGCGGAGACGGAAGAAAAGGAAATACCAGTCAGCTTATGTAAACCAGCAGAAGCCTTAAATACCTCTTCTACACCCGGTAAATTCACAATAAAAACCAGATCCCTATCCCCCAGTAGCGCATATTGAGCAATGATCTTACCGCCAAGTTTCAAAATAATATCATTGGCTTTTTTAGTGCGCTCAGCACTTACCCCCTTGATAGCTTCAGCGGAATATTTTCCAAACATAAAGTAAGTATTCATTTTTGCTCCTCCTTTCCTAGATATTTAGATTTTTTACTAAGTAATAAAAAATTTTAAAAAACATCTCTATGATAGGGAACCAAGTACCAGGAGATTGTACTAACTCCTTCTTATATAGATATTACAATAAATTTTCTAAAAATCCTTCTTTTAAGATAAAAACCTTTTGGTATTTTACCCAAGGACTGGACTGTTTTGTATTGGATAAAATTGCTCTATTCTTTTTCTAATGAATTTGAATTTCATTTTGATAAGTTTATTTTCAATTCCCATATTACATATTAATAGGGGTTTTATCCAACCCTTGTGCCATTAGGAACAGGATTTTCAGGTTGGGCTAAAACAGGAATGATACCATCAGCATACCCAATATCAAAAAGCATTCCCTCTGAAATTTCACCTGCCATTTTCTTGGAGGCTAAATTAACGATAAATAATGCCTGTTGTCCCGCAATTTCCCTTGGATTGTTTCTTTCGCCCTTCATACCGACTAATATGGTTCGAGAAAAATCACCAAAATCAACCGTAAGTTTAACTAATTTATCCGATTTCTCTATATCTTCGACTAATGTAATCGTTCCTACTCTGATGTCAATTCTATCAAGTAAGTCCAAAGTAATATTAGGTTTGACTGGAGCAGTCATGCTATTTTCTCCTTAATCATTTGTTGATTTAATTATATCACCAAAAAAAAGCATAAAGGATGCAATATTTTATAAAACTACTTTGATAAAAGCTCTTTGATCTCTTTTTCAGGATACCGGGTCATAATTATAAGGCCTAAAAGGGCAACTACACTTCCCAATATGGGAGCTAATCTTACTCCCAGGGGATTACTGATGTCTTTTCCGAAGATAGAATATAAAAGAGCAAGGCTTGCGGTCGAAAATCCTAAATTGAGTTTCATAAAGAAACCCTGGACCCCAAAATACATCGCTTCTCTTCTCTCTCCGGTTTTTTTATAATCGACATCGCAAAGTTCAGAAAGTATTACGTTGGGAATAATCATTAGAACTGCAGCGGGAAAGCCCATAAGTCCTACAAAAATCAATCCCCATATCCTGGGATTGACCGGGGTCAGACCGGTGAGGGATAGAAAAACAGAAAATATTGAAAATAAACCAAGACTTATCATCATAACAACTTTCTTTCCTCGAATCCTCACCAAAAATCCCACAAGCGGGAAACAGATAGCCGCTATAACAAAGAGGATAGTAAATATATTACTGGCAAAGGTCTCATCAGCACCCATCAGAGTAATTACAATAGGTATGGCAGATGAACGGACAATATTAAAAAGAAACCATAGGGATATATTGGCAAAAAGATAGATAATAAAAGCCTTATTCCTCACTGTTTTTTTGAAGGAATCCATCAGAGGAACCTGGCTGGGCCTGGCATTGGAGAATCTTTTCTCGTCTACCGCAAATACAGCCGTATATAATAATAGTGCTCCGAAAATAGCCAGACAAATGACCATCTTCCGGTAAGAGCCGACATAATCAGTGTTCTGCATAAATAAAGTCAAAAGAAGAGGTCCGCCAATCATCACCATCGCTGAACCAATGAGAGAGAAGTATCCTTGAGCTGTGGCAATACCAATCCGAGCTTTTTCATTATGACCGAGTTCAGGAATTAAGGCAAGATAGGGAACAACATATACAGTAAAGAACAAAAAGTAGAAACCAAAAACAATAGCCAGATAGATACCATTAGCGAAGGAAGTATGAGGTACGGGTGGAAAAAATATCAGAACTGTAGATAATGCCAGGGGAAGTCCGCCTATAATAAGGAAAAATCTCCTTCTCCCAAATCTTGAGGTGGAACGGTCAGTCCAGGAGGCCACCAATGGATCAGCAACAGCATCTATTATCCTTCCAAAGAGCATCACTGCTCCCAACACAGTAATAATTCCCAAAAACCTCTCATTCGAAACAAAGGAAATCATACCTTCTGCTACTCTCTCTTTGGGGGGAAGCAGAAAGGCGATAGCGAAAGTCAACCAGATCGAATCTAATAATACCCATCCTGCTGTGGACAGGTTATAGAGAAAAAGTCTCTTACCTTTAAATTCTTCCATTTCTTTCTCCTTTCTTAGAAATTTTACTATTAATAGTTCGTCTAATGCCTTTGCATTTTATTCTGTCATTGCGAGAAGCAAAGCGACGAAGCAATCCCTTAATTTGTAATGACTTGAGATTGCTTCGCTATCGCTCGCAATGACAAATTGTTGTCAATTTATATTATAGGTTTTTTCAATAAAATTTTTTTCAAATTCAGTATTTTTATCCTCATGATATTCTGCTTTTTCTCTTGCTTCATATAATTTTTTTAGGTTTATATTGGCTGTTATCAGCTGATTCCCCTCATAAGAAGGGGATAAAGATAAAACTCCATCTTTTTTTTCAGTCATTGATAGGGGAGCAAATATGCCGGCCTTTCCGGTAAAATGCATCCCGGCAATCCATCCGTTTAAGGAGGATTTCAAACCGTACAGATATGATTCTTGCACCCTGGGCCAAATTCCTCTTAAGGCCTTCCAGGTAGAATATTCTTCTAAGTTAGCGATAGGTAAAATAACCATATCTGCTCCCATCTCTCTGGCGATACGGAAAGTCTCAAAGTAAGTGGCATCCATACAAATAGGGCATACTACTTTACCAAAAGGCAAAGAATATGCCTCCATTTTATTACCTCTTCTCATTCCTAATTTAACCTCAAAATCAGTAAGGTGCATCTTCTTTTGAGTTCCTATCAGATTTCCCTCCGGCCCAAAGAGTGAACCGGCATTATAAATTGCTTCTTTCTCCTTTAAAATATAACTTCCGGTGTAAATATATATTCCACATTCCTTTGCTAACAGAGAAACAATTCTTCTCATCCCCGCCTCTATAGGTTGTGCAAATCCTTTAAAAATAGTAGTCAGAAAATAATTATTTCCTTTTAAATGTGGCTCTTCCTCTCTATCTTTCTCTTCGCCTTTATTCTTTATTGCTTTTTTATTTAGAATTTGATTTAAGCAGCTAAACCCCGGAATTAAACCGAATAGATCAAAAAAGTTATATTCCGGGAAGATAATCATGTGGCTGTTGTGTTTTAACGCTTGGCCTACAAAACCACAAAGCATATCTATATATTTTTCTATATTGTTTACCGGATAAATCTGCCTTTGGACACAGGAAACTCTAATGTTTTCCAGATCAATATCTTCTGAAAGCCTTCTTTTTTTTATCTTTAATTGTTTACAATATTTTTCAATTCTGTCTAAAGATATTTTTTTATTAAACCATTTTTCAATTAAAAATTCCATCTTCACTGCGCCCATCTTCCTCTAAACATTTTCATCTGCTGATAAAATTCCCGATTTAATTGGGACAGCACATCAAATTTGGAAACTGCTTTTCTTCTCTTCTTATTATCCAACTCAGCAATTATTAAACTTTGCTGTCCACTGCTTCTCGCTAAATATCCATCTCCCTTTTCGGTCATTTCCAAAGGGGCATTGATGACCGATTCTCCCCAAAAACTTTGCCCTCCCAGGAATCCATTAAATCCGCTCTCTACCGCAAAGAATTGATTCTGCTGGACTTCTTGCCACATACCGCTTACCTGTAAAGCCTGATTTTTTTCTCCGGTAAAACCTATCGGGGATAAAACAATATCTGCACCCCTTAAAGCCGCCATTCTGGAAACCTGGGGATAAAAAACATCGGTGGAAATTATTAGCGCCAGCTTCCAATCCTTTATTTCTTTTAACTTAATCTTTGCTCCCCGGGAAAATCCTAATTCTCTTTCCCAGCGGGCTAAATAAATTTGCCGTTGTTTAAGCTGGACTTTACCATTTACTATCAAACAGGATTCATGATAAAAATTGTTTTTTTCTTTTTGCCAGTAACTTCCCGGACAAATTGCTATCTTATAGTTTTGAGATAATTCTTTAACCTGTTCGATGTATTCCCTGGAATCTGCTTCCTGTATTAAACTCCTTAAACTTATATTATCCGGGCAGTTCAGTTGTTGAAAAAAACATCCCGTAAATCCGGGGAACACTATGATATCAACCTGTTCTTTTATCGCTTTTTCCAGATATTCTTTTATTTTACTAATCAGGGTCTTTGGCTTATCTATCCTTTTCCACTCATTTTTCTTCCATTCTACTGAACCTGCCTTCATTTCCTCCCCTCCTTGATCAAGATATAATAGAGAGAATAAGCCAGATACCCACAGCCGGAAGCAAAGCCAACTCCGGTCCTGGCTTCTCCTGAATCTTTATCAAAGCTCTCCGCCAGAAGACCGTAGTCCATACTTGCTTCTTTTAGCCATTTTAGTGCCGCGTTGGATAATATAGGATTTAAGATACTCCCGCATAGCCCCAGCCCGGAAGGGGTATTGGGATGGTGGTCGCAGGCCAGTTCATTTATCCTGGCATTTTTAAAGTAATAAGAGTAGCAAGAAGAATAATAATAATCTATGGTGTTTTTAAATATCGGGTCATCTTTATCTACAAACCTATAAAAATAGAGAGTGCCTAAACTCCCGGGAGGGTCATTATATAATCTGAAATTTCCCTTCCCGTCAGTAGACCACAAAAATATTTTCTTTCCTTCTATTTCCTTAACTAAATATTTATGGATCCCTTTATGAATTTTCTCTATTTTTTGATTGATAAGCTGTGCTTTTTTTACCTTCCCTTTTCTCAATAAAACATCTCTCCAATTCTGCAGCCCTCGCCAGAGAATAACATTATCAATAGTAACGAGAGGGTATTCTGCAGGATCGTCAGAAGGAAGCAAGAAAGTTTTATAGAGTCCGGTTTGGGGATCATACTCTCTTTCTATCCGCTCAAACACTTCTTCCAGGGCTCTTATTAACACCTCATCGAAAAAGTGATCTTCCAGGTTATCTAAAAGAATAAAATAACTGGCTGCTTCATCCAGCTCAAAACCGGGGTATAAAACGGTACCATCAATATAATGGGCATGATCTCCCGGATTCTTACTGTGCATCAGGATCATTTCTCTTGCCAAATGTTGATATAATTGAGGGCAAACTAATTTTATTGCAGGAAGAGACCATAAAAAACAATCCCTTTCCCAAAATGCTCCGGAAACATAATAGCGGGGACTTCTTGAAGTTAATGCCAGATATTTATCACTCTCCATATCTTTGGCTATGGAGTAAAAATAATTAAAAAACAGATTTTCATTTAATCTGGTTTCCAATGCAGGGTCTTTGGGATAGGGTATGGTTTTTTTCTTTAGCCAATCCAGAAATTCATTGTAAATTTCGCTATACCCTTTTCTTCTTAAGTGAATAAGAGTAGTAGATGCACCATCCGGGTCATAATTTACAGCTATATAGAAACAATTTTTATTTTGGCAGGATATCTTTAAATTTAAGATTTCCTTTTCTTTAAAATCATCAACTTTAAAATCTTTATCTCCGCCAAAGGCTAAGGCCAGTGAAATTCCTGAAGAAAAAATATTAGCTACCGGATTGCCCAGCCATTTATCCCTTTTTATTATTTTTTTAGTATCTATCTTGTGAGAATCAAATCGTAATAAACATACATCTTTTAAGTCAAAAAATAAAGAAATATCAATTTCTTCTGAACTTTCAAAGCTATAGATTAAGCCCTTTTCCTTAAGGTCGGTAAATATTCTTCCGGTTACTCTTATCCCGCCTTTTAAAAAAAAGTCTAATCGGGGTAGATAATACTGTTCTTTAGAGATATCTATCCTTTCTATTTCAATTTCTTTTCCTTCTTGGTAAAAATGCGGCGTAAATAAATTTGGCTCTCCTTTTAATTCTATCAAAGCTTTGTTGGAAAGAGATACCACATTTATATTTTTAATAGCACCATTTTGACAATCAATAATGGGTACGCTCAGGTAATGATTCCCACTATATAAAACTTGCTCATTTTTTACTATTTCTTCAGGCCTGGTTATAATTTTATTCATATCTTATTCATTTCTGGGTTTCTGGGGTCAGCCCTTGATATTGGACATTGCTTATAAAAGGCTTTCAAATAATGCAATGTCCAATATCAAGGGCTGACCCCAATCTTTAATCTTTAAATAAGTCTTTCATTATTTTTTAGCAGAAACAGAAAGAGATTTTAGATAGATATGAGGAAATTTGTATTTTCCTTCTACCCATTTCGCTTTATTTCCCAAAGCAGCTATATTTTTTAATTCTTCTATGGCATTGCCGGCAATCATCACATCCTTAACCCTTCCTACTATTTTGCCTTTTTCTATCTTATAGCCCAGTTGTACATTATTAGAGAAGGCTCCGCTTATTATATTCCCCTGTCCCAGTCCAAGAACCTGGTCAATAATTATCCCTTTCGAAATATCTTTGACCATCTCTTCAAAAGAAACTTTCCCTTCCTCCATGATCAGGTTGTTTATAGCGGGAACAGGTTCGCTTTGTATGCCAGCTCTCAAACCATTTCCGGTACTCTCTACTCCGGCCATTCCTGCTGTCTGTAGATCATAATAAAAATTCTTAATCTCTCCTTTTTCTACCAAAGGAATCCGTTTCATTTCTACTCCTTCATCATCAAAAGGAGCACTGCCTAAAGCAAAATCTATAGTACCATCACTATAAAAAGTTAACAGATCACTCCACAATTTCTTGTTTTTCTGAGAAGTTAAAGGAGAAATTTTCTTCAAGACCATCTTTCCATTTAAACCGCTAACTATGGAGAGAATCAAGACCAAAGCTGCCTTGGGGGTAAAGATAACCGGCATCTTCCCGCTTTCTACAGGAACAATCTTCTCCCCCCATTCTAAATTTTCTATTATCTCAGAGGTCAATTTCTTAGCATCAAGATTGTCTTTCCCCGACTCAAGAGAAGAATAGATCATCAACATATCTTGATCTTCGATTTGTTGAGCCATCACCGAATAAGCAATTGTAGTCTTATGGTAAGAAAAATTCCCTCCCCTGGAATTAAGATATTCTATCTCGCTATAATCTTTTAAAATAGTGACATCACAACGCAATTTTCGATTGTAATCCTTCACTCTCTCTATAATACCTTCGCCTGCCTTTACCATCTCTTCAATGCTCTTACCGGCTACTTTTTCGTCATATATATCTATATTTTTCTTTTTCTTATTCTCTCTTTTCATTTCCCCCGGAAAATCAAAAGAAGCCGTTGAACCAAACTCAGAGGTAGCTACTGCTTTTTCAACTATTAAATCAAAGTCTTCATTTCCTGTAGATGAAGAAAATCCTATCCTCCCTTTATTTATCACACGCAATGCTTTCCCTTCGCTCTCGGAAATATCGATAGATTTTAATCTGTTTACCTCAAAATTTACCGGAATAGTCTTACTCTTTGCTTTAAATAGCTCAGCTGAGTCTACTTCCTTACAAGCCTGTTTTAATAATTTTTCCATCTCATCTACCTCCTACTACTACCTTTTTTATCCTGAGATGGGGACTACCAAAAGACACCGGTAGAGGATTTTGCCCTGCTTTTCCGCATCCCCCACCAGATTCAATCATCTTCAAATCATTTCCTATCCCCTCAATATTAAGAAGGGTAGTAAATAAATTCCCGCTTAAAACTACATCTTTAACCGGTTCGGCAATCTCCCCATCTCTTATCATAAAACCTTCTCCAGCACTAAAAGTAAACATCTCAAAGGTAGTCATCCCTCCATAACAGTACTTAGCATATATTCCTTTCTTTATCCCGGATAATAAATCCTTAAAAGGAACATCTCCATTTTCGATGTAAGTGTTGGTCATTCGAACAATAGGCTTAAAACAATAATTAAGGGCACGAGCATTACCGGTTGGCTCTTCCCCCATTTTAGCAGCAGTCTCCCGCGAATGGAGTCTGCCTGTCAGGATTCCCTCTTTTATCAGATAATTTTTCTTCGTTCTAACTCCTTCATCATCATATTTGGCAGAGCCTAATAAATCCGGGATAGAACCATCATCAACTACATTTAGTTTGGGTGAGCCAAATTTCTTCCCTAATTTCATTAAACCACTCATCCTCTCGTCTTCATATAAAAAATCAGCTTCACTAAGATGTCCAAAGGCCTCATGGATAAAAACCCCGCCTAACGTCTGATCTAAAATGACTGTATATTCCCCACCTTCTACCGGCTGTGCTTTAAGAAGATTAACTGCCCGAAAAGCTGCTTTTTGTGCTTTGGTAGAAATTCTCTCCATTATTTCAAAACCCTTGGTAGTCCCAACACTTTCACTGGCCAGCTGAACATTATCTCCCTTTCGGGCTATGGCTGTAAAGCGCGTACTTAAAAACGGTTTTTCCTGTTCGATATAACTATCTTCCGAATTGGCAAAATAAATAGTAGAAAATCTGTCGGTATAGATTACATTAGAGGATTGGATCAGAGGATTAGATTTCATAATTATATTATTATAATTTTCCATTAATTTCTTTTTCTCTCCCAAACTTATCTGGCGAAAATCCTTATCTAATTCCCGGTTAATTATTTCCACAACTGGCGAAATAACGGCCAATTTGCTCGCTTCTTTGCCAATTAAATTCGCTACCTCAATTGCCTCTCTTACTTTTTCTTCTAAATCATCAAACTGATTAAAGGAAACAAAACCCCATCCCCCTTTTACCAGGGCACGGACATTTCCTCCTATTTGCTGGGAACAATTTATTTTTTCTAACTTCTCCCCTTGAAAATGAATGGTAGTGGTTTCTTTCTTTTCCGCCCTTATCTCGATATAATCTGCACTATTTCTTTTATTTTTTAAAGCC
>Ga0307378_10007649_pt1 | contig 14488 bp, 10 predicted proteins | sample UN1MG_FD_202238 | JGI IMG/M metagenome (GOLD analysis project Ga0307378, IMG submission 202238) | Soil microbial communities from Risofladan, Vaasa, Finland - UN-1 | ecosystem: Environmental > Terrestrial > Soil > Coastal area > Acid sulfate soil | place: Finland: Risofladan, Vaasa | collected...
GCCCACATTGCCCGCACTTGCGGAATGGTAACGTGAGATTCGTCGATAAACAAAAGAAAATCATCCGGAAAATAATCAATCAGAGTATATGGTCTGGCACCGGGTAGCAGGCCCGCCAGATGCCGGGCGTAATTCTCTATCCCGCTGCAATAGCCGATTTCCTCCATCATTTCAATATCGTACATCGTCCGTGCCTGCAGCCGTTGAGCTTCAAGAAGCTTTCCCTGGCCTCTCAGTTCAGCCAATCGCTGCTCAAGCTCGGTCTTGATGCTCTCTACAGCAGAGCCGATTCTCTCAGACGGCATAATGTAATGCTGCGCCGGATATATAAATAGCTGATCTTCGACGGCGAGGATTTCAGCCGATACCGGGTTTATATAGCTTATCTTTTCTATTTCATCACCGAAAAATTCAATGCGAACTGCAAAAGATTCGTAAGAAGGACAAAGCTCGACCACATCACCGCGAACTCTGAATGTTCCCCTCTGAAAATCAATGTCATTTCTGGAGTACTGTATGTCGGCTAATTTGCCAAGCAGCTCATTTCTGTTACAATTATCCCCTGTGCGAATGGCAACAACGCTGGCCTTATAATCTTCGGGTGAGCCAAGACCGAAAATGCAGGAAACAGACGCAACGATAATACAATCATTCCTTGTTGAAAGGCTGGTAGTCGTCGAAAGGCGGAGCCGGTCAAGGTCATTATTTTTCGAGGCGTCCTTTTCTATGTATATGTCCCGCTGGGGGATGTATGCTTCAGGCTGATAATAATCATAATAGCTGACAAAATATTCAACTGCGTTTTCCGGGAACAACTCCTTAAACTCCTCATAAAGCTGAGCGGCTAACGTCTTATTGTGAGAGACAACAAGGGCCGGTATATTATTTTGAGCGATAACATTTGCCATCGTGAAGGTTTTACCGCTGCCGGTCACGCCCATTAGGGTCTGACACTTTTTACCGCAGCGCAGTCCTTCTACGAGCCGTTCTATGGCTTGCGGCTGGTCGCCGGCAGGATTATATTCATTGTTCAATTTGAATATACTCATCTTAAAATACTATTTTAGCCGGTTATTACAGAAAACTCACGTCTTTTTTGTTGTGAAGTTCAATCGAGCGGGAAAGTGATTATTTCTTGCGCAGAAAAAGTGTGGAAGTACATTTTCAACTTTTTTTGCATTCTTTGAGTTTTTATCTTGAAATTCAACATTTGATGTAGTAGCATTTTATTAGAGGTTGTTTGGAGAGCCTACATACTTTGGATTTTCGGAGTGTGTATTCCTACAAGGAGGCAGGGCAGAAACACTTTAGCGAGGAGTTATGTCGTAAGTTATTACCGAAATACATACGTATTGTTCCGGTAATATTAGAAACTGGCTGTACGATGTTTTTTCAAAAAAGGAAGGAGTGAAAAGATGAGAAGAATTTCGATTGTTTTCTTAATGATCGTATTGTGCCTCGGAGTTTCTCAAGCTAAAGCAGGCTGGACAATCACCAAATTAACCAACAACACCGCTGACGACATAAATCCTGCTATCTCAGGCTCTAATGTTGTCTGGTTAGGTTGGGATGGTACTGATCACGAGGTCTACAGCAACTTCGCCGGGCAGTTGACTAACAACAGCTATAATGATAAAAAACCTGCTATCTCAGGCACGAACGTGGTGTGGCAAGGTTGGGATACTTCTGACTGGGAGATCTACAGCAATTTCGGCGGGCAGTTAACCAACAACAGCTTTAATGACATCAAACCTGACATCTCAGGCACGAATGTGGTGTGGGAGTACCACACCGGTTCTGGCAACGGGATCAGCAGTAACTTTACCGGGATATTGGATAATGCCGGCGAGAATCCTGCTGTCTCAGGTACGAACGCAGTATGGTCAGTAATGGCTCCTCCTGCTCCTTACGATGACGAGATTACCAGCAACTTCGCCGGCCAGTTGACCAACAACAGCCTTTCAGATAGATATCCTGATATATCTGGGACAAATGTAGTGTGGGAACAGGAGTATGGCTCTAATGAGGAGATCCACACCAACTTCGCCGGCCAGTTGACTAACAACAGCGTTGAAGACAGTAATCCTGCCATCTCAGGCATTAATATTGTGTGGATGGGCTGGGACGGTAACGACTTTGAGATCTTCAGCAACTTCGGCGGGCAGTTAACCAACAACAGCACCGACGACTGGTTCCCAGACATCTCAGGAACGAATGTGGTGTGGCATGGCTGGGATGGTTCTGACAATGAAATCTACATGGCGACTTATTCTACTGAGGTCATCCCTGCACCGGGAGCTTTGTTGCTCGGTAGTATCGGAGCCGGTCTCGTCTCCTGGCTGCGCAGACGCAGAACATTGTAAGATTTGTTACACATTTTAAAGAATCAAAAGGCTGTGTGCAGTTTTGCATGCAGCCTTATTTATTTAGGCAGCAAACGGCCGCTACTAACCTGGCTTATGGTATGAGATATGTAAAATCACGCACAATTTTCTTCAAGCAAATTCGTTCTTAGCCACCGGTGTTTTTCTATTGTACTCGCTCCGGATAGACTATTGCCGCTATGAGGGCTTTTCCATATCGCTGCCACAGGGTATTTGAATCGAGTCCTGAGTCATTTTGCCGCATTTCAAAGGTAATAATGGGAATACCCAAATCCACTCCGGCATATGAGCCGAGCGAACCCGGCTTTGCACCCAGCTTCTTTACAGGTAAATTGCAATATTGGGCCATTCGAACAGCTAAAGTCGTACCGGGGCCGTCATAGTCAATACAGGCCAATGGCTGATGAAGACTGATGATACGGTCAGGAGAGTATTGCTCGATAAGCTGCTTGACCACACGTGCCTCCGGTTCAGAAAGCGGTGTGGCTCCGGACTGCCTATCGTTAACACGGTTAGCAGACGGGAAATTGCGGTTGAGGTCCACACCATTAGCATTGAAACGGCTTCTGTGCGCCATCCCGTCAGGATTAGCTACAGCCAAAAGCACAACTCTGCGGCCTTCCATAAGGTACGATTGTTGCTGAAGATATTTTCCCAATCGTCGGACAAGAGATACCCCGGCAGCCTCATTGCCGTGAATTGCCGCCAGGATAAATGTTACATCCGGACCTCGGCCAAGCACAAAGGATAGAATCGGCAAACGCTGGACCGATGTACCAACAATACGGTATTGGCCCGGAACTAAAAAAAACGTTGACGGCTTTGACACCGGTGGCAATGGTGCGGACGGCAGTGTTCCCGATGGTACCGATGATGACGTAACTAACTCCGGATAGGCTACGGATTGATAGCAGCCGGCCAAAGCAAAAAGAATTAATATAATGCAAATGTGCAAGACGACAGAACTCTTTTTACTCATATCAGATATTCTCTCAAGCTTCCTTTCTTTCCTACACAATAGCTATACGGAGGTATTATAAGCTCTTGCAAGAGAGAGTAAAAGCAAAACTCAGAAGTTCAGTGAAAAAAGATCGACCGAATGGTTGACTTTTCAGCAGTAATTAAAGACAATGCTTACGCACAGCCGATGATACTTCAAACGTTTGTTACAAGCAGAAACATTGATGATGAATTGTAGAAAATGCGTCTTTTGGAGCGATTAATCAGCTCTGCAACAAAGGTATAAATGGAAGAGAAACGTAAAAAACCAAGCCTACTGGCTTATATTGTAGTCGGAGTATGCCTCATACCTGTTGCATATCTGGGACGGGGATTTTATTACGGCGCTAAAACAATACATCAGCTCCTGGCTGAGAACAAACATCTCAAGCAGGCCATAACAAATCTTACACACGAGGAACAAATAGGTTATGCAAAAGTAATTAGCCAGCAAACAATAGACGGTCGCCTTCTAACCACAATAAAATTTGTGGAAACCGCCCGAGACGATAAACTAAAGACAATTCTTGAGAAGGAATACATCATCGAAGGTGATATTATCCACTTTGATGCCCTGATTGTGAAGTTCGGTAATAAAATGGTTATGGACGGCACGACAAGGGCGCTGTACCTTTGGAGAAGAGTTTATGGCGAGAAGATGGCGCCGGAAGAAGGCTTTGTAATAGAACAACCGGGTACCGAACCTCAACGATACAGCGACCTGCTTAAAGCTTTGCCGATAAAACAGAATCAAATGTTCTGGTCAAATATTTGGGACCTGGCAAATGACCCAAAGAAGTTGAAGGAATACGATATTGAAGCCGTCTATGGCAACGCCATTTATTCAAGGCTGAGAAAAGGACTTATTTACGTATTCAAGATAAGCCCGACAAGTCAGGTTTATCCTGAAACCGTGCCCGATATGTAAACAGTGCAATCCGCGAACAGGAGAAACATATTTTCAGAAGATAAGTCCTTAAAGCTTCTATTCTTTGTTGCTCAAGCCTAACCTTCCTCTCACTTCACAAGTTTGTTTAGTTTGGTAGAAATAAGGTTCTTGATTGACGGATTTGGGGGTGTCCGTTATTGTATAAGTTCGAAAATTTGACGTAGGATTTTAGGATTTACCCCTAATGAAGGGAAGTACTGATTTTGATATTATCGTGGTAGGAGGCGGTATCGTCGGCCTGGCATCGGCCTACAAGATTACGCTGAACCATCCTGATATTCGTATTGCCGTATTAGAAAAAGAAAACAGGTTAGCAGCTCATCAAACAGGCCATAACTCCGGCGTTATTCATTCGGGCCTGTACTATAAGCCCGGCTCAAATAAAGCAAAAACCTGCGCCGCAGGACGAAAAGAGCTTGTTGCTTTTGCAAAAAGATATCGAATCCCTTATAAAATTTGCGGAAAAATAATAGTAGCAACAGAGGAAAAAGAGCTTCCCGGCCTCGAAAAGATTTTCCATAACGGCCAGGAGAACAATATAGAAGGCATTGAAAAAATCGGGCCGGACCAAATAAAGCAAATTGAGCCGTTCTGCTCCGGCATCGCAGGGATACAAGTACCATGCACCGGAGTTATTGATTTTGTACGGGTAGCAAACAAGCTGGCCGAGCTGATAGAGAAAAAGGGACAAGACAACAAAGTTCTGATATCGCATAAGGTAATAGGCTTCGATAAGCACGATTTCTATACAAAAGTTCTAACAAACAGAAAGGCTTTCGGTACAAAGTATATTATCAACTGTGCGGGACTTCAGTCTGACAGAATAGCAAAAATGGACGTCTTAGAAACTGCCATCAGAATAGTTCCCTTCCGAGGTGATTATTACGAGCTGACGGAAGAGGCCTCAGAAAAAGTCAAAAACCTGATATATCCCGTCCCAAACCCGGATTTTCCCTTTTTGGGCGTTCATTTTACAAGGATGATAAACGGCAAAGTCGAATGCGGCCCAAATGCGGTCTTTTCGTTCAAAAGAGAAGGTTACGGCAAAACAGATTTTAGCCTGAGAGACACCTGGGATGCTATAACTTATCCCGGTCTTTGGAAAATGTTGTTGGAACACTGGAAATACGGGCTGGGAGAATACAAACGGGCGTTTTCAAAAAAATCATTCCTTCAGCAATTGCAAAGACTTATTCCTTCACTTGGCCTCGACGATATAAAGCCCGGCAAGGCAGGTGTGCGAGCCCAGGCCCTTGGGCCGAACGGCGAACTGATCGATGATTTCAGGATTGAAAAACATAGAAATTGTATCCATGTATTAAATGCACCCTCGCCGGCTGCGACTGCTTCACTGGCTATCGGTGATTATATAAACCAAATAGCAACAGGATACTTTAAGCTCTGAAAAATAGTGCATTATTTTTATTGAGCATGTCGGAAGGAGAATTTTATGAACCGTCGTATCTTTTTGAAATCCGTGGGATTAGGGGCCGCATCGCTGGCTTTGCCGAGCTGCATAGCAAACTCTAAACAGCTAACAGAAGTTCCTCAAGCATATAAAAAACCAAATATCGTGTTCATACTCATAGATGATATGGGCTGGACAGACGTAGGCTGCTACGGCAGCAAGTTTCACGAAACACCCAATATCGACCGGTTGGCCAAAGAAGGGATGAGCTTTACCAATGCATACGCCGCCTGCCCTGTCTGCTCACCAACCCGCGCCAGTATCCTCGCAGGCCAGTATCCGGCACGAGTAGGCATTACGGACTTCATTCCGGGCCATCAGCGACCCTGGGAAAAACTCAACGTACCACAGAACCGTCTGCAGTTGCCGCTCGAAGCGATAACTATCCCCGAAGCCCTTAAAGAACAGGGCTACGCCACAGCTCACATCGGCAAGTGGCATCTCGGCGGACGGGACTATTTCCCTGAACACCAGGGCTTCGATATGGCCATTCAAGGAGGCACCAATCGCAACGACAAACGAGTTACCTCTTTCACCGACAACACCATCGAATTCATCCAGACCAACTCAGATAAACCGTTTTTCCTCCATCTGTCACACAACACTGTGCACATCCCATTGGAAGCACCACAGGAACTTATCGACAAATACCGAAACAAAGCAAAGCCGCCAACCGGTGTCAATAATCCCACCTATGCAGCTATGGTCGAGCACCTGGACAACAGTATCGGCCGTATAACAAAGAAGCTCGATGAATTGAATCTTGCCGAAAAAACCATTGTTATATTCTTCTCAGATAACGGCGGATTATATCAGGCCTATGGCGGCTATCGGGGCAACAGAGAGCCTGTTTCAACTAACGAACCGCTTCGCGGCGAAAAGGGAACTCTTTACGAAGGTGGAATACGCGAACCGCTGATTGTGCGCTGGCCCGGCGTAGTCAAACCGGGAACCTCCTGTAGCACACCGGTTACCAGCGTCGATTTCTATCCGACCTTTTTAGAGATTGTCACAGCAAAAGGTAATTCATCGCATGTACTCGACGGTGAAAGTATCCTGCCGTTACTAAAGCGGACCGGCACGCTCAAACGCAACGCGATATACTGGCACTACCCGCATTATCATCACTCCAGACCAGCCGGTGCAATTCGAGAGGGAAACTTCAAGCTAATCGAGTTCTATGAGGATGGCCGGCTTGAACTTTATAATCTTGAACGAGATATCTCGGAAAAACATAATCTCGCAACAAAACTGCCAAAAAAAGCCGCCCAGCTACAAAAAAAGCTCGCTACCTGGAGAGAATCGGTTGACGCCAAAATGCCCGCACCGAATCCGGATTACGACCCGGCAAGGGCATACGAATGGGGGCGTCGGGAACAAAAGTAATCGCGTAAATAATTTCGTGAGATTTTGTTTGTCATAATGAAATCCTTTAAGAGCAAAATATAATGAAGAAAAACAAACTCAGGAGAAGGGAATTCCTGCAAGCCGCCGGACTGGGAACCGCTTCGGCATTACTCGGCTGCAAGGTTGCTGAAACTAAAACATCTGACTCTATGAAAACATTTTCGGCTCCCCATTCATCTTCAGCATCTAACAAGCCTAACATTCTTTTCATTATGACAGACCAGCATCGGGCAGACCTGATGACCTGTGCCGGTAGAGACCTGGTTCCCACTCCAAATATCGATATAATTGCCTCGCGCGGCGTCAGGTTCACAAACGCTTATTGTCCTTACCCGGTCTGCGTAGCCTCAAGAATGGCTTTGCTGACCGGACTGTATGCACACAGCACCGGCGCTATAACCAATACAAACCAGCTTGACTGGCGCTACCGCACTATAGCTCATCATTTTGCCGAAAACGATTATCTGACCGCCTTGATAGGCAAGATGCACTTTGGAAATGCCCACAATCACGGCTTCGAATATTATATGTCCATCAACGACTGGCTGATGTATTTGGGCCCAAAAGTACAACACTATGCCAATGAGATTGCCAACCATCCGCTGGGGCAGCACTTTTTCAAAACAGTGGATGATAGTGGTGCCGGCCTGCCTGATATTGACGGATTATGGCCCAACGGCAGCCCCTGGATTGACAATGTCGAAAAATACAACTTTGACAGCATGGCCTCAAAACTTGAAGCCGAAGACCATCTGGATATGTTTATAGCTCGCGAGGCAGCCAAATTCATAACCAGATACCGCCGGCAACCGTTCTTTCTACTCACCAGTTTTATGAAACCACATTCCCCCTTCTATCCCCCGAGGCAATGGGCCGAAAAATATCCCGTCGAGAAGATGAAGCTCCCGGAAGTCGGCGATATATCCAAATATCCACCACACATCCAACGGCGTATTAAAAATATGAGAGCACAGGGCCAAAAACGCCAGCAGGCCCATAGAGCAGGTTACCTCGGCAACCTCGCCTTCGTTGACACATGTGTAGGATACGTGTACAAGGCACTCGAAAAAGAAGGCCTGCTTAATAATACCATAGTTATATATACTTCTGACCACGGCGAAATGGATGGCGACCACGGGCTTTACCAGAAGTTTTGTCTGTTCGAGCCGTCTGTTAAAGTGCCGTTGATTGTAAGCTATCCGAATCATCTGCCGCAAAACAAAGTAACCACAGCATTAACTGAATACTTCGGCCTATACCCAACATTAGTTGATTTGACCGGTCTTAAACCACCTGAAAAGACAACACTACTCGACATACGGGGCGCACCAGCCAAGATAGATGCGACCAGCTTTGCTGATATTTTGCGAAAACCTGATATGAAAGGCCCTTCCGCGGCGTTCAGTGAATATAATTTAAGGAACAAAACCTGTGAATATATGATTCGAACCCGGCGTTATAAGTACATCTTCAACCACGGCTCAACACATGAATTGTACGACCACGAAACCGATCCGGGCGAATTCGTAAATCGTATCAACGACCCGGCCCTGAAAAAGATGCGAAATCAATTGCACGATCGGCTTTTTACATGGTATAATCCTCAAAATAATCCTTATCGTCCTGCTTAGGCTATCCATTTATATTTCAAAAAAGATACGGTGGTAAAAAGGAGCTTAAATTATGGCAGAAAGTTTTGATGTTGTAGTAATCGGCAGCGGCCCGGGTGGTTACGCCGCCGCTATAAGATGTGCACAAAGGGGTGCTTCTGTAGCAGTAGTTGAAAAAGATTGTATTGGCGGCACATGCCTGAATCGCGGATGTATCCCGTCGAAGACATTGCTTGCTTCGGCCCACACACTACTATTGATTAAACATGCTGCGATGATGGGTATTGACGTCAATGCAGCCACTGCCAACTGGCCTAAAATCCAGGCAAGAAAGGACGCCGTAGTAGGCGGCTTTCGAAAAGGTCTGACTGGGCTAATAAAAAGCCACAAAGTGGAAATACTACAGGGCCGGGCCGTCGTTACAGCACCGAACCAAATTAAAATCGAAACAGACGCCGCACCAATGCATATACAGGTCGGCAAAATAATCCTGGCAACCGGCTCGCAGCCAAGCCAAATCCCGACAGTTCCTTTCGACGGCCAAACCGTTATCAGCAGTAAAGAAGCCCTGGGCTTACAGCAGATACCGGGCTCAATGGTAATAATAGGCGGCGGAGTAATAGGCTGTGAAATGGCCTGTGTTTATGCTGCAATGGGAACTAAAGTAACGATTGTTGAAGCGCTTTCAAGATTGATTCCTATGGAAGACCAATGGGTAGGCCGGCTCATAGAACGTGAATTCAAAAAGCTCGGCATTGATTCACACACAGGCCAGAAAGTAACTTCCGTCGATACAACAGTTACACCGGCAAGAGTATCGCTCGAAAGCGGCCAGACAATAGACGCTGAAAAAGTGCTCGTCTCCGTTGGTCGAAAGGCGGTTGTTGACGAGGAAACCGTCCAGGCACTGAATCTACAGATGAACGGTCCTGCTATTGCTGTTAACAAAAAGTTAGAAACCAATGCCCCCGGCGTTTATGCTATAGGCGATGCCGTAGGCACTACCTATTTAGCACACGGCGCCTTCGCAGAAGCCGAGATCGCGGTAGCCAATGCCACCGGAGGCGATGAAAAAATAGCCGACTACTCTCTTATACCACGTGCTGTTTATACCTTCCCGGAAATTGCATCTGTCGGTAAAAGTGAAGAAACCTGCATAGAACAGGGCCTCGACGTATCTGTCGGAAGGTCATTCTTTAAAGCCAATGGCCGAAGTGTGGCGCACAATGAAACAATCGGTGAAATAAGAGCCGTAAGGGACAACTCAACCAACAAAATCATCGGAGTTACAATGATCGGCTCCATGGTTACAGAGATGATAGGCGCAGCAAGAACACTTATAGGCAGCACTGAAAAAATCACAGAGATAAGCTTCCCTCATCCGACCGTTTCAGAGGTGCTCAAGGAAGCCGTCGAAGACGCCTTCGGCCTGAGCCTGCACAATCCACCAAAGGCATAACCGAATACGAATGTTAGAACAATCTACAACTGAGATTTATGAATCGAAATTCGTAAATTCTCTTCGTATTATTGACTGCGGACTTGTTGATTATAGAGAAATTCTGCAGCTACAGCATCAATTGCAAGAGAAAAGACGTTTGGGTGAAATACAAAACACCGTTTTAATAGTTGAGCATCCCTCTGTCATTACTCTCGGCGCCCGGCAAAGTGCAAATAAACTATTAGCTACCACAGATGATTTAGCACAAAAACATATCGACATCATCGATATCCGCAGGGGTGGCGGCACAACAGCGCACAATCCGGGTCAGTTGGTCTTTTACCCGATTCTAAATTTACAGGAATGCGGCCTTGGAATCAGTGAATATATCAGAAAGCTGGAATCAATAGGCGCCGAATTATTAGAACAATCCGGTGTTCATGCCGAAAGAAGGAAAGGCTTGCCGGGACTGTGGGTCGGTACAAAAAAAATTGCCTCTATCGGCGTGCGCGTATCTAAATTTATAACCTATCATGGTATGGCAATAAACATTAAAAACAACCTGAGTATTTTCGAATTCATAACGCCCTGCGGCCTGGACGGCGTGGAAATGACATCGGTGCTGAAACAGACCGGCAAACATTGTTCAATGAGGCAGGCAAAAGAAAGATTATCTCAACTGCTTATAAAGCATTTTTCCTAAGATAAAAGACAAATACAAAATGCTGAATCTCGAATCCAGGCAACGAAAACTCCCCCCCTGGCTGCGCAGACCCCTGCCGGCGGACGCCACTTTCCATCATACCCGGAACATCCTCGACTCTCTGGGGCTGGAAACTATATGCAGTAGCGCAAACTGTCCGAATCAAGGCCAGTGCTGGGCAAAAGGCACAGCAACTATCCTTATTTTAGGCAAAATCTGCACCCGAAACTGCAAATTTTGTTCCGTAACCTGCGGTAAACCCGAACCGTCGGATATTACCGAGCCATTTCGCCTGGCACGGATGGCAAAGCAAATGGGATTAAAATACCTCGTGATTACAAGCGTAAATCGAGATGATTTATCGGACGGCGGCGCAGGACACTTTCGCGATTGTATTAACCAGGTAAGACGACAGTGCCCGGATATTAAATTTGAAATACTGACGCCGGACTTTCGTAACCGCCAAAAACAGGCATTGAAAATCCTCAGTACGGCTTTACCTTTTGTCTTCGCCCACAATGTTGAAACAGTTCCATCGCTGTACAAAATCGCCAGGACCGGCGGAAACTATCAGAGATCTCTGAATTTGCTCAAAATGGCAAAAGAATCCTCCGATAATACCCAAACAAAATCATCAATTATGCTCGGATTAGGGGAAACCGACGACGAGGTCGAGCAGGTACTGAAAGACCTGTATAACGCCGGCTGTCAAAGACTCACCATCGGTCAATATCTAAAACCATCAAAAAATTCACTTGAAGTCGTAGAATACATAACCCCTGACAAATTCGATTTCTGGAAGCAAAAAGCAATAGAATTAGGATTTAGCTGGGTTATATCTTCACCGTTCGCCCGCAGTTCGTACTTTGCGGAACAGGAAAACACCTTATAGCCACGTTTCAACTCCAATATAGATGTTTATATCGGACATCAAAAACGCATTTTCACCATCATTCAGGTCAGCCGTCTTGTCTTTATCTGCAACATTTCTTATACTTTAATCAGGTTATGGAGAAGTTTGTACAATTTCTTTAACGCAGAGTGTTTTCCGGGGGGAAGAAAAATGGCACCTGTAAAAAAGAAATCAGCACAGCAAGATAACCGTGGTGCAGTACTCATCGTATCAATGATATTCGTGCTTATATTTTCTGCATTAGCGGTCTCAATGGCCACTATGTCCGGCACGAACGTCCAGCTTGCCTCAAACCAGCACAAGGTTGGCTCTGCAATCGCCAGCACCGAATCCGGCCTGGAAGCAATGAGATATTGGCTTAACCGAGTCGAATTTCCAAGTTCGACACTGCCATCTGATTATTTCGGCACAATAGTCGGTACCCTGCAAAGTGACCTGTCTGCCAACAGTATTACAAATATCACGATTTATAATAACGGCACAATACCACCTGTTCCACTGGACTCTGCAAGCGGACAAGCTTTTGAGGGTGAAATTCTTATTGACGCAAACAACAGCGATATTTTACAGCTATCGGCCACGGGCGGCAATGACATAACACGTACTATAAGAGTTCAATACGATATTCAACCCTACGAATATCCTATCTTCGATTTCGGAATGGCGACAAAAGGACCTGTACACTTTCTCGGCAATCCAACTGTAAATGGCGTAAATTCCAATAGTGAAGCAGATATCTTTATTGAAAGCAGCAATAACAATCTCGCCATGCTTGTTACAGGCAACTGTAACTTTGACGGCAATATCAGTGTCGCCAACTCGATTGCCAATGTTGCCCTAATGGGCGCCGTACAAATAGCCGGCGATACAGGCCAAACAGCAATAGATAACCACATAAACATTGGCGCCGATCCTCCGCAATTCCCTGTCCCAGACACGCAGCATTTCCAACAGTATGCAACAGGACCTGTTATCGACTCATCAACCGATCTGTCCTCACCAGGAATGACCATAACTAACGCGACAATAGCCGCCGGAACTGATCCGAACTTTTTGGGCAATGTCATCATAGAGGGGATTCTGTACATCGAACAACCTAATATTGTCACATTTCAAGAAAACGTCGACTCCAGGGGCATGATAGTGGCTGAGGGTGATCCAAACTTTACCGGAGCAAACAACAGCATATCCTTCCTCGGTAACTTTGTGACAAATCCAGTTCCTGCAGGAGTTCAGTTTGACGCAATTAGACAGGAAGAGGGCTCTTCAATACTGGCCCCGGCGTTTTCTATAGATTTCGCAGGCAATTTCTCCGCCTTAAGCGGAGTTATGGCGGTAAGCGGTGCACACTTTTCAGGTAATGTAAATGCCACGATTGAAGGTACGATTCTCAATTACTCTGACAATCCGACAGTAATAGAAGGCAATGCAAGATTGAATTTCGACCGCTCAGACAATATCACGGTCCCAGCCGGCTTTGATACTCACCGCATACTAAAGTATAAGCCGGCCTCTTATGAAGAGATTCCACAATAAACTTTATTGACGGCTCATATTGCAAACCGGGCAGAAATTGACGGAATAAGTTTCTTTGGCCCGAGCCCCGCTCGACTACGATAAGGCTGCCATTTAGCCATCAAGCAAGTGGCATTCCTATGAGATTGCTTTTTTTCTGGTTTTTACCTTTTAGTTTTTACTTCCAATCGTGTATTATTCACATCTAAAAGAGAAATATTCGTAAAACAATATGGCAAACGACCTTAAAAACTTGTTACCTCTCGGAGGCAATTGGCTTGTTGAAATAATTGAAGAAGATCCCGGAAATCTCGAAACGTATCTGCACAACGAGGACGGCCAATTAAATGAGAACGACCACGGATTTAAACTGCCGGATGTGATCGGCATCCTGCCAATTCGAAACGCAGTTGCTTATCCCGGGACGATAACACCGTTGGCGATAGGTCGTCAGCGAAGCAAAGCCTTGCTTGCCGACACCATACCTAACGAATCCATCATTGGACTGCTCACGCAACGCAATCCTGATACCGATAAACCGAATTTTGAAAAGCTCTACTCGGTCGGAACCGCAGCCTCGATCCTCAAGGTCATAAAACTCCCACAGAATTCGATGCACGTCGTGGTTCATGGAATAAGCCGTTTTAAGGTAATAAAAAAGATAGCCACAAAACCATACTTAAAGGCCAAAATTAAGCCGCTTAATGTTAAAGTAAAAATGACAAAAAATCTTCAGGCACTCATCGTCGGCATCCGCCGGGCGGCCAACCGCGTCATTGAGCTAAGCCCCAATGTACCTGAAGAAGCATCGATACTGCTGGAAAATATCGAAAACCCTTCCGCATTAGCTGATTTTTTGGCAGCCAATCTCAGTATCGACATCGCAACTAAGCAGCATTTACTCGAAGAGCTTGATGCCAACAAACGACTTAAACAAATATCCGTTATCTTAGCTAATCAACTGGAAGTTCTTGAGCTAAGCAATAAAATCCAGGGCAGGGTCAGAGAATCAATAGATAAAAATCAGCGGGAATATTATCTTCAGGAACAGCTAAAAGCCATTCAAACCGAGCTTGGCCAAAAGGACCTCAGAACTGAC
>Ga0307378_10007651_pt1 | contig 14488 bp, 20 predicted proteins | sample UN1MG_FD_202238 | JGI IMG/M metagenome (GOLD analysis project Ga0307378, IMG submission 202238) | Soil microbial communities from Risofladan, Vaasa, Finland - UN-1 | ecosystem: Environmental > Terrestrial > Soil > Coastal area > Acid sulfate soil | place: Finland: Risofladan, Vaasa | collected...
TTCTATTGGGACAATCCACTAACCGATAAACAGTGGAAGTCTCGACTAAACGAATTGCAAACTACTAAGAAACTATAAGAGGAAACGACGTAATTAGTTAGTTATGAATGTATCTGACCTAAAAGATCTGAGGAGGCTGGAGGCTGTTGCCTGTTTAAAGGACATAGATTCTATACTGCGCCACTATGAATTCGAAATCGATTGCCACGCCGAGTTTGTTTCCCTGATGATTGATAGGAAAACAGAAGGCAGGGAGATCGTCGCCGTTTTGTACGAGAACCTAGACCCAGTATTTGATTTTGAAGAAGGTGTTACATAATTGGCAGTTATGGTGACGATGGTTTTTAATATGAGCGTGGGTGGGGTACCCAAGATTGAGCCGATCAAAATGGGGCATGAATCTCTAGAGCCATATCGGAACCACGCTCTACCTTTTGGAGGATAGATGGAGTTAACGTGAAAATATTCGAATGCGTACCGATTTAAAGTTTTCGATCTCCCAAAAGATCGGAAAAACCCGCCCTGTCTGGTGTTTACGAATGCCAGGCAGGGATTTTAGAGACAGTTAAATGAGGATGCTAAACGAAACAAACGATCTTAATTCCCTAGAGGAGGTCTATAGAGAAGCATTCAATGATACCTATCATAGATACCCACTAGACCTATCAAACTTCGGTAGAACGAATCTCAAAGATACCTACAACAGACTTAAAGACTTCGACCTACTAAAAGATCTCATCACTCACTACCTCACCATGAAGGGACTAGGTAAAGATAACACTTGGTTTAAACAAAACGGGCACCCTATAAAACTACTCAAAGAGAATCTGGATGCTGTCTACACTAGCTGGTGTGAGATCCACGCAGAACGTCAACAGTACGTTGTAGGGTTTTCTGAAAGTGGAGAACCAATATATGATTTCAAAGCAGTGTCTGTGGTGAAGGGAATGCCTGCAATACCTGTAGAGAAATGGAAATCGCTAGATGAGGAGAAACGGTTTATCTTTCCAGAGGAAAGATGGAAGAACGCAGGTGCAGACACCGCGAAATGGGTACTAACGTGGGCTGAACGAGAACGTAAACAGATCGTTGCCCAGAGAGATTCTAGTGAGATAAAAGCCTTAATTAAAAAAGTAGTTGACCGGGGAAAATAGCCGGTTGTATATACAGTGTTACAAGGAGTGCGTATGGAAACACCTAATACCGGATCAGTAATCGAATCTAAAAAGGCTTTTGTTAGAGCCCTTATCGAAGCAAAAAAAGAGTTCAAAAAGATAGTTAAAGATCACAAGGGAGTGCACAATTCAAAGCACGCTACACTTGATTCTTGTATCGATGCCTGTGAACCAGCCCTGAATAAACATGGTCTAGTGAGTATTCAATTTATGAAAGGGAAATCCTTAGTAACTAAATTGATGCACGTTGACGGGCATGAAGAAGGCGGTATTCACGATCTACCATTAGAGGCAGGATCTAATAACCCGAATCATTCTGAAGGCGGTGCGATGACCTACTTTAGGCGTTACGACTTCTTAGCATTAGTGAATCAACAACCGGAAGGTGAAGACACAGATGGTGTTGCTTTTAGCGGTGCAGCTAATGTTAGCCGCGGCACTCCAGGGAAAATCAGTGAGAAACAACTTGCACGCATGTACGCAATTGCTACCAAAGGGGGTTGGGATGCGGCTAGCGTTGCTGGGTTAGTAGATGAGAAGCTACAGAAATTGCCAGCGGATATCTGTTGGGGTGATGAGTATGATCGTACCTGTGCGTATTTCGAAAATAATAGATATCAGGGATAATAATAGGCCGGTCTAGTCGGTGGGGATAACCATGATTTTATCTCTGCGCTCATACGCACACAAACTAGATCGGCCTACTATTGTGGAAAGTTATCTAGTGACAATCTTTATAGCTGCCATACTATTACTATTCCTATGCGCGTAAAAAAACCAAAGAGATACGAGAACAAAGCCTACCTAGCCCATGTTAGAGATCTTGGGTGTTTTTGTTTTGATGATGCAGATGCACACCACCTAAAGACAAAGGGTTCCGGCGGTAGTGACCTAACATGCGTTCCCCTCTGTAGGAGACATCATTCTGAGATCCATCAAATAGGACGTGAAAAGTTCGAAAAGAAGTATTCAGTAGACCTTGATGAAACCAGAATCGAATGCCTTGAATCGTTTATCGAAGAACAAGAACTTGACTTATAGCCCGTTGCAGTTGAAATACAGACACTACGGCACATGGAGATACATGGATACTATCGGGGAAATTTTAAAATCAGAACGAAACCACAAAAAGCTAACACTGCGTGACGTTGCAAGTACCGTTGGATGTTCTCATAGTTACATAAAACGTATCGAAGATGGTGATGCTAAAGACAATAAATATATAGCAGTGGTGGATCGGTTATGCGTTCTTTTCAAAATGCCCAGAAACAAGCGTTTGAAAATTCTGGAAATGGTAGCTGGGAACTAGATATCATTGCTATTGCGTTTGGGTTCCTATTTGTTTGGCTACTTCTTTGGATCTCGTTTGGTGTGTTACTGTTTAACTACCTGTGAAACGAACCACGCCAGAAGGTCAACTCTCTACTGACACAAGAAAACTACTTCAAGACTACAAAGAACGCGGCCTATTGTATTTTTACCGCGTGTCTAGTTCCACTACCATAGGCAATGGCAGGAGAGTGAGATCGGTAGACAGAGGGATAAGTGATTACTTAATAATGCTAAAAGGACAGACGCACTATTTAGAACTCAAAACCGCTAGTGGTAAACAAAGTACCTCCCAGAAAGAGTTTCAATCCAATGTTACCATGCATCAATGCCCGTATTATATATGCCGTTCCATTTTCGAAGTAGCCGCGCTACTTGATAGGATCGTTTGAAATTGGATTTTCAGCTGCCCACTTCAATGCAGCTTGTATTTTCTCTTTGATAGCTACCGACTTTGTAGAATCCTCATTCTTTTTATTGAGCCACTCTAGTAGCCTTTTGTCTAGGGTGCTTGCCTTGCCCTTCCGATCCATAAACCAGGTTAGAAGCTGTACAGCCAATGCTATGATCGGGCCTATTAGTGCACTCATTTGGCCATCTCCTCTGTGAATGTGGATTCATACCCGATGATAGTCATCACGTGAAACACGTGCGGTGGCTCTAAACTTTGAAACACTACAGGGCATTCACCAACCGTTGGTTTGAAATAGAAAACACTCCCAACAGGTTCGGTTATCCCGCATTTTGGAGGATCTAAAACTCTAACATTTTCTTCAAAAGTAATACGCTGCATTAGGCCGCGTTTACCCTGACAGATACTCACACCTCTGCCTTCAATTTGAGTACCGTCACAATCGATCACAGCATCTAGTTCGTAGTTTGGATGCTCGAAATCAATCATCCCACGTAGGCTAGTCACGTTTTCCTTGTCCAGTACGTTGAACATGATAGGGCAATCGATATCCTCTAGCCCGGCACCACGCGGTTTGTAGGTGTAGATGAATTGCCTCTCACTACCTAAAAACTTCTTTATCTCTGTGGCGTGGATCTCCCTGTCTCTGTGACACGTTGTAACAAATGCCATATCGATTTTAGTTCTAGGGTAGATTTCGATCCTGTATTCAGGTGCCCTTTTAACTACGCCCACACCAGAGAACATCACATCGTTCACCATAAGCTGAGCATCTAGCTTCCATTTGATTTTAGGATCTTGCCCGGTAGGAACCGCTGCGCAGCCAACTACAACAAGCCATACTGTCGCAATGAGTGCCGATCTATACCAACCATGTCTTGTCCCCAAGACTTCTTTTCTTCGTACCATTTAGACACTCCCATCCAATAACCAACACGCTGGCCTGGCCTTAGTTTACGATGCGGTGTGCAATCTAAATGCAAACCACCGTATTCGAGTGCTCCCTCACGCAAAAACTTCCATTGTGGGTAGATACCAATGCCAGTAAAAGGAAATTTAGTTGCAAGTAGGAAGCAATCAAATAGCTCTACCCTTGTTTTTTTTCTCAGCGGGTAGAGGTCGCATCCGTAAACCAGCCCTTTATCATCTTTTATGTGGGCTGAATTTTTGTATTTCGATCCACCAGGCGGCCTAACAGCGTTCGCTATGTAGGCTTTACAATGCAGTGCGTCAAGGTAGTTGTCCAGTGTGTGTAGGAAAATAGGATCTATTGCGTCTGGATCTCCCCAATTGAAATCCTTCCGAAGGTGAATATAACTATCCCAATTTTGCATTTAAATGCCCTGTCACCACCTTGAAGCGGCTCGACCTATACAATCCCTTAGGCTTTGATCACAGACACAAGCTTAGCAATCGACAGCCCTGTGCTGAGGGATTCGGAAGCAATCGCTTGTGCACGTGCGTCATCGGTGATTTCAGGCATCATCATCTTCACCATGTCCAAAACTTCCTTGATTTCTTCAACGTCAAGATCGCCGATCTCAGATGGAACTTGATCGATTGCAGCAAAGGCAGGCCCGATCTTCGGTACAAAAGTCATGATGTTTGCCAGGTCACCGAAATCGATTTTACCATCTGATAGGCTGTCCTTAATTGCTTTTCCAATATAAATAGCTAACTCAATTACTTCTTTAGTCTCTTTAACTCCTGCCATTTTGTCCCCCGGTGTTTAGGTTTTAATAATAAAATTGATACAGAGAAACGGATTCATCACGTCTTTAGGTGTACCAGATCCTGCAGATCCAGTATCAGGAACACTAGAACCTTGAGTTGACGTACCAGTAAAGAGGGGACCGATTGGATCACCAGCTCCAGTAGGGTAGTTTGAATTGATACCAGAGGCATAAACACTTTGCGCGTGAGTATGTGCCATGGTGTGATTGTGAATCGGCATGTTTGTGATAGCTAGCGTTGTAGTCTCATCACCACCAGCGTCACCGATATTCCTAGTGTCGCGTGCACCATCTGCACCGTTCGGTAACCCAACGTTGTTTACGCCTATTGGCATTCTACCGCGTAGGTCGGGAATATTGAACGTGGTAGAGCCGTCACCCACTCCATAGGTAGTGCCGATAACAGCAAACAGATCCGCGAACGTAGCCCTTGAAACCTCACTACCGTCTGAAAATAACCAACCCACTGGAGCTACCGATCCGGCAAACGGCTTTACCTCACCAGTAATAATCTGCACAGAAATAGTAGATTCTAAATCAGAGATCCTACCCTCATGATCGTCTTGGTTATCTTTAGTCTTTTTAAAAATCTCTTGTTTTGTAGGTTTACCCGCTACAATTGACTGATTGTTTACCGGATCAAATGCCATAAGATTTCCCTACCATATCAGGTTAGTGAGTATTAAACCGCTAGAAACGTTCCCATCATTGTCTGTGATGTACCCATCTAGCATCAATTCATTTTCAGTAGCATCATCAAAGTCACTGGCATCATTCACAGTGATAGATGATTTCTTCGAAAATGCATTGCCTAGATCATCAAAAACTACTTTTGTGTCACCCACACCGCGAACAATGGAAGAGATAGATCCTATCTTCTTATTCAGCGTAGAGCCAAACCGCTGATACAAGTTCGGATGCGTAAACTCGATTCTATCACTGATACTTCTTTCAGATGTTTGAAGCTTCATGTTCAGTGTGACAAGACTTCTTCCCAACTCCAAAATCCTAGCCCATCGACTAGCGAAAATATCTGCAGAGATGGTATCCATTAGCAGGGTATCAACCTCTTTTACCTTCTCTGTCTTTACTAGGTATTCGCCAATGTCACTAGTATAGGATGAAACGCTGTTGTTTGCAGAGAGGCTATCATTGTCTATCTCTCTATTGTTGTAGTTGATGTCTACCCGCTTCACCACACTCCGGCTATCAGACTTTATAGAGAAGCTAAGTACATCATGCCTGTTTAGTCTTTGAACACTTTCATCACGCGTTGGATCTAGCACTGAATATTCTAGCAAGTAATTCTCATTTTGAAACAACGATCCGAAGATGGACCTATTCACTTGATTGACCGAATCCCTCAACACCTCAACACTTGTCGCGCTTAGTTTGCTAGGTATCACTAGTCCCAAAACATGTTCGGAAAGGTCGGAAGCATCATCAAACGAACTAGATAGTAGATCATCTCCAAGCCCTGAATTTTCTAACAAGTCTCTCACAATCACAGGACCAGTTAGCAGTGGTATTCCCGTCACTGTGTTATCGTCAGTTTTTCCGATCACGTCTGCACTGATGATCGGATTTTCTTGATAAGTAGGTCTACGAATAATAAACGTATCAGGTGTGCTAACACCAGCGCCCAGCGGCGTTCTAATGTGAACATAACCATCTTCCTCTACCTGCCACACTTGTCGCCAGGCATCATCACCGCTAAGAAAAACCCAGTCTCCAATCTCGATCTGTCCAGAGAGATCCGTGGCATCTGTGTACGGTTTAAACTTTGCAGATCCAGGCCCAGAATGATCGACCTCCCCAACACCGTTTATGTCGTTTGTCGCTAGGAAGAATTCTGGATTATTCTCGATACTGCTATCTAGTTCAACTAAACCATTGGCGGCATCAACCGTGTAGTGAAGGTTCTGTTCTAACTCTGTGCCATTGTAGAATAGACGTTTAACAGGGGATCTAAGCACAGACATCCCAACTGCAGGTAGAAATGAAAACGATAGATCAACTTCTATCTGGTTAGTTACAGGAGAAATCATTGTGATGTTTCTCGATTCAACACCGTCTACAGTGATATTATCTCCTACTTTCATACCAGTAACATCGGAAACGCGAAATAATCTAGCTGTGAAACTGACAGTCACGGTAGTAGAAATCTCTGACAAAGGATGCCCAGAGACTAACCAATACCTTTGATACTGTTGGGTTAACACTACAGGTTTAGTAACGGTAATTGTCACCCCACTCTGGGTTGAACCTTCGAATGGTTCGGTAGTTTCTATGGTGTTGTTAACTGGTGCTTTGTCTATAAATTTTATGGTGTACGTTTTGCCAGGATTATTTGATAGCTCGATCTCATCACCTGCATTGAAGAAGTCAGTATCGGGGTTAGGATCGGCATTTGCATTTGTAATTATAGAGCTACCAGCAATAACGTTCCACGATCCAACAGCTGGAAAATTTATTGCACTGTCCACATTTTGTAATGCAACACCATTAGGGCGACCATAAACCAACCTCTGCTTTCTCTCTGTCTCAGATTCGGTGATCCTAGCATTGATAGTTCCAAGTATTCGGTGACTGTATTCAAAGTCAGGGAGTGCAGCTAGTGGGATCTCATTTCTAAAAGCATTGAACAAATCCTTTAAACCAAAACTAACAGAAGTATTAGTGTAGTTTTTAGTTTGTACAAGGCCCTTGTAGATCAACCTTGCTTCTGACGCATCTAAACCTATGTTGTATTGGTAAACGAATGCGCGTCTATTCTCGAATGTGTACTTATCAAAGATAGGCGGCCAGAAATTGAGATCGTTTACAAAACTCAAAGTTCCAGATCCCTCTATAGCGTTACCAAGGTTTGTATCTTTGTTATCTAGTGTCACCCCGAACGTAGAATCAGACTTAAGAATAGGACACCAGGAGACATCAAAACCAGATCCTAAATCATAGGATAGAGACAGTGGTCTATTGCTAAAGAACAAAAAGAAACTGACGGCTATAAAATGAGAATTAGGATCGTCTGATCCGAACGTTCTCACATATAAAACACCATCTTTAATATCGTAGTAATACTGTCCTGCAGTGAGAGTGACAGAAGATGTACCCAGTACATAGGCAACCCCCTCCTCCTCTACTGCAGAGATGACAGGGGACTTATCGAATGGCTTGGAATATGTGGAACCTGAAAATACAGAAAAACTTGATTCGCGCGTCGCCGCCTCTACCTTTGCTAGTAGAATTTTTTGGCTGGATTCTTTATCTGCATAATCAGAGAACATAAAAAAGTAGGGCCCCTTTCAGGGCCCTTAAATAACTAACAGTCTGGACTCTCAGTAGAACCTAAAGTAAATGTTCTACTAGGAACTCTTCCACTGACTGAAACAGTTACATGAAGCAATGCGTATTGAGGTAGTGCAGGATCATAGGTTACACGATCCACCATTACAAGGTTATGATCAGTTTGTGCTGCGGCTGTACCTCCATCAAATATAAACTGCAGATCTTTTACATTATAAGATTTATTCACTATCAGAACATTATTAGCATCACTGATCTGATAATGAATAGCGCCCTTAAAATCACTTGGGCTACCTATCAGCGAATGGCCGATACCGTAGATTTCACCACCATTGGTAAGATCTGCAACAGCATTCCAAGACGCTTCCATGTGTCCCTGACCACCATAGAGGCGTAGTATTTGATTACCTCCAAAAAGGTTATTGCACGCATTATCTACATACACAGTGTCGGTCATCGCTGTTTTATCGGCGGTTAGTTGACCACTTGTAAATATTTCAAACGAACTTGCATCAAATTTCCATCCTGTACTCATAATTAAATTCTCCTTTTATATTTTTATTGTTTATTGTTTTTTGTTTAACATCCAAGAACTGATGGCTCACCAGACGACAATGTACAATTAGGTATTTTACCAGAAAAAGAAACCTTCACTTCTAGTGTTGCATATTGTGGCAACGCTGGGTCATATGTAGCTACATCTACTAGTACAGCAAAAAAATCAGTAACTGCATCTGTGATCAATGTGTTTTTGTTGTATCCAGCATTGAAGATCAATCCGTTGTTTGCATCTCTGATTTCATAGTGAACAGATCCTCTAAACCCCCTTGTTGCTAGAGCTTCAGCTGTAAAGCCGAGAAAAGAATGCCCGATACCTCCTATTTCACCACCAGTAACAAGGTCTGCTACAGCATTCCATGTAATCTCAACGTGACCAACTCCACTTTGAATCTGGACAATACTCCCATAAGGAAGGTTGTTACACCCAACCGGGCCATAAGGCTTATCTACACTTGCAAACGGAACAGCTGTTATGTTTCCACTTGTAGCTATAACTAACGAACTAGCATCAAATTTCCATCCTGCACTCATTTTATTCTCCCTTGTTTAGATTAGTGAGTAGCTAAACCACTCAAATTTTTAACGACCTTTTCAAATAGTTTCTAAGTTCAGGCGCAGCCATTGCTCCTAAATGCCTTGTCACCTCAACACCGTCTTGAAATACGATGGATTGTGGAACCTTTGTCACACCGTATCTCTCCTCTAACTCTTTTGTGTTTAGACCACGTGCGCTAAAGTGACAGAATCTAACGTCTGAAAACTCATACCTAACAGCGTCTATAGAGTTCTTAATAGTGCTGCATGGTTTGCAGTTGATGATCCCAAACACTACATAGGTGATGCCAGGCTTGGTTATCTCAGTATCAAAATTGTCTATTCGAAGACGCTCCATGTTATGAATTGTCAGCCTCTCCAGAATCAACCTTTGCTTTGATAGCTGCAATAACCTGTGCCTTTGAAAATGTAGGCAACGAATGCAAATCTCTTAGTGTATTCAGTTGGTCTAATAACAAAAGAACAACAGCCCTAAGTATAACCATTTCTTTGCCAGTCTCATCAAACCGATCTTTAGACTGGTTTCTTATAGTATTTTCAGGAACAATGTTTCCCATTTTAAACTCTCCCTATTGAATGAAATCTTTTGCCTCTACCAAGGCAGAACCTGCAGCGGCTAGAGTATACTCTTTAAGGTCTGTGCATAGAGTTTTCCCAGCGGGAACGGCACCGTATTCTCCAGTTGTTTTCTCAAACGCGTGTACCTCAAGTGCTCCAGTGGTATCATCGATAAGGACTGATGCTTTTACCGTCTTTATTTCTGTTGGATCTGCCACTATCGATGTAACGTCAGACACAATCCAAGTACCCACGTTTACGGTGATATCTAAAAGACTACTAGAACAAGTAGGTAGAGCCGCTGCAGCTAGTGCAGCTACCGCATCGGTATCATCTGCAGCATCGTCTAGGTGCATAGCTAATTGGTTTGAACTTGGTCCATAACCAGAACTAACCCCCAAAAACTCAGAGGCATACTCTTTTGTTCCCAAACAATTTAGTATCCCAACAATTGAAACATGACCTGCATCTTTAACTAAAACAACGTCTTGCATTTATCCAACCCTCCACATAGACAACCTTGCGTTTCTAATTTGTGCCGTTCCAATACTAACTAATAAATAATCAATATCTACAAAATGAACACCAGCACCTAACACTGCGATAGCGTGACCACCCACTGGGATATACTGTCCCGCGCTGTTCACTGCTACGTCACCCTCTGCAAAGATGGTGCTATCATCAAGTTGAATTCTTATCATCGCAGATTTATTTGAGTTACTGTTACCAGCACCAGCCGACCAAGAAATATAATAAGTGCCTGCAGGGATTGAAGCTGTTGTATGCTTTAGTTTTTCTATGTAGGTGACTGAGGTAGTTGTAGATACACCCAAACTTTCAGAGTATGAAAATTCACCACCGAATATAGGTGTAGGTGCAGGAAGGTTACCAACCTGCACACGTTTTTTAACATTCGCCGCTGCGCTATCCTCAATGAGAATAAAGTCACCAGATACTGGTGTTACCTTCTCTGTGATAGCACTGATTTCACCAGCCACGTTATCATGAATAGCATCATCATCCCCAACAGTAGCGCCAGCCGCTATGCCGTCTAGTTTTGTTTTATCTGCACCACTCATAAACCCGTTAGTAGAGCCTGCAATTGCAACAGCGTGATGAGTACCTACGGTTTGTGATCCGTGATTGTGACCATGATCTGCCCTTGCTAATGAAGTGGAAGATCCTTCTGTGTTTGCAGTTCCAATGCTAGAAGCTGCAGCCGTTGCGATATCATGTTTATGATCGGCGCGTGCTGCATCCGTAGCAACACCAACAACAGCCGCCGATTTAGTAACGTTTGCAGGGCCAGATGCAGTCAATGCTAAATCAGAATCAATAGTGATTTCATTGGCATCAGAACTAAGTGTGATACCAGTACCACCGACTAGAGATTTAAACGGTAGGTCAACGCCAACTTTAGCCTTCGCTAAACCCTCACCACCACCAGCGTTTGAGGAGGTGTTACTTTCACCACCACCAGCGCCTAAACAAACCCAGCCACCATCATAAAAGCAAACCTCATCGTTTGTAGTGTCTACATTTAGTGCTGTTCTACCCGCTGGTGAATCAGCCGGTACACCAGTGGGAGCACCTGCAGTAGTTCCTACAAAAAGATGAGGACCTGTTTTTGTAGTAGTAGTAGTAGTGTTTGCAGCAATGATCGATCCACCAGGGAACTCTGTATTTCCATTGGTCTGCATCAATATATTAGGTGTAGTGGTATCGGCTCTGGCTGTTAACTGGAATGGATAAAAGGTACCACCGAAAAGGGCAGTCTCATCTAATGAATATCTACCTATCCCAGCACGCCACGCGAAGTTACCAAACTCTAATGGTATTGCTCCAATATTCTGAGCGCCAGACCTTCTAGCTACTGAAAACCCAACCGAATCAGTGCCATCATCATCCTTGGAAGCAAAATCAAAAAAGGTAGACGATCCCGGCACGTTGTTTTGTAAAAGTACAGACGAACCAAAAGCAGGCGTGAGAGAGAAATCATTAGATCCAGTGAATCCAAACAACACACCATCTAACCCATACGCGCCCTGAAACGGTGTCATGGTTACCGAATCAGTACCATCATTCAATCCAAGAGATCCGACACCAGTTAAATCAAAGTTTGCCCAGTCTATGTTTGCAGTAGGAGGTCTAGTGTTATCTCTAGCGATTGCACCAGTATCAGGACCACCACCACCACCGCCACCGCTATGCGGTGAAGAACCACTACCGTAGAGCGTTACCGCCATAACTGCGCACAATAATAAGAAGATGTTTTTCATTACCAGCACTCCACCGATACGGTTCCAACTGTAATTGGAGCGCCGCTATCTGAACGAACATAAAAATAGTTACCATCAGAAAAGGTAACACCGTCTTTAGCTACAGTATTGTTAGCTACTACAAACCCATGCACTGTAGTTGGTTCTGTTCCAACCAAACCAAAACCCCACGCGATCCTATCAGCTGTTTCATTTTGGATCATCACATGCTGTCCATAACTGCACTGAATAGACTTGCTACCAGCATCAGCATTATCAAATGCAATTGGTATGGTGTTTACCGAAGCGTCAATCTGTCCTGATTTCTCAGCGTAGAGGCTAAACGGAACCAAAAGAAGTATTAAAAGAAAACGCATTGTATCCCCCATTTTATTTATCAAACCTTTTACTACAATAAATTTATTGTTACCCAAACAAAACTACCACTATTAGATGCTGTCCTAGCAACACCCATACCTTGAAATATTCTAAGGTCTATCTCATCTCCTTTTTGTAACAAGGCAGTAGCAGATCCATAAAGCGTGCTAAAAGATGCTGACGCTGTTTCGCTTCTACTCTCTGAAATTAGAAACAACGATCCTGCATTCTTGTACAAGAATAGACTAAATGCACCATCAAAAACGTTTGTACCGCTACTAAAATTCACATTCGATGTTACAGAATAATACCCATCTTTAGGCGCAGTAAAGATCCATGATACACCTGGAGTTACCAGGTCTGTTCCGTTGTTTGCTGTATCATATTCCTTTGTGTCAAAGTTGAATACCTCATATGTAACATTCGGTATTGATTGTGATGCGCTACTACTATACCTAACCGCTACAGATGGAACGTGTTTAGATAGAACTATCCAGTTAGTTCCATCCGTTTGGAACGTCACAGATTCATTCTGCAAACTCATTGTGTAGTTTAGTTCAGGACCAGTACCAGCTACAATCGCGTCACCTGCACCTGTGTCTACCTTCGATACAGTGATAACTCTATTCACGTTGGTAGCAGGGCTAGGCAAGGTGATCGTTTTATCCGTACCGCCAGAGGTAACTAGAACAGTCCTAATGTTATCTGTATCTAGTACCGTATAGTTGGCCGCCTGTGCACTGACTAGGCTATTTAAAACGGTGTTTACCCAGGCTGTTCCATCGTAGTTTCTCTGAACGTTACTTGTGGTGTTGAAGTACAGATCCCCTGCAGCTGCAGCCGATCCCTTTGCTGTAACATACGCCGCATCGTCTACAAATGTAGGCAGTGCGTTAGCTGTTGCAGCGCCTTGTGACGGGACACTCTCAGAGAAAAACCCATCTAAAAAATCAAGAATACGCATTAGTATCACTATCCTCTCATAACCTGTTTACGTTCCCATAGCTCCATGTCTAGTGGGGAGCTAACCCCAACAGGGCTAGGAACACTTGCGATTGCTTTTCTTAAATCAAAATCATTGGCCCATCCAACAAATGAAGTTGGACTATACGTGTATCCAGTAGATTTCAGGGCTACATTATATGCAACACTCTCCCTTAACCCAATTAAAATATCGAACCTAACGTAGCCGTGAAAGTATGTAGAGCCGCCAGTAATAGAACTAACAGTAACAGCATTGCTAGTCGCAATAGTTTTATTATTGTTATCCTGCACCTCAATGAAAAGGGAACCCGATGGGTTATCCTCTACATACAAATGCGGCCTTATTGCCTCTAGCTGTACGTCTTTAGTCGTTCGTATCTGTTGACTTAATTGTGTGTTTCCAAAACTACCAGTTAACCCCAACTCAAAGACTACTAGTTTCATCAGAACACCTCCCTGACTGTCATACTGAAATCAAAGTAGGTGAAAGCTGTCTGTGCAGTTTCGTAGGTGTTATCTATTCTAGCGTAGATTGCGCTATCATCTTTGTTCTGAAAAACCATCTCCTGTGGATCGATCACCATCATCAATGGCTTGGAGCGGCCTAGTGAGTAATAGAGTTGCTTAAATAAAAGTTTATCGTTTTCTGTTAAATGCTTCCAGTTAAAATCCATCCTTCTACGAATAGGGAGTATGTCGAAGTATTCATTGCCGAAATCGTTTGTCTGAATACCCGTTCGATCTGTCATTGTCTCTTTGAACCCAACCTCTGCGTTTTGAGAGATGGAATAATACTCCCCTAACAGGAAAGTTGGTAGCTCTACATAGAGATCTGGATTCTTTGGATCGACTATCTTAAATCTCCAATACCGATAGCTCTCACTGGAAGCAAGGAATGTAGTGATAACAGAGAAATCATCATCTACCGTAACAGCCATACTGAAGGCAGGCGCAGTGAAGTTAGGCGTCTGGTTTGCTTCTATTGTTAGTTGAGCCTGTGGAGAGAACTTAGGTCCAAGTTCGGGATCGAAGAACACGGCAATTGTATCAACGGCATTGGTCCCCCAGGTGCCCAGGTCGATCGTTGCGTATTCTTCTGTGTGAATAGCGATTGACGAACCTGTATAAGAAGTTGAAGTGCTATCGTCGACAGATACATCAAAGCCAATATCGGCACCAATACTATCAGTGCTGTTAGTCCCACTACTCCAAAGAAGATTGAAAGTGCCGCCACTGCTA
>Ga0307378_10007652_pt1 | contig 14487 bp, 11 predicted proteins | sample UN1MG_FD_202238 | JGI IMG/M metagenome (GOLD analysis project Ga0307378, IMG submission 202238) | Soil microbial communities from Risofladan, Vaasa, Finland - UN-1 | ecosystem: Environmental > Terrestrial > Soil > Coastal area > Acid sulfate soil | place: Finland: Risofladan, Vaasa | collected...
CGGCAGGAGAATCTGGCCGGGATTACCGCCGTCTGGTTGACGACCAGCAGGTCGCCGCCTTTGAGCAGCCCGGGCAGGTCGCGGAACACGTGGTGGGCGATGGCGCCGTCCGCGCGTCGCAGGACCATCAGCCTGGAGCGGTCGCGCCGGGCGGCGGGGGCCTGTGCGATCAGGCTCTCGTCCAGGGCGTAGTCGAACTGGCAGGCCCGAACCTCCACCGCTATGCTCCCTGTTGATTTAGACTTACGTGCATCGGCGTAAGTGAATGTACCCACAGTCCGCCCTGGGGGCGAAGACAGCCTAAGTTTCTTATGTGCAGGACATTAGCTTCGTGAGGGGCAGGTTATCCACAGTTTATGCACAGGCTCCCGCTTCCAGGAATTCCTACAAGCTCGGCGTGCGGGTCGGGCCTTTTTGCCCTGTGGGTGATCGGCGCAAAAGTCGCTGGGGCGCCCTGTCGATAGTGTCAACGTATCTTCGCAGCCGCGCCGCGGCTGGGACGACAGATGGCCAACGCCACCCAAAAAGACATCGCGGCCAGCCTGGCGGGCATGAGTCGGTCACAGCTCACCCGCACTCTGGGTCAGTTGGACTGCCCCTTCACGCTGGACTTCACGGACGAGTATCTCAAGTCCATCAGCCTGGAGCGATTGAGGCATATTGTGCTGGCGGCCTGGCTGCACGCCAGAGCGACCTCAGCCGCCGGCGCCTGAGGGCGTGGCCTTTCCGTTTGAGGCCCCAAACGCGACGGATCGCGTCTGCGGACCTCTGACCTGAGGGTCATCGCCGCGGACGCCAACGACGGCAATTCCCAGCCTGTCGGCCAGTTCCAGTGTGGTCGGCTTGTCAACGATGAGTGTCTTGCCGGCCTCGACGACGAGACATACGCATCTGGCGTCATTGAGGTTGCGGAGTGTGCTCGGTCCGACCGTCGGCACGTCGAACCGCATGTCCTGCCGGGAACGGGCCACCTTAATCATCGTCCAGCCCCCGACCCGGCAGAGCCTGCCGGCCCGGCGGATCATCGTGTCGGTGCCCTCCACTGCCTCCACCGCGATTATGTCGCGCTCGCGCACGGCGATGGTCTGGCCGATGTCCAGGTCGGCGCTGGCCTTGGCGATACGCCAGCCGAACTCGACGTCGGCCTCCGCGCCGCCGGGGATCGGCGTGCGGGTCATCAGCCCCTCGCTGGCCAGGTGCTCGCGGCAGTATTCCACACAGGGCATCAGCTCGACTCCGTCCTTCCTCAGTTCGTCGGCCACCGCCAGCAGGACCGCATTGTCGCGCTTGTCCTTGCGGACCTTAAAATACCACAACCACGCCGTGCGGAAATCGGGGATGTGGCGAAAAAACCGCAGCGGCGAGTAGATCTCCCGCTTGCGGACGGCCCCGATCATCACCGTCTGCCGCACGCCCCATTTCCGAAGGGCCTTGCCCCAGTGACCCACCCTTGTGATGCCGCACCAGGTGAACTTCTCGGCCATGTCCCTCAGCCGCGGCGACGCCAGGCCCCTCAGGCCCACGACGGCCAGCGACCGGCCGGCCTGGCGAATGCCGTTGGCCACCAGGAAGGGCGGGCGGCCGTAGCCGGCGATCATCCCGACTGGGGGCTCGCCGGCCATCAGATATCCCTTCCTCCGGCCTGGAGGTCGTCGTCGGGCTTCTCGCCCGTAACTCGCTGTTTCAGGGCGCTGACCTCGCGGATCAGCTTCCGCAGCGCCGCACGCATCTGCGGCAGACGGGGCAGCACGGTGAAGACCCGCTTGGCCTGTCCCAGCGGCATCGACGGCACGCCGAAGACCTCCTGCCCCGGCGGGATGTCGTTGGTCACTCCGGTCTTGGCGGCCACCTTGGCCCCGTCGCCGATGCGGATGTGCCCGACGATGCCCGCCTGCCCTGCGAACACGCAGTAATTGCCCACAGTCACCGACCCGGCGATGCCCGTCTGCGCCACGACCAGGCAGCCCTTGCCCAGCTTCGTGCCGTGCCCGATGGCCACCAGGTTGGAAAACTTCGTCCCCGCGCCGATCACCGTCGGCCCCATCGTCGCCCGGTCGATCGCGCAGCAGGCGCCGATCTCCACGTCGTCTTCCAGCTCGACCCAGCCGGCCTGGGGGATCTTCTCGTGGCGGCCGGCGTGCGTGGCGTAGCCGAAGCCGTCGTGGCCGATCGACGTGCCAGCGTGGATCGTGACGCGGTCGTGCAGGATCGTTCCGTCGTAGAGCGTCACGTTGGGGTACAGCGTGCAGTCGCCCCCGATGCGGCACCGCGGGCCGACGTACACGCCGGCGTAGATAACCGTGTTCGGCCCGATGGTCGCGGCCGGGCCTACCGTGGCGAAGGCCGCGACGCGAACGCCGTCAGCGAGCTTGGCCGTCGGGTCGATGGCGGCCCGCGGGTCGATGCCATCGAAGTGCGGCCGGCGGAAGCCGTGGAAGGCCACCATCGCCTGCCGAAAGGCGAAGTAGGCGTCCTTGCAGCGGATCAGCGACTCACCCGGCCCGTCGTAGTCCGCCGGCACGATGACCGCCGCCGCCTTCGTGTCGGCCATGTGCTTCTCATACTTCTTGTTGGCCAGGAAGCTGATCTCGTCGGGGCTGGCCGACTCGAGGCCGCCCACGCCGCGGACTACCTTTGACCCGTCGCCGACCAGCTCGCCGCCGATCGCCTCGGCCAATTCTGACAGCGTCATCTCGGCCATGATGTCCGTTCCGTCCCCGCCAAGGCAGCAAGGGTAGAATGCCCCCCCAGCCGCGTCAAGCTGGCGCTTGGCCGGGGGTGCATGTAGGTTTTGGGGGGATGGCTGTCCGGGTACGGCAGGCGTCTCGCCTGCCGTGCCTGATCACGGCCAATGCTCGACAGGCGAGACGCCTGTCGTACCAGGGCTTCCCCAAAACCTACATGCACCCCTAGTATTGTCCGCGCTTGAGACCCAAAGGTGCGGCCTGTACACTCGCCGGTTTCCGCAGGCTGTCTGCGGGCGGGCGGAGATATGCGGGTCGCCGGTCGCACCCCTGCTCGGGCTCCTTGGAGGATCGGTCCGCTGCCGGTCTTGACGCAGGCTTCTTGGCAATGAAGACACCGCTTTTTCAACAACACGTCAGCCTTGCCGGGCGGATGCTCGACTTCCACGGCTGGATGCTGCCCATGCAGTACGAGGGCATACTAGCCGAACACGCGCACTGCCGCCGGGCCGCCTGCGTGTTCGACACCTGCCACATGGGCCGGTTCCACATCAGCGGGCCCGATGCGGCCGCCGCCCTGGCGGCCGTCTGCACGCAGGACGCCGCCGCCCTGCCCGTCGGCCGATGCCGATACGGGTTCCTGCTAAACGACCGCGGCGGCATCCTCGACGACACGATCCTGATCCGCCTGGGCCGGCAGGAGTTCCTGCTGGTCGTCAACGCCGCGCCCGCCCGAAGCGACCTTCAGTGGCTGCAATCGCACCTGACCGGCGACGTGAGGCTCGTCAACAGAACGGCAAGCTGGGGCAAGCTGGACCTCCAGGGCCCGGCGAGCTTCGCCGTTCTAAAGGGCCTCGTCGAAGGCGACCTGGCCGGCCTGACGTACTTCTCGGCGGCCGCCATGCCGTGCTGCGGGGTCGAGCGGATCGTCTCGCGGACCGGCTATACGGGCGAACTGGGCTATGAGATCATGCTGCCCACCGAGGCGGTCGGAGAGCTGTTCGAGCGGATCGTCTCGCACGAGGCCGTCAAGCCGGCGGGCCTGGGCGCCCGCGACCTGCTGCGCCTGGAGATGTGCTACCCCCTCTACGGCCAGGATATGTGCGAGGACGCCAACCCCCTTGAGGCCGACATGGGCCGTTTCGTCGATCTGGGGCGTGACTTCATCGGCGCCGAGGCGCTGAGGGCCGCGGCCGGCGTGGAGCGCAAGTTGGTTGCGTTTCGCACCGAGAGCCGGCGCAAGGCCGCCAGCGGACAGGAGATCACTGTCAATGACTCGCCCGTCGGGGCCGTCACCAGCGCCGCCTTCTCGCCGTCGCTGGGCGTGTCGATCGGCATGGGCTACGTCCGGGCCGACCTTGCCGCCCCGGGCGCCGAACTGACGATCCGGCACCCGCGCGGCCCGCTGCCGGCTGCCGTCGCCGCCAGGCCGCTCTACAAGAAAGGGACCTGTCGAACACGGAATCTGTCGTAGGAGAACTCGGATGAACGCACCAAAGGACCTTCTGTACACGGACCAGCACGAGTGGATCAGGATCGAGGGCGCCGTCGGCACCGTCGGAATCACCGATTACGCGCAGGAGGCGCTTGGTGACATCACCTACGCCGAGCTGCCCACGGTCGGTAAGCAGCTCGCCAAGGGCGCGGAGGCCGGCGCGGTCGAGTCCTGCAAGGCGGCGTCCAGCATATACTCCCCCGTCAGCGGGAAGGTCACGGATCTCAACGCGGCCCTGGAGGCCGACCCGGCCCTGCTGAACCGCGAGCCTTACTCCGGCGGGTGGATGTTCAAGATCGAGCTGTCCAGCCCCGACGAGGCGGCGGAGCTGATGGACGCGGCCGCCTACACCGAGTTCTGCCAGAAAGAGGCGCATTGACGGCAATGACGAGTAATGACGAATGACGAATTCCCGAATGACGAATCAATGTCGGAGCACGAATGGCGACAGGATCGCACCGGCGCCACTCTTCGTCATTCGACATTCGGCATTAGTCCGGCATTCGTCATTCCGCGCCGTGACGCACGCGCCGGAACTGACCTGAGGACGACGCAGATGCCCTTCATCGCCAACACCGACGAGCAGCGCGAGCAGATGCTCGCGGAGATCGGCCTGGCCGAGGACGATCTGTTCGCGGCCATCCCGCGGGAGCTGCGGGCCCGGCCGCTGCAACTGCCCGATGGAATGCCCGAGCAGGAGGCCCTGGCCTACATGGCCCGTCTGGCCGACCGGAACGCCACGCACCTGGTCAGCTTCCTCGGCGGCGGGTTCTACGACCATTTCATCCCGTCGGCGGTCCAGGCAATAGTCGGGCGCAGCGAGTTCTACACCTCCTACACGCCGTACCAGGCGGAGATATCCCAGGGCACGCTCCAGGCGATGTACGAGTACCAGTCGGCGATATGCCGGCTGACGGGCATGGAGGTCGCCAACGCCTCGCTCTACGACGGCGGCACCGCCCTCTACGAGGCTATCACCATGTCCCTGCGCATCACCGGGCGCAGGAGCGTGATCGTGGACGAGACGGTCAACCCCATCCACCGCAAGATGATCCGCTCCTATACGGGGAACCTGGGCATCGAGCTGGCCGAGACTCCCCCGCTCAACAGCAAGGCCGACCGCGAGAGGATCGCCGAGCGCCTGACCGACCGCACGGCGGCCGTCGTCGTCCAGAACCCCAACTTCTTCGGGTGCATCGACGACTGCACCGACCTCGGCGAGATGGCGCACCGAAATGGCGCCCTGCTGGTGGTGGCGTGCTATCCGATCTCGCTCGGGCTGCTGAAGACCCCCGGCGATATGGGCGCCGACATCGTCACCGCGGAGGGCCAGAGCCTCGGCCTTGGCATGTCCTTCGGCGGGCCGTATCTGGGCATCATGGCCACCCGCAAGCAGTACGTACGCAAGATGCCTGGCCGAATCGCCGGCCGAACCGTCGACGCCGGCGGCCGCGAGGGCTTCGTCCTGACACTCCAGGCCCGCGAGCAGCACATCCGCCGCGAGAAGGCCACATCCAACATCTGCACCAACCAGAACCTCTGCGCCCTGACGGCCCTGGCGTACCTGAGCCTGCTGGGCAGGCAGGGACTGCGCAAGCTGGCACAGGTCTGCGCCGACAAGGCCTACTACGCGCAGCAGCGCCTCCTGGAGATCGAGGGCGTGGCCTTGCGGTTCCCGCGGAACTGGTACTTCAACGAGTTCGTGCTGGAGCTGCCCGCGCGGGCCGACCGCGTCATCCGCCGACTGCTGGAGAAGGACCTGGCGGCGGGATTCCCACTGAACCGCTACTACGGCGACATGGACAGGTCGCTTCTGGTGGCCGTCACCGAGAAGCGAACGAAAGAGCAGATCGACTACTTCGCCCACGTGCTGGAGGTGTCGCTGTGAAGCTGATCTTCGACAGATCGACGAGCGGGCGCGCGGGCGTGGCGCCCGTCCGCAGCGACGTGCCGGTACGGGCGGAGTTCCCCGCGCACGTACTGCGCGACCGCGACGCCGCACTGCCGGAGCTGAGCGAGCTGGACGTCGTGCGGCACTTCACCGAGCTTGCCGGCAGGAACTTCGGCGTCGATAACGGCTTCTACCCGCTCGGCTCGTGCACGATGAAGTACAACCCGAAGGCCGCCGCCACGGCCGCTCGCAACCGCGGCTTCTTCGACCTGCACCCGCTGCTGCCGCAATTGCCGACCGGCGAGACGCTCGTGCAGGGCGCGCTGGAGGTGCTCTACGAGTTGGAGCAGCAGCTCTGCGAGATATGCGGGATGGCCGCCTTCACGCTCCAGCCGCTCGCCGGCGCGCACGGCGAGCTGACCGGCACGATGATAATGGCCGCCTACCACCGCGGCAGCGGCCGCGAGAAGACCACGGTCCTGATACCGGACAGCGCGCACGGCACGAACCCCGCCAGCGCGGCCATCGCCGGTTTCGACGTGCGGGCCGTGCCCTCCGACCCTGACGGCCTGATGGACATGGCCGCCCTGAAGGCCGCCATAGACGACCGGACGGCCGGCCTCATGCTCACCGTGCCCAACACGCTGGGGCTGTTCAACCCGCGGATCAAGGAAATCTGCGACCTCGTCCACGACGTCGACGGGCTGATGTACTGCGACGGGGCCAACCTCAACGCCCTGCTGGGCCGCTGCCGGTTCGGCGACCTGGGCTTCGACATCGTCCACACCAACCTGCACAAGACCTTCGGCACTCCCCACGGCGGCGGCGGGCCGGGCGCGGGGCCGGTCGGCGTCTGCGAGAAGCTCGTGGAGTTCCTGCCGATCTCCATCGTGCGCCACCAGCCGGACGGCGTCTACTACCTCGACTACGACCGCCCCAGGTCCATCGGCTACGTCGCGCCCTTCTACGGCAATTTCGGCGTGCTGGTGCAGGCGCAGGCGTACCTGCTCATGCTCGGCCGCCAGGGCCTGCTGCGCGTCTCGGAAAACGCCGTCCTGAACGCCAACTACATCCGCGCCAAGCTCCAGGGCCACTACGACCTTCCGCACCCGCAGACGTGCATGCACGAGTGCGTGTTCTCGGCCTCGCGGCAGGCGGCCGCCGGCGTGACGGCCAAGGACGTCGCCAAGGCCCTGATCGACCGCGGCTTCCACCCGCCGACGGTGTACTTCCCGCTGACCGTGCCGGAGGCGCTGATGATCGAGCCGACCGAGTGCGAGTCGCGGGAGACGCTCGACGCGTTCATCGAGGCAATGATCGAGATAGCCGAGCTGGCCAAGACCAACCCCGGCGAGATCACGAGCTGCCCGAAGAAGACACCGGTCGGCCGGCTTGACGAGACGCTGGCCGCGCGCAAGCCGAACACGGCGTCGCTGGCATGACCAGAGGCTGACCATGAGCGAGACCAGATCATACGACGTTGCGGTGCTGGGCGGCGGGCCCGGCGGATACGCCGCGGCGCTTCGGGCGGCCGTCCGCGGCGCGAAGGCCTGCTGCATCGAGGCCGGCCTGCTCGGCGGGACGTGCCTGAACGCCGGCTGCATCCCCACCAAGGCCATGCTCCGCGCCGGTGAGGTGTTCCACTCGCTGGCGGGCGCCTCGCAGTTCGGCCTGCGCGTCGGGCCCGGCGAGGTGGACGGGCGGGCGGTGATGGCCCGCATCGCCGCCACCGTCGGAAACCTGCGCAAGGGCCTGACGATGCTGCTGTCCAAGCGCGGAGTGGATGTGATAGCCGGCCGCGGGCGGCTGACCGGCCCGCGCGAGATCGCCGTGCAAACGGCCGACGGCGCCGTGAGCGTGACGGCGAAGGCCGTCGTCCTGGCCACCGGGTCGGCGGCGATCCGCCCGGACTGGCTGCCGTGGCCGAGCGGCCGGATCATGACCACCGACGAGGCCCTCGCCGCCGAGTCGCTGCCTGACAGCGTGATAATCCTCGGCGGCGGCGCCATCGGCTGCGAGTTCGCGACGGCCTACTCGGAGCTGGGCGTGGCGACGACCGTCGTCGAGATGCTCGACCGCCCCGCGCCCGGCCTGGAAGCCGACGCCGGACGGGCGATCGCAAGATCGCTGAAGAGGCGAAAGGTGCAGTTGCACACGTCCGCGAAGGCGACGAGCGTGACGGCCGACGAGGCGGGCGTCACCGTCCAGCTCGACGGCGGGCAGACCCTCAAGGCCGCGCGCCTGCTGGCGGCGGTCGGGCGCCGGGCCGCGACCGAGGACATCGGGCTGGAGCAGGCCGGCGTCGAGGTCGTCGCCGGCGTGGTGAAGGTGGACGACCGCTGCCGAACGAACGTCGAGGGCGTCTACGCCGTCGGCGACTTGGCCGAGGCGCGGCAGTATGCGCACCTGGCCATGCGGATGGGCGTGGTCGCCGGCGACAACGCCACCGGACACGACGCCCGCGACGACCGCACGGTCGTGCCGATCGGCGTGTACACCCGCCCGGAGGTGGCCGTCGTCGGCGCGGGCGAGCAGCAGGCCCACGAGCGGTGCCCCTCGCTCCGCGTCGGGCGATACTCCTACCAGGCCAGCGGCATGGCCCACGCACGCGGCGAGCCGGAAGGGCAGGTCAAGCTCTACGCCGACGAGAAGACCGAGCGAATACTCGGCGCGCTGGTGATCGGCCCGCACGCCACCGACGTGATCCAGGAGATCGCCGTCGCCATGCGCAACGGCGTCACCGTCTCGCAGCTCGCAGAGACGATCCACCCTCACCCCACGTTCGCCGAGGGCGTCGGCGAGGCGGCGGAGGCATGGCTCGGACTGCCGCTGCACATGCTGGGCTGAGGAATGCAGAATATTGCATGTGTCGATCTCGGCCGTCGGTCGTACGCGTGGACGCTCGACCTCCAGCGGCGCCTGGTCCGCCGCGTGCAGGCCGACGGCGACGCGGGCTTCCTGCTGGTGCTGGAGCACGACCCGCCGGCCATCACGCTCGGCCGCCGCGGCCGGCCGGAGCACGTGCTCGCCTCGCAGCGCGCCTTGGCGGCCGAGGGCGTCGAGCTGCACCGCTCAGCGCGAGGCGGCCAGGCAACCTACCACGGGCCGGGGCAACTGGTGGGCTACCCGATCCTCTCGCTGCGCAGCCTGCGCCTCGGCGTCCGGCAGTACATCCGCCGGATCGAGGGGGCGCTGATCCGCACGTTGACTCGCTTCGGCATAGAGGCGGGCCGCGCCGACGGACGACCGGGCGTGTGGGTCGGCCGGCACAAGGTCGCATCCATCGGCGTCGCCGTTGAGCGAGGCGTCTGCTGCCACGGGTTCGCCCTTAACGTGTCCACGAATCTCCGCCACTTCGATCTGATCGTGCCGTGCGGGCTGGCCCCAGGCACGATCACGAGCGTCTCGGCGCTGACGGGATCAAACGTATCGGTGAACGACGTCAAACCGGTCCTGATCGAATCCTTCGCGGAGGTCCTCAGCCTGCCCGTGTGGCGCGCATCTCTCGGCGAAATCGAATCGCCGGCGGAGGCGGCGGCGCATGTCTGACTCGCTCCGCATGCCGACGTGGATGCGCAGGCCCGTCCCCGCGCCCGCCCGGGCGCCGCGCGTCAACGAGGTGATCCGCCGCCTGCGACTTACCACCGTGTGCGGCTCCGCGCGCTGCCCCAACCGCGCGGAGTGTTTCGCCCGCGGGACGGCCACCTTCATGATCCTTGGCGACCGCTGCGCCCGCGGCTGCCGATTCTGCGCGGTGGCTGCCGGTGAGCCCGCGCCGCCGCGAGAGGACGAGCCGCAGGCCGTCGCCCAAGCCGCCGCCGAGCTCGGCCTCAGCCACGTCGTCGTCACCTCAGTGACGCGCGACGACCTGCCCGACGGCGGCGCCGCCCACTTCGCCGCCACGATCCAGGCTGTCCGACGGCGCTGCCCCGACGCCGCGATCGAGGTGCTCGTCCCTGACTTCCAGGGCAGCCGGTCCGCCCTGCGGAGGGTCTCAGAAGCCCGACCTGACGTGCTGAACCACAACGTCGAGACCGTGCCGCGACTGTATCCCCTGGCCCGGCCTCGCGGAGACTACGCGCGCAGCCTCGATCTGCTGGCCTGGGCCAAGGCCGTCGCGCCCGCCGGCGAGGGGCCGGTCACCAAGAGCGGCCTGATGGTCGGCCTAGGCGAGAGCGACGGCGAGGTCGAGGACGTCTTTGGCGACCTTCGCGCGGCCGGCTGCGATATCCTCACCATCGGTCAGTACCTCCGCCCGACGGCCGACCAGTTGCCCGTCGCGCGGTTCGTCCGCCCGGAAACGTTCGCCGGATGGCGGCGCCAAGGCCGGCGGATGGGCTTCCGCGCCGTTCTCGCCGGGCCGTATGTCCGAAGCAGCTACCACGCCGGGGACGTCTTTGGCGGCCGACGGCTCGCGCCGCGAGGCTAGCGGAGCATCAATGGCGATTCTGCGAGTCACCGGGATTACGACACAGAGACGCAGAGAAACAGAGGCGGAGATACCCGTCTTGCCTTCTCTGTACCTCTGTGTCTCTGTGTCGAAACCACGGCGCGCCGCGGTAGCCCAGATCTTCAATGGTGACAGAGCACTAGCTTCCGCCTGCCCGCCGATTCCCGATCGCTCCTTCCTGCGGGAGTTTGTCGATGCCCCCGAGCCGCGTGCGCGGTACAATCCCGGTTTGCCCTGTCCGGCCTCACAGCGATGAGTTCCCTCAACGGAGCGAATAACAGTTCGGTCGCCCACCTCCCGCCGGAGCTGGAGCAGCGGCTCGCCGCCCGGATGCCGCTGGAATCGGTGCAGGCCGTCAGCCCGCACGACCTCGACCCGCGCGGGACGTACGTCGAGGGCTACCTCGTTCTGACCGGCGAGCACCTTGTGCACTATCTGCACTGCGACGGCCAGTGGCGAGAGCGATGGCTCCCCCTGGCCGATCTCGGCGGTGCGACGATGGTCGAGGGGCTTGGCATGGGCATCCTGCGCCTGCTGGCCGACGGCGCGACGTGGGCGGAGTATCGCTTCAGCCTGCGCTACGCCCGCTCGATGGCCAAACTCCACCGCCAGTTGGAGCGGCTGATCCAGGGCGCCGCGGAAGCCGAGTTGCCGCCCGAGCAGCCCCACCACGACGACAAGAAGATCCGCTGCGAGAAGTGCGGGCGCGTGATCCCCGCCTGGAGCGAAATCTGCCCGGCGTGCCTGTCGCGGCGGAAGGTCCTCAGCCGGCTGATCGACTACGTCCGCCCGTACAAGTGGCGCGCGATCGTCGGGCTGGGCCTGGCCATGGCGGCGCTGATGGCCGACCTCTACGCCCCCTCACTGACCAAGCCGATCATCAACGACGCCCTCGGCCTGAAGCCCGGCGCCCAGGCCAGCCTGAGCGTACTGGTCCGCTGCGTGCTCATCCTCGTCGGCCTGACGCTCTTCGCCGCGATGAGCAACGCTGTGCGCCTGCGACTGATGGCCGGTCTGGGGGCCCGCGTCGCGCGGGACATCCGCAACAAGGCGTACGACCACCTCCACAAGCTCAGCCTCAGCTTCTTCTCACGCCGCCCCACCGGCTCGCTGATCACGCGAATCACCTCCGACTCCGACCGCATATGGGACTTCGTGGCCATGACCGTCGTCGAGATGACGCTGGCCGTCCTGACTATCGCCGGCGTCGGCGCCGCCCTGTTCATCCTGAACTGGCGCCTGGCGTGCTTCGTGCTGATGCCCATCCCGGTGATGATGTTCATGATGATCGTCTTCCACAACCGGATGCACGGCATCTTCATGCGGATTCACCATCGATGGAGCCAGATGACGGCCGTCGTGTCCGACGCGATACCCGGCGTGCGGGTCATCAAGGCCTTCAGCCAGGAGAAGCACGAGGTCGATCGGTTCGGCCAGCGCAACCGCCGCGTGTACGACAGCGAACTGGGCATGATCAACCTGTGGACGATGTTCGGGCCGGTCCTCCAGTTCTGCAGCCAGATCGGCACGATCGTCGTCTGGTTGCTCGGCGGGTACTGGGTGATCGCCGGCCGGCTGGACGGCGGCACGCTGATGGCCTACATCGTGTACATGCGGCTGTTCTATCGCCCCATCCACATGATCAGCCACATGGACCGCCAACTCAACCGCGCCGCGACCAGCGTGCAGCGCATCTTCGAGGTCCTCGACACCGAGCCGGCGATCTTCTCCAAAAAAGGGGCCGAGGCCGCCGGGGAGATTCGCGGCCACATCGAGCTGCGCAACGTGAGCTTCTCCTACGACGGCGTCCGCAACGTGCTGGAGGACATCAGCCTGCACGTCGCCCCGGGACAGATGCTGGGCCTGGCCGGCCCCAGCGGCGGGGGAAAGACCACAATGGTGAATCTGATCTGCCGCTTCTACGACGTGCTCGAAGGGCAGATCCTCATCGACGGCATCGACGTCCGCGACTACGACGTAGAGGACCTTCGCCGCCACATCGGCGTGGTGCTCCAGGAGCCGTTCCTGTTCCACGGCACGGTCGGAAGGAACATCGCCTACGGCAACCCCCAGGCCACGCGGGATGAGATCATCGCCGCGGCCCGGGCTGCCAACGCGCACGATTTCATCGTCGGCTTCCCCGACGGCTACGACACGCAAGTCGGCGAGCGCGGGCACACACTCTCCGGCGGCGAACGCCAGCGAGTCTCCATCGCCCGCGCGATACTCAACAACCCCAAGATCCTCATCCTCGACGAGGCCACCAGCTCCGTCGATTCACAGACCGAGAAGCTCATCCAGGAGGCCCTGGAGCGGCTGGTGGCCAACCGAACCACCATCGCCATCGCGCACCGCCTCTCGACGCTGCGGCGGGCCGACCGACTCGTCATCCTCGACAAGGGCCGCATCGCCGAGCAGGGAACGCACGAGCAGCTCGCCGGGAAACCCGATGGCCTCTACGCCAGCCTGCTGAAAATGCAGAACGAGATGCGGTCGTTCCTGTCGATCGAGGTCTGAGCGGGGTTCTCAAGTTCTCAAACTGACCGCTTTTCCCTGACCCCGAAGGGGTCTGCGATGATGGCCGTGGGCGGAAGCCCACGGTCCCAGACCCAGTTGGAGCAGAGCCCCGTAGGGGCGAGCGAAATCCGAGGACGGTCTGGGAACCACGGAGAGGTTCGATCGCCCCTTCGGGGCTCCATTCATAACTCCTTGCCCGCCGGGGGCTTCCGCCCCCGGCTATCATCGGGCCGGCCCTTCGGGCCTCAAGAAACGGTCAGTTTGAGTCAAGTTGAATCCGACTTGGTAGGCACAGGCTTTCAGCGTGCGGGACAGAGCATGGGGCGAAGGGCATAGGGAATAGGGGGTAGGGCATAGGGAGGTGGCACGGGCTTTCAGCCCGTGAATCGCAGGAGAGGGCAATTCGCCGAATCTCACGTAACTCCAGCGGCCGACGCGACATGCGGACTTGTTTCCGTTAGTAGGATGAAAAAATTCTTCAAAAATCGCGATTTTGATCTCCGGTTTGAGGCCTCTCTGCTCATTAACGTCGTCTTAGGGAGGACAATGCATCGCGGAGCGCGGAGGGCGGAGCGCGAGGCGTGAAGCGCGGAACGCGAAACAGGGAATGCGGAGGTGATAGGTCGTAGGTCATGGGTCGTAGGTCATTGGGAACAGGGCCCAGGGTTTGCCCGATTTCACGTAACTCGTGCAATTCGTGTCATTTGTGGACGTCTTGTCGTTCGCAGGATGAAAAAATTCTTCAGAAATCGCATTTTTGATCCAAAGTTTGAGGGGTCTTTGCTCATTAACGTCGTCTTAGGGAGGGACATTCGATTGGCGACCTGCCTGCCGGTAGGCAGGTTGCCGATTTCCGATTGTCGATTGGACATCGCAGAACGGGGAGTTGTCCTCCGTAGGAGCGGCCATCCGGTGATCAGGTGTTCCGGAAACCGGATCGCTGGATGGAGGATCGGGCGCCCGGTCCATGACTCCCCGCAACCGGACGGGTGCCATGTCCCGGCGGGGCATGCTTCCGGCAAACAGCGCCAGAAGCATGGCACCCAACAACTGGCTCCCTCCTTTGTCGCGGTCCTGATGCGCATCGGGACCGGTACTACGGAGGGCAAGCCCGGCTCCCGGCTCCTGGTTCCTGGCTCCTTGTTCTTGTGGGGTCAGCGGCCCGCGAGAAGGTCCGTGCCCTAGCAGCACGGCGCACGGCGCGCTCTCGACAACGAGGCGCGCGAAGAAGTCCGCGCCATTGCGGCGCGGCACATGGCGCGCACTCGATGGCTGTAGGGCGGGCTCCGCCCGCCGACGAACGCACGTCCCGACGGGACGTGGCACCCAGCGAGGCGCGCGGGAAGTTGCGGGCAGGCGACACATCCCCAGCGGATGTGCCTCGCGAGGGGCACGCCCCATGCGGGCGTGGCGTCTGCACTGCCGTTACGAAGTCGGGCATTCGTTCTCG
>Ga0307378_10007653_pt1 | contig 14487 bp, 24 predicted proteins | sample UN1MG_FD_202238 | JGI IMG/M metagenome (GOLD analysis project Ga0307378, IMG submission 202238) | Soil microbial communities from Risofladan, Vaasa, Finland - UN-1 | ecosystem: Environmental > Terrestrial > Soil > Coastal area > Acid sulfate soil | place: Finland: Risofladan, Vaasa | collected...
TGAACGTCATTGAGGGCGCTGCGAATCCAGTCAAGCTGGGCCCGGGCATCGGCCTCGTCGCGCACCTTGGCCATGAACACCGTGCGCGGGTAGAGGGTGATCAGGCGCCCGCTGCGATTGACGGTGAGCGCCGGCGCGGCGGGGTTGTAGATCGGCCGGCCGAGCACCGCGTTGAGGTACGGGAGCAGCTCGCTCACATCACAAGAGGTCTCGGCGTTGACCCGGATCTTGCCCGGTTCCGAGGGACAGGGCAGGATGCGGCTGATCTCGATGGCTCCGACCAGGTCCGACATGCTGCCTCCAATTATACACCGTCGCCGGAGTCTGGCAAATACAGCCATGCCGGGGGGTATCGGCGAGGAGGTGGAGACTACAGACCCGCGACGGCACGGGACGTAATCCGATTCCGCCCCACGTGGCCGCGCTGCTCGCGCACGAACGCCAGCAAGCGCCGAGCATGGGTGTCGCACGGGTCACCCAGGAGCCACCGGGCGAGGTAGCGCTCCGCGACGTCGTAGCGTCGAACGGCCACACAGCAGGCAACGAGGTCGTAGCATGCCTGAGCATCCTGGGGCTCCAGGTCGGCCAGGGCGCGGTAGTGCTCCAGGGCTTGTGCATCCTGTCCCTGCGCCGAGCGCACGTCGGCGAGCAGGGCATGAGCGCGGCTGCAGCGCGGCTGCTCGCGCAGCAGCCGCGTAAGCACCTGGGCGGCGGTGGCCTGGTCGCCCTGCTGGAGCAGGCGCTGTGCCCGCTCCAGCGCCCGCTCGGCGTGATCCATGCGCCTGCTGCGCGCGGCCGCAAGGCCCACCGAACACACGACCAGAACGGCGACGCTGGTCCACACCAGAAGTCTTACTCGGCGCATGACGATGATAGCCCTCGTTGACGAGTGGATGCATCGGCGTTATTCCACAAGCGCGCGAGGGCGCCGGCACGCGCTGCGGACGAGCTTGTACGGATACCCGTCAGAGCGCAGTTCGCGCGCGAGGGCGCCGGCGGCGTGTCTGCGGTCGCAGCGGCAGGGAAACCGCAGCCGCGCGCGGAATGGGCTACGACGAGTGAGCGAACAACCGGGAGGTCGGTAGTCACGATGACCACGCGGGCCTGGCTTGTGGTCCCCCTGTTGGCCGCCATGCTGGTCGCCACGTCGTGCGCGGAGACGCGGAAGAAAGAGGTTACCGACGTGGTAACTCAGTACCTCCAGCAGGAGAAGATGGGCGATTACCAGCACCAGTACGGGCTCTACGATACCCGATCGGCCTCCACCCTCCCTCTGCCGATAGGCGCCATGACCAGCCCGTTCCAGCCCCGGGAGCTGTGGTCGTACAAGGTCAAGGAGGTGACCATCGAGGGCGGCACCGCGCAGGCGCAGGCGGAGGTCGTGTTCCAGATCGCACAGATGACCGGCTTTCAGCCCGTGTACGAGCGCCACCAGCTCACCATCTACCTGGTGCACGAGGCGGGGGGGTGGAAGGTGGATGAGATCAAGACGCGCACGCAGGCGCTGGACGCGGTCGCAGGTCCGGGGGCGGGCGATCTGTGGCTGGCGCTGCAGAAGCAGAAACGGCCGCAATAGCCTCCGCCGGGGGCGGGAACGTCGGTGAAGGGACAGCGAGATGGAGCTATTCGAGGCTATCGAGCAGCGCGCCTCGGTGCGCGACTTGCAGGCGGTGGACATCCCGGAGGCCGACTTGGCGCGCATCCTCGATGCGGGTCGGCGGGCGCCCTCCGGCTATAACCGCCAGCCCTTCGAGTTCATCGTCATCCGCGACCCGCGGTCCCTGCATGAGCTCGCCCGGTGCCAGGCCTGCCTCGGCGGCGTCAACACCGCCGTCGCCGTGGTTGCCGACCCCGAGGCCTCCCGCTATTGGCTCGAGGATCTGTCGGCGGCGACCGAGAACATGCTCCTCGCCATCACCGCCTTGGGTTACGCCAGCGTGTGGATCGAGGGTCGCATCCTGCCGCGGGAGGAAGAGCTGAAGCGCATGCTCGGCGTGCCGCCCAAGCTGCGCCTGATGGTGGTGCTGCCGGTAGGGCGCGCGGCTGGGCCTGCGGCCCAGAAGGACAAGCGGCCGCTCGCAGAGGTCGTCCACCGCGAGCGCTACGGCCAGCGCTGAAGCTGCGCTCCCGGGCGCCTGCGCTCCGTTCCCCTTGCCGGCCGGCATCGGCCGCGAAGACCGCCGCCACCCCCCGCGACCGCCTACGGCCGGCGCGCGCCCGCGAAACGACGGCGGTAGAACCCGGAGCGCAAGGAATCAATGCCGACACAGCCGCGCCGGGAGGAAGCATGGATGAACTGGCCGTTGCCGATGTAGATCCCGGTATGGCCGATGCTGCCGTCGCCGCTGACGAAGTACAGGCGGTCACCGATTGCCAGCTGGTCGGGGGGGACCGCGGAGCCGCAGTTGAACTGCTCAGCGGCGGTGCGCGGCAGGCGCAGGCCGCAGTCGCGAAAGACGGCCTGGACCAAGGCCGAGCAGTCGGTGGGCCCGGGCGGCGCGCCACCGTAACGGTAAGGCAGGCCCCAGTAGCGGAAGGCGGCCTGCAGCAGGTCCGCACGCCCGTTGCTCCCGGCCGGCACCTCGACCCCTGCGACCAGCTCTACCTGATGCACGACCACGGCCTTCTGCGGCACCCACGCCAGCGCGCCATCGGCCATCAGGATGCCGTAGTGCTGCAAGTACCGGCAGGAGACGCAGAGGTTGGTGCCGCGGGGGACGGCGCACACGCGCTCCCGGCCGCGGGGGTCAATCAGCGCCGCCGTGTCCTCGGTGGCGACGCCGAGGTAGCCGACCACCGGCCCGCTGCGCGCCTGCGAAGCGGGCTGGATGCTAAGCTCGGTCGCTGCGACGTCCGGCGCTGCCTTTTCCTCAGCGGCGAAGCGATCCTGGGCGGCGCCGTTGGTCTTGGCCGCCGTCGCGATCGGCACCGACAGGGACTGGCCGGGCTCGAGCTGCGCGCCGCGGGGCAGACCGTTGAATTCGGCGATGGCGGACTCGCTGACGCCGAACTTCTGGGCGATACCGGCGAGGGTCTCCCCCGGCTGAACGGAGTAGACCTCGTAGCCGGGACTTCCGCGGGCGCGGCCGCCGGCCAGGCACAGCGCCAGCGCCAGGGCGACGCAGACGCAACTGAATGTTGGGCGAGCGCACATAGGGGCGTTGGCGATCACACTCGCTCGGTTATTCCACAATCACGCCACCGACCCGGCCCGGCCGGCCGGCGGTGACCACCCGCCTTCCTGCTCAGCGCTTGGTCCACTGGAAGCCGCGGCGAGCGCGCTTGCGGCCGTACTTCTTGCGCTCCTTGATGCGCGAGTCGCGGGTCAGCAGGCCCGAGCGGCGCAGGGGCGAGCGCAGGTTCTCGTCGTAGCTGACGAGGGCGCGGGCGATGCCGTGGCGCACGGCGCCCGCTTGGCCGCTGACGCCGCCGCCGACGGCGCTGGCCTTGACGTCGAAGCGCCCCAGGGTGTCGGTCAGCTCCAGCGGCTCGCGCACCAGCATCCCCAGCGTATCGCGGCCCACATATTCGTCCATCGGCCGGGCGTTGATGGTGATCTGCCCCTGGCCGGGGCTGATCAGCCAAACCTTGGCGATCGCGTTCTTGCGCCGTCCGGTGCCATAGTAACGGTCAGCCATCATCCTCTCCCGTCTGTGCCCGCAAGCGATGCGGTTGCGGGCGCTGCGCCTGGTGGGGATGGTCGGAGCCGCGGTAGAGCTTGAGCTTGCGCAGCATCGCCCGTCCCAGCCGGTTGTGCGGCAGCATGCCCCGCACCGCCTGGCGCAGCGCCTCCTGGGGGCGCTTGGCGAGCAGGTCGCCGTAGCGCTGCGCCTTGAGCCCCCCGGGATAGCCCGAGTGGCGGTAAACCATCTTCTTGGTCGCCTTGTCCGCGGTCACCGTCAGCTGCTCGACGTTGACCGCGATCACGTGGTCACCGGTGTCCACATGCGGCGCATAGATCGGCTTGTGCTTACCCCGCAGCAGGGCCGCGATCTCGGTCGCCGCGCGGCCCACGGGCATCCCCGCGACATCCACCACCAGCCACTGGCGGTCAATGTCTTGCTTGCGCGGGCTGTAGGTCTTCGTTGGCATTTGCTTTACCTCAAGCCTCAGTACGTCACCCTCACCAGGCACAGCCCGTGGGGCGGTGCCGGGGGCCCGATGCGGCCACGGTCCCTGCTTTCGCGCAGGCGCCGCATCTGCGCTGGCTCCATTTCCCCCCGCCCGGCTGCGAGCAGCGCGGTGACCATGATGCGCGCCATCTGGTAGAGGAAGCGGTCCGCCTCCAGCACCACGATCACCAGGTCGCCCAGCCGCCCCACGCGCAGCGTCGTCAGCTGCCGCACGGTGGAGGCGGTGGGGCTGCCCGCCGCCTCGAAGGCGGCGAAATCATGCTCACCCACGAGCTCCGCCGCCGCTTGGCGCATCGCCGCCACGTCGAGCCTGCCGCCGACGCGGTGGGCGAATCTCCCCACCAGCGCCGACGGCCGATCCCGGTTCAGGATCGTGTACTGGTAGCGGCGGCTCTTCGCCAGGCGCCGCGCGTGGAAATCGTCGCCGACCTCCTGTGCGGCCGCGACCACGATCTCACGCGGCAGCACCCGATTCACCGCCCGCGGCACGCGCTCGGCCGGCAGGTTCCTGGTGGTAGGGAAGTTCACCACCTGCCCCAGCGCGTGCACTCCGGCGTCGGTTCTGCCCGCCGCCGTGATTGTGACTTGCTCTCTCAGCAGCCGCCCCAGCGCCGCCTCGAGCTCCCCCTGGATCGTCGGCCGCGCTGACTGCCGTTGAAACCCGCTATAGCCGGTGCCGTCGTACTCCACCACCAGCTTGATATTCGCCATGCAGGCCCCGTGCTGCCCCGCGCCGTAGGGCACGCGCCGACCGCGACCGCGGCCCCGCTCGCTCAGGCGCGGTCGTAATCCACGAGCTCCAGGCGCGCTCGCATGGCGGCGTCGCCCCGGCGCACGCCCATGCGCACGACGCGCGAATACCCACCCGGGCGCGTGCGAAAGCGCGGGCCGACCTGGCCGAATAGGTGGGCGACCAAGTCGCGATCCACCAAGAACTTGCGCGCCTGGCGGCGTCGGTGGTTGCTGTCCTCGAGCGCGAGGGTAATCATCTTCTCGGCGAGCGGGCGCGCGGCCTTCGCCCGCGCCTCGGTGGTATCCACCTTGCCGTGCCACAGCACGGCGGAGACGAGGCCGCGCAGCAGCGCCAGGCGCTGGTCGGTGGGCCTTCCCAGTTGCTTGTGTGCCAGCTTGTGTCTCATGTCGGTGGCGCTCCTCGCGCGGTGCGCGCCCGCCGGCGAATCCCGTGTCCGCAATCGCCCGGCCGCGGGGTCACTCCAGCTCGATCTCCTCCGAATCCTCGAGCTCCTCCGGCTCCTCGTCCTCTTCGTCGCCTGCGAACTCGGCGTCCCCCGCACCCGCCAGCCGCAAGTCCATCTCCGCCAGCTTGGCCTTGACCTCGTTGAGCGACTTGCGGCCGAAGTTACGGATCTGCATGAGATCGCTCTCGGTGTGCTCGATCAGTTCGCCCACGCTGGTGACCCCGTCCTTGCGCAGGCAGTTGAGCGTGCGCACGGAGAAATCCATGTCCTCCACCCGCGTCTCCAGCAACCGCTGACGGGCGAGATCGACGTCGGCGCTGGGGCTTTCCTCGTGCTCCCCCGCGGAGAAGTCGAAGAAGAGGATGAGGTAGCGGTCGAGGATCTTGGCGGCCTCGCTGATGGCGTCCGCGGGGGTTATGGTGCCGTTGGTCCGCACCTCCAGCGTAAGGCGGTCATAGTCGGTCAGGTGCCCCACGCGCGTCGGCTCCACGCGGAAGGAGACGCGGTGCACCGGCGACAGGACGGCGTCGACGAGGATGGTACCGATATCGTGCTTGCGCGCGTGCTCCTCGGTCACCAGGTAGCCGGTGCCAACGGCTACCTCCAGCTCCATCGCCAGGCGCGCGTTATCGCTGTCGAGGGTGGCGAGGTGAAGATCCTTGTTGACGATCTCGACTTCGGCCGGCGTCTCGATGTCAGCGGCGGTGACCTCGCCCGGCCCGGTGCGGTCAAGGCGCAGGGTCACGGGCAGGTCGCCCCCTGCCAGCTGGGTGTCGGCGACGCGGATCGCGAGCTCCTTGAGGTTGAGTATGAGCTCGGTCGTGTCCTCGAGCACGCCGGGGATAGTCGAGAACCCGTGCAGCACGCCTTCGATTCGGGCGGCGACCACGGCGGCTCCCGGAATGGAGCTCAGCAACACCCGGCGTAGGGCGTTGCCGAGGGTCGTCCCGTAACTCTTCTCCAGCGGCTCGATGACGAACTTGCCGTAGATCGGATCCGCGGCGTCGTCCAGTCTCTCTATCTTGGCGCTGACGGTGTCCAAAAGCATGAGCCTTCGCTCCTTACAGCCTCTATCCAGACCGCGACCAGCCCCGGCCGCCGGGCGAAACGGATTCCCGCGATCCCCTTGGCCTCGCTGCGTCTGCGTCGTTCACGACCGCGTCCGCGGGCTCCCCCCGCGGCCGCTGCGGCGACTAGCGCGAGTAGTACTCGACCACGAGCTGTTCTTGGGCTTCGACCTCCATCTGCTCCCGCCGCGGCAGGGACATCACGCGCCCTCGCATCTGGGCCGGCTCCAGCTCGAGCCATTCCGGCAGTCGGCGGCTGCCGGCCGCGGACAGGTTGACCTGGATCGGCTCCGCCTGCTTGCTGCCCGCGCCGACCTCGATCAGGTCCCCGGCCCTGACGATGTAAGAGGGGACGTTGAGCTGGCGCCCGTTGACCAGAAAGTGGCCGTGAGCGACCAACTGTCGCGCCTGGCTGCGCGACCCGGCGAAGCTCAGCCGGTAGACGACGTTGTCCAGCCGTCGCTCGAGCAACTGCAGCAGGTTCTCGCCGGTCACGCCCGGGCGCCGTTCCGCCTGCTCGAAGTAGCGGCGGAACTGGCGCTCCAGCACGCCGTAGATCGTGCGCAGCTTCTGCTTCTCGCGCAGCTGCAAGCCGTAGTCCGACACCTTGCGTCGTCGCTGACCATGCTGGCCGGGCGGATAGGTGCGCCGCTCGACGGCGCACTTGGGCGTGTAGCAGCGGTCGCCCTTGAGGAACAGGCGCGTGCCCTCCCGCCGGCACTGGCGACAGCGGGCATCCTTGTATCGTGCCATGGGTCTGTCTTCTCCCCGTCTATCCTGCGCTGCGATCCCAGCTCGGACGCCGCGATCCCAGCTCGGAGCTGCCGACCTCATGCAGGTCCGCGTCGGCGTCGCCCCGGCGGCGCCGGGTTAGACCCGCCGGCGCTTGGGCGGGCGGCACCCATTGTGCGGTATCGGTGTCACGTCGCGAATGCTGGCGATCTCCAGCCCCGCGGCCTGCAGCGAGCGAATCGCCGTCTCGCGCCCGGCGCCGGGCCCCTTGACGAAAACGTCCACGCGCTTGAGCCCCATCTCCATCGCGTTGCGCGCTGCGCGTTCCGCGGTCGACTGGGCGGCGAAGGGGGTGCCCTTGCGCGTGCCCTTGAATCCCACCGAGCCCGCGCTCGCCCACGAGATGGCGTTGCCGTTGGGATCGGTGATGGTGACCACCGTGTTGTTGAAGGTTGATTTCACGTACGCGCGCCCGTAGGGCACGGACCGTCGCTCACGTTTTCGTTGCCTGGTTGGTCGTCTCATGTGCGGCTCCCGTTATTTCCTGCCCCGGCGCACGCCCACCCCGCGGCGGGGTCCCTTGCGGGTGCGGGCGTTGGTGCTGGTGCGCTGTCCGCGCACGGGCATGCCGCGGCGATGGCGCAGCCCGCGATAGCTGCCGATCTCGATCAGCCGCTTGATGCTGGCCGCGACCTCGCGCCGCAGATCGCCTTCGACCCGGTAGCGTTCCTCCAGACCGTCGCGCAGGCGGTTGATCTCCTCCTCGGTGAGGTCGCGAACGCGCGTATCGGCGCTGACGCCGGTCTCCGCCAGCAGCGCCCGGCTGCGGGCGCAACCGATGCCGTAGATGTAGGTTAGCGCAACCTCCACCCGCTTATCCCGCGGCAGCTCAACACCTGCAATTCGTGCCATGTGTCACTCTCTCCAAACCTCGGACCTGAAGTCTCAAGTCCCGTCACCCCTGCACTTGCTTGTGCTTGGGGCCCTTGCTCGGATCGCTGCAGATAATACGCACTTTCCCTTGGCGCTTGACCACCTTGCAGCGACTGCATATTTTCTTGACCGATGCCCGTACTTTCATGTCACCACCCCTGGCTGGCACGGCGCGGGCGCCTGCCCTACTTGTAGCGCCACACGATGCGCCCACGTGTGAGGTCGTAGGGCGACACCTCCAGCTTGACCCGGTCCCCGGGCAGGATGCGGATGTACGACATCCTGATCTTGCCCGAGACGTGGGCGAGCACCTCGTGGCCCGCTTCCAGCTTGACCTTGAACATCGCGTTGGGCCGGGTCTCCAGCACTACGCCCTCCACCTCGATCGGCGTTTCCTTCGACAACTAGCCTCCTCCGCCGGCGCCCTCAGGGGCGGTCATGATCTCCGCTCCATCCTCGCCCACCGCCACCGTGTGTTCCCAGTGGGCGCTCAGGCCGCCGTCCCGGGTGCGGAAGGTCCACCCGTCCGTATCTTTGGTGATCTCGCACCCGCCTTCGTTCACCATCGGCTCGATCGCCAGCGTCATGCCCGCGCGCAGCTTGAGCGCGTTAGCCCCAGCGGCGTAGTTGGGCACCTGCGGCGGCTCGTGCATCGCGGCGCCGATGCCGTGCCCCACCAGCTCGCGCACCACCGAGTAGCCGCTGGCCACGACTCGGGCCTCGATCGCCCGTGCCAGCTCCCGCAGTGTGCGCCCGGCTCGCGCCTGCGCGATGCCGTCCTCCAGCGCCTGCTTGGTCACCTGCACCAGCCGCCGCGTCGCCGGCGCGATCTCCCCCACCGCGAAGGTAGCCGCCGCATCCGCGTGGAAGCCGTCCACCATCGCGCCGACGTCTATGCCCACGATGTCGCCTTCGCGCAGCACTCGGCGCCCCGGCAGCCCGTGCACCACTTCATCGTTGACCGACGTGCACACGCTCGCCGGAAACCCGTTGTAGCCCTTGAACGACGGCCGCGCCCCGTGGCTGCGAATGATGTCTTCCGCCACCCGGTCGAGTTCCGCCGTTTCCACCCCGGGCGCCACCACCGCCTGCAGCGCCCCCAGCACCGCGGCCACCACCTTGCCCGCGCGGCGCATGGCCGCGATCTGGGCGTCGGTCTTGACGCTGATGCCGGTCGCCGGCCCCGGGTGGCCGCGCTCGCGCAGCCGCGGTCTCACTGTCGGTCTCGCGGGCAGAGCGCGCCGGCGATATCTTCTACCACCGCCGCCGACCCCCGCGTCCCGTCTAGCGAGCGCAGCAGCCCGCGCTCGCGGTAGTATGCCAACACCGGCGCCGTCTGCTCGCGGTACACCACCAGCCGATTGCGCACCGCCTCCGGCGTGTCGTCCGCGCGCTGCACAAGCTGGGCCCCGCAGCGGTCGCACACCCCGGGCGTGCGCGCAGGCATGGTATCCACCTGGTAGATGGCCTCGCATTGGGGGCACACGCGGCGCCCCGACAGTCGCCGCACCAGCTCGTGCTCGGGCACCTCCAGGTCTATCACCACCTCCACGCCGCCGATCATGCCATCGAGCGCCTGCGCCTGCGCCAGGGTGCGCGGGAAGCCGTCGAGAATGAACCCCTTCCCGACGCCCGTCTCCCCCAGGCGCTGACGGACCATCTCCAGAATCAGATCGTCGGGCACCAGCTCCCCCGCGTTCATGTAGTCCTGCGCGCGGCGGCCGAGCTCGCTGCCCTCCCGCACCTGCGCCCGCAGCATGTCGCCGGTGGCGATGTGGGGAATACCCCACCTTGCGGTCAGCGCCCCGGCGATAGTGCCCTTGCCCGCCCCGGGGGGGCCGAAGATAACCAGGCGCATCAGCGGATGAACCCCTGGTAGTGGCGCATCACGAGCTGCCCCTCGATCGCCTGCATCGTCTCCAGTGCCACCCCCACCACGATCAGCAGCGACGTGCCTCCCACCAGGGTGTAGGTCTTGACCCCGGTGATGTCGCCCACGTAGTACTGCATCAACGCGATCACGCCCAGAAACAGCGCCCCCGCCAGGGTCAGCCGCACCAGCACCCGGTCCAGGTAGTCGCGCGTCGGCTTGCCGGGGCGGATCCCCGGCACGTAGCCGCCGTTCTTCTTGAGGTTGTCCGACACCTCCTCGACATTGAACGTGACCGCCGTGTAGAAATAGGTGAAGAAGATGACCAGCAGGAAGTAAACGGCGGACCCCCATTTGCTCTCGCCGGGGCCCGACCTCACCAGCCACTCGCGCAGCACCAGCCAGGTATCCGACTGCGGCAGGAACTGCGCGATGGTGGCCGGGAAGATCGAGATCGAGATGGCGAAAATGATGGGGATGACGCCGGCGGAGTTGACCCGCAGCGGCAGGTGGGTGTTGGCGCCGCTGTAGATGCGCGAGCCGACGACCCGCTTGGCGTGCTGGATGGGGATCTTGCGCTGCCCTTGCTGCATGTACACGATCGCCAGCACCGTGACCACGAACAGCGCGGCCATGAAGAGGATATTGTCGACGCCGTGCACCCCCGCTACCAGCCCCTCCCACGTCTTGGTGACGTCGTAGGGGACGCGCGCCATGATGCCGGCGAAGATGATCAGCGACACGCCGTTGCCGATCCCCTGGTCGGTGATCTGCTCGCCCAGCCACATCAGGAACGCGGTGCCCGCGGTGAGGGTGATGGTCATCGGCAACAGGTGCAGAACCGACGGCACGATGATCACGCCCTGCCCGCGCAGCATGAGGGTGACCCCCCATGCCTGCCCGAAGGCGAGCGCCATCGTCAGGTAGCGCGTGTATTGGCCGATCTTGCGCTGGCCGCTGGGTCCCTCGCGCGCCAACTGCTGGATGCGCGGCGAGGCGATGCCCAGCAGCTGGAAGATGATGGAGGCGTTGATGTAGGGGATGATGCCCATGGCGAAGATGGAGAACTTGCGCAGCGCGCCGCCGGAGAAGACGTCGAACAGGCCCAGCAGGTTGCCGCCCTGCGCGAACAGACGCTCCATCGCCTCGCGGCTGACGTTGGGGATGGGAATGTGGACGCCGACCACGAACACCGCGAACATGCCGAATACGAACAGTATCCGCCGCCGCAGGTCGGGGATCTTGAAGGCGGCCACCAGCGATCCCAGCGAACCCGTCACCTAGACTACCTCCGCCGTGCCGCCGGCGGCCTCGATCTTGCCGCGCGCCGAGGCGCTGAAGTGGCTGGCGAGAACGTGCAGGGACCGGCTCAGCTCGCCCTCACCCAACACCCGCACTCCGTCCTCGAGCGATCTGATCACCCGCGACGCGAGCAGCAGCTCGGGCGTCACCTGCGCTCCCGCCTCGAAGCGCTCCAGTTGCCCGATGTTGACGATGGCGTAGTGCTTGCGCAGCATGCCCCGCGGCATGGCCGCCTTGGAGATGCCGCGCAGCTTGCGCATGCGCCGGTGGAGCGGCGTTTGCCCGCCCTCGAAGCGCGCAGGCACGCTGCCCCGCGCCTTCTGCCCTTTCATGCCGCGGCCGCAGGTCTTGCCATGGCCGGAGCCGGTGCCGCAGCCGACGCGCTTGCGCCTCCGGGTCGAGCCCGGGGTTGGCGAGAGCGCTCCTATCTTCATCTCAGGCACTTTCGTTTCCCTGTCTTGGTTGCGACTGTCGGGCGGGCACCCCGCGCTCTGGCGCCGCCAGCCGACCGCACGCACGAAAGTATATTATACGCGAAATTCGCGCCAACCACAATCGAGCCGCGGGCCCGGCTAGCCGGGGGGCGCGTCCGCTATCTCCTCCACCTGCACCAGGTGGCGAATGGCCGCGATCATCCCTCGTATCTGGGGGGTATCGTCATGCACCGCGACCCGGCGAATGCGGAACAGCCCCAACGAGCGCGCCGTGCACTGCTGCTTGCGTGGGCGGTCGGCGGTGCTGCGCACGAGCATGATCTGCACCTTGGCCATGCTAGCCTCGTCTCCGCTTGGGCGCCTTGGGCGCCTCGCCGCCGGCGGCGGCCGCCTCGACCGTCGGCGCCGGCTCCTCCAACGCCGCCTTTTGCCCCGACGGCGGCGAGTATGTATCCAGAATATCGTGGAGCTGCTTGCCGCGCCGTGCCGCCACCGCCTGCGGCGTAGTGAGCGCCAGCAGACACTGCATGGTCGCGCGCGCGATATTGATCGGATTGGCGCTGCCCAGCGACTTGGTCAGGATGTCCTTGACCCCCGCCACCTCGAGCACCGCGCGCACCGCACCGCCCGCGATCACCCCGGTGCCCGGCGTCGCCGGGCGCATGATGACCTTGGCCGCTCCGAAACGCTCCTGCACTTCGTGCGGGATGGTGGTGCCGAGCAGGGGTATGCGCGCCAGGCTCTTCTTCGCGTGGTCGGCGCCCTTGCGGATGGCCTCGGGCACTTCTTTCGCCTTGCCCAGCCCGACGCCGACGGTGCCTGCGCCATCGCCCGCGACGACCAGGGCGTTCCAGCGCAGAGTGCGCCCTCCCTTATGCACCTTCTGCACGCGGTTGAGGGAGATAACCCTTTCCTCCAGGGCCAGCTCGGAGGCATCAATTCTCGGCATGCTCGCTCCTTGTGATCATCGGGCTCCGTCACCTGCAGCCGGCCACCCACCTGCGGGGCCGCGCGGCGCGCCGCGAGCTACAGCTCTAGCCCCGTCTCACGCGCGCCCTCGGCGACGGCGGCGACGCGCCCGTGATACAGGTATCCGCCCCGGTCGAACACGACCTTGGTCACCCCCGCCGCCAGCGCGCGCTGGCCGATGGCCTTTCCGACCTCGGCGGCGGCGGCCCGGTTGCCGCCGCGCGCCATCGCTGGGCGCAGCTCCGGATCCAGGCTGGAGGCGGCCGCCAGGGTTCGCCCTGCGACGTCATCCACGATCTGGGCGTAGATGTGGCGCGCGCTGCGGAATACGGACAGGCGCGGCCGCTCGCCGGTGCCGCGAACGCGCTTGCGTACGCCCCGGCGCCGACGCTGCCTCGCTTTGACTTTCGCTGCCAATGCTGCCACTGCCGTCCCTTTCGTCGTCCGCGCTTCGCGGTGCGCTATCCGATACCGGTCCTGACCGCAGTCTTGCCCGCCTTGCGGCGCACGACCTCGCCGGTGTAGCGCAGACCCTTGCCTTTGTACGGTTCGGGTTTCTTGACCGCGCGGATGTCCGCCGCCATCTGCCCTACTTGCTCCTTGCTGTTGCCCGAAACCGCGATGCGCGCCGCCAGGAAGTTGTTCTCGGCCAGCGGCGTGAACGTCTCCAACGACATCTCCACCCCCGCCGGCGGATAGACCTCGACCGGGTGCGAGAACCCGACCTGGAGCACCAGCTTGCGATCTTGCATCTGCGCGCGGTAGCCCACCCCCATGAGGTCTATGCGCTTGCAGAAGCCGGCGGTGACCCCCGTCACCATGTTGGCGATGAGACTGCGCGTGAGCCCGTGCAGCGACTTATGCTGCTTGGTATCGCTGGGCCGGGCGACGATCAGTTGGTCGCCCTCCGCCCGCACCGTCATCTCCGGGGCCACCCTGCGCTCCAGCGTGCCCCGGGGCCCGGTGACCGTCACCTGCCCGGCGTTGATCTCAACCGTCACCCCCGCCGGCAGCGGTATCGGCCGCTTGCCTACCCGCGACATGTCGCCTGTCCTCCCATCACCACACGTAGAACAGCACTTCGCCGCCGACTCCGCGGCTCCGCGCCTGGCTGCCGGTCAACGGCCCCATGGGCGTCGACAGGACGGCGGTGCCGAGACCGCCCATCACCCGCGGCACGCGCCGCGCGCCCACGTAAACCCTGCGCCCGGGCCGACTCACCCGTCGCACGCCGACGATCGCCGGCGTGCGACCCTCGGTGTACTTGAGGGTCACCACCAGCAGGCCCTGCTTGCCGTCATCACGCATCTCGCATTTCTGCACGTAGCCTTCGGCGCGCAGGATCTTCGCGATCTCGAACTTGAGCCGCGATGCCGGCACCATCACCTGTTCGTGGCGCGCGACGTAAGCGTTACGGATGCGCGTGAGCATATCCGCTATGGGATCTGTCTGGGCCATCGTTCCTCCTACCAGCTCGCCTTGGTGACCCCGGGCAGCAGCCCCCGGAGCGCAAACGTGCGCAGGCAGATCCTGCACATCCCGAACTTGCGGAAGTAGGCTCGCGCCCGGCCGCACACCTGGCAGCGGTAATAGCGGCGGGAACGGAACTTGGGGGCCCGGTTGGCCTTTTCCACTAGTGCTTTCTTCGCCACCCGTCTCTCCTCGCGCACCGGCCGGTCGCCCGCCGCCCACAGGCTGGGGCGCGCCCGGCTCGGGCGTCAGTTATCCCTCAGCGGCAGGCCCATCCTCGCCAGCAGCGCCCGCCCCGCTTCGTCGCTCTTGGCGGTGGTGGTGATGATGATATCCATCCCCCGCACGCGCTCAACTTCATCCATGTTGAGCTCCGGG
>Ga0307378_10007654_pt1 | contig 14487 bp, 17 predicted proteins | sample UN1MG_FD_202238 | JGI IMG/M metagenome (GOLD analysis project Ga0307378, IMG submission 202238) | Soil microbial communities from Risofladan, Vaasa, Finland - UN-1 | ecosystem: Environmental > Terrestrial > Soil > Coastal area > Acid sulfate soil | place: Finland: Risofladan, Vaasa | collected...
TCTAAACAACTCCGTATTTAAAAATTCCAACTCGTTATATGACTATTGAGCTTTAGCCGGAGGGAAAGCAGCGTTGAACTTCTTCATCAGACGCGACTTGTGGCGGGAAGCGTTGTTAGAATGAACAACACCCTTTTTCGCCGCCTTATCGATAGCAATTAACGCTTTCTGCACCGCCTCTTTGGCCGGCTCCAGTTCCTTCGCAGCGATAAGCTCCTCTGCTTTATCGATATGAGTCTTCACCGCGCTCTTAACCGCTCTGTTGCGCCCCCGCTGTCCCTTCATAACGACTATCATTTTTTTTGCCGATTTTGTGTGTGCCAACTCCTCTACCTCCAAGCTAGCAATATTACACTATCTGGTGGATTTTGTCTACAGGGTGAAGTATAATCGCTACTACCTTTCACAAGAGGTTAATATGGCTACCTTCGAAAGATTGTCGACTATACTTCCCGATACAGCAATGGTGAATTCAAAAGGCCACCTGACCATCGGGGGCTGTGATCTGGTTGAACTTGCGTCCGATTTCGGTACTCCCCTTTATATCTTCGACGAGGCTACCCTGCGCCGAAGCTGCGGTGAATTCCGTAGTGAGTTTGGTAAGCTTTACAAAGATTCACTGATTATTTACGCTGCCAAAGCATTCATCAATCGCGCCCTGGCGAAGATTATCCGTGAAGAGGGCTTAGGGCTGGATGTCGTATCCGGAGGAGAACTGAGCATAGCCAGGTCAATTGATTTCCCCATGGACAAGGTCTATTTCCACGGAAACAACAAGCTTCGGGAAGAGATAGAACTGGCAATCGACTGCCGTATTGGCCGCATCGTGGTTGACAATCTCCATGAGCTCAGCCTTGTTAATGCAGTCGCCAGAAAAGCGAAAGTTACACAGGACATCTTGCTGCGGCTCACCCCCGGTATAGATGCACATACCCATCAGCACATCACGACGGGGGTCATTGATACCAAGTTTGGACTGCCTATTGCCACGGGACAGGCTGAGGAAGCTATAGTAAGGGCGATGTCCGAGTCGAATCTGAGGCTCATCGGGCTACATGTTCACCTGGGCTCCCTCATCTTTTCTATCGAGCCTTATCAGAAGGCAATTGAGATTGTTTTTAAGTTCGCTGCCGAGATGAAGCAAAAGCACAACTTGATTCTCCGAGAGTTCAGCCCGGGCGGTGGATTCGCTGTCCAGTATACACAGGATACGCCTGCTCCAGATACGGCATACTACGCACAGGCTATCGTTGACGCCATTCACTCTGCCTGCAAAGAATTCGAACTACAGCCGCCTCGTCTCATAGTGGAGCCAGGAAGAGCGATTGTAGGGCGCGCCGGCATAGCCATTTACAGGGCAGGGGCTATCAAAGACATCCCCGGGATACGACGGTATGTGGCCATAGACGGCGGCATGGCAGACAATATTCGACCTGCTCTATATGGCTCCAGATACGAAGCAATCGTAGCCAACAAAGCCAATAAGAAGGAATGTGAGCGAGTCAGCATTGTGGGCAAGTTCTGTGAGTCCGGCGATATTTTGGTCAAGGATGAGGACATACCCGGAGTTGTCCCGGGAGATATTATAGCCATACCTGTATCCGGTGCTTACTGCCTTGCCATGTCCTCAAACTATAACGCCTCCCTGAAGCCGGCCATAGTCATGGTCAAGAACGGCAAAGCTCGGCTCATCCGTCGCCGTGAGAGCTACGAAGACCTGATGCGGTTCGACTCGGTATAAAAGCCCATAGAAACGGGAAGGCCGTAGACTCCAGAGACTCCACGGCCTTACGCTGTTCCTGCTTGCGCAGGAATTCTTAATAAGGGCGCCCCATTTTACTCTATCCATCAGAAAGGTCAGGACATCATAGCCGCAATCATATTAAGTCAACATACAAGGACGCCCCTTATTTCATCCTCTGGTAAAGCGGCTGACGGTCGCTGCCTACAGCTATCGTAACGAAATCTTCATTATTGACGACCGACTTTTTCTTTGCCGGCGAAAAGTCAGTGGCTATCAGGGTAATCTTAACCACCCGGTCCAACTCAGTGTCAGAGCCAAAGCCGAAGATTATCTGTGCCTCCGGGTCAGCAACCTGTTTAATTACATTGGCTGCTTCACTGACCTCAATCAGAGTGAGTTCATTGCCCATGATATTGAATAGTATCCGTTTAGCATTCTCAATGGAGAAATCAAACAGAGGATTGACAATAGCAGCCCTGGCAGCATCAACAGCCCTTGTCCTCCCACTTCCGCGTCCGATTGCTATCCAGGCCTGGCCGGCTCTGCTCATGATGGTCTTCACATCATTGAAATCCAGGTTTATATGTTCTATGGTCGAAATGACATCGTAAATACCGCGCACACTCTGGCACAACATATCATCAGCAAGTTTGAATGCAGCCTCAATCGACACATTTTCATCGCACAGGCTGAGAAGCCGGTCATTGTGAATTACTACAATGGTATCCGCCTTTTCTCTAAGCTGAGCGATGCCTTCCTCCGCCACCTTAGCCCTGTGCGCTCCTTCGAAACTGAACGGTCTGGTAACTACAGCAACTGTAAGGACGCCCAGTTCGCTGGCAATTTCCGCAATCACTGGCGCAGCGCCGGTGCCGGTACCTCCGCCCATGCCCGCAGTGATAAACAGAAGGTCGCTGCCCTGAATAGCTTTAGCAATCTCGTTGCGGTTTTCCTCAGCAGAAAATCTCCCCAGCTTGGGGTCTCCACCTACCCCGAGCCCTCGGGTCAGCTTGTCGCCTATTCGAAGTCGTGCCGGCGCCATCGAGCGTATCAGAGCCTGCGCATCGGTGTTCACTGCTACAAAATCGACGCTCTGGATATCCTGCGCTATCATATTATTAACAGCGTTGGAGCCCCCACCTCCCACGCCAATGACCCTTATCTTAGTTAAACTCTCAATGCTCGCCTTCATCGCCTGAGCGTCCTTATCCAGAGCAGTTCCGATACCCATAGTGCCCCCTTTCAAAGCTAAATTCGCTCGGCAACCCTCATCTTTGCGCTTCGACTTCGCGGATTAGTCTCTAACTCGGCCAATGATGGCCTGACTGTTTTCTTGGTCACTAATCTGAGAGTACTGATATGTCCACAAACACAAATAGGTACAGCAGGAGGACATAAGCATCCCTGCGACTCACGCCGAAAGAACTCTTTGACCAGCCTGTCCTCTAAAGAATGGAAGCTAATTGCAATAATCCTGCCGCCGCTTCCGAGCAAATTGACTGCCTGTTTGAGAGCAAGCTCCAGGTTCTCCAACTCCTGATTGACTGCGATACGCAGTGCTTGAAATGTCTTTGTTGCAGGGTGAATCTTGCCACGACCTCCCGCAACTGCCTTTGATACTATTTGGGCTAACTCAACAGTAGTCGCGATGGGTCGTTTCTCTACGATACGTCTCGCTATCTGGCGACCACGCCACTCCTCTCCGTATTTTTCGAGAAGCGCAGTCAGTTCCCCCTCGGAATAAGTATTCACAATATCCGCCGCTGTAACAGCCTGTCTGGGGCTGAACCTCATATCCAGCGGCGCATCCTGTTGAAAGCTAAAACCGCGCCCCGACGATTCTAGTTGGAGTGTGGACATTCCCAGGTCAAACAGGATACCATTCACGGGGTGAAAGCCGTATCTGGTGCAGATATTCTCCAGATATTTGAAATTCTCGTTTACTAAAATTGCATCTTTGCCATAGGACTTCAATCTCTCTGTGGCTACCTTAATCGCCTCGGGGTCAGCATCTATACCCAGAAGTTTCCCGCCGGGAATGCATTCGTCAAGGATAGCCTCAGCATGTCCTCCACCGTTGACGGTACAATCAACATATCTGCCACCGCGCTGAATTTGAAGCGCGTCAATAACCTCATCAAGCAAGACAGGTTCATGAACGGGAGATGCACACATGTTTAGAGTACTCATTACTGAATAGCTTCTAGAATCTTTTACACATCTACTGCCTCAGCTATCTCTGCGGCGTGTTCAGACATATAGTCCTTCTCAGCAGACCAGAGTTCCTTTGACCAGATTTGAATGTGAGTATAGGCTCCCACCACAACTACCTCATCTCTTATCTCAGCATACTGGCGAAGAACGGGCGGCAAAATTATCCTCCCCTGACGGTCAAGTTCGAGCGCAAAAGCGCTTGAGAAGGTAAGGCGGGAAATCCTCCTGGTATTGAGCTGAGTCAAAGGTAATGAGACAAGCCTTTCTGCTACTTTCTCCCACTCCGCTATGGTATAGACGATGAGACACTTATCGAAACCCCGGGAAAGCACCAATCCCTTCTGGAATGCCTCTCTTAACCGAACCGGGATTGCCACCCTCCCCTTATGGTCAATCCGCAGTTCATACTCACCCAGTAGCATCCACTTTGACCCACTTTTCACCACTATGCACCACTTTTAGCACAACCGCACCACATTGTCAATAGTTTTTCTGAAACTTTGTGTTTCTTCTCAATCCCTGTTGAGACCTCGCTAATCAATGTGTTATAATTTCGTGATGAGCGGGCTATGGGCAAGCGTTGGGCGGAAGTCCTCAGGCTCGTAGGTATCGGATGGTATATAGCCGTCTGTATCCTTCTGGGGACTCTCGGAGGTCGCTGGCTGGGTCAAAAACTGGATGGTAGAAGCTACGAGGTCTTATTTACCTTCCTGGGTTTGTTTTTGGGTCTTATTGTGGCCTTCTTCGGAGTTTATCGCCTGCTCAAAGTAATCGTACAGAATAACCAGGACAAGGGTAATAATTAGTGCCTAAACTCAGTAAAAAAAGCAAGATAGCGATTATCATTATTGGTTTTATCCTCTTAGTTGTCATTGGAGGACTATTTTTCCCCGTTCCTCAGCCTGAGGTTCACCTTTCGGCTAATTATGGCGGCGAGCACTCACCTGAGCCTTTCTACAAACTAGGCCCCATATATATCACAAACACTCTTATAGCCTCGTGGCTCAGTATAATACTGTTAATTGGCTTTTTTTACTTAGCCACCCGCAAGATGAAACTCGTCCCCAAAGGTTTGCAGAACTTCGCAGAGACGATTATGGAGATATTTCTTAATTTCGTTGAAGGTGTAGCAGGTAGAGAAAATGGTCGCAGGTTTTTCCCCATAATAGCCACCATCTTCTTTTATGTTCTGGTAAACGCCTGGATGGGCCTCTTGCCTTTCTTCAATGTCATAGGTGAAGCACACTACGGGACTTCGGATACCCTCTTCTATAAACTATTTGGCATGGGTCAGTACAGCGGGCCTATAATAGGATTGCCTCTATTTCGGGCAGCCAACACCGACATAAATGTACCTTTGATGCTGGCATTAGTATCGTTCCTGAGCGTGGAATACTGGGGAATTACTTCCCTTGGCATGCGCCATTACGCGAGCAAGTTCATACGAGTAGGGCAACTGTTTCATGGATTTGGGCAGCTTATTAAGGGGCGTGTGAAAGAGGCAATAATTGCGATTCTCTTCGGCATTGTAGATGCTTTTGTTGGTGCACTAGAACTGGTGAGCGAATTCGTGCGCATCATCAGTTTCACCTTCCGACTTTTCGGCAATATGACTGCAGGCGAGATATTGCTGCTCATGATGGCTTTCCTTGTCCCATGGATAATCCCGGTATTGTTTTACGGACTCGAGACGCTTATTGGCTTCATACAGGCGCTCATCTTTGCCGGATTAACGCTGGTATTCGCCACCGTTGCAGTTACAGCTCACCAATCAGAACACTGAAAAATCGCAAGGAAAGGGGTTAGGGACAAATGGATGCAGAAGCAATGAAAATGCTAGGCGCAGGAATAGCTATGGGACTCGGTGCCCTGGGACCAGGTGTCGGAATCGGGATTCTGGGCTACGGGGCAATGCAGGCCCTCGGGCGCAACCCTGAGGCAAGAGGCCCAATCATGACAAATATGATCCTTTCCATGGCCTTCGTAGAGGCAATTGGAATCTACTGCCTGATCGTGGCTATTATTCTCGCTATGCTATAGGTTTAAAAGTTGCGTTAGGGAGTTATATGATGAGGTACCGTGTTGGCCTTGCCATTGCGATTGTCTGTCTGTCGCTGCTGCTTACCAGTTGCGATGCCATGGGATCGCTTGGCATAAACCGGTATGGCCTATTGGCGCAATTCCTAAGCTTCGGCTTGCTGCTCGGTGTTCTCATACTTGTCGCCTATAAGCCGATAACCAAGATGTTCGATGACCGGTCCAAGCGAATCAAGGATAGCATGGACCAGGCTGAGTTCATCAAGCAACAGGTGGCTAAAACCGAGCAGATGGTGCAGGAACAACTGGCGCAAGCTCGCAAACAGGGGCAAGACCTCGTAGTTCAGGCAACACAGATTGGAGAGCGTTTGAGAGAGGAGGCGCGCCAGCAGGCAAGGCAGGATGCTGAGGCCATAGTGGCAAGAGCGCGCATCGAAATAGATGCGGAGAGAGACGTATCTATCGCCAAACTGCGCGAAGAATTCGTTGAGATAGCAATTCGGGCCGCAGAAAAGGTAATAAACAAGGCGCTGGATAAAGAGACCCACAAACAACTTATCGAACAGACGTTGCAAGAGAGCAACCTTAAGAAGGAGAGTTAGTGGCCAGAGTCGCCTCACCCAAGCGGCACGCCCAGGCGGTTTTCCAGATTGCTCTGGAGAAAAACGAGGTGGATAAGTGGAAATCCGACCTGAATATCATCGCATCAACCATGGGCGACCCACGAATTCTGGCCATTCTGGAAGATCCCAAAATACATTTCCGCGAAAAACAGCAGTTAATAAATAAACTTCTGCCGGAGTTCAGCCAGCTCGCGTTGAATTTCGCCTATTTTATGGTATCGAAACAGAGGTTGGGAACGCTAAGCCAGGTTGTAGCAGAATACGAAAAGATGGCCAATGCATATCAAGGGTTGGAGCACGCCAGGGTAACTACGGCGGTGCCCATCGAAAGAGAAGAGCAGGAAAAATTGTCAGAGCGACTGGCAGCAATTACAGGCAAACGAATATTGTTCACCTCAGAAGTTAACCCCTCCATTATAGGCGGGTTCATCGCAAGGGTCGGCGACAAGCTTATAGATGGCAGCACCAGGACGAAGCTCGAAGCACTCAAAAAGAAGTTGATTAGAACAGCCGTGTAAGACAACAAAGATTTAATCATGTCCCAAGACTTTCATTTAATGAGGTAAAAGGAGTAGGTCAGATGGCTGGGGCTCAAGATATCGCATCAGTGATAAAGCAACAGATTGAGCAGTTCGGAGCCAAAGTAACTGCAGTCGATGTCGGTACCGTAGTCGAAGTTGGCGACGGTATCGCACGTATACACGGACTTTCAGGGGCAAAATATAACGAACTGCTTGAGTTCCCCAACGGGATTATAGGACTGGCACTCAACCTCGAAGAGGATAGCGTGGGCGCTATTATACTCGGAGAATACTCCACCATTAAAGAAGGCGATGAAGTCAAATGCACAGGCCGAATCGTTGAGGTGCCGGTTGGGGAAGGTCTCATCGGGCGAGTGGTAAATCCACTGGGACAACCCATCGACGGCAAGGGGCCTGTAAACTACAGCAAAACCCTTCCGGTGGAACGAGTAGCTCCCAACGTAGTTACGCGCATGTCGGTGAATACCCCCGTACAAACTGGCATCAAAGCTATCGACAGCATTACGCCCATCGGCAGAGGACAACGCGAGCTCATTATCGGTGACCGCTCCACAGGGAAAACCGCCATCGCTCTGGACACTATAATCAACCAGAAAGGCGGCGACCTCATCTGCATCTACGTTGCCATCGGCCAGAAATCATCAAAGGTAGCGCAAATCGTGGCCACGCTGGAGAAGTACGGGGCTATGGCTCATACTATCGTGGTTGCAGCGAATGCCTCCGACCCCGCATCTCTCCAGTATCTTGCACCCTATGCCGGATGCGCCATGGGTGAGGAATTCATGGAGCGGGGACTAGATGCACTGGTCGTTTATGACGACCTTTCCAAGCACGCCTGGGCTTACAGACAGATATCACTGTTACTGCGCCGTCCTGCAGGACGAGAGGCATATCCCGGCGATGTGTTCTATCTGCATTCGCGCCTTCTGGAAAGAGCAGCTAAATACGATAAGGAACACGGGGCTGGCTCACTCACTGCTCTGCCCATCATAGAGACACAGGCGGCTGATATCTCAGCTTACATTCCAACAAATGTAATCTCCATCACCGATGGGCAGATATATCTTGAGTCAGACCTGTTCAACACAGGCATTCGACCTGCCATGAACATTGGCCTATCCGTATCACGTGTCGGAGGCGCTGCCCAGACCAAGGCCATGAAAAAGGTGGCAGGAAGATTACGCATTGACCTGGCTCAATACCGTGAAATGTCCACTTTCGCACAGTTCGGCACCGCAGACCTGGATAAAACAACGAGAGCTCAGCTTGAACGCGGCCAGAGGATAACCGAGATTTTGAAGCAACCTCAATACGTTCCTATAACCATGGAAAAGCAAGTAATGATTCTCTATGCAGCAATAAACGGCTACCTGGATGATGTACCTGTGGACAAAATTAGCTTTACGGAAGACTCTTTCCACCGCTATATGGAAACAAACCATCCCGAGATGGGCGAGGCTATTGCTTCCGAGAAGGACATAAGTTCAAACACAGGGGAGGCCCTTAAGAAAGCCATTGCCGAGTTCAAACAGACTTTATCCTTTAGTTGAGTGAATTAGAGAAATGATTCCCATTCGTCTTATTCGGCGCCGTATCCGTTCCATTAAAAGCACGGCTAAAATAACCAAGGCCATGGAGATGATTGCTGCCTCCAAGATGAGGCAGGCACAGCTCAGGGTGCTCGCAGCGAGACCATATGCAGAAAAGATGCGCGGAGTCCTTGCCGACCTTTCAGCGCAACCGAAAAGTCAGGACGAAATTCACCCCCTCCTTCAGCATAGAGAGGTAAAACGTATCGCCGTGATTCATATCACCAGCGACCGCGGCCTGTGCGGTGGATTGAATGCCAATGTCAATAGAAAAACAGCTAGCTTCGTTTTAGAACAGAAATTTCCTGTTGCCATTACTGCTGTAGGACGCAAAGGCAGAGATTACATGGCAAGATACGGACGGGAGATACGCGCTGAGTTCACCCAGATGGGAGACCAACCTACTTTACTGGACACCACTCCCATCTCACGGGTGGTTATAGATGACTATACGAAAGGCGTCATTGACGAGGTTTATCTGTCCTACACTCAGTTCGTCTCCACTGTCAATCAAAGACCAGTGCTCTGGAAGCTTTTACCAATTGAGCCGGCAAGCATAGAGCAAACAGAGAATGTGGAATATATATATGAACCCGCCCCCGCCATAGTGCTGGAGAAGCTCCTGCCTCGCTATCTTGAGATGCAGGTCTATCACGCTATATTAGAATCCATAGCAAGCGAACAATCGGCGAGAATGGTCTCCATGAGAAATGCCACCGAGAATGCCAATGAGATGATTGATGAACTCACACTGGTTTATAACAAGGCTCGACAGGAGCTAATCACCAACGAACTTCTCGACATCGCTGGTGGTATATTGACACTAAGTTAATAGGACAATCAGGAGAATATCATGGCTAAAGGCAAAGTAGCTCAAATAATCGGTACTGTAATTGACATCGAGTTTCCACCTGACGAGCTGCCCTCTCTCTATAACGCCGTCGAAATATCTCAAAATGGCAGCAAGCTTGTCCTCGAGGTACAACATCATATAGGTAATAACTGGGCGCGCTGCCTTGCGCTATCTCCCACTGATGGAATAAAGCGCGGAGATGAAGCCGTCGACACAGGCGCTCCTATCTCAGTTCCCGTGGGGAGAGAGACGCTGGGGCGCTTGTTTAACATAGTTGGTGAGCCATTGGACAATTTGGGAGCTGTTAAAGCCAAAGAGAAATGGCCTATCCACCGTCCTCCCCCTTCTTTCACCGAGCAAGAGACAAAGACTGAGATACTGGAGACAGGTATCAAGGTGATGGACCTTATCACGCCGTTTACCAAGGGCGGAAAGATTGGAGCCTATGGCGGTGCAGGTGTAGGTAAGACAGTTATCATCCAGGAACTAATACGAAATATAGCTACCGAGCACGGTGGTTTCTCCGTATTCGCCGGCATAGGCGAAAGGTCTAGAGAGGGCAACGACCTCTGGAACGAGATGAAAGGGACCGGAGTTCTGGATAAGACAGTGCTGGTCTTTGGCCAGATGAACGAGCCGCCTGGGGTTCGACTTCTTATTGGACTGACCGGGCTAACAATGGCAGAGTATTTCCGCGATGTCGAAGGGCAGGACGTTCTACTCTTTATAGATAATATCTATCGTTATATCCTGGCAGGTATGGAAGTCTCAGCTTTACTTGGCAGGATGCCCTCGGCAGTAGGATACCAGCCTACCCTGAGCACAGAAATGGGCGATTTGGAGGAGAGAATCACCTCAACAAAGAAAGGGTCTATCACCTCATTCCAGGCAATTTACGTTCCAGCCGATGACTATACCGACCCTGGCATCGTAACCACCTTCGCTCATCTCGATGCCGTGGTTGCTCTGGAACGCTCCATCGCAGAGCAGGGCCTTTATCCAGCCGTAGACCCTCTGACATCTACTTCGCGCATCCTTGACCCGCACATCGTTGGTGATGAGCATTACCAGGTGGCACGGGGTGTACAAAGAGTGCTGCAACGGTATAGGGACCTTCAGGATATCATTGCAATACTGGGCATTGAGGAGCTCAGCGATGAGGACAAGCTAACTGTGTCCCGTGCCCGTAAGATTCAGCGCTTTCTTTCCCAGCCTATGTTCGTCGCCGAAACCTTCACCAGCATGCCGGGCAAATACGTTCCCGTAAAAGAAACGGTTCGCGGCTTCAAGGAAATTCTGGAGGGAAAGCACGATGCACTGCCGGAGCAGGCATTTCTCATGGTGGGCACCATAGAAGAGGCTGTAGAAAAGGCGAAAAAAACTGCAGGATGACCGGGAACAATGGGGTAAGGGGTGAGGGCGTTTGGATAAGATAAAGTTCGAGATTGTAACTGCTGAGCGAGTAGTTTATTCTGACGATGTTGATGTAGTTGTAGCACCCGGTATTGAGGGTCAACTGGGTATTTTACCACACCATGCCTCTTTAATGACCATGCTTCAGCCTGGCGAGCTTATGGTGAGAAAAGGCAGTGAAGAGCACTCAATATTTGTTAGCGGCGGTTTTATGGAGGTACATGGCAATAAGGTGGTCGTTCTTGCAGATACTGCCGAGAGAGCTGAAGAAATAGATATATCCCGTGCTGAAGCAGCCAAGCGTCGCGCCGAGGAGAGAATGGCTCAGCCTCCTACAGAGGTTGACCTCGCTCATGCCCAGGGAGCCTTGCTCCGTTCCATGATGCGGCTAAAGGTGGCTGAGAAGGGCAGAAAAAGAAGACCCCAATCTTAGCTTTCCCCCATATCAAGAAACGCCTCAAACACGAGTCAGATAGAAAGTCATGCTTTGCAACGCCACCACAGGATCTATTCCCTGTATACGAACACCACGAGGCACCCTAGCGCAGATAGGGGCATAATTTAGAATAGCCTTGATTCCGCTTTGAGCCAGTTTATCGATAACAGTCTGTGCTACTGAGGATGGCACTGCCACAATAGCTATGTCGACTTTATTTTCCTTAACCAATTTTTCGAGGTTTTCAATATCTTCAATCATCACACCGCCGATTTTCTTACCGATTAGATTACGGTCTTTCTCAAAGGCAGCCACTAACTTGAAACCCTCGGGAATAAAGCCCTTGTAATCCATAATAGCCCGTCCCAGACGACCTACTCCGACAAGCGCCATCGACCATTGCTTATCAAGTCCCAGAATTTGTTTAAGTTCCTTATACAGACGGCTAACATTGTATCCTCTGCCCTGTCTGCCGAATTTCCCAAAATAGCACAGGTCTTTCCTGATTTGCGCTGGAGTCATCTTCAAATGAGACCCCAAACCGCGAGAGCTGACAAAATCAATACCTTCAGCTTTTAGAAGAGCCAGTACGCGTAGATACATAGGCAACCGTGAAACTACAACTTCCGGAATCTGTCTGCGCATACTTTTCCCCTCACGACTTTTATGTAAACTACTTGACGCCGATATGTACAGCGATAGCCCCCCAGTTAAGGCTCTTATAGCCCACCTGATGGAAGCCAATCCTCTTCATTAGATGCTGTAACTCTGCTATATTAACGAAACTGCTCACTGAGTCGGGAAGATATCGATAGGCCTTCCTATCTCCGCTCAGCCAGCGACCGAGAATTGGCACTATTCTACAAAGATAAAACCGATAGAGAGCCCCGATCACACCTGACGAAGGCTTTGACAGCTCAAGGCATACAACCCGTCCCCCGGGTTTAACTACCCTCCTCAACTCAGTAAGGAAAAGGTTAACGTCAGATACATTGCGCAGGACAAATCCATTCAGAGCACAATCGAAGCTATTATCTTCAAAGGGGAGAGTCAGAACATCCCCTACAATGAAATCAATTTTCCCTGTCAATTCCCTCCTGCTGGCCTTCAATTTGCCCAGCTTGATCATTTCCGGGCAAAAATCCAGCCCCACCACCGAGCCATTATGCCTGGCAAGCTCCAGAGCCAAATCCCCCGTACCGGTAGCCACATCGAGGACACGTCCCTGCTCCGGACAGGCCAAATCTACTGCTACCCGTCTCCAATGTGTATCCTGTCCCCAACTCATGAAACGATTAACAAGGTCATAAGCAGGGGCTATCCGTGAGAACATATCTCTAACTAGTCTTTCTTTGGATTCCTTGCGCAGCCTGTCAGTCACTGAAATCCCACCATAAAAGTAATAGTTAATTCTAATATCCTGTTCAGAAAAAGGCAATGTTCAGAGTTGTTTGCCCAAGGTGCAAGCAAACCTATTCTGGTGGGCTTTCACCTTTATCGGAGGAAATACCCCCACGCCAGCGGAAAAGTATGTAGAGGCCCAATCCCAGAGCCATCCAACCAAGGCCAAGCCAGCGGCTGTAGGGTTGGGTATTTACTATCACGAACCAGATTGCCAAAGTGGCAACAAGCCCGATGATAGCAGTTATAGGTAACTCACGACCCATTATCTTTATGTTTCCTCTGAGTTTAAACGGGCGTTCTAGCTTCGGCTGTTTGACTCTCAAGGCAAGAATAGAAGCATGAGCGACGGCGAAGGATAGAAGCGAACCAAAGATATATAGACCGCCGAGATTGCTGAAAATACCGGTTTTGTTCTCGGTGAATAGTCCCGGTATCAAGATAGCAATAGCTATTATAGTGAATACGATAATGGCTACATAGGGCGTTCTGAAACGCGAATGTACTCGATGAAACGCCGCCGGCAATTGTTTATTAGCGCCCATAGAGAAAGCGAGCCTGGATATACCCATCAAGCCGGCATTAGTAGCAATGAGCAAAATAGTGGCAGCCAGTACGCCTACCAATGGTTTGAAAATGTCCCTCAGCCATTCATATGGAAAGCTATTAGCGATGCCAGCTACAGGGTCCCTGGCCCACTCTGTAGCCAGGTCCTGCGGAGGCATAGCAGAGAGAGCGACAATTGATATGCCAGAGAACATAAACAACACCGTTATTATCATCAAAATCATCGCCTTGGGCACTCGAATCTGAGGGCGGAGGGTTTCCTCAGCCATCTGAGACATAGTCTCCACACCCGTATATGCCAATGAAGCTAAAGCTATACCAAAAATCAGGTTATCAGTCGTGGGCCAGTTGCCTGCTCCGAACATATTCTCAACAAGCTGGCCAACGTTAAATTCCCTGATAGCAGGACTGAAGAGCAAGACCAATCCAATGACTACCAGAGAAGCCTGCGTCACCACATCAACTACAGCAGCACCAATGTTAACAAAAGACGTCTCTTTTACACCGATGACATTTATCAACATCAAAAACAATACGATACCTATCGAAACAATGGTGCCCAGCCAGGGGTCGGTCTTCAATGGTTCCCAGAAATAGCCTAAGTAGGGTGAAATCGTATAAGCAGAGAGAGCGATGGTTACGACATAGCTCAACAACAATGCCCAGCCGGCAGCAAAGCCCACATGCTCGTTGAATCCACGACGGGCGAAGCTGGCAGAACCTCCCGCCTCGGGGAACATAGTTGAGCCCTCGGCATAGGTTAGAGCAGTACAAACAAAGAGAAGGCCAGCAGCAAAAAGTGCTATGGGTGTTGCCCCAATCGCCACTAGAGCTACTATTCCGAGAGCATAGTAAATAGAAGAGCCTACGTTTCCATAGCCTGCGCTGTAGAGGGCACTGACTCCTAATACCCGGCGGAGGCGACGGGCTGCCTCACGGGGGCGCCGAAATATCCTGTCACCCTGTTTCCGGTGCTTGAGCTCCTGCAATTAAATCTGTCCCGAGTTTTTTTCGAATTCAGTTAACCTTTGATTGACCCTGCATTTCTCAGCAGTAATAATTGCTTCA
>Ga0307378_10007655_pt1 | contig 14486 bp, 12 predicted proteins | sample UN1MG_FD_202238 | JGI IMG/M metagenome (GOLD analysis project Ga0307378, IMG submission 202238) | Soil microbial communities from Risofladan, Vaasa, Finland - UN-1 | ecosystem: Environmental > Terrestrial > Soil > Coastal area > Acid sulfate soil | place: Finland: Risofladan, Vaasa | collected...
TAGCATTTATACCTTCCTTGCGGCATAGTTCTGCAATACTGACCTCCCCACGAAGTCCTTCAATAACTATCCTGATTTTTTCCTCTGCTGAGTACTTCTTACGAGTGTGCCTGCGAATCTCTTTGATTTTTGATTCTGCGGTCTGTTTCTTTTGATTCATTTTTTGAACTATTATTGGTTATTAATTTAAGAAAAATCTATCTCTTAATTTTTAAACCAATCTGTCCAAATTAGGCTGAAGATTTACACGACCTTCTTTCTCTTTCGCATCTGGATTTCTATTTCAGGCATGAACTTATAAACCCATCTCTGGATAGTGGCATGATCCACTTCTACTCCCCTTATTCTCATTATCTCTTCAACATCCCGATAGCTTAACGAAAACCTTAACTTGAAATATACTGCTTGCATTATAATTGATTTTGGAAAGCAATGACCTTTTGTATCCATTATGCTGAGTTTAGTTTTGTGCTAAACTAAGAAATTAATAGTTTTACTTCTATAGATGCGACAAAACCGTATATTCTATTGATAGTTCTGAAAGGGAAAAGAATCACACTATTTGGAGATCAAGACCTAATTATGGTTTGAGCTTTAGTTGATCGAAGAATCTAGCCCCGTATTAGTAACAAAATACATTCCCAGGCATTGTTCCAAGGATCAAAATCTTTGCATCAATATGATAGATTGGAGGGAAACTGAAGACTTTCATTAAATAACTTTTTTACTTGATTTCTATTTTTCAAGGAGATTTTAATCATTTAATCTGGAGCTGACAAATGTCTTTCTTCAAGAAGAACAATCTTGTCTCAAATTCCGGATGCCAATAGATTATTTTCCGTACGCCGTACATTATTTTCACAATCGAGTAAAAAGTCTTTAATCTTTTCTCTCTTGGAAAGAATTTAACCTCCTTAAAGAGACTATTCAATCTCTCCAAAACAGCAATAATGTGCTCTGATGTTCCCATCTTTTTAATTACAAATTGATCAGCATTCTTTTCCTCTATCACTGAATCATTCAATATACGATTGACTTGTTCTCCCCAAATATTAAAAAGACATTCAGACAGAAATTTCCATATTTGGTTGCCCGGTTTAATATGGCCTATTTCGTGCCATATAACAGCTTCTCGTTCCTTCATAGAGAGTATGGAAAACACATAAGGATTCAACAGTATAATAAAGTTTCTTTTAGTTAAAAAAGGTCTATTTATCTCCGCACAGGTAATATGAAAAGGATTACCATTTAATCTAACTGCCAGTTTTTCTGCTTTAAGTTCCTCCTTTAAAGCATTATAAAACCCAGAATAAACTAATTCATCTAATACGGATTTTCCCTCTTCAATTTTGATTTTGGAGTGTTTCCAACCTATCAGCCCCTCAATCATCCTTTTAAACCAAAACAAGATTAGACTAAAAAAAATAAATAAAGTTAAAATCGAAAACCCTAAATATAGATAGGAGGTTATTATGTGTATCTTGAGTACATATTCATTCACATAGTATCCACCAGAATACCTTTCAAAATATTGAAAATCCCTAAAATGATTAGCAAATTGTTTAAGATTAAGAAGTATAGAAACACTTAGAATTAGTACTAAAATTGTTCCGATAGCTAATATGGAAAAGATTGAAATGTTCAACCATTTATATGTTTTAAACGCTTTATAAAACGGAATGACACTTTCATCATCTGTAATTTTTTTTTGGGCTGTGGTTCGATATTTTACTGTGCTATCCCTTAATAGAAAAGGTGGAATTATAAAAAAGAGAAGACTAATAAATACAAATAATAACATAAACATTCCAAAAGCCCATTCATCTGGAGTAAAAGTGTTTGGTGAAGTGATTAAACTCGAAAACCCTACTTCTATTAAGAAAACAAAGGAGGTAATTATTGGAAAAAATATCATTAAACTGATATAAAGTCTAAACGAATTGAATTGATATCGGGCTGGTAATTTTTTGGCTTCTTCATTTGAAGTGTAATAGGTCAAAATAAATGGGCAAAAACAGAAAAACAAAAATATCGCAAGGATGCTATTACCTTGTATTAACATGAATACAACAAGTGGTATAAACGCAATAATGCTCCCAAACATAAAATAATCCATATATTTTTGTGACGCCAATTGAGTTTTCTTTGCATGCTTTAATCTGAAACCTGAGAAATGATAGATTTTATCCCAAAATACAGGTTCAATTTTCTTCAACTCCTTTTGTATTTTATCATTTTCTAATGCTGGTTTACCAATTCCATAAAGTAATGAAAACATAACACAACCATATCCAATATATGTGAAACCAATCCAGGAAAATTTTAAGGTGAATATGAATCCTAAGACCAGCGATAAGAGGCCAAGAATCCCATAAAAGGACATTTGTAAAATGAAACTAGAACCGTATTTACTTTGCCAACCCTTGGTTATTGAAACTCTCGTTTCCTCACTACTAACCGGCTCTAAGAAGAAACTCATACCACCACGCTCCCTAATTTTGACACGTATTCTGTGTATATTCGATTCCTCAAGGTTTTCATATATTTCTAAATTGTACCTATTACAGAAATCGATAATGAACGCTTTAACCTCAATAAGTTTCTTCCCAAGTACAATATTCACCTTGGGTACAGCAAGAGTTTTTACTAACCTATTAAGTTTTAGAGACTTCATAATTGAGCTGCTTTCTCTTGAGTAAATCTTTTTGAGAATATGATTATATTTTTCAATAGTTGCGGGTCCTGAATACTTTTACTTAGAGAATTCTCAATTTGTTGAACTACTTCTGGGTTTTCATTGAATAGAATATTTAACTCCACGAGGTTTATTTCAGATAATTTTTTCTTTCTTTTTCGGGATTTTATCGATTTAAGAAAATCAATTATGAAGCTACTGATTGTAATAGTAACGATTGGAATTAGAAACGTTGACACAATTTCGTTATCCATAAATTTCTCGGAGAGCTTACTCGGCTCTTCTTCAATTAATCCCTTTTCCATTAAATGTCGATAATTTTCAAACTCATGAAGTTTCTTTGGGTGAAATTCTTTTAAATATGATTCAGCTATTTCGAGAGTTAGATTCTTAATTTCCATTTTATCTCTAGGATTAGGGTGATTTTTCATTACTGTACGTCTTCAAACCAATTTTCCACTTTTTGCACTAAGAAATAAGGTGTTGTTTAACGAATATAATAATTCTTTATACATGTATTGATCTTAGATTTGATTTTATGTAGAGATTTCTTCGTTCACGGATTGTCTTTTCTTTGATTTTTCGTCTCTCTTTCAGGATTTTTGCACCCCTCCCAAAGTAAACATCATCTGGTGTCACATTATTCAAGGATTCGTGATAGCGATGATTGTTATAGTAATCAACAAATTCTGCAATCATATTTTTAAGGTCTTTGGGATTATAATAATGCTCAAGCTTAACCACATTTTTCATGGTCCTGTGATAACGCTCGATTTTTCCCTGGGTTTGTGGATGAAGTGGTTTGCCTGGAAAAACCAGTGTCCATGACCACCTTTAGTCGGAGTAAATTGACCATCCTTGACTGTGATTAAGCGTTTGTTGTTAAGTTACTTATGTTAATTGTGATCTTACCGGTCAAATGTGGTCAGGGCATCCGGCTTTTGCAACTATCCCAAATTGTTCATTCTGAATTTCGAAGATTTTTATTTAAGAGTTTTTGAATCCCTTCAACCGGGTAATATATAATCCCGTTAATCTTTGAGAAAGGAATTTCACCTTTAATCCTCATTGTTTGGAGAGTGGTTGAACTTATTCCCAATATTTTCCCCTATCCGTCATGCGTAAGCATGACTCCCCGTCACGCCACCTCCTTAGCTGAAGCTTCGGAGGTCGGAGAGGGCGTGACTCTCCCGCTCCGTATTTAAGGCTGTGCACTATGGTGCCTCACTGGCTTACGCCAGAGAGGCGACTCCTTAGAGCCGGTACTGCAAATAGAAAACAACCATCACGCTGGGTGTGGGGAATTGTTAAAGAGGCTTTTATTGGTGCCATATCCGCCCTTTAGGCGTCTATGGCTCCCCCTCGGTCCTAGTCCTGCAAATAGAAAACAAACACTCGCGTAGCGCATTTATTCAGTTCAAATCAAGTGTCTCCTCCTGAATGCTATCCCAGATCCTGTCTTTAGATATTTTTCAAATTCAATAGCTTTATACTTATCAATAAAACCAGTAAATGATACCATACTTACAGGACTTTTATCCTTTGTGTAGTGTACTTTTTGACTATTATGTTCTTTGATTCTTCTATCAATGTCAGAAGTGAACCCAATATATGGAGATCCATCTATACATTTCAAGATGTAGACATACCAAATTCCTTCCATAATGTAATTTATTGATGCAGCTCTGGTAAAGTTACAAATTCAGATTTAAATAGAGCATAGGCCGTGGACTGTGTCCACCGTAGCCCGAAGTATGCTTGGTGAAAAGATGATGTAACTTATAAAAAAAAAGTCCTCCTTCGCTAAAGCTATGGAGGACGGAGACGGAGCCCTACTTCGCCAAGGCTACGTAGGGCGGAGGTGGAGCTGGCGGGAGTCGAACCCGCGTCCAGGCAAGGAGACCATATGCCTTCTACATGCTTAGTCCTGCTTGATTGTCGGGAAGTGCAAGGTGCAGAACACCCAAACATTTCCTTATCTCCTTGAAGTTTCGCCTTCAGAGAGGAGAGCTCATCCGGCTAGCCCCGAATTGCGTGCGCCTCCTTACCGGGTTGGAACAGGGCTTGGCCGCCCGGGAGACGTCTCGACCCGATACCTGGTACCGGGATAATGCTTAACCTACTGCTGTTCGGTTAGGCGGCGAGAGCGTAATTATTATCGCCAGTTATTAATTTGTAACACAGTTTTAAAGAGCTGCGTAACCACACTCTGCATGCTTACATACCACCTCATCTTGCTGTCTAATCCAGGTCAGCCCCTTTATTTGAGGTACACGGTACACGACACAAAGCATACGGTTTGAAGTGAACGTAAACCGCAGACCATATATCGTAAACCGTTTTGAAATGCAAATATACAACAAAAATATGTTATATAATCCCTCATAACAACCTCAAAAATTGAGCCAATTTTCGTATTTTCACATATCCCAAACCCTTAAATTGGAGATGTTATGAATAAGAGAATTAGAGTAGGAGTGCTAAGGGAGACGAAAAATCCGCCCGACAGAAGGGTACCACTGACACCTTCACAGATAATTTCATTGCAGATAGAGTTTCCCGATGTGGAATTCATTGTGCAACCGAGCGATATCAGATGCTATTCAGACGAAGAGTACCGCTACCTCAAGATAACAATGAAGGAGGATCTGAACAATTGTGATATCCTCCTCGGAGTTAAGGAGGTCGACAAATCAACATTTATCCCGCGTAAGACTTACATGTTCTTTGCACATGTTGCAAAAAAACAACTGCATAACAGGGAGATGTTCAGGGAAATCATTGACAAAAAAGTTAAACTTATCGACTATGAATACCTAACTCATGACAACGGTGCAAGGGTGGTGGCATTTGGCAGATGGGCGGGAATAGTTGGCGCCTATAACGGTTTGCGGGCCAGGGGTATACGTACCGACAGATTCAATTTGAAACCTGCCTGTGAGTGCCGCGACCTTGATGAGCTGTGGGCCGGCCTGATGATGATCGACCTGATTCCGGGACTAAAGATCCTTGTTACCGGCGAAGGCAGGGCTGGCCAGGGGGCAATGGAGACGATCAGTAGGATAAATGCTGCACAGGTTGGCCCTGAAGACTTCCTTACAAAGCAATTTGATGTGCCGGTGGTTTGCCAGGTCGGTCCGGGTGAATATGTCAGGCACCGTGAAGGTAAAGCATTTGATTTCAACCACTTTATTGAATATCCTGCTGAATATGTCTCTGATTTTGAGAAATATACCAAAGTTACAGATATATATATAGCAGCACATTTCTGGGATCCTGCATCACCCGTCTTCATTACAAAAGAACAGATGGCAGATAAAGATTTTAATATATCGGTAATTGCTGATGTTAGCTGCGATATAGATGGCCCTATTGCATCAACAATGCGGGCTTCAACCATAGCCGATCCCTTCTACGGATATAATCCTGCCACCGGAGAAGAGGAGAAACCTTTCAAAAAGGCTGAGAATATCACTGTGATGGCCGTGGATAACCTGCCGGGAGAACTACCCCGTGATGCTTCATCCGACTTCGGCAACCAGTTGATTGAAAATGTGCTTCACGACCTTTTCTTTTATGGTACAAGCCCTATGATCAAGAGGGCGACTATCACAGATAATGGCAAACTTACGGAGAGATATTCTTATCTGGAGAAGTATCTTTCTGAGTAGAGTGACAGGGATTGGAGTGGGAGATTAGTGGAGTGGGGGAGTCATTCCTCTCCGGCGGCTGCCGGTTTCGAATGACGGGGAAGGGGGGAATTAAAATGAATTTTGAACTATGAATTATCGCATAATGAGATTTGAACAAAGAATAGTTACAGACTTCGTATTTCATCTTTCACGACTCACCACTCACGACTCACCACTCACCGACGTCTCCCGCTACCGGGAAAGTACTACCATAATAAATATGAGCTGGCATTATTAAATAAAAAGAGTGGCTTTAACATTTTTTAAGTGGAGAAACCACTGAAATGTTTAATGAAATAATAACATTTACTGAATATTCAACTTAATCTGAAACTTATGAAAAAGACTCTGATTTTATCTTGCCTGTTTCTGGTTTCATTACTTGTACCGGCACAGAACAACTACCCTGTTGTGGGTGTCAGCGATGAAAGGCCGCAGATGTACGGGCTGAGAAATGCTACGGTTGTGGTAGATCATAACCAGACAATACCGGAAGCTGATATCCTTATAGTAAATGGAAGGATCGAAGCTGTAGGTACCAACCTGACCTTTCCGAAGGGAACAATAATTAAAGATATTAGGGGAAAGATGGTGTACCCCTCATTTATCGATCTCTTTACATCCTACGGCATGCCTGAGGTGACAAGGGAGGGGGCTAGCCCGATGGCCCAGATGGTGAGCGGTCAAAGACAAACAGCCCCGACCGGGGAGAAACCAAGAGTAGCAGACTACTGGAACCAGGGGATACATGAAAGCTATAACGCTGCAGGTGAATTCAAGACTGATGACACCAAGGCAGCAGAACTGAGAAAAGCAGGGTTTGGCACCGTAATATCAGCAAAGAACGACGGGATAGCACGTGGTACATCTGCTCTTGTCCTTCTCACCGATAAGAAGACGCAGGAAGCTGTGCTGCTGGAGAAGGCATCGGCAAACTATTCCTTTGTAAAGGGTGGCTCCGAAGATATGTACCCGGCCGCCCAGTATGGCAGTATTGCACTGTTAAGGCAGTTTTACTATGACCAACAGTGGTATAAGGCTTTGCCGGAGGGATACTTTTTTGACGCCTCTCTGGAGGCTTTGGAAAAGAACAAAAGCCTGCCAAAAGTCTTTGAGGTAAGAGATAAATATGAAATACTCAGGGTTAACAGTATTGCCAGGGAGTTTGGTATAAGATATATTATTAAAGGATCGGGAAATGAATACCAGCTCCTGGATGAGATCAGGAAGACAGGTGTATCCCTGCTGCTTCCTTTGAACTTTCCCTCTGCACCGGATGTGAAGGATCCGTTTGATGCTGCTACTGTAGGACTGAGTACCTTGAAGCACTGGGAGATGGCCCCGGCAAACCTGGCAATGGTTAGTAAAGCAGGTATTGATTTTTCGATTACTGCTGCAGGATTGACAAATACGAGCGAATTCCTGACTAATTTGAGAAAGGCAGCAGAAGAGGGTCTTGATAAGAAGGCAGCACTTAAGGCTCTGACCTATACCCCTGCCACAATGATAGGTGCAGGAGATATGATAGGGGCAATTAAGAAAGGGATGATAGCCAATATGCTGATTTGCTCCGGCGATATCTTTGACAAAGAGTGTATTATTTATGAAAACTGGGTAGGAGGAAAACCTTTCATCATTTCTGATATCAGTGCACCGGACCTGAGTGGTACATATGTACTCAGGATAGACACATCGGACTATGATATGACAATAGCAGGTACAGTGGAAAAACCTACTGCCAGAGTAACAAAGGGTGAATCCAACCTGACCAGTACCATTGCTATTGCGAATGATCAGCTTGCCCTGTCGATCACCACCGGTGAAGGTATTATCAGGCTCTCAGGGCCTGTGTCAGAAAAATTACTGGCCGGAGAGGCAGTATTACAGGATGGCCGCTGGGCGAAATGGACGGCAGAGATCGCCCCTGACAGGGAAGGAGGACCGGGATCCCGGAGACCCCAGGGGGAAGAGGAGCAGCCAACAGATACATCTATTGGCAAGGTGATATATCCATTTGTGTCGTACGGATGGGAGGAAAAACCGGTACAGGAAAATATCCTCTTTAAGAACGCTACCGTATGGACACTTGAAGATGATGGAATACTGGAAGGAACAGATGTCCTGGTAGAGGATGGGAAGATCACCAGGATCGGAAAAGATCTCAGGGCAGGCAATGCAAAGGTTATTGATGCTACAGGGATGCACCTTACACCCGGTATAATTGATGAGCACTCCCACATTGCAATGTCATCGTCCAATGAAATGGGGCAGGCCATAACCTCAGAGGTCAGGGTGGGCGATATAGTAGACCCGGCAGACCAGAGCCTCTACAGGCAGCTGTCTGGTGGTGTAACTGCTGCACATATCCTTCATGGTTCGGCTAACCCGATCGGGGGACAATCTGTGATCATAAAGCATCGGTGGGGCCTTTCGCCCGAAGAGATGAAAGTTGAAGGACAGGTTGGATTCCTTAAACATGCTCTTGGCGAGAATGTTAAGCGGACCACCACAAGATTCCCCAATACACGGATGGGCACCGAGCATATTATACGTGATGCTTACAACCGTGCTCAGGACTACAGGGTGGAATGGCAGAAATATAATTCCCTGCCTGCCGCCCAAAAAACAGCTGCTGTTCCACCACGTAAAGACCTTGAACTGGATGCTCTTGTGGATGTACTCGAAGAGAGGTCGTTTATCACCTGCCACACATACGTTCAAAGCGAAGGAAATATGATAATGAAACTTGCTGAGGACTTTGGTATTAAGGCACATACCCTGATCCATTTTAATGAGGCTTACAAGATAGCGGATAAAATGGCTGAACATGGAGCTGCAGGATCTGTGTTTTCTGACTGGTGGAATTATAAATATGAGGTTTATGAAGGGAACGCCTACAATGCAGCTACCCTGCTGCAACAGGGTGTGCTTACCTGCCTGCATTCGGATAATGCAGAGCTGGCACGCAGGCTCAACCAGGAAGCCGGAAAAATTGTCAAATATGGAGGTGTCGACCAGATTGAAGCGCTGAAACTTGTTACCCTTAACACGGCTAAAATTCTTCACCTCGACTACAGAATGGGAAGTATCAAGATTGGGAAAGATGCTGATCTTGTACTCTGGACCGACAATCCATTGTCTGTGTATGCCAGGGCATCCAAAACCCTTGTGGATGGGATTATCTATTTTGATGAAGAGAAGGATGCTGAGATGAAACTGAAGATTGAAGAGGAGAGGAACAGGATAATCCAGAAGATACTGAAACAGGGTGCTACACAAGGCCCTGCAAGGATGCCGGGAATGACGAGAAGAGGAACCAATTAAAAAACTACCGAAATGAAAAAGGAAATTATATTCATATACAGTATTGCACTGCTGCTGTGCAATATTGCCAGTGCCCAGGTATTACCTGTACCAGCCGACAAGCAGAGTGGCCCGATAGTGCTGACAGGAGGGACCATCCATATTGGTACCGGTGAAATCATTGAAAATGGTGTGGTTACTTTCAGCGATGGTATTATAACAGCCATTGGAAAGACTGGTGAAGTGCCAACACAGAAGGATGCCCGGGTTATCGATGTTTCAGGTAAACATATTTACCCGGGACTGATCCTTATGAACTCAAATCTTGGCTTATCTGAAATAGGTTCGGTTGAGGAGACACAGGATAGCAGGGAACTCGGGCAAATAAACCCGGGAGTCAGGACGCTGGTAGCTTATAACACTGACTCACACATTATCCCGGTTGTACGGGCAAATGGGATACTCCTTGCACAGGTGGTCCCATCAGGCGGATTACTATCAGGTACATCGAGTGTTATGCAACTGGATGCATGGAACTGGGAAGATGCCGCCTTTAAGATCGATAACGGAGTCCACCTTAACTGGCCCAGGATCTCATCCCGCGGTGGGAGGGGCAGACAGTTTGCCATGTTCATGGGTGGCGGCTCAACAACCAGTTTTGATCAAAGCCTGCAGGAGCTCGATCAGCTCTTTACGGATGCTGCCGCATATGCTGAACTGGATAAGCCGGAAAAAACAAACCTCAATCTTGAGGCTGTGAAGGGGCTTTTTACCGGTGAGCAGACTCTTTATATAAACGTTACGGAGGCTAAGGGTATAATCACTTCGGTGAACTTCGCTGAAGAACATGGAGTGAAGAAAACCGTACTTGTTGGTATTGGCGAGGATGCATGGCTGGTTAAAGACTTCATTAAGGAGCATAACATTCCGGTAATACTTGGTTCTATATTCAGTATGCCCTCATATGAGCATAGTGATACACGTCTTCCATTCAAGTTGGCAAAGATGTTCAACGACGAAAATATACTTACCGGGATCACATTTCCGGGCTCAGCCAGCGCCTTCAACCTGCCATTCACAGCTGGTCAGGCAGTAGCATATGGGCTGTCGAAGGAGGATGCATTGAAAATGATAACCCTGAACAACGCCAGAATACTTGGTATTGATGACCGCACCGGCTCCCTGGAGACAGGTAAGGATGCAAATATTGTTGTCTCCAGCGGCGATATACTCGATATGATGACAAATAATATCGAGCTGGCATATATTAATGGCAGATCCATAGATCTTGATAATAAGTTTAAGATGCTGTACAGGAGGTTTCAGGAGAAATATAAGCAGTAGGAGAATCTGAGGGGGAGAAGGGGAGAGTCCTTTTCTCCCGTGTAACCCGGGATCAAAGGACGGGGAGGGGGAGAAGGGGAGAGGGTGTCAGGTCTCCGGTTTCAGGTATCCGGGACCGGGGATCGTTGTCTTTAAAATAATGCAGGTATGGCAGTTGAATATATAATTATCATTATTGCAGCCGTAGCATTGCTTTTGCTCTTTATTCCTTTAAGGGGCAGGAGATATGAGAAGCCGCTGTTTCAAAGGCATGTCGATGAACGTGATACCATGTTCTCCAGGAATGAGATCAAGCCCGGGGAAGAGAGGTTTGAGGAGTATTACGGGTTGAGATCTGAAAACAGGGAAAGGGATGATAACTGGAGGGCAAAACCCGGACTGCTGTCAGAGGGCACTATCTATTATAATGAACTGGGCTTTGCTGCAGCCGAAGCAAGCTTTGAAGCAGTGGAGGCATTTTTCCCGCTAAGGGAGAAGGGAGGGGGGGAGTCAACCTCCACTTCATTTCTGTTGACGGGGAGGGGGGGATCAGATGAGAGTCAGAAGCTAAGCCGGTTTGTCAAGGAATGGTGCAGGAAGATGGGGGCGGCTGATGTGGGGATTGCAGAACTAAGGGATTATCATTTTTATACCATTGGCGGACGGCGCGAAAGATATGGTAAGCCTGTGGTGAGCAACCATAAATATGGTGTTGCCATAACAGTTGAGATGGATCATGAGCTTACAATGACAGGTCCGCAGGCGCCGATTGTGATGGAATCGGCACACAAGTATCTGAAATCGGGGATGATAGCCACACAGGTGGCAATGACACTCAGAAACCTTGGGTTTGAAGCCACAACACATATCGACGCCAATTATGACCTGATCTGTCCACTGGTTGCAAAAGATGCCGGCCTGGGCGAGATAGGCAGGATGGGATTACTGATGACTCCCGGACTTGGTCCCAGGGTGAGGATATCCGTGGTATCTACCAATGCTCCCCTGTTGGCAGACAAACCAGTGCATGATGATACCATCCTTGACTTCTGCACCCGCTGCAGCAAATGCGCCGATGTGTGTCCATCGGCCAGTATTCCCCGGGGTGGCAGAACTGAAACAGAGGGAGGTATCAGGTGGAAGATTGAGCAGGAAGCATGCTTTACCTACTGGTGCCAGGCAGGAACTGACTGCGGCCGGTGTATGGCCGTGTGTCCCTATTCGCATCCTGATAACCTTTTTCACTGGCTTATCAGAAAAGGTATCTCGAATAATGCAATATTCAGGATACTGGCAGTTAAGATGGATGATCTTTTTTATGGGAGGAGACCACAACCAAAGAAGGTACCAGGGTGGATTGAATGAGATCCTTCGCTTCGTTCAGGATGACAATGACCATATACAGGTACTGATCTATTAGGTCCTTCCCTTTTCGAGATATTCGTTTCTTGTAGCTGAGTTCCTGTTCAGCAATTCGCCAATGAACCCGGTCATAAAGAGCATGGTACCGATCACCATAACTGCAAGTGCTATATAGAAATATGGTGAATTGGTTACTAGGGGTGCCCGGAGGCCGGCATTTACAAAACTTAATTTCCTGATACCCAGGTAGAGGGCCAGGGCAAAACCGGCAAGGAACATCAGTGATCCAAGAGTGCCGAAAAGGTGCATCGGGCTTTTACCGAACCTGGTAATAAAGGTGATGGTGAGCAGATCGAGGTATCCTTTTATAAACCTGTCGAAACCATACTTTGTGACACCATATTTTCTTGCGCTGTGGACAACCACTTTTTCCCCTATTTTGCTGAAACCGGCCTGCCTGGATAACATTGGGATGTAACGGTGCATCTCCCCGAAAACCTCAATGCTCTTGACCACATCACTCCTGTACGCTTTTAATCCGCAGTTGAAGTCATGCAATTTTATCCCTGATACCGACCTGGCGGTAAAATTATACAGTCTGCTGGTTATCTTCTTGATGAACGGGTCATTCCTTTTTTTCTTCCATCCCGATACAAGGTCGTACCCCTCTTCGGCTATCATCCTGTAGAGCCCGGGAATTTCATCAGGACTATCCTGCAGATCGGCATCCATTGTGATTACCACATCACCCTTTGACTCAGTGAAACCCTTATGCAATGCTGCCGCTTTTCCGTAGTTTCTCCTGAAACTGATCCCCCGTACGTTTGAATCCTCCTTTCTAATTGAGGATATTAAATTCCAGGATGAATCAGAGCTGCCATCATCAATAAGAAGCAGTTCATACTTCAGGCCATGCTCGATGCATACCCTTTTAATCCATGCACAAAGCTCGGATAAAGATTCTTCTTCGTTGTAAAGAGGAACTACAAGAGACAGATCCATTTTCAGATTATTCTTCTATTGCCTCGTCAATGAGCGGATTTCCCTCTTTTCTGGTGAAGATGCTGATTATAAGGACAAGAACCGTTCCCATAATCATTGAATTGAAGATACCCGAAATGGACAGAATCCATGGTTTCATGATCTTTTCCTGGAAGTTCATAGCCTGTTCAACAGCTCCTTCAGGTAGTCCCCTATCAAGGATCTTCTGCTCGGCAACTGCCATCATCTTCTCGATCAGTCCGGGATCGATATAACTGTAAAGTATATAGGCGAATACTGAGCTGATAACAGCATAGTATAACACGATAACCACACCGGCACCCAGGGACTGGCCATAAGACAGAAATCCTTTCATATGATTGGCCCTGTATGATCTGATCGCAAGGACAAGGGCAACAATATATATAGGTAACCATATTAATGCTACCCAGTTCTTGAGGGAAAGATCAAAAAAGTATGTTACAAGAGTAAATACAACTCCCAACAGTCCGATTATCACTCCACTGTTCAGGTTAGCTTTCCAAACTGATACTTTGGCATCCATAATTCAGGTTTTTAAGGTTTAATCTCGCAAATATAGTGTAAATATAAGAAAATTGTGATATGCTTATTATCCATTTATTTTTTTGCCGGGTGGAAGAAAGTTAGTATTTTTGCAAATGGGTAAGTCTTATACGACCAGTTCCTGCTAAACTCCTCCAGGACCGGAAGGTAGCAAGGGTAGGCAGTTGTAGCGGTGCGATATAAGTAGCTTACCCTTTTTTAGTTCTTTTTGTCCTGACACAAAAAGAACCAAACCTGCCTGCCGCAGGCAAGAAAGTCAAGACTGCAGATTATTTGAAGGCTCCTTTTGTTTTTTGTCCCCGAAATGAAACTCCCCCGGGTTACCCGGGGTCAAACATCATTTCTTAGCGCTTCCCACGCAAAAAAATCATTCAGTCGCTCTTCTTCAAATAATCTGAGGTCAAATAAAACAGGCTCAATTTTTGAGAGTGTCCTGAAAAGTGTGTCATCAAAGATATTGATTAATTCTGTCATCAAATTCTCTTCTTAAAGTTGATAATATTTTCGGCCAGTTTCTGGCACGGCGTTTCCATGTTTTCTGGTTG
>Ga0307378_10007656_pt1 | contig 14486 bp, 6 predicted proteins | sample UN1MG_FD_202238 | JGI IMG/M metagenome (GOLD analysis project Ga0307378, IMG submission 202238) | Soil microbial communities from Risofladan, Vaasa, Finland - UN-1 | ecosystem: Environmental > Terrestrial > Soil > Coastal area > Acid sulfate soil | place: Finland: Risofladan, Vaasa | collected...
GAGGACCGCTCTAAGGACGGCGTCTTCGTGAGCCGGGATGGCATGACGGTCCCTGTCCCACTCCCGCACGAAATCGGTCAGATCCTCGTCAGACAGGCTGTGCAGCTCCAGGCATGGGAACTCGTTGAGGACCCGGAGGTGTCGTTGCCGGTCCTTTCGACTGACGAAGATAACGGTCGGGACGTTCAGTTTTCGGATCCCGTTCATTGCGGCTCTGGCGTTGCGGCTGACGGCTGTATTGTCGGGCCCAAGCCAGTGTTCCATCGTGTTCAGACAGAGCACCCCCCACTCCCTTGCTTCGTTCAGCATCTTCTGGACTTTGCGGGGGGAGGGGGGCGGCTTTTCCGACCCTCGTTTCTTCAACCGGCCATACCATGGCAGACCGAGGAGATCAGCAGCCTGAACGTGTATCCAGTGTCTTCTCTCGATCCTTCTGTCGCCGATTCTGCGGGCCAGATCGGAGAGCTCCGAGCACACGGCGTCGTGAAGTGCGTTGGGAGTCGCGGTCCACGGTACGGTCAGGAGGATCGGACCTTCTCCCTGTGAAACGGCACTCGCCGCCTCTTCCAGAACGGTCCCCCATTTCGTGAGTCCCACCTCAGGCAGGCGGCTCCACCGTATGCCCACCGGCCAACCCCTCTTACAGAGGGTGGGCATCGCAATGGAGGCGTCCTCCCCCTTCAGCAGTTCTCTGACGACGTGCCACAGGTGGCGTGTGTCGATGCCGATTCCGCTGAGGCCGGAGACAAGGTCATCCCAGTCATGCTCGAGCAGGCTCCCCAGCAGGTGCCACCAGAACGGGCGCTCGGGGAGACCGGGGTGCGGCTCCTGACAGGCCATGGCGAAGCTCAGGTGCCCGTTTGCCTCGTCGGTGACCTCGTCCTCATCGGGGATCTTCACCGCCGGGTCCGACTCTACGGTCCAATGGGCGAGGTGCTCGCGCATGTCCCCCCGGGTCACCTCACCCGGGAGGACGGACGACACCACGCTCTGGATGAGGGCGGAGTGAAACAGATGGATGTGGTTGAGCCGGTGCTCGCCCTTCCGTCTCGCGAAAAGCCAACCTACCCGCACCGTCATCTGGACTTCGGGCGGGAGGTTCTTGCCGCCGTCCGTGAAGTCGATCCCCTTCCGCCCCACCTGCAGCACCTGACGGGCAACAACGATGTCCCGGAGACAGAGACGCTCGCCGCGTCTCGACACTTTGTTCGATACTCTGAAAGAGGTGATGAGACACAGGTCAGGGTCCACATCCCCGATTCCGAACGACGGCTCCTTTCCGCCGACGCGCTTCCGCAGTGGACTCGGGGCCATCACGTCCCAGGACGCCGGCGTCAGACACGACATTGCGAGACCCAGTGATCCCTGATGCAGAATGAACTTGGACGCGACCTCTGCAAGCGATTCGAGCTGTCGATCGCCCAACAGGGCCCTCATGATGTCGGGTACGATCTGTTTTCTCTCACTCGCGTGGTCGATGACGGTTGCCAACCCCTCGAGTTGTTCGGCCGTCACGGAGTGCTTGCTCTCCCCCGTCAGACGACCCAACGGGATGGTGTCGTACTGTGTCCGGAGAACGGCGTTGCCCAGGTCGTCGGTGACGCGGGTGGACAGAAATCGCCTGTCGGGTGACCGGACATAGAGCCGGAAGCAGGCCCACGCGAGGTCGCCCTCCCAGGTACGGTTCGCAAAGCACTTCCACGAACAACATTGGATGTCGTAAAGCATCTCCACGAGGTCACACCGGTGGGAAAAGGCACTCTCGAAAAAGGTCTCGGCGGTCCTTGCCGCCGGCACAAGCAGTGGTGGAAGGACCGTGCCCACGACGGCACGGTACCCGTTGCCCAGGAGGGCCCGTGCAACATCCGGCAGACCCTTGCCCCCGGTCGATGCCGACCAGCAGGCGTTGAGGAACGCGAACCCCCGGTCGGCGCACGAAGCCTTCTTCCGCAAGGCATTTGAGATCCTTCTCACGGTCAGGGCGCCGTCATGGAACTTCAGTGGACCGCTGACGAGCCCGTGGCCGAGGTGATACAGGCAGTCCATCTCCGAGGCGGCCAGTTGCTCCCGCATCTCTTCCACGCCGAGGTTCCTCCCCTGACGGAGGTCTCGGTGATCGGCTCCGTAGAGGCGTGCCAGGAGGTCGCTCATGCGACCCATGTGTTGCTTCAGCTTTCCGTCGTCCTTCACCCGGCGTGGTGTGAGCCGGCTCACGGCGAACGTGGCACAGGAGCAAGGGGATCTCGGCCGGGACTCGTGCTCCGGCGAATCGGTCTCGTCCTGGACCGTCCCCCCACCCCTGGTGCCGGCGTTCCTCTTCACGTACAGGGTCCGGTAGCGGACCGAAAAGGGCTCGCCGCGCATATCGATCAGCTCAAGCGGCAGGGATTCCGGTGAAAGGTCGATGAGGATGAGCTGGCCCTTCCCGGCGAGGTTGTACAGGAAGTCCTCGGCCTCCTCGTCAAGGACAGCTTCCGTCAGGCTCACGCGGGACGAATCGAGCATTGCCCTTGCACGGTCCCATTTGCCCAGTTTCAGTTCATCCAGGATTCGGTTCAGCCTCCCTTCGGGTCCGAGGAATTCCTTCCGGATGACGTCCCACTTGTCCGTCATCCTGGTCTCAAGACAGGAGGCGTCCGTTGCTTCCTTGGAAGAGAGCGGACACCAGGACCATTTTGCCTTCCTGCCCTTCAGTTCCACCGAGAGATGTCCGACGGGCTCCATCCGACTGACCTCGTTTACGGGACGATCAGGGGCCCTCAGGGGCCGCCTGGACCTGGGTCTGGTCGTTCACCAGGGTGATCCTGAGCTTCTCATGGGTTTGCCCGGTGTCCGGGGTTCCGACGAATTCGCCCAGCGGCCCCGCGATGTGTGCGTCCACGGTGCGCTGGACGGCCCGGGCGCCGGGGCTTTCACTCAGACTTCTCGCCGCAAGCCACGGCCACACGTCCGGCGCCACCTCGACGGTCACCCCGTAGGCGGACTCCACGCGCCGGAGCACCTCACCTGCGTGGATCCGGGCGATCTGCTCCAGGTCCTGTGCGGTCAGGCCGTCAAAGGGGACGATGGCGTCGAGTCGGTCGATCAGCTTGACCGGAAGGATGCGTTCCACCTGGGAGCGGAGCTCGGCCTGTGTGGGGTGTGCCCGTCCGTTCGGCGTCGTTCGGGCGAAGCCGAGACGCGTCCCGTCCCATGAGGCGCCGAGGGCGTTGGACGTCATGATGACGATGGCGTTTCGGGCGTCGGCGACGGCACCGTCCGCCGCCTCGATCGTCCCCTCCGACAGCAGTCGCAGCAGGACCGCCAGCACGTCCTCGTGGGCGTGCTCGATCTCATCGAAGAGCAGCAGGGAGTAGGGGTGTCTCCGGAGGCGCTCGACGAGTGCGGCCCCCTGGTCATATCCGATGTATCCCGGCGGGGCACCGATCAGCTTCGCCTTGGCGTGGGGTTCGGTGAAGTCACCCATGTCGAAGCGGATCAATCCCTCCGGCCCGTCGTAGACCTCCTCGGCAATGACCTTTGCGAGTTCGGTCTTTCCGACACCGGGCGGACCGACGAACAGGAAGACGCCCCACGGTCTGTTGCCCCCGGCCAGTCCCTTGCGTCCCTTGCGTATGGCTTCGCCGACCGTGCGGACGGCGAGCTGCTGACCGATGATCCGTGCGTTGAGTCTCTCCTCGAGGGTTTCGAGGGACGCCTGCTGTCCGGCGGAGATCTTTTCGAGCGGGATGCCCGTCCTGTTGGCGACGACACGGGCCACGTGTTCGGCATTGACGGCGACCGCCGTCTCCTCCTCGGTGGCGGCCGATGCCGCCGCCACGCAGGCCCGTTCCAGGACGTCCCTGGCCTTCGCGGGCCACTGTTGATCCATGATGTATCGTCCCGAGAGGTCGATCGCCGCTTCCTTGGCCTCCTCGAGGATCCGGACGGCGTGGTGCTCTTCGAGCCGGTCCTGTCGTGCGGAAAGGATGCGGAGGGTGTCGTCACGCGAGGGGGGACCGATCATCTGCACCTGGAACCTTCTGGACAGGGCCTTGTCCCGTTCGATGCTTCGCTTGAATTCGGTGAACGTGGTGGCGCCTATCATTCGGGTTTCGCCGCGGGCGAGTGCGGCCTTCAGCATGTTCCCGGCGTCCGGGCCGCCTCCCTCCCCGAGACCGGCGCCGACGATGGTGTGGATCTCGTCGATGAACAGGATGACGTTCCCGCGTGCCTCGGCGAGCACCTCCTGGATGCGCTGCTCGAACTCGCCGCGAAGACGCGTGTTGGCCACCAGGTTCCCGGCGGACAGCTCGATGATTTCCATGTCCCGGAGCCGTCGGGGACAGTTCCCGTCGACAATCCGCTGGGCGATGGCCTCGACGATGGCCGTCTTGCCCACACCGGCCTCTCCCACCAGCAGCGGGTTGGCGTTCTCGGTGAGCAGCAGTGTCTGCATGGCGGTCTCGATCTCCCTGTCCCGGCCGACGATGGTCGGCAGTTTTCCCTCCCGGGCCCGGTCGGTGAGACTGACGCCCAGGCTGGAAAGGATTGAAGGGGATTTCGAGGCGCCCGGCCCCGGTCGCGATGAGGCAACCGACGAGGGGATGACCACGCCGACCTGACGAAGCAACTCACCCACAATCGACCCGCCCTCGGCAAAGAACGCGTCGAAAAGGTCCTGTTCGGTTGCCCGGGTCCTGCCCCGGGAGGACGCGGACGCCACGGCCCGCATCAACACGGTGTGCACGTTCCTCGACAGTTCCGGAGTCGCCGGGGCATCGGGGGGCAGGGACTGCGCCGGCACCGTGGCAAGTATGCCCCGCTTGACGTCTTCCGGGCTCAGGTCATTATGTCGCAGGAACGTGCCGGTGTAGGTGTTCCCGTCGCCGATCATCGCGGCGAAGAGGTGCGGGGTCCTGACAACCGGCCATCCCTGGAGTCGGGCGGTCTCCGCGGCGTTCATCAGCATCCGCCACGTCCCCTCGTCGAAGTCCGATTGCCGGATGACGTTCGGGGGGGGGCCGTCCTTTCCCGGGGGCTTGTCGTCTTGAGCGCCTCTCTGCGAGTCGCCCGCAGGCGGGTCGGTTCCGGCAGGAGGCGGGGGCGACTTCGGCCCCGGCGGCTGCGGCGGAGGTCCGTCCAGTCGAAGTCCGTCCAGGTTGACGGCCTCCGGCGGGGTGTTGAGCATTTCCTTGAATGCCGGGTCGGCCACCTCGCAGAAAGCCTTGAAGAGGTCACGCTCGGTGACGGGGTGTCCGCCGCCAACGTTCTCCCGGGCTTTGTGGAGCATCGGCAGCACGATCCGTGAGCAGGCTTCATAGCTCAGCCCGAAGGCATGCGACAGATCTTCCTCCGGCTTCGCATCCACGGCACTCAATGCGATCATGAGGACGAACAGCATTTCCGGCTTGGCGCCGGCGTCGCGACAGGCCCGGGCGGCGACGCCCTCACTTTCAGCCAGGAACCCGGCCAACACCAGACGATGGGTGATCGGGCAGACGCCTCGCTGCTGTGCCAGGGCGTGGATTGTCCTGATGACCTCGCTTGCGTCCTTGTCCAGGCCTTCGAGACTGATAGTCCCGTTCTCGTCGACTTCGTCGGCCTGCCTGCACGCTTCGAGGAGGGTCTGCATCCTCTCGACCGTCGGCAGGCCGTCAATGATGGCTGCGGGCCACTTCCCGCCGGTTAAGAGGCTTTCGAGGACGTTCTGCTCGGAGACTCGACGGTCCTTCACGTCGGCCGGTCGTCGCTGGGCCAGCTGGTCCGCCCGCGTCAACGTCTCGATCACTTCTCCGGTGAACTGGTCCCGGTCATGCACGATCCACCGTGCCAGTTCCCTGCGCAGTCTTTCCTCTTCCCTTTCCTCCGGCGTCTTCTCGCTCCCATCGTCCTCCTCATCCGGGGCCTCCGCCGGTGTCGACGCCGACGTGCCGTGTTCGGGGTCGATCACCCGGGGGTCAATCACTCGACCGAAGGTCTCATAGAGGTCGTCGGGGTCGATTTGGTCCTGGTGCAGCAGGAAGCGGGTCAGTTCCCCCTTGCGAACCAGACCGGCGGCAAGGTCGGTGGTGTTGACGAGGGTGCGCTCCTGGAAGTTCCTCCTCTTCGCCGCACGCAGCAGGACGTCGTCTATCGCGAAAGCGAAGACCTCGGTGTCCAGCCGGTCTTTCCCGTCGAACACGCGACAGGGGATCGACACTTCGTCACCGGTGACGATGGCCGCGGCTTCCGTCGGTACGGGCAGCGTCCTGTTCGGATCGCCGAAATACCGGTACGCCATCCACGAGATGTCCGGCCTGTGGCCTTCTTCATAGGCCTTCAGACTGGTTTCACGGACTCTCATCAGGGCCTCACCGAGCACGACGGGTTCCTTGACCGCCTGCCGGAAGAACTCGAGCGCGGCCGCGGCCGCCTGGACGTTCACCACGGGACATATCGGAGCGATGACGACCTTGCCGCCGCCCTTGGCGAAGGCGTCCGCCACGCCGTGACACTTCCTGTCAAGACCCCATTTGCCTCCGTCATCGGCCCCGAAGCATGCATTGATGAAAGCGAACCTCGCGGCGGGGGCGATCGCCGCGATTTCACTGGCCTGAAGAGGCAGGTCCGCAAGCCGCAGAAAACCTTGTTGCTTCTCCTGGGAGAAGAAGCCGTGTCCGAAGTAGTAGATCCCCATGAGTCCGGGCGTCTGAAGGGCCAATCGAACGTTCTCGTACGTGGCATTGGGTCCGGAGTACAGGGTGATCTCAAATCCCCGCTCCGTCATCGTCCGACGCAGCTCGCGCAGATGACACGCGCAGACCCCATCCGGATCGTTGATGGGAGAACAGAGGTCGCCCGTGGGGTCTTCGATGAAGAGGAACCCCTTGCCCTCGGCGGGCGGCTGATTGCCCCTGTGGACCACGTGCGTCAGGTGACGAGTCACGGCCAGTCTGCTCACCGTGGGCTCCATGCGTTCCCCGTCATCGGGGCAATGACGCACAGGGAAGTCCGGGGTTGCCCGCAGTTCACCGCTGTGCCCGCACTTGGGACACCTGAGACAGCACTCGATCAGTGCTTCCCAGGGCACCCTGGCGGCGAAGTCATCGCTGATGCTGAACTGCGGGTGGACACCCGGTCCCATCAGCCCGGTCAAGCCCTGACGGGGCAGCAGCATAAGGGCCAGCCTTCCCGCCTCGACATCCAGGGCGTCGCCGGTGCAGTGGGTGCCCAATACGACACAGTCGATCAGATGCTGGACCCGGAGACGGACCTGGAGGATCTGGTGATCGAGTGCATCCCAGTTGTCGACGGGCCGGGGCTCGGGGGGAGGGGGTGCGTCATACAGAGGATACGGGCTGTACAGAAGTCCCTCCTCACGAGTTTGCGGGTCCCTGTAGGAGGAAACCGCCAGGATCTGCTTGACGATGGGCTCTGTCATGAGGCCAGTTCCCCCGAGATGGGCGACGCAGCAAGCGTCAGCCGAGCGAGACCTTCAGCACCCGGACGTCCTCGCCCAGCGCGAACTTCAGCTGCCACGTGCCGGCCGAAAGCTTCACGGGGCTCTTCAGTGTCTGCCGCACGTCGCCGGCATACGACATTGCCCCGGCTTCATCATGGATTTCAATCCGGGCACCCTCCGGGATTCGTGCTTCGTCGTCGGCGTCGACCCGGCAGGTCATGGCCCAGTTCCCGGCCTCCTCGCCGGGCTCCACCTCGATGATGATCGTCACCCCGGTCTCGAGGATCGGGATTTCCCAGGTCGCCGGCTCCGCGGCCGGTGCCTCGAGGGATTCTTCAGCTACGCCCATCTCGGCGCCGGTGGTCTCATAGACCGGTGCGGGCCTGCGTAGAAATCCCTGCAGACCGGACGGCACCACCGAGCCCCGCTTGTCCCGGCATGCGCGAAGCACCTCCGCCAGGATCCCCCCCGGAGCCCAGAGCGCCGCCGCCTGTTTGACCTTCGCCTCGGCCATTTCAAGGGAGCTTTCCAGCAGTGACCGGGTGATCCGGTCCCTGAGCGTCATCCGTCCCCTGAATTGCGGCAGGAGGAAACGCTGTCGACAATAGGCACAGCGGTGGAGATGGTGGTACGTATCCGCATCGGGCGGCTGGGCCGAGGCCTTGATCTTCGCGAGCCGTTCGACGGTGAGTTCACGGCAGAGCCGTGTCGGTCGGAACGTCTCCAACTCCGCCCGGTCGAACTCGGAGACGAGCATTTCGAGTCCGAGGAACTCGACCGAGGCGAGATCCTGGCCGCACCGCTCACAAGTTGCGGCGTGGGCCTTCACGGCGGCCGCCTCTTCCCGGTCCGAGTCACCACGTGCGTACCGGAGCAGCACGTCAGCGGATGGACAGCGGTCAGTTTGTGCCTCGCTTGTCCGGGCCATGGGTCATCCTCCACGCGAGTGTGTTGTGTCCCCTGCATCAGTTCTGGTAGCGTGCACGACACCAACGGTACAGATCGAAGTCTCCGCCGACCCGATCCCAGAAGAGATCCTGGACGAGCATATTGTTCAGTGCATCACCGGGAGGCAGCCCGGTGTCGACATGTGGCCTGACGGTTTCCGCCATGTAGCCCATGACAACCTTCTGGCAATTGGCGTCAAGGTAGGGCTCCTCGAGCATGGCCTCGATCTGGTCCCGGTCCTTCGCGCCAAGTTTTTTCAGGACGTCGGTGAACGCGCCTATGGCCTTCCGGTGTTGCGCCGTGGGAAGCACCCATTTCGCCCGAGCGTGGATGAGGATCGTCCGACCGAGGAGGTACATGGCCCGGAAGGCTTCGTCACACAGCTTTTTCGCGTTCCGCCGCTGGTGCGCCGTCATGACCTGCAGCACGTTGCTGACAAACCTGACCAGTCCCGTCAGCAGTCTGGGGTCAATGGTGTCTGCGATCCTCTCCTCCAGACAGCCCTGTCTGTTGTCATCCCCGATCTGCTCGAAGGCCTTTTCCACGGCGTCCATGATGCGATTCCACTGCTCTTCGACGCTGCGAGGTCTCTTCAGTGACTTCGCAGCAGACCAGTTCGCCCGGGCGTCGGGACTGTTGATGATGCCACGGTAGACCTCCAGTGCACACTCACGCGACGGTGGGCTGTCCTGGGCGTTGTCGGACTGTCGGCGCCGGGGGTCGCTGTTCCACAGCAGGGACACCTGAAGCGACCAGGGGTGCTTCCTCATGCGTTCCGAGCAGAAGTCATGGCCGTTCTCCCGCATGGGCTTCTCCGGACCTTCGATATGCGTTTCCCGGCGGTGCTTGGGGAAGTCAACGGGACATCCTCCTGCACACGTTTTTCCGTGTCCCCGCGGCGGCATCATGTGCGACACCCAATGGGCCACGTTCCTGTGAACGAACAGTTCCCCCACTTTCGCACAGTCCTCGGCGGTCAGTGGCCTCCAGCGGCGCACCTGCTCGAAAACGGCGCGAAGGGAGTCTGCAATCTGTCCCGGCGAGGGACTATGCATCTGCTCCCGTGTCATTGGACACCTCCTGTCCCAAGTCCAACGTGATTTCCCAGGTACGGCCGCCCGTGGGTTCGACGTCCCGCAGACGTATGATCCAAGAGCCCAGCGGCACCGCGATGGGTGACCTCTGGATGTCCGGAAGTCGACCGGCCAGGAACAGGGAATCATCCACGGCGTCGCACACCTCGATTCGAACGCGGGCGACGTCCACCGTGGACCCCTCGAGACACTCCAGTTCGCAGGACAGAACGGCCCCCTTCCCGGTCAACTCCTGCACCTCCAGATGAATCGTGCACCTGGCCTCGTCGTCCGGGAGAAGCCATCGTCTTCGTGCGGCGGCCTCGATGTCCCTGGCAAGTTCGTCGGCCTCCTTGAGGGTGATCTCGCCCCCGGCCGCAGCCGCCACGTGCAGGGCCTCCTCGGAGAGGGGTCCCAGGCCCCGTTCGCGCAGTTGTCCCCCCTCGTCGGCGTGAAGCACGATCGTCTCGGCGACCGCGGCGACCGCCGCTCCGCCGACGAGATCGGGTTTCTTCCACATCGGTCTTATCGCCCAGTACACCTGTCGGCAGGAGTGGCACGTCGCCAGGTGTGCGAGGATGCCGGGCATCTCACGCTCGCGCTCAGACTTCGACATCTCGGCGAATTCCGCCGCATTGGCGAGAAAGACGTCACACTCACAGACCCAGTCGCGGCGCATCCCCAGCTCCTCCGTCAGGTGCCGGACGTATTCGGCATCGGAGCCGGCGGTCTCACAGGCGGTCCTCAGCCTGTCGTGCGGGATACGGTTCCCGGTGATATAGGCCGCGATCACTCCTCTCGCCTCTTCCATTCGCATAATCATAAATCCCTATGATTCCGTTGTGACGGGCAGCGTACACTCCCTGCATCTCGATATCGCCGCGCACAGGGAACGCACCCTCGACTCCTCGTCCCGGTCGACCTTCAGACGGGCAAGGGTCCCTTCGGGGTCCATCTGCTCGACGGAGGTCAGGTACCACACCGGCAGGATCCAGTGATTGACGCGCAGCCTGCGCCAGTAGGTCAGACACCGGTCATCGCAGACATGCAGCCCGCGTCCGCCGACCAGATCAGAAACGGCCTTGCCTGCCAACGTCTCCCCTTCCTGGAGGTCCAGGCCGGCCGCGTACTCCCCGGCCTCTTCCCGGCTCTCGAGACGTCGCAGATCCTCAAGCATCTGCCTGAAGAAGTCTTCCCGGATGAGACGCTTGGCCTTCTGGTCCGCCGGGTGTCCTTTCCGGACGCCGTGCCGGATGGCGTCATCGAATGTCTCCTCGGTGACCCAGTGCCATATCTCCTGAACCCAGCGGGTGAAGGACCAGGGGTCCGGGCGCTGGGGCTCGACCTTCGGGTGGAGGAAGACGTGTGACGTGAAGGCCCAGATGAGGGAATCGGCGGATGGGACGGCCCTGGCGATCGACGCAATGGCCAGGACAGCCGGCTCTTTGGCCAGGGGGTGCTTCTCGGACCGGCCGGGACGTCGGACGGAGAGGATCTGGGCGTTTCGCAGTCCCCGCAGTCTTGACAGGGAGTAGGCCCACATCCGCAGACGCACTCTGCGGCAGAGGGTATGAATCCACCGCTCGGCCGCCTTCAGTGCCCTCAGATGGTCCCTGTCGACCTGTTTCTCCCCGGCTTTCGTGCCGAGGGCCTCCAGCCATTCGTCCGGAATCTCGGTGAGGTCGGGCTGAACGGCTTCCGGGTGTCTCTTGAGGATATTCTTGATGCTTTCGGGGGTGAGGCCGTCCTCTTCCGTCATCCTGCGTTCCAGACGCTTGTAGAAGATGTCGTCCACGATGCTGCGCACGAATTCGTTCTGACGGACGATCTCGCCGTCGTCCGTGTCCCGTGCCGCCGGGGCGTGCTTGGCGGTCTTCCCGGCCCCACGGAAGAAGGTTGCCCGGACCAGACGGTAGCCTTCCCTGAACCAGCGCATCTGTTCCGGAGTCAGGTCGACCCCGTAGTAATCGCTCTTCCCGTCGTCGGGACGTGCTCTCCGCAGGACGAACGCCTGGCCATCAGGCGCCGCGGGCTGGATCACGAGGTCCCTGGTGAACCGGTAGTGCTCGAGCTGCGATCCCCACCAGCCCTCGAAATGCGATCGGAAGTAGTGGTAGGGGAAGCCGCACCATAACAGGTTGTGGGCCCGGTTCCAGAAGGTGATGACCTCCATGGGGACCGCCCGCCAGTGGACCCAGTCGCCCGCCCGCCGTCGTGCCTGCTTTTCGAGAACGACGGCCCTCTGGGCATGGTCGGCGTCCATTCCCGTCTTCGTGATCAACTTGGCGGTCACGCGGGACCAGTCCGGCTCCCCCGCTGAATCGTCAGACTGCGTGAGGGAAGACGGGGGATTGGTACACCACTTGCGGAAGGCCCGCACGAAGGCGCCGTCGTCCAGCCAGTTGCGATGGGTCCTTGCGCGTTCCTCAGGACTGCACGTCAGGAGGTAGAAGGCGGAGCCGTTTCTTCTTTCCTGTTGCTCCGCCTCGCCGATGCCGCAGTCCACGGCCGAGAGATCGTCGGCGAGATCGGCAAGGTCCTCCGCGGGGACAGGTCCGGGTGACCGGCTCAAGACCTCGAAAGGGTCGTCGACCATGTTGAAGACGTCAGGAAAGGCCTGTACCCTCTCGCGGAGTATCTTCTTCTCCATGTGGTAGGCACGTCGCGGATAGATGCAGCTCGCGAAGCAGACGGCGGCCCGCTCGGGATAAGGATCGTCCGCCGCCGCGGCGAGGAAGGCATCACTGAGACATCTCGGGATGAGCTGTCTGGAACGGTAGACGGCTATGATCTCATCGGGCCGCCGGATGCTCCTGAGGTCATCTTCCGGCAGGAGGTGGCACAGTACGCGGCGAATCTGAACGGCGAACGCCTCCGCGGGACCGTCCCCGACGAGCTGCCGACAGGCTGCGGACAACACTTCGCCCGCTTCTTCATCACTTGCCGGATTCTCTTGGTCTGGCTCCGCCATGGATAGTTCCCTGATCTCCGCCCCCTCCGAGACGGTCGGGGACAGAGCACACGACCGCAGGAGGGTCTCTAAGAGCCCTCTGCCTCCCTTTTCCCCCCGGTGCGTCCCGGCCCCACAGTACACCCCTTCCCACGTGTACTGGGGCTGCATTGCCGGGAATCTTTCACTCGAATTCTCACCCCCATGGCAGGAATTCTGAGCTGACCAAAGCGTATGGGACCGCGCCAGAACCCTCGCTTGGACATGAGGGGCGCAGTAGGGAAGACCGATCACGGCCGCATCAAGACGACACCCTCATCCCGGCCGGCAGCACGGCATGAGAAGAGCTGCAACGAGGACAGGATACGGGGTCATTGTCAGTTGGTGTGTCCGCCCACCCGCACCAAGGCACCGCCAGGGGTGAGTTCCTCACTCACCCAAGACACACGGATCGGTCCGCTGTTGCAGGCAACTTATCTGCGGAGCTGTGGAATGTCAACACGTTTTCTTCCTTTGACGGCGTGGGGACGACCCCCCAGGAAGAAGCGGCCGCACCGCGACAATCCAGGGGGACGGCAGAGGGGCGATTCTGGACGTGGGAGGTGAGATCCCGGCACAGAAAGTTGAAAGACTGAATCACATCGGATCCCCCGTTGGCGGGCATTGCCCACCCTCGGCATTCCACGGTTATCCGGGCCGACAGGCTGTCGAACGGGTGAAGGGCGCACGGCAATCCCAAGAAAAGGACCGAAATCCGGTGTTTGAGTGACAGAAGGGGGGTGGCGGCACTTCTTAGCTCATGGACGATGAGTGCGGATGACAGCCGATCAGGCAAAATCAACGCTGATATCGGGTGTGAAAGTTGAAACGACCGGACGAGACAAGAGGGCCTGGAAGCAGCCGGTCACACGGTGAGCCGTGGGACGCCAAGAAGAAGCCGCGACCGCTCGAGCTGGCGGACGTCCTGGCGGAACTCATTGCCATTCGACGACTGGAGGCAAGAGAGGAGGAACTCCACGGCAGGAGGGCGGATCGACTTTCCGTGCTGATCGACCGGATTCGCATGTCCGGTCTGCGCGTCGAGGACAAGCGACTCCTGCTCGACGCGGGTCTCAATGAACTTCGCGACGCGCTTGCGGATGCCCAGCGACGCGCTGAGATCGGGGCCTCGTGCATCGTGATGGAGCCCCTGTCCAACGATTCCTGCGTGGTGAAGATCGACGAATATCCCTCTTTGACCCTCTCACGGGCGTTGGGCGCGATGCTTCAGGTCCTGTGCGCCGGAGACAAGGATGCCGCATCTTCCATGGGTCACCTGGTGCCATGGAAGACGTTCGGTGAGATAAGTCGGCGTCTCGGCAAGAAGATGGGCGAGGCCCCTCTTTCCCTCTCGGCCGTCAGAGGACTCATATGTCGCCTCCGCAAGGCATTGCGGGAGGGCGGGGGCAACCGGTTCTTCGTCCAGACGAACCGGCGTCTGGGCTATAGATTCGCACTCCGTCTGGATGGACGCCTGACGGTCCGCAGGGTCCCGAGGTCTGCGTCCCACGGGGAGACGCAGAAGTCCTCGCCCGGCGAGGGATGACGTACCGCAGGGTCCGCCCGTTCGGGCGACAGGAGGCCAGTCATGCTGAACGGTATCTGTCCCGCCTGTTATCGTCTTGTCGACCGTTTCTGCAGTTTCTGCGGGACTGTCATCCCGCCGGCTCCCGAGGACATGGTGCCGATCCCTGCAGGCACGTTCGTGATGGGCATGACGCCTGAGCAGCGCGGTGTCCTTGCCGCTGCGCCGGACAGGCCGGGCAAAGACGAGCTCACGTTTCCGCACGAAGAGCCGCAGGAAGTGACCCTGGTTCGTCCGTGCTATATCGACCGGCATCCGGTGACCGTAGGGGCATTCGCGCAGTTCCTCAGGACGTTGTCCCCGTCCGGGGCGAGGGCGCTGGGCATCGACCAGACGAGGGATCCCGAGCCGGACGGTCTGGACCTCCCGGCAACCGGCCTCACGTGGGTCGCCGCGTCGGCCTACGCCCGGTGGCGCGGCAAGCGCCTGCCCACGGAGGCCGAGTGGGAGGCGGCCGCCGGCTGGGAC
>Ga0307378_10007658_pt1 | contig 14484 bp, 15 predicted proteins | sample UN1MG_FD_202238 | JGI IMG/M metagenome (GOLD analysis project Ga0307378, IMG submission 202238) | Soil microbial communities from Risofladan, Vaasa, Finland - UN-1 | ecosystem: Environmental > Terrestrial > Soil > Coastal area > Acid sulfate soil | place: Finland: Risofladan, Vaasa | collected...
CGATCTACCGGATCACCGAGGAGGCCGAGGAAGACGCAGGGCTTCTGTCCTATCTCGAGGCTCGAGCGCTCACGCCGGGGGCCCAGATCACGATCCTCGCACGGAGCGAGTCGCTCGATTCGCTCACACTCGATGGACCCCGCGGTCGAGCCACCCTGGGTCTTCGGCCTGCGTCGCTCGTGCGCGTACTGCCCGGCGAGGCGGATCCGGCGCTCTTCCATCACGTACCGGAGCGCTGATCGAACATGACCCACCATCGCGTCCGGATCGCCCCCAGTCCGACCGGGCCTCTCCATATCGGGACGGCCAGGACGGCCTTGTTCAACTACCTGTATGCCCGCCACACCGGCGGCACGTACGTTCTCCGGCTGGAGGACACGGACCAGGCTCGCAGCTCGATCGAGTTCGAAAGAGACATCCTGGACGGGCTGCACTGGCTCGGTCTTGGTTGGGACGAGGGCCCGGAGGTCGCCGGCGAGGCGGCGCGTGGCCCATTCGCGCCCTACCGACAGATGCTCCGCCTCCCGCTGTATGCCGAGGCGGCCGAGCGCCTTCTCGCGGCCGACGCCGCCTATCCCTGTTACTGCACGCCCGAGGAATTGAGCGCCGATCGAGCAGCCCAGGAAGCAGCTCGATTGCCGCCACGGTATGTCGGGCGCTGCGCCGGCCTGACGACTGAGGAGCGGGCTGCTCGATCTGCGGATGGTCGCGCCGGCGCACTGCGATTCCGGGTCGGCAAGGGCGTTGTCGCCTTCGATGATGTCGTGCGCGGTCGAGTCGAGTTCGACGTCGCCAATCTGGGCGGCGATTTCGTGATCGTTCGGGGCGACGGCTCTCCGCTCTACCACTTCACCGTGGTCGTGGACGACGCCGCGATGGAGATCACCGACGTGATCCGCGGTGAGGACCACCTCTCGAATACGCCGAAGCACATCCTGCTCTTCCGAGCGCTCGGTCACCCTGAGCCGCGGTTCGCCCATCTGCCGCTCATCCTGAACCCCGACCGGACCAAGATGAGCAAGCGCAAGAGCCAGACGGCGGTCTCGGACTACATCGAGGAGGGCTTCGTCCGGGAGGCGCTGGTCAACTACCTCGCCCTGCTCGGTTGGGCCACCGGAACCGAGGAGGAGGTGCTGTCGATCGACGAGATCGTGGAACGCTTCGAACTCGATCAAGTCCACAAGGGAGGCGCCGTCTTCGACCGGGGGCGCCTCGAATGGCTCAACGGTCAATGGATCCGGCGTCTCGATCCGGACGACCTGGTAGATCGGCTGCGCCCGTTCGTGGCAGCTGAGCTCGCTGCTGGACGGATCGACTGGATGCCACCCGACGACGAGCTGCGCTCATTGCTGCCGGTCATCGGTGAGCGTCTGCCGACCCTGGGCGCCATCGGCGACCTCGTTGGGTTCCTGTGGGTCCGCGACCTGGTCATCGAGCCGGCGCTGCTCGTGCCCAAGCGTTGGGATGCGGTCACGACGAAGCAGGGCCTTGCCTCCGCCCGGCTCGTGATCGCCGAGACGGGTCCGGTCTCGTTCGAGGCCGAGGAGCTCGAACCGCCCCTGCGGGCGCTGGCCGAGGAACACGCCTGGAAGGTCGGTGACCTGTTCATGGCGATCCGGGTGGCGGTCACCGGCCGGACCGCGACACCGCCGCTATTCGACACGCTCGTGGCGCTCGGCCTCGAGCGAACCCTTGAGCGTCTGGATCGGGCGATCGCCGCCCTTGAAGGAGGAGTCGAACGATGATCCACGCCGATGTCCAGCTCTGGCTCGATCGCTACGTCGAGGCCTGGACGACCTACGACCCCGACACGATCGGTGCGTTGTTCAGTGAGGACGCTTCCTATCGCCATGTGCCGTATGCCGAGCCGCTGGTCGGCCGGGCTGCGATCGTGGCGAGCTGGCTGGAGTCCAAGGATGAACCCGGGTCATGGGCGGCTCATTACGACGTCTGGGCGCTGGATGGGGAGCGGGCAACGGCCATCGGTGAGAGCCGCTACACGAATCCCGATGGTGCCTTCAAAGCGCTGTACTACAACCTGTGGGCGTTGCGTTTCGACGGCCATGGTCAGTGCGTCGAATTCGTCGACTACTTCATGGAGCTGCCGGAGCGTCTTCACGCCGACCATTGATCCACGATCGAGCGGGCGGGCCTGGCAGGCGCCGCCGCGGAACCGGTAGCGCCTGGACCTTGTCCCACGGTTCATGCGTGGGAGTCTTAGGTCCGGGCCTGAACGACCCATTCCCTCAGGCGCGCCACCGAACCCGTCGCGGATCGAGCACGACGACGCTATCCCGGAGCGTGAAGCGACACGGATCTGGACCGGATCGTTGGCCTTGCGCCCATCCCTGTCCAGGAGTTAAGACCCTCACGCATGCAGATGCGCTCAAAGGCCGAGCCGCCTGTTCGGCGTCGGCCCGCTGGGAAACGCCGCGTTAACAGTCATGCCTATCATCAGGTCCGAATGGCACGCTTGATCCTTGTCGTCGAAGACGAGCCGAACCTCCGCGAGGCGCTCGTGGACGCGCTTGTCGCCGACGGATTCCGGGTCGTCGCCGCCGCCGATGGTCGCGAGGCACTTGCCCGGTTCCGGGCCGACGGGCCCGACCTGATCCTGCTCGACCTGATGCTCCCGGAGCTGTCCGGGATCGAGGTCTGCCGGATCATCCGGGCCGAGTCGGGCGTTCCCATCGTCATGCTGACGGCGAAGGACTCGGAGCTCGACAAGGTGGTCGGGCTCGAACTCGGGGCCGACGACTACGTCACCAAGCCGTTCAGCCTGCGCGAGCTGTCAGCCCGGATCCGGGCGCTCTTCCGTCGCTCCGACCAGGCTGTCGCGGTCGAGCTTCCCCAGGCCGTCGTCGATCTCGGGCCGATCCAGGTCGACCTCGGAGGTCGTCGCCTGCTTCGCGATGGCGAGGTCGTGCCGATCAAACCGAAAGCATTCGAGCTGCTCGCGTTCCTGATCCGCCATCCGGGCCAGGTCTTCACTCGGGACCAACTCCTCGAGCAGGTGTGGGGCTACGACTACGGCGGCGAAACGCGGACGGTGGACGTGCACGTCCACTGGCTTCGCGGCCTGATCGAGACGGATTCCGGACACCCGGCATTCATCCACACGGTGCGGGGTGTGGGCTACGTCTTCCGCCGCCCGGCCTGATCGCGGGGCGGGGTCCGTCGTCGCCCCGACGTCAGTTGGCCTTGTGGTACATCCGCTCCATCGCCTCGACGGCGTCCTCGGCCGAATCGATCGTGTCTTCGAAGTAGGTGTAGATGTCACGCCACTTGATGACCTCGAGCGGCGGCAGGTCGTCGGCGAACAGGCGGGCCATGGCGGCGCGTGACAACCCGTCCGCTTCCTTCTCCAGTTGATGGACGGCCGCGAAATGGCGCTCCAGATCCTTCATCCCGTCGAGCTTGCGAAGTGCCGCGGCGAGCTCCCCGGCCTGACCGTCGAGGATGGCTGCCAGGCGCTTCGATTCGGCCGTCGGCTGGGTCACCCCGTAGATCACGAATGTCTCCGCGATCGACTGGATGCCGTCCACCACATCGTCCAGCCGGGAGACCAGTTCGTGGATGTCCTCACGATCGAAGGGCGTGACGAAGGCGTCCTCCAGCCGGCGGTTGACCTCTTCGTCGATGTCGTCGCCTCGCTTCTCGAGGCCCTGGATGGTGGCGACTCGAGCCTCGAGTCGGTCGTAGACCTCGACCATCTCGTGGAGGGCGGCCGCGCTTTCGGCCAGGTTGTCGCCATCGGCCACGAACAACTCAAAGAACTTCGGGTCCTTGGGCAGCAAGCGGAAACTCATCGTGGCTCCTCCGATCTCATTGGGCTCCGATGGCATTGAGGACGACCCAGGCCAGAGCGGCCAGGATGCCAGCCGCCGGGATCGTGAGGATCCAGGCATAGAGGATTCGGCGGGCGACGCCCCAGCGGACGGCTCGGGCGCCCTGACTGGCTCCGACGCCCATGATCGAGCCGGAGATCACCTGGGTCGTCGAGACCGGCATCCCGAAATGGGCGGTCGCGAACAGGATGGACGCCGCCGTCGTCTCGGCCGCGAACCCATGGACCGGTTCCAGCTTCGCCACCCGTTGGCCCATCGTCTTCATGATCCGCCAGCCACCCACCGCGGTCCCCGCCGACAGCGCGGTCGCCGATACGACGATCACCCATGTCGGCACGGTCACATCCGGGATCAGACCCGCCGAAAACAGTGCCAGGGTGATGATGCCCATCGTCTTCTGGGCATCGTTCGAGCCGTGGGCAAAGGCCATGAACGCCGCGGATCCGACCTGCAGACGGCGGAATCGTGCGGCCATCGGCTTGCGTCTCCTGGATCGGAAGACCCAATAGATCGCAAGCATGAGGGTGAACGCAATGGCGAAACCCGCGAGCGGAGACGTGATCATCGGGATGAGCACCTTGTTGACGATGCCATCGATCTTCAGGGCTCCGACCCCGGCGCCGATGATCGTCGCCCCAAGCAAGCCACCGATGAGCGCGTGGCTGCTCGAGCTTGGAAGCCCCTGCTGCCAGGTGATCATGTTCCAACTGATCGCCCCGATGAGTGCTGCCGCGATGATGGCCTGGGTCGTCGTCTGGTCGTCAACCAGCCCGCTGCCGATCGTCTTCGCCACCGCGGTCCCGGCGAAGGCACCGATGAAGTTGAACGCCGTGGCCATGAGGATCGCCTGGCCGGGTGAAAGTGCCCGAGTCGCGACCGAGGTCGCGATCGAATTGGCCGTGTCGTGGAACCCGTTCGTGTAGTCGAATGCGATGGCGAGCAACACGACGAAGGCGAGCATGGCCGTTACGCCATCCAAACGATTGGTACTCCCGGTGATGTGCGGATGTCCGACCGGTGCAAGACCTGGCTGTCTTGGCCCCCGAGCCAGGGGATGACTGGGCGCTGGCGGTCAGCTCATGTGTGCCTCCGCATATCGTAGCGCGCAGTGACGAGGCAGCGCGCCCGCCTGAGCGCAAGGCACGCGGTCAAGCCGTTCAGGCGGCTATCCTTCGCGGATGCGTCTTACCAGCCTCTTCTTCGCCACACTCCGCGACGACCCTGCCGACGCCGAGATGGCGTCCCATCGTCTTCTGGTCCGGGCGGGCTACGTCCGCCAGCTCGGATCGGGGATCTATTCGTTGCTGCCCCTCGGCAAGCGGGCCAACGATCGGGTCGAGCAGGTGATCCGCGAAGAGCAGGACCGGATCGGCGGCCAGGAGATGGAGATGCCGGTCGTTCACCCGGCCGACATCTGGCGAGCCAGCGGACGGTTCGATGCGATCGGCCCGGAGCTGACTCGTTTCAAGGATCGCAACGGGCGCGACATGGTCCTGGCGATGACCCACGAGGAGGTCGTCGGGCTGTTGCTCGGCGACATCGTCCAGTCGTATCGCCAGTTGCCGTTGATGGTCTACCACTTCCAGACGAAGTGGCGGGACGAGCCACGCGCCCGCGGCGGCCTCATCCGGGTTCGCGAGTTCGTGATGAAGGACGCGTACAGCGCTGACCGTGATCAGGCCGGCCTGGATGCGAGTTACGACGCCCAATACGCGGCCTACGTCCGGACCTTCGAGCGACTTGGGCTTGAAGTCGTGGTGGTCGCCTCCGATGTCGGGATCATGGGTGGCAGCCAGGCGCACGAGTTCATGGTCATCAATCCCGCCGGCGAGGACGTTCTCGTCCTGTGCGAGACCGGGCACTACGCCGCAAATCGGCAGGTCGCGGTCATGCCCAAGTCCGCCCCGACGGAACCGGAGGAGCCACGTCCGATCGAGGAGGTTGCCACCCCGGGGACGACGACGATCGCGTCGCTGGCTGCGTTTCTTGGAGTCGGGCCGGAGCGCACGGCCAAGGCCGCCTTCTTCATGACCGGTGACGGCCGATTGGTGACCGCGATCGTGCGCGGCGACTTCGAGGTGAACGAAACCAAGCTCGGCAACGCCGCACAGGCCGTCGGCGGCATGCGGCCCGCGACCGTCGAGGAGATCCGGGCGGCCGGGATGGAGCCCGGCTACGGGTCACCGATCGGGGCCACGGGAACGATCGTCGTCATCGATGACCTCGTCGAACAGTCCGCCAACCTGGTCGCGGGCGCCAATCGCGAAGGCTTTCACTACCGCAATGTCAACGCCGGCCGCGACTACACGGCGGACATCGTGGCCGACATCACGAACGCCCAAGCGGGTGACAGATGCCCTGTCTGCGCCGAGCCGGTGATCCTGCGGAATGGGATCGAAGTCGGGAACATCTTCAAACTCGGCACCAAGTTCACCGATGCGGCTGGAGCCAGCTACCTGGGCGAGGACGGACAGGCCCACCCGATCGTCATGGGTTCCTACGGGATCGGTGTCGGTCGGAGTACCGCCTGTGTCGTTGAGGCCCACCACGACGAGAAAGGCATCGTCTGGCCCGCCGAGGTGGCGCCGTACGCCGCCCACCTCGTCACGATCGGTGCGAACAAGGAGGCGCGGGTGACCGAGGTCGGGGAGCGACTCCACGAACTGGCCATCGAATCCGGTCGCGAGATCCTGTGGGATGACCGCGACGAATCACCGGGCGTGAAGTTCACCGATGCGGAATTGCTGGGCATGCCCTGGATCCTGACCGTCAGCCCGCGCTCCCTGGCCGCCGGCGGGGTCGAGATCACGGAACGAGCGACCGGGGAGCGCTCGACGCGCTCGATCGAGGAGGCCGAGGCGCTGCTCAGGGGCGCTTGAACTCCTCCGCGGCCTCCTCCGCCAGGACCTCCCGGACGCCGGCCAGCTCCTGCTGTGTGAGGCTCGTGCCATCGAGTGCGATCACGGCCTCGCCCGTGGCGGCCATCTGGTCCACGATGTCGGCCGACGATCGCTCCGATCCGGCCAGCAGATCGTCTTCCGTTTCGTGTCGACCGATCGCGAAGGACACCCCCGGCGGGATCGAGGCGGTGATGCTGATCTCGGAGATGCGATACGGCGAGTTCCGTTCGATCAGGGACGCGTTGGTCTTCTCCTGGAGCGCGGTTGCCTTGATGATGAGGTCGGCAAGGACGCCCGGGTCGATCCGCTCGACCACGGTGGAGACGCCGCGTCGTGCGGCGCCCAGGGCGGAACGGGCCTGCTCGCTGAGCTTTTCCTGGGTCGCCGGGTCCGCGGCGGTCCGCTTGGCCATCCCGGCCGCCGCCTGGGCCTGTTCCGCGGCTGCCTCGGCTGCCTCACGGGCTCGCTGGATGAAACTCACCGCTGGAGTCTACCCAGCTGATTCTCGGTTGACCACCTGGATCCACTGAATGCCACCCCGACCGAGTCTGCCCGCCGACGATCTTTACGCCCGTTTGGAGATCTCGGTTGATGCCAGCCCGGAGGCTATCGAGGTCGCCTGGCGGTCGCTGCTCCGCCGTCACCACCCCGACGTGGCTGGCGCATCCGGTCTGGAGCGATCCAAACGGATCAATGTCGCCCACGATTGGCTGAGCGACCCGACCCTCAGGTCCCGCTATGACCATGAACGAGGGTTGCGTCGGTCGATCCGGGACGGTGCGGGTCGCGATCCGCGCCGCGGCGACAGGGCGCCCGGACCCAGCGAGACCTCCGGGTCGAAGCGTCGTTCTCGACCGCGGGTGCTCGAGCCGGCTGAAGCGCTCGCGCTGTTCCTGGACCAGGTCGCGGCCCTGGAACCCGACGAGATCGACCGCTTGGCCTGTGCTGAGGTCGCCCCGATCGCGTTTGGGGCGACGATCGCACGCTTCCTCCCGCCAGACCAGCTGGCCGCCCTGGAGGCGATGTCCACGTCGATCGATGCCAGACTGGACCCGACGGCCGCCGTCCGGCAGGGCGTCCGCGGCGCGATCGAAGGTTACGGCACGGAACTCGTGCTCGGGTCGTTCCTCGATGATCTCCTCAGCGAGCCATTCCGGGAAGGGACGCGTGAACGCCTCACCCGTGGCTGGCAGGCCGCCATCGGGCAACCGCGGTACGGCCCGAACAGCGCGGCTGTGCGGGCCCTCCTGGAGCAGCTGGCGGGTCTTGACGCGGCGGGCGTCAGCGCGCTGGCGGAAGTGGCCGCTCGATCCGGCGGCGACACCCAGGTGGACGATCCATGGCCACTTGGCACGTCGCGCAACGATGACGAGGCGCTGCGGGTGTCATCCGTGCTGGCGGCTCGGGACGCGATGCGGGGCGTGCCGGTCGGCGCGACAGACCGGGTCACATTGGCCCGGGCCCGCCAGGCCGCCAGCCGGCTGGCCCACCTGCTCGTTCTCCGCCACGCATTCGCTCCGCCCACATTCGAGCTCCTGACCAGGCCCTGGCGGCCTCGGTTCCTCGCCGATGACGGGCCCGCGCCACGCGTCCGCCACCGACCTGGCCACGGCTGATCCAGCCGGGTTCCCGACATCGGGATGAGTGGCTGTGCGATGCTCGCACGGTGGAGCCATCGGTCATCACGTTCGCAGTGCTCGTCGCCCTCGGCGGGGTGGCGATCGCAGCCTGGCGGATGCGGAAACGCCTGGCACGGGTCCGGCGCGGACTCGACATCGGATCCGACCGTGACCCGGTCTTGGCGATCGCAGCGTTGCGTGACCGAGCCAGCCAGGCCGAAATGGAGGTCGCAGCCCGGGACCTGGACGGAGAAGCCTTCGCGGAGGCTCTGGTTCAGGGGGTCCTGTTCATCGATGACGAGCTCCGGATCGTCCGGGCCAATGGCCCGGCCCACGAACTGCTGAAGAAGTCGACCGGTGCGCTCGTCGGGCAGTCGCTGATCGAGGCGTTCCTCAACACGGAGGCCGAGGCTCTCGCCCGGACGGCATCCGGCGAGGGATCAGCCACGGGGGAGATCGCGGTCTCGGGGCCCGACGGGCCGCGCCTCGTGCTACGCGCCCGCCGCGTTCCCTCCGGCGGTTTCTGGATCGTCTTCGAGGACGTCACCGAACTCCGCCGACTCCAGCAGATCCGTACCGAGTTCATCGATAACCTGTCACATGAACTCCGAACCCCGCTGACGACGGTCAGTCTGCTGGCCGAAACACTGACCCGGGAAGCCGAGGTCGCGGGCGATGCGATCCCGCTCAGGATGCGTGACCGGATCGGCAAGATCGAGGTCGAGACCGGGCACCTCGTCCAGATGGTCAACGAGCTGCTCGACCTGTCCCGGATCGAAAGTGGTGGAGCCCTCGGTGTGGTTGAGCTGGTCGATCTCGGCGACGTCGCGACGACATCGGCCGAGCGCCTTCGGCTATTCGCCGATCGACAGGGCGTCGAGCTGAGTGTCGAGGTCGATGCGCATGTCCCGCAGGTCCGCGGTGATGCGGATCGGCTCGGGCAGGTGATCGTCAACCTGCTCCACAACGCCGTCAAGTTCAGTCCGGATGGCGGGCCGGTGAGCGTCTCCGTCAGGAGCGACGGGGATTCGGTCGTCACGGCCGTGGCCGACCAAGGGGTCGGGGTCCCACGCGCGGCCCGGGACCGCATCTTCGAGCGCTTCTACAAGGTGGACCGGGCCCGAGTCCGTGGGGAAGCGGGCGGCACCGGTCTCGGTCTGGCGATCTCCCGGCACATCATCGAGCAGCATGGCGGCCGGATTTGGGTTGAATCGACCGAGGGCGTTGGGAGTATATTCTCGTTCGCAATCCCGATCGCGGGACTAGCCGGCTGACACCGAAGACCGAGGAGCCCGATGAATCGACTTCCCGTCGCGAAGCTGGATACCAGCGGTCGGGAGCCGTCCGTCACGTGACGGAGGCACGACCGCTCCGCCTGGCCCATCGGGGCGACCACCGTCGCGCTCCCGAGAACACGATCGCCGCCTTCGATGCGGCCATCGCCAACCCGGCCTGCGACGGGATCGAATTCGACGTTCGCCTTTCGAGCGATGGCGTGCCGGTCGTCTATCACGATCCGGACTTGCTCCGGATTCACGGCCGTCCGGAGCGTGTCGATGAGCTGACGGCGGCCGCGCTCCAAGAGATCGGCGTGCCCTCGCTGCAGGAGGTATTGGCGGCGGCAGGCCGGCGGGCCTTTCTGGACGTGGAGCTGAAGGCGGATCTTGGGTCCGCGGTCGTCGAGGTCATGGTGGCCGGGCGCGGGCCGGATCTCGATCGTTCGGCTGTCTCGTCGTTCGAGCCGGAGGCGCTGGAGGCGATCGCTCGCCTCGCTCCGCGCTGGCCACGCTGGCTTGTCGCCAACCAGCTCGACAGCGTCGTCGCGGCAGTGGCCAAGGACCTGCGCTGTACGGCGGTCGCGATCCACTGGCAGTCGATCGACCCGGGAGCCGTCCGGGTGGCCAAGGCCGCGGATCTCGAGGTTGTAGCCTGGCCGGTCCGTCAGCGACCGACGTACGATCGTCTCGCCCGCATTGGCGTCTCGGCCGTCTGTGTCACAGGCGCTGCGGTCGCTGCCTGAACCAGCGCTGATCGGCCGGGGCCTGGTCGATCAGTGGTCCGGCTTGAGCAGATCAGGCGGTAGCAGCCACCGAAACGCCGCCCGACCAGCGGCCAGCGGTCGCACGACATCGATCCGGGCCATCGAACCCTTGCGCATGGTGATCCCGGTTGCCCCGGACAGTTGGCCGACGAGGTCTGAGAAGTCCGGGTCGTGTCCGACGATGACCAGCCTCGCGGGATCTCTGGCGTCGCGCAGGATGTCATCGACGGTTGCCACCTCGACTTCCCCGGCGAGCCGGGGGTCGAGGCTGTATTCGACTCCGAGCTGGGCGGCTAGGATCTCGGCGGTCTGCGCCGCGCGAGTCTTTGGCGAGCTGATGATGGCGTCCGGCACGAAGCCGATGCGCTCGAGGAACCGACCCAGACGCTCGGCCTGGCGCTCGCCCTTGTCGGACAATGGCCGATCGTCGTCATCGCCGGTCCACCCTGATGGATCGCCGGCGTGCGCGTGGCGCAGGACATAGAGCTCGGTCACTTCGCGAACCTCCGCATCAGGGGTTGAGATCCTCGACATCGCCGGTCACGAGGTAGACCACGTCCTCGGCGATGTTCGTCGCCCGATCTCCGATGCGCTCGAGGTAGTGCGATGCGATGACGATCCGGGTGCCGCGCTCGACGTTGGCCGGATCGGCTCGCATCAGCTCGACAACCTCGTCGAACGTGGCGTGGTACAGCCGATCGATCTCGTCATCCTGCACCGCGATCTCGCGGGCCTTGTCGGCGTTCGAGTCGACGAGGGCCAGGAGGACGCCATGGACGAGCACTGCCGCACGCTCGGCCATCTCCGGGAGGTGGACGTATTGCTGGAGCGGCGGGTGGGGCGCGAGCTTGATGACGGCCTTTGCCACCGACGCGGCATGGTCGGCGATCCGCTCGAGCTCATAGGTCACGTGGTCGAGGGTCATCAGGTAGCGCAGGTCGCGGGCGACCGGTTGCTGGGTGGCGATCGTGACCGAGATCAGCCGCGATAGCTCGCGCTGGGCGTCGTTGATGACAGCGTCGCTCTTGACCACATCGAGCGCCATCGCGGCGTCGTGGGCGACCAGCGCCCGACTCGCCGCTCGGATCGCGGCCTCGACCAGGGCACCCATTCGGAGGACTGCATCCCGGATGAGATCTTCGTCGCGGTCGAGTGGCCCGCGTGGGGCGGGTGGCACGCTGCCTGCCTCGGCAACTGTCGCGCCCTGCGGAGCGTCGCCCTGTCCGTCCATCACGATGTCCTCCATGAGTGGATCTTCACGCATCATGCCCCCGTTGGTTTCAACCGAACCGGCCCGATACATAGTCCTCGGTCATCTGGTGCGTCGGGTTCGTGAAGATCTGTGCGGTCTCGCCCTGTTCGACGATGTATCCGGCGCGGTCCTCGGCCATGTTCAGGAAGACCGTCCGGTCCGACGCCCGCGCTGCCTGCTGCATGTTGTGGGTCACGATGACGATCGTGTAGCGCTCCTTGATCTCGGCCATCAGTTGTTCGATCTGGAGCGTCGCCCGCGGGTCCAGCGCCGAGCAGGGCTCGTCCATGAGGATGACTTCTGGATCCGTCGCGATGGCACGCGCGATGCACAGTCGCTGCTGCTGGCCGCCGGACAACGTCAGACCGGACTGCTTGAGCTTGTCCTTGACCTCGTCCCAGATCGCCGCTCGCCGCAAGCTCTGTTCGACCAAACCGTCGAGGTCGCCCTTGAAGCCATTCAACCTGGGCCCGAAGGCGACATTGTCGTAGATCGACTTTGGGAACGGGTTGGGCTTCTGGAAGACCATCCCGATCCGCCGACGGACCTCGACCGGGTCCACGTATGAGGCATACAGGTTCTCCTCGTGGTACAGGATCTCGCCTTCCATCCGGGTCCCCGCGATGAGATCGTTCATCCGATTGATCGAGCGCAGGAGGGTTGACTTCCCGCTACCCGAGGGCCCGATGATCGACGTGATCTGATGGGTCGGGACGTCAAAGGAGACTCCCTTGACCGCCCGGAACTCTCCATAGAACAGACCGACGTCCCTGAGGCGCACGACCGCCGGTGCGACCGATGCCGCCGGCTCCGCCGTGTCTGCTTCCAGGACCGGATCGGGGCCGGCCGGCGCCGGACCTTCGCTGGACGTCGTCGTCACGGGAACTCCATTCATCAGGTCACCACTTCCGCTCGTACCGGTTACGCAGGACGACGGCCATGGCATTGGCGAGGATGGTGATCGCGAGCAACACGATGATGGCCGCCGACGTGTCTGCCTGGAAAGCCGGCCCGGGCTTACGAGCCCAATCAAAGACGATGGCCGGGAGGGCGGTATACGGACCCGTGAGCAGCGCTCCGAGGCTGCCGTTCGTTGAGAACGAACCCAGGACGGCACCGACCAGGATGAGCACTGCCGTCTCACCGATGGCTCGCGACAGAGCCAGGACCGTGCCCGTGAGGATCCCAGGCGCCGCCGCGGGCAGGATGAGCTGGCGGATGACCTGCCAGCGTGATCCTCCGAGTCCGAAGCCAGCTTCACGGAGCGCATCCGGGACGGCCCGGATCGCCTCGGCCGAGGTGATGATGACCAATGGCAGGACCAACACGGCGAGGGTCAGGCCGCCGGACAGGATCGTCTTGCCGTCGCCGTCGCCGAGAACCGCCAGGAGCGTCACGAAGACGGCCAATCCCAGGATCCCGTACACGACGGATGGGACGCCCGCCAGATTCCGGACGTTGATATTGATGAACCGGGCCAGCGCGGTGTCGCCCGCGTATTCCTCCAGGTACAGCGCGGTCATGATCCCGACCGGGAATGCAAGGACGGCCACGACGACGACAAGCAAGGCCGTCCCGACGATGCCCTGGGCGACGCCAGCGTTGGCCGGGTTGCTGGCCAGGTCCGAAGTCAGGAAATCTATGCCACGTTCGGCGAAGACCGGGAAGCCTTGGACTACCTGCGACCCCACGAGGACGGTCAGGATCGCGAGCGAGAAGAGCAGGGCGAGAAGCAGGAACCCGGCAAACAAGAGTCCGCGGATGTCGATGCCGTCCCGCCGGACAGATCGGTCGCGGCTCCCGAGGACGGCGGAGGGGGCGTTCACATCGGCACTCAATACTTCTGACGGGTGCGCCGGACGAACGTGTCCGCGATCACGTTCAACACGAGCGTCATGAGGAACAACAGGAGCCCGAGGAAGAACAGGCTCTGAAAGGCCGCGTTGGCCCCGGCGACCTGGTCGCTGCCTGCGGCCAACGATGCCATGGCGGCCGTCAGGGTCTGGCCTGGCCCGAGCGGGTCGACCGTGAACAATGAGCCGCCACTGGCCCCGGCGGCGAGCGCCACGACCATCGTTTCGCCGATGGCCCGTGATGTTGCCAGGATCAGTGCGGCCACGATGCCGGAGATCGCCGCCGGCACGATCACCCGAACCGACGTGGTGAGCCGGCGCGATCCGAGTCCGTACGACGCCTCGCGCAGAGCGTTCGGGACCGCCCGCATCGCGTCCTCCGAGATCGACGCCACCAGCGGGATGGTCAGGACGCCGACCCCGATGCCGGCGGCCATGAGGCTGAAGCCTTTTGCTTCCGGGAACAGGTTCTGCACGATGTTGGGGCTGATCCAGGTCAAGGCGAAGAAGCCGAGCACGACGCTCGGGATGCCGGCGAGGATCTCGAGGATCGGTTTGACGATCCCGCGGACCCTCGGCGTCGCATATTCGGACAGGTAGATCGCGCTACCCAGACCGACCGGGGCCGCGATGGTCATCGCGATGACGGTGACGATCAGGGTCCCGACGACCACGGTCGCGATCGAGAACATCCCGCGCCGTGGGAACCAGCCTGGGGCGACGAGTTGCGAGAGTTCGATCTGGGAGAGGAACGAAACAGCCTCGAAGACGAGCGAAAGGACGATCCCGACGCTGATCAGGATCGACAGTGCCGCGGCCGCAAAGAGCGCGCCGCGCACCGCTGCTTCATTGCGTCGCCGGCGCCGGCTGCCGCGCAACAGACTGCCGCCTGGGGCTGCCGACGCGGTCACCTGTTCACCTGATGCTCGATCGTGATCGTCCGATGCGTCTCACAGACGTGTATGGCTCCC
>Ga0307378_10007659_pt1 | contig 14484 bp, 31 predicted proteins | sample UN1MG_FD_202238 | JGI IMG/M metagenome (GOLD analysis project Ga0307378, IMG submission 202238) | Soil microbial communities from Risofladan, Vaasa, Finland - UN-1 | ecosystem: Environmental > Terrestrial > Soil > Coastal area > Acid sulfate soil | place: Finland: Risofladan, Vaasa | collected...
AAACAAAGACCTTCAAGACTCCCATGAGTCCAAGGTGTCAAGGGCAAACGGTCTTTGGGGATCTTGACGTTCCAGCCGCCACCGACCAAGTGCGTCACTTTGATGTCGTAGTAAACGCCAAGCCCTTCTGCTTTGGTTTCCGGGCTCGTCTCTTTGGTCTTTTGAAGCCACACGTTTCCCTCGGGGTCCACTTGGATGTGTTTCAACCAAACCGTCTCGCCGGGTTTGACATCGGCAATGGTCGGGCCTTGTTGAACGAGGGCGTCTTGGGGGAGTTTGTCCATACCTTTTATACTCAATCGGTTATGGCTTCGAAGGGAGTCCTGGTAAGTCGGGCCTCATTTTGATCCGTGCGCCTGTCTTGGGGGAAGTGATGGTGTTCTCATCCTCACGGATGGCGTGCCCACGTTGAACCAATCGTTCCATTTCTTTGCGTGTCATGTGTACTCACCGGGCAACCGGGAGGTCGCTCCATGACGACGATACGGACGCTTCTCGCGTTTGGGGATTCCATCAAGAGGCATCAGATTTGCTCCTTGACCGTCACGGCGAACCCTATTGTTCGCCACCGCTCCAACCCCTCGTCAAAACCTTTGGCGTCCCCCAGCCCGGCAGCACCCAAGTCGATTGAATAACTGACGGTGTTGTCGGCGCCGACGTGGTGCGTCACGTTCTTGACCGTGAACTCCTGGCCGTTCGCCAACTGGATCAGTTCCTCTTTGCGGGGCAACAGGTCAAACAGAATGGACATAGTTCCCGTCGCCGTCTGCTTGATCGCTTGGCTGAACCCGTCGTCTCCGTAGACGAAACGATAGGCGCGGGCGCTGAGTGTGCAGCGGATCATGCTCATCCCGTCAGATGCCCACGACGGATCAGTTCCTCGCGGATCTCTTCGTCGGAGGTCTTGGCGTTTGGATCAAGAAGCTCCTTGGGGACTTCTTGGTCGTTACTGAAAATCCCCAGGTACTTGTTGCCATCCACGCCGGTCGCACAACAGACCATCGTGTACTCGGCACCCCGGAAGACCCACTTGGGCAGGAACCGTTGCGTGTAGATGTTCCAACACACGCAGTTGCCGCCCTCGACATCCTTGATGTCGAAAGGTTCGGGTTGATACTCCATGACGACTTCGCCACCACGGCCGGTGTCATCTTCGGCGCCCCGGATGAACCACCATTTGTCGCGTTCGTCCGACATCGGGATCGTCACCCAGTCTTCGTTGTAGCCGAAGTATTCGTGAAGCCACTTGCGCGTCTCCCAGAATCCGTCGAACTTTGTGTCGAACTCAGTGGCCACGTCTTGCCTCCCGTGCAGCCTTCTTCTCGGCCTCTTCCTTCTCCACCGCCGCAATGACTTCTTCCTTGCTCATGCCGGTGTAGACACGGAAGGCAGGTCGCCCTTCAACGACGTGGTGGGTAACGGTCTTTTTGGGTTTCTCTTTTTCATTCATAGTTGTCTACTCTCACTCGGCTGCCGTCGGACTCACCAAACAGAGGCGTGATGTCGGCCTCTATGATGGCGGTCATCTCTCGGTTGGTCAGGGTCTCGGGTTCGTTCTCTAATCGCTTGAACAGGGCTTGGACGACCGCACGGGCCGACTCGGGTTTGTACGTTCAGAAGTTGGGAGGCACCACGTCGGGGTAGTTCAGGTGCGGAAGCTCGTGCCAAAGCTGGATACGGTGCTGCCCAAACGTGTACGCAAGTTCGACGATCACCCATTCGCCACTCACCCATTCGTTGAGTGAGCCGTTTTCGGGGTTGCAAGGTCTTGGGACGAATTTCATGTCACTCGACCTTTGTGCAGATCCCGTAGATGTTGGTCCGACCGATCCACCCGTTGATGCCGCCCTTGTTGTTCCCAATCTGGAACCGTGGGCCTTGGGTGGCTTTGATCAGATGAAGGTACTGGCTGCCCTTCACTTTGCAGAGCACGATCATGCCCTTGCAGAGTTCGGTGTCACCCACGGGTTCGACTGTCACGAGTTGGCCGCTCTCGACTTTGCCACGCATTGATCCACCACGGGGACGGAACTGAGCCGTCTCTCCGCGCTGGAGCTTCTCGATGTGGTGCGTGGCCCAGGACATCAGTCAGCTTTGGCCGTGGTGTGGACGGTGAACGCAAAGGACTGAGGTGCCGGCGGGTACATGACTTTCCCGCACTCCACGATCCGCTCCATGCCTTTTTCGTCGCTTTCGTCGAGGGGCATGACGGTCGTGCAAAAGAGCGTCTCGTCGGCTTCTTCGTTGTAGTCAAGGCTGAACGTCGTCGCCATGTTGATGTTGTTGTCCCGACAGATTTTGATGATCTGAGCCATGAGCGGGGAGATCTGTTCGTCGTAGATGGCTTCTTTGTCTGTTCGGGCTTCGGTCATTCTGATTTCTCCAAAAAGTCGGTGCCGGGCTCGATGGTTTCAAGGTTGGCGACAGCGGTGAACTCCCGATAGCCGTAGACGGAGGCAGTCGCTTCCACGGCATTGCCCTCGGCATCGAACTGGTGAGCCACCCACCAGACATCACCACCGTGTCCGGCCACGTAACCCCACAGGATGCCCTCGGTGTCCGCCACGCGGTTCTTGACGTACTTGTCGGCAATGATGAAGCCGCCCGTTCCGTGCAACATCTTGTCCGTGCGGATCAGTGTCTTGCCCGGCACGAGGTCAAGCTCGTTGAATTCTTGGTCGGAAAGCCCCATCAGGGTTTTTACTCCAAAGGGGGATTGGACGAATCCCTGAGTCTTTCCACTAAGTTACCTTGCCAGAAGGATCAGTAGAACTCTTTGAAGATTCCACTGGATTTGCCATCGTTGTGTATCCACTCGTTGATGGAACAGCCCTCTTCCCATTTACGCTCGTAGGCCATCAGTTGCACCGAATGCGACGGAGCAAGTCCAGAGCCCTTCTGGAAGCCGTACCCGTTCTCTCGATCTGTTTCTCGACGGGCTCGCCACACAGGGATGCCAAACACTGTGTCTTCCACGAAGTAGTCACCGACGTACTCCTGAAACGACAAGGGAGCTTCAGCCAGTCGGTCAGCCCGTACCAGCATCACGCTCATCGGGCGTCTCCAAGGGGAACCAGCGGATGTAGAGGCTCCGGGTTCCGAACGAGACAGCCATGCCCGACAACATGGCGAGGGCACAGGTCCACACGAAGTAGCCTTCGGCAGCCACGTAGAACATGAGCCCCATCGTGATGGGCACCATGGTGCCCATCACGAGGAGCCATAGCACTACGAGCTTCAGGAGTGACTTCATGCAGAAAGGATCTCACGAAGGGTGAGGTCGGGGATCACTTTGGCGACTTCTTCAAGAGTCACCTCGGCGAACTGAGGCTCCGTGAGGATCTCACACAGCTTCACACGGAAGGCAGCTTCGAACTGGGCCTCCAACGAAAGGGAACGAGGACGCCGTGGCTTGCGTTTAGCCTTGGGGGGCGTCTCGACCTTCTTGGCCGGTTTCTTTGCCGAAACGGTACGCACCTTCACTTGGCCATCTCCGTACCAAGCGTGGCGTGTGTCGATGGTGATGGCGCTCTTGGTCACGGTGCAGCGGTGGAGTGTCCCAGGGGTGAACTTCCCGAACAACACACGGTCACGCCCACTCAAATCGTACCGCGCCGAATCGCTGGACTTGGGTTTCCTATGACCCCATTTCACCACGGCCTTGTCGGCGAGCGTGGCGATCTCCAGAACTTTGGATGAATGGTTTGTGGGCGAGTAGCGATGGTTTGCCAGTTCCCGGTACTTGTTCAGCACCTTGGACGGGATACAGAGACGCCCATCGGCGTAGACACGAAGATTGAATTCATTGGCCATCATCCGAACGCTCCTGCCTTCTTGAAGGCTTCGTAGGTATCAGGGGAGAGCACTTTGAACAGTTGCTCTTTGATCTCAGCCCGCACCCGCACGAAGGCAACGTGACTCTCCATGTCGTTGACCGGGCCGTTCTCCACTTTGGCCACGAACCGGACCATAGACAGGGCTTTTTTGACGGCTTCTACGTCATCCACCCGCATCTCGCGGTCGAGGATCACGGTCAGGGAGTTCACGCGGTCGGTCATGGCTCTTTTACTCCAAAGCTACTTTGGGTGAATCAGCGTGTGATGCCCATGCTCACAAACCGCAGATGGCGACCGTTGAGCATCTCATACGTTTTTTTGTCCGGTTCGATGGGATCAGCATGGCAGCCGACCAAGTAGGCGGTGCCGCCCCAGAACTTCGTGGACTTGATGATCGGAATCCCCCAGAGCTTCGCCACCACGGGGCTGTCTTCGTAGATCAGTTCGACAATCCCCGACGCATGACGCTCGACGTGGATTTTCTGGATGTCCGCGAACTCTCGTGGGTTCAGAACCCACAAAAGCGGCTCACAGTCGTACTCCTCCAAGATGGCCGCCGCATCGGCAAAGACGGACTCGTGGATGGGCGCGATGACGTTGAGGCAGTTTTGGTTGAAATGCCCAAGCTCCTCTCGGGCCTTTAGCTGATACTCGCCTTGCTTCTCGTTCCATTGCTTCACCGTCGGATGGTCGTTGGGAAGCCCCAACCCATGTTCATCCGTCGGCCACGGAGGATTCAAAGCCTCTACGTCGTCGAGATACTTGAACAACGTGTCCCGTACTTCTCGGAGTTCGCCCAACGACAGGTTGCGGGACAGAGGGATGTCCGACTCAACAACCTCGATCCGGGCTCGTACCCACAGATCGTGCATGAGCTTGAGTACCTTGTCGGGGAGACCGTCGTAGCGTTCCCCGACTACTTCTTTCAAGGCTTCGATGAATGCCGCGTCCATTCCAACTTCCCCTCCTTCCGTGCCGCCGTGCAAACAATCTTGATGTAGCTGTGCGAACAGCCCATCATCTCCGCGATCTCGTTGTATGAAAACATCGGCTTGTCGACTTTACGCCCCCGGTGGCCCTCGTACTTCATGCGGAGGTTCCGCAAACGGATGATCTCATCCTTGTCAACCAAGTCCGTGCGATCTTGATGAGCGTTGTACGGGTACTCCAACTTGATGCCGGCGTCCGCTGCCCATCTCTGAACCGTCGTGGGATGCACCCCGACTTTCTCGGCAGCCCACTTGGCTCGTTTGCCTTTGTGGAGCCATGCCAGGGCTCGGGCCTTCTCTTTGGGTTTCGCGTTGGCAGGCATGAGTCAATCTACCCATCCGTCACCGTGGAGCAGATGCCACGTCCGGTGTTTGAGGACTTCCCAGAGCAGGGAGAGCAGCGTAGGGCCTTCGTAGGAACCACTGGCGACGATGAGTTTCATGGGATTTCCTCTTTCCAGAGCCCCGTGTCATCCACCACGATGGACAGTAGACACGAGGTGCCTGGGGTTGCCCAACGGCTCTTGCTCGTCTTGACGTGGAGCACCACGCCGTTGGGGATGGTCGCTTGGATCTGAACGGACAAGATGGTGCCGGCGCTGAACGCCAGAGCTTTGGAACCACCGGGCATCGGTGTCCCACTCGATATGCTGTTGCGTTGAGCTTGCACACCCAACACGAGCGTCATGTAGTTCCACTTCTGCATCAACTGCGCCCACACTTTCGCAGACGACGCGATCCCACCACCACCCGCCGCGTACATGGCCACATCGTCGATACAGAAAACAGTCTCTCCGTTCGTCTGTGCCTTCACGGCTTCGACCAACTGAACGAGCCCTTGGATGTCGTGGGCCCAAGCAAATCGAGCATGGGTCGCTTGGGCGCCACACCCGAGGTAAGCCGACCTTCCAGGCTTGAACGGCTTGGTCGTTTCGATCTGCCCTTGGATGTATTGAAGCAGCGCCGTCTTGCCTTGGCCGGCTTCTCCCATGACCACCGTCGTTGTGCCTTCGACGAGCCCTCCGCCAAGCAACGCATCCAACGGTGAACGTGTCTTGATGAACTGCTGTTGGGCGCCCCCTTGTACGAAAGAGGCACCAGCCAGCTTCCCCGCTAACTGTTGAAGGTTGGGCTTCGTCCGAGCCATGCTTCGCTTTTACGCGAAAACAGGCGTCAGTGAACCGGAGGCTTGCCGTCCCAGACTTCTTGCCACTCAGGCCATCCCTGGATGGATGGCCGTCGTTCAACGATCTGACTCAGGATCATCTTCTGACTATCCGAGGCCGAATCTTTGAGCAGGATTTTCGCCATGGAGCACTCAAACAGTCGGTCCATGTGGACCATCTGTTTCCGTTGCTTGGGCTCGTAGATGAGCTTCGCCCACAGGAAAAAGGACCCCACCAACGCGACCGCAGCCAGCAGGATGTACAAATCTGTCACTTGCTCAGTTCCTTCCCACACCACGGACACCAGCCGACGTTCTCGACGATGACATCCCCGTGCTCCCGATGGAGAGGAATCGCCCAGTTAGTTGTGTCCGGCCCGTGCATCATGTTCGCCGCGTGAATCCGAATGTACTCGTCTCCAAGGCTACAGCAACGAGGACGAACCGTCATCGACTGGGTGTCTGCGACACTCATACCTTCAAAGGGAGAGCCATAGCCGAGCTATTGACCCTCTTCGGCTAGCCGAAACTTCGCGGCTTCCTGGTCGGCCGCGCGGATGGGTTCGGGCAAACGGTAGAACGGTGTTGCTTTGATGGTCAGGGCCACAGCTTCGTCGAGTCCCAAACGGTTGCCCACACTCACATAGATGGGGTTGGTCCCCTCCTGTGTGACTATCTCGTACCCCGCAACGTGGGGTCCGACCATGAGCGCCGTGCGATTGCCACGTTTGGCTTTGGCGAAACTGGTCCCTCGGGGATTGCCGCAACCGGCTGGGAAGTTCTTGCCGATGCCGATGGTGGGATGGTCCAAGCTCAACCCAACGTGGCAGGCCGATCCAAAGCGTCTTGGGTGGGCTTCCCCGTTCCCATCAATGAGGATCACATCAGGCACATGGGTGAGCCTGAGCAACGCTTCGATCATCACCGGGGCTTCACGAAAACCCAGCATCCCACTCATGTATTTCATGGGCGCTTGGACCTTGACCCTCTGGACTTCGACCGGCTTCCAGTTGGACGTGCTCAGCGTGACAGCTACGCAGTAGGCGATGTCTGTCTTGCCATAGGCAATGTCCACCCCTGTGACCAACGCGAACCCAGGAGGCCCTCGCAGGTCTCGTTGGTGTGTTGTCTGGGTGAGCTTGCCTTCCTCTTCCGATGCGGGCACCGGGATGCTGACATGCTGCTTCAGAGGCATGTCAGGTTGTGGTGTCCAGCTTCGTTGTCTTACGGTCGTCGGACACAACCGAAGGAACACCGGCCTCGGGTGCGTCGGGCACAGGTGTCGGAAGCACCCGCAAGGTAGCCACAGGTGCTTGGACCGGCGCGGGGCTGTTGAGGAACTTCAACGCCTTCTTGAAGCCACGACGTTGGATTCGTTTCAACGACTTGGCGACGGGGTGGCCTTTGACGCTGACCACGATGATCGTCACGCCGTTTTGCCGTCCGGCGTTCCAGGTGTTTTCACCGATGTCGAGCTTCACCAAGGACCGGGATGGGGACACACTACGCTCCCAGGTCAGAGGATCGTCTTGGATGAGATCAAGCATCCCAACCACGGCTCCCATGATGGATTTCTCGTCACGGGGTAGTCCACGATGCGCAACGAAGAGTTCTCCGTCTTCGTGCTTATATCCCACGGCTATGATGCCGTCGTTCTGAGTCATTTTGCGGATTACGGTTTGCATAGCTGCCTTACGTGTGGACGGCTTCTTCGTCGTCCGGGTCGGGTTCGTCTTCATCGAACTCCAAATCTTCCATCAGGTCTGCCGCACATTGACGGATAGCGATCACTGGTGAAGTGTCTTGGAGTTGTTGAATGACCGACATCGCTTTCTGGTCAAGGTGGTAATTCAATCCGCCCATGACTGCTTCCCATTCGGCTGCGGTGTTGGCTCGTTTGAGTTGCCGAAGGAACACAGGTTGGATTTTGTTGGTGGCAATCTTTTCACCACCAAGTTCGCACGCCACAGCGAACTCCTCCCCTTGCAGCGCGTTGCGCTCCAGAAGACGCACGAGTCGGATGGGGTCGTTCTCTACAAGCGCGCGGATCTCGTGGTTCGTCAATTGAGCGGCTTGCCTTCGTGGTAGTTGACGCGCCGGTTGGCTGCCATCGCAAACGCCATCGAAAGGTCGAGGATGTTGTCTACCTGCTCCTCGGTGGGATCGTCGTCGTCGGGATGAAGCGTCTTCTCCATCGCCATCAGGATCGCTTTGCGGTAGATCATCGGGGAGATGCCGGTCTGCTCCGACATGCTGTGACACAGGCCATGGTGTGCGGCTTGAAGCTCCTCAAACTCGGGACGGGTTTCGATCTCGGGCCCCTCCTCGGGACCGCCGTATTTGGACTGCATGACCTGCATGGAGTCCCACCACTGGCGGAAGAAGGTCTTGGCGTCTTGAAGCTGCATGGTCTCTTGAAGTTGCATTAGGAATCTCCTATGGAAAAGAACTCAGACAGACTGAGCTTGGGATTGGCGGGTTTCGGTAGTTGCTCCGGCAGAGCCGCTTTCCCCTCTTTGGTTATACTCCAACAGCCTCCTTTGTACTCTACCCAGCCTTTGTCGCGTAATGGATAGAAGGTGCTAGGGCCTTCTGAGTATCGAAGGATGTGATGTTTGGCCACGACCTTCAGCACTTGGAGGGGATCAGTAACCCCATCCAAAAGCGGTGAACAGGCCATCAGGCGTCTTCCAACTTCACCCCGAACGGTCGCACCGTGATCTTGGTGTCGGACTCGATGAGGATTTTGTAGGGGTTGTCTTCGTCGACACCCGTGAGAGTCAGGACGAGGTGCCCGTTGTCTTTGCGCTCCAACGTGAAGAACTCGTCGATGGCGGCATCGAGGATCTCCCCACGTTGGCTGAACACCACCGAGATGAGATCGTCGTGTTGAAGGGACTTCCCTGGCTTGACGGTCATTGGTCCCTCCAGTCGATGTTCATCTTCTGAAACAGCGAACGGTTGTAATCCCCGAAGGGACCGTCGACAAGTACCTTGGGCTTCACCCACTCACATTCGCCTTCGTAGGGCCACGAGCGCGGAGCGCCTTCGGCTGCTGCGACCACTTGGCCGATGAAAGTCGTGCAAATGAAGTTGATCTCACCGGGCACGAACGCGGTGTAGACCGACAGCGGGTTGGCAACGACGTAGCCCGTCTCCTCGTAGGTCTCCCGCACAAGTGCCATGTCCAGGCTCTCGTTCGCTTCCACCTTGCCGCCGGGCATTCCCCAGGCATCCAGGTCTTTGCCACGGGACAACGCAAGGACAAGCCCGTCGTCATTCATCAAAAGGAAACACACCGCATGGCGGGCAACCTTGAAGCCACTCTCGTTAGTCATAGTCTTACCAACCCCTTTCTATCGAAGGATTACTTGAACTTGGCCAGATCTTCATTGAGATACTCCTCAACAAGACCCTGGCGAATGGCCTCACGCACACGCATGAGCCCCTTTCCAAGCAAGTTCTTCCCTGTGCCCGTCGAGCCATCGCCCCAAATATGGTCATCGTCACGCCCTTGTCGAGTGTCTTCGATCAAATGAGCGTGCCCACTGGCCATCAAGGTTGCCTGGCAGTCGGCGTGTTGGCCGAATTTGGCGAACAGAGCGACGTTCATCACATGGTACGAGATTTCGTCCCATCCTTCACGCATCACATGGTTGCGGTCCCGTCCCATGTTGGCAGCGATGCCACACTTGGGTTCCTGTCGGATTGCTTCGGCCCACTCGGAGTCGGTGCCGGCGAACTTCTGGGCTTGGTAGTAGTGCTCCGTGCTCGGCCACGTTTTGCCATCAAGCTCAAGCGGGTGACGGCTGAAGTTGGAGAACAGGCCCCAAGGGTCAGGTACTTTGTAGAACCGGATCGGTTTCGCTTGTGTCATCGGGTTTTCCTTTTAGAGCTTTGTTGAGTTGAAGGCGGAGGACTTCAATGGCTTCCCAGAGCGGGCCGCCACGGTTGGGGTAGACCTCTGCACCAGGGGTCAAACTGACCTTCGCCAGTTCCTTCCAGGCTTCGTCTATTTCTTCCAGTAGATCGTCGCGGGTCGGCTCCAAGGCTTCAGCGGGCACTTGGTGCTTGGGGTCGCACCCGGTGTAGACCGTCGTGTGGTCAATAGACGAACACGTCTCGACCGGGGGCTCCCCGAAGGCGTTGAGCACCGCGTCCTGAGTCTCCAAATAAACGGCTCTGAACTTCGGATTTTCACCGGGGTGCTGTCCTCCACGAAAACTCATGCAGTTGGACAAGAACGCAAGAGCCTTGTTGCTCAACGTGATGGTGTGCAGTTGGTCTGGGTTTGTGAGAGGCATGGCTAGATCCGCATTTCGATACCATCGGGGTTGATGGAGAGCAAAGCGTTGATGACTTCTTGGACGACCATGAGCCGGTTGGCTCCGCGTCGGTGACTGCCCAACGGGAACTGGATTGTCCCTTTGAGGAAGTTCGGCTGGGACTTGTAGGCTTCCCACTGGACCTCCCAGAACGCATGGGGCGTCTCTCCGTCGAGATAGCCGGTCGTGCCAACCCCCACCTCGGCTGAGAAACATTGGCGTGCAGCGGTCGCCATCTCAGAAGCCGTCAGAGCGCTCACCACGTTCTCTTCGTTGACAGAGGCCAGACCAAGCATGTCTCGCTTGGCGGCGATCTGGTAGGCCACAACGCCCCCACGGACGACCTCAGACGAACCCGACACCGTGGTCAGTTCGGATGCGATCATGCCTCCGGTACAGGACTCGGCTGTGGCGATGGTCAGGTTCATCGCTTTGAGGGTGCCGATGATCTCTTCAAGGTCTTTGTACTCAATCATTCCAAACTACTTCCGTTCCGTTGGTTGGATGACTGTCGATGTGCAACGTCTTGAAATCATCGAAGCTGGCGTAAGTGCCCAAGCTCGGGGTAGGCGTGTTCCAGCAGACGGTGACTTGGCCGGTGTGCCACAACACTCCATCGAGGACATGCCCGGTGCCGGAGACCCCGGACTCATCTGCGTTTCGGATCATTTTGAATGTTCTCATCTTCGGCTCCTCTTCAAACTGTCGCACTGGAAGCGGCCACCGACGACCTTCACGATGGCATCCCACTGTGACCCTACCGCGTACTTCTTCCACGTTGCCTGGGGCCATTCGCACTCGTAGGCGTCAGGCTCTCCCAAGTCTTTGAACTCGGTTTTGTACCACTGGCTCTTGGGCCCCGGTCGCTCACACCCCAACTTCGTGGCTCGGCACTCGTTGTACTTGAGCTTGGGCCATGTCGGCTCTTGGCCTTCCCCTCCGTTCATGGTCGGTTTCGTGTGCGGCCTCCATCGGTCGATGTCGTAGGTACACCACGCTTCGTACACGGGTTCTTCATGCGTCCGGTCCACGCACACTTCTCGTGTGGAGTAGGTGGGCGTGCATTCGTCGTGACAGACTTCGTAACTACTGTACGAACCGTTGCCGTTGTCCTGTCGTTCGGTGTGACAAACAGGGCGGCAGGTTTCACCGTCTTTGTACTGTTCGCTGTGACAGTCGCAGGAGTAGCAGTCCGTCACCGTCTCGTGATGGTGGACCTTCTGGTAACTGGAAACGTGGTAGGCGTCGCCCGGCTTGTTGTCGCACCACTCGGAGTCGTGGACGGTCTTGAACTGCTCGATGACTTGCGCACGTTCCCAAGGCGTCGCGGTGACTTCGGCTGTGACCGTCTTCTCCCAAAAGAAGAACATCCAGATCAGACCAACGACCGCAATCAGGGCAGCCCCGACGGCCAGTTCCCGTTTGTGACTTTGCCAGATCGGCTGTTTCCATTCGGCCACGTCGGCGTCGGGAACATCAAAGCCCTCGCGTTCTCGCCACTGGTTCCCCTGATCCCGGTTGTGCTGCTCGGCTGCGGCTCGGGTCTGTTTGTACTCTTCGGCCCGGCGGCGTTCCCGCTCCTGATGACGGTCTTGCTCAGCGGCCCTCTCCCGCTCCCTGGCGCGTTGGGCTTCGGGGGCATGGAAAGCTGCGAGGGCTGCTCGTTCGGCGCTCTCACGGGCCTCCAGGGCGTTGTCCGCGTCTCTGACGGACTCACCCGCCATGCTCCGGGTCGTGGGGCGCTTTGGGGCCGGCGCAGAGCCGTCCATGGGCCCACCACAGGTCACACAGTTGTTCGCCGCCGCCGATGAGGGGCCCCCACAGTAGGGGCACTCGTGGTCAGGCGTCGGGTTGTATTTGGTTGGGACCGCCTCGTTCTGGGGCGGGAAGTAGCGACGGTCTTCGTTCTGGACTTGCCCGCAGTTTGGACAATGACGGTGATCTACGCCTTGGAGCTTCGTACTACCGCACTGGTCGCAGTCCCACCACATCTGGTAGGTGCCGGTGCGGGTTCGGGTAGTCACGGGGGTTATACACGAAGGGCGGGATTTCTACTTTTTGGCGTTGTCGATGCACTTCTGACGGAACTCTGGATCAGTCCAGTAACGCAGATTCCGCGCCTCTCTGGATCGCTTTCGCACCCGATCACCATGTCGGTCTTTGTATCGGGCGGTTCTGTCAGCCCCTTGAACCCGCCAGCAAATCAAGCAAACACCACGGGGCCTGAGACCGCCCTTGGCGTCTTTGTACGTCGCAAACTCGTCGATAGGTTTGTCGACTCCGCAGTGAAGACAGTTTTTCATGGGTAAGATGAGCAGTGTCGTCTGAGCTAGTCGCACGTCTCCCGGCTCTTGAGCGGGATATCTTGGAACTCATTGATCGGGGCCGCTCCCAAGCGGACATCGCCCGGATTCTGAGCATGTCGCAGCCTGCCATCTACTATCGCTTCAAACGAGCGAAGGAACGGTTGCAGGTTTGGAAGCTGCTTCCCAAGATCACCCCCCAAGAAGTCCGGGCCGTCATGGAACTGCGAGGTGCCCGGGAGACGGACATCCAAGCGATGTCGTTTTACGTCGAGACCAACAGCCAATCGGAAACCGCTCGGCGCATGGGTACGAGCCAGGGCGCTGTTCGGGAAGCGTTGATGCGTGGGCTGGTGAAGCATCTTCAAAACGACATGAGCCAAGAGGACCGACGCACTCGGGTTCGTCAGGCTTGTAGCATCCTGGTCAACAAGCCAGGGCTGTTCACCGATGTCAACAACACCGCCATCGGTCATGTTGCCAAAAGCAGGACAACCGTTCGGAGACTCGTCAATGGACCGAAACTATCCCATCGTCCTTTGGAGGGGATCGGGGTAGAAATCGAAGATGGGCTCTACAAAAGCCTGTGCGGAATGGTTGAAGAGGTCGAGCCCCTGGTGACGTTGAAGCTAGACCTCGCGTCCCAGGATCTCCGGCTTCAGTGGCCGGCTAGCTGATCCATTCGGCAACCGCCGTGATCAAGGCTTCCAGGTTTGCTTTGGCACTGAGCTTCCCCGTGTAGCCTTCGGTCGAAGCATGGACGATGTTGCCATTGCCCGCCGTCACACGCCATCGCCACTCGTTCGCGTTGTCTTCGTAGAACTCCACGGGGAGCTTCGCGTTTTCGGGGCGTTCCTCGGCATGGTCATGCGCGATGCGAATGTTGTCCGGCGTGGCTAGTTTCCCGATGGACACCAAGTTGTTCGATGCGTGTTCCTTGCGTCGATACCCTTCGGTGGCAGCACCGATGATTTGACCATTGGTCGCTTTTACGCGCCAGCGAGAGTCGTCTGCTTCGTCTTGGTAGAATTCAACTGTGGTCGCCATCTGTCTTTCTCCATTTGGGCGGGGAAGACCGCCAGCCCCACTCTACCGGGCTACGGCACAAACGGTTTACCATTGGTTGTCCGCGTCGTCGGTAAGCCATTCAGTTGGGCGGTCCCCGGTTACTGTCGTCGGGCTCCAGGTAGGCGAGGATCTCTTCCATCACCGCCTTGACTTCGGGGACCAGATCTTTCTGTGTCACCCACGCCTTCAAGTCATCCAACACTCGTTCTCGGATACGAGCCATCAAGCCCATTTCCAGAGACATGTGGGCCGTGGGGTTCATGGGTCGGTAGTGATCCACAGCCCGCATGACTTCCAAATTGTGAATGCGGATGGGGTGGGTGCTCATCTCCTCAAAGAACGCAGCCATCCCGGCGGTCCCTTCAGACATGGTTTTGTGGAACTCTTTGGTCGCCTCTTCAGCCTCGTTGGCTTCGCGTTCCAGTTGGGCCTTTGTCACATAAGGCTCCATCGCTTTGTCCATACCGCGACCCACCTGCGTCACGATCTTTGAACAAAGTGCGTCCCCGACTGGACCTTCCAGCAGTCGGGTAAGCACTTCCTCGATTTTCTTGTCGTCAGTTTCACTCATGCGGAAGGTCGTCGGTATGCGAAAATCAAGTCAACAAAGTGGTTCAGACCTAGGCGGCCTTGACTTTGGACTTCTTCTTCGCAGCGGCCTTCTTGCGCCGGACAGCTTCCGACTGTTGAAGCTGACGACGACGACGAGCCTGCTTGGAGCGGTTCGACTTCGCCTTCTCCTCAGACAGACGACCACGCCGACGACTGATCTCAGGCCACGTCTCCCCATCACTGAAC
>Ga0307378_10007660_pt1 | contig 14483 bp, 13 predicted proteins | sample UN1MG_FD_202238 | JGI IMG/M metagenome (GOLD analysis project Ga0307378, IMG submission 202238) | Soil microbial communities from Risofladan, Vaasa, Finland - UN-1 | ecosystem: Environmental > Terrestrial > Soil > Coastal area > Acid sulfate soil | place: Finland: Risofladan, Vaasa | collected...
ATGTCCTCCGGCGACTCGACCGGATCGCCGCGATCGTCCTTCTTCAGATACCGCTTCGCCAGGACCATGGTGGCGTTCGGCGAGAGTTCAATCCTGGCCGGCATCGCGGCTCGGATAACGGGTACGCTCATTGATCGTCCCAAACCTGTTGGCCTTCATCCATATAGTATATGAGGCATGGCGGGCGAGGGCCATAGGCCGCGGGCTACGTGGTCGCGGCCGGCGGCGTCTCGGGAGGGGCCCCGTCGGCCGGGTCGCCGTCCGCGCGATCCCCCGGCAGTGCCGGGGGCTTTACGGCCTGGTCATCCCCCGGCGATGCCGGGGGCTTTACGGCCTGGTCATCCCCCGGCAGTGCCGGGGGCTTTACGGCCTGGTCATCCCCCGGCGATGCCGGGGGCTCGGCGGCCTGGCGGCCCAGGAGTTCATCGTCGCTGTAGATCGGGCGGAACGTCTCGACCTCGGGAACCTGGATCGAGTCCAGGATCTCGTCGAACTCGGTCTTCTCGAGTGGCGGATCGTCCATCATCTCGCGGAGGCTTTCGACCTGGTGGCTCGTCGGGCGGCGCGGACCTTTGCGGTGGAGCGCCTCGCGCGACGGCCGGGCGCCCTTGGGCGTCACCGGCTTGGGCGGTTCCTCCTTCGACGGGTCGCGCAGGAAGAGGCGCACGTCCTTGAAGTCGGCTTCCTGCTCGGCGCCGATCCGGCGCTGGCGCACCAGTTCCAGGACCGCCAGGAACATCGTGATGAGGTAAATGGGGCTCTGGCCTGCCGTGAAGAGTTGCGAAAAGAGGAGCGACTTTCCCTGTTCGATCCGCGCGAGCAATTGTTTGGCGGCCTCCTCGACGGGCGTGTCGTCGTAGATGACTTCGCGCGGCTCGGCATAGCCGAGGGTCCGCAGGCACGCGCTGAACGCGCTGATGAGGTCCCAGACTTCGACGCCCTTGAGGAGTTCCGAGGGCACGTCGTCGCCCTCGTCGCCGAACTGTTTCAGGAAATCGTCGGCGAGTTGGCGCGGGAAGCGGCGGGCCATCTCGCGGCCGCGATCCCGGAGCATGGCGGCGGCCTCCTTGAACCGGCGGTACTCGATGAGTTGCCGAATCAGCGTCTCGCGCGGGTCCTCGATGTCCTCCGCCGCTTCGCCCTCTTCGAGTTCGGTGGGGCGGGGGAGGAGGGCGCGGCTCTTCAGTTCCAGCAGCGTCGCCGCCATCACGACGAAATCCCCGGCGAGTTCGATGTCCAGGCCCTTCAGCACATCGAGGTAGGCGATGTACTGGTCGGCGATCCGCGCTACGGGGATGTCGCGGATGTCCACCTCCTCGCGGTGGATGAGGTAGAGGAGCAGGTCCATCGGACCGTTGTAGATGTCGAGGTCAACCTTGTACGCCATGATGTCCCAACCTCCAACCTGCGCTGGGGAACGGCAATGTTAAATGCTAAATGTTAAATGACGGGAAAATGCCTTTCTCCTCCATTTAACATTTATAATTTGACATTTAACATTGCCGTTACAGTTCCCCCAGTCCCACGAGTTCCTTGATCTCCTCCAGTGTCGCGCGCGCCACCCGGCGCGCCCTCGCGGCGCCGTCGTCGAGGATTTCGCGCAGGCGTTCCGGGTGCGCCTCCAGTTCGGCGCGCTTCGCGCGCGGCTCCGAGAGGAACACGACGAGGACCTCTCCGAGGCGGCGCTTGCAGTCCGTGCATCCCCACGTCGAGTGGCGGCACTTGTCGGCCACGTCCTCGTAAGCGTTCGGATCGAACACCTTGTAATACTGGCACACGTTGCAGTCTTCCGGGTGCCCGGGGTCGGCCAGGCGGATCCGCAGCGGGTCGGTGATCATGGACATGACCTTCTTGCGGATGACGTCGGGCGGGTCGGCGACGTCAATCTGGTTGCCGTAACTCTTGGACATCTTGCGGCGGTCGGTGCCCAGGAGTCGCGGCGCGGCCGTGAGTTTCGCGGCCGGTTCGACCAGGCAATCGCGCCCGACGAGGTGGTTGAACCGCCGCACGACCTCCCGCGCGAGTTCCAGGTGCGGCAACTGGTCTTCGCCGACCGGCACGAGGTTGGCCTTGTAGATGAGGATATCGGCCGCCTGGAGCACCGGGTAGCCCAGGAACGCGTAGTTGTGGATGTCCTTGGCCGTCAGTTGCTCCATCTGTTCCTTGAAGGTCGGGTTCCGTTCGAGCCACGAGATGGGCGTGTAGCAGGAGAGGATGAGGTGGAGTTCGGCGTGCTCCGGGACCTCGCTCTGGCGGAAGATGACGCTCCGGACCGGGTCCAGGCCGCACGAGATGAAATCAATCAGGACTTCGCGCGAGTTCGCGGCGATCCCGGCGGGCTTCTCGTAATCGCTCATCAGCGCGTGGTAGTCGGCGATCATGAAGAAGCAGTCGTACGTGTCCTGGAGCATCCGCCAGTTCCAGAGGGCGCCGACGAGGTTCCCCAGGTGGAGTCGGCCGGTGGACCTCATGCCGCTCAGGATGCGCTGGCGCGGGGCGGATGGTTTCTCGGTGGTCATCGCTCGGTTCCTGTCCTGCCTTTCGTCAAATGAGGATGGATGTGCCGTAAGGTCCGGCGAAAACGTACATGAGCGCCAGGATCGGCGCCATCAGCGGCGTCACGCCGTGGTATCCCAGAAAATCGAATTGGATGTACCGGTTGGCGACCACCACGCCGACCAGGAAGAACAGGCCGTAGCGCCCGAGTTCGGCGAACCGCGCGGCCGCCCGCGCCGGCAGGAGTTCCCGCAGGATGTGCGATCCGTCGAGCGGGAAAATGGGAAGCAGGTTGAACACGAACAGGCCGAAGTTCAGGATGATGGCGTACCGCATGACGATCCACACCAGGCCCTCCAGGCGGGTCGTCGGGACGATCCCCTGCTCGAGGAGCACCCGGACGAGGATCGCCACGGCGGCCGCAATCGCGAAGTTGGCCGCCACCCCCGCGCCGCTCACGAGGACTTCGTCGCGCCGCGGGTTGTGGTAGTTGTAAGGGTTCACCGGGACCGGTTTGGCCCACCCGATCGGGGCGAAGATGAGGCAGATCGTCCCCAGGAGGTCCAGGTGGGCCAGCGGGTTCAGCGTCAGCCGTCCGGCCCTGAGGGCCGTGTCGTCGCCGCATTTCCACGCCACGTATCCGTGCATGAACTCGTGGATCGTCAGGGCAAACAGGACCACCGGCAGGCGCAGGGCCAAGTCCAACAAAAACTCGTTGCTGAACCCCATCTGCGGCGTCTCCCGGTGGGCCTCGAGCGCCACGTGTCGGCGGCGCGTCCCGTCGCGCGCTCACTTTACAGGCGAGCGCCGCGGAAGTCAACGTTCGAGCGGCCCGTGTTTCTTGACTTGAGCGTCCGCACGCCTTAGACTGGCCTTTCAGGGCCGGACCTGGCGCAAAGGGGTATTGCCCGTGGCGAGACTTTATGAAGACGCCGGCTGGACCATCGGACGCACGCCTCTCGTGCGCATTCAGCGGATCATCCGGTCGAAGGCCAGGGTCTACGGCAAGTTGGAGTTCTTCAATCCGCTCTCCAGCGTCAAGGACCGGATCGGCCTGGCGATGATCGCCGCCGCCGAACGCGAGGGACGCATCGGCTCCAAGACCACCATCATCGAGCCCACGAGCGGCAACACGGGCATCGCCCTGGCCTTCGTCTGCGCCGTGCGGCGATACCGGTGCCTCCTGACCATGCCCGAGAGCATGAGCCTGGAGCGCCGAAGACTCCTCAAGATCCTCGGGGCGGAACTCGTGCTGACGCCGGCGGCCGAGGGCATGCGCGGGGCCATCGCCCGCGCCAAGAAACTCGTCGGAGAGATCGGCGACGCCTTCATGCCCAACCAGTTCGAGAACCCCGCCAACGTCGAAATCCATCGCCGCACCACCGCCGAGGAAATCTGGTGGGACACCGACGGCCTGGCCGACGCCATCGTCGCCGGCGTTGGGACCGGCGGCACGATCACCGGCGTGGCCGACGTCATCAAACGCCGCAAGGCGTCGTTCCGGGCGATCGCCGTCGAGCCGGCCGGGAGCCCCGTCCTCTCGGGCGGCAAGCCGGGACCTCACAAGATTCAGGGCATCGGCGCGGGCTTCGTTCCGGCGATTCTCGACCGGTCGCTGATTGACGAGATTGTCCAGGTCGGCGACGAGGAAGCGTTCGACTGGGCCCGGCGGGCCGCCAAGGAAGAGGGCCTGCTCGTGGGCATCTCGAGCGGCGCGGCCCTGGCCGCCGCCCAGAAGGTGGCCGCCCGACCCGACATGGAAGGCAAACTCATCGTCGTCATCATTCCGAGTTGCGGCGAGCGATACCTTTCGACCGCGCTGTTCGAAGGCATTGCGTAACCCGTTTAGCCGCCCGCCTTGGCGGGCGCGTGCCGTTTCGAAAAAGGAGTATCCGTGCAGCGCACCCTGGTCATGCTGAAACCCGATGCGATGCATCGCGGCCTGGTGGGCCGCATCCTTTCGCGCTTCGAGGCCAAGGGCCTGAAGATCGTCGCCCTGAAACTCGGGCGCATTGACCGGCCCACCGCCGAGCGCCATTACGCCGCTCACCGCGGAAAGGATTTTTATGAGCCGCTCATCCGGTTCGTCACGAGCGGCCCGACGGTGTTCCTGGTGCTCGAAGGGAAGGGCGCGGTCGCCATCGTCCGCAAGATGCTGGGCGCAACCGCCAGCGCCGACGCCGAGCCGGGAACCATCCGCGGCGACTTCGGCGTCTCAAACCGATTCAATCTCGTCCACGGGAGCGACTCGCCGGAGACCGCCGACCGCGAGATCGCCCTCTTCTTCCGCCCCGAGGAACTCATCCCCTGGGACCCCGCCACCTGGCCGTGGACCTACGACTTCTCCACCGGCGAACCAGTGTAACACTTCGTGCCTCCGTGCCTTTGTGCCTCTTCTTCTCCGCGTTTCTCTTTGAACCCGCTGCCGCCTACCTTATAATCTGGCGCGTTACAATAGAGCGCGGAGCCACATCGTGATTCCTCGAATGGATTGTCGAACGGCAAAAGGCCGCGAGGCCGTCGAATCGCTGCGCGCCCGCCTTGGCGTCGAGCAGGGAATGGTCTCGGGTGCAGGCGCCCCCGGCGAGATCGAGGCGAGCGTCCGGCGGATCCTCGACGAGGTCCGCCAGCGCGGCGACGCCGCCGTGTGCGAGTACACGAAGCAGTTCGACGGCGCCGACCTCTCGCCGCAAGGTCTCCGCGTTCCGGACGAAACCATCGAGGCGGCCTACAAGTCCATGCCGCGAGAGTTTATCCAGACCGTCACGCGCATCCGCGATTCGGTCCGGCGGTTCCAGCGGCACATCCTGCCGCGCGACCGAAAGCCGCTGGTGCGCGACGGGCGCACCTTGCGCCTCATGTATCGGCCGCTCGCGCGAGTAGGCGTCTATGTGCCCGGCGGCAAGGCGTTCTATCCTTCGACGGTCCTGATGACGGCGGTGCCGGCGCTTGCGGCGGGTGTGCCGGAGGTGGCCGTGGCCTCTCCGCCGACGTACGAGGACGATGTTCACCCGGCCGTCCTCGCGACCTGTCGCGTGGCCGGCGTCTCGGAAATCTACCGCATGGGCGGCGTCCAGGCCATCGCGGCGTTCGCCTACGGCACGGAGACCGTGCGGCCGGTCGAGAAGATTGTTGGTCCCGGCAACGCCTACGTGCAACTGGCGAAGCGGTTGGTGTTCGGCCGCGTGGACATAGACAGTTTCGCCGGTCCGAGCGAGGTGATTATCCTGGCCGACGCGTCGGCCGATGCGCGCCTCGTGGCCGCCGATATGCTGAGCCAGGCCGAACATGACCCCGGCTCGGCCATTCTCGTGACGCCGTCCGAGGCACTCGCCGACGCCGTGGCAGCCGAACTCGAAAAGCAGGTGGCCGCCCTCACGCGGGCTGACGCGGCACGGGCCGCGCTCAAAAACTATTCGGCCATCGTTCTCGTGGCCGATATGGACGAGGCCGCGGAGGTCGTCAACCGGTTCGCCCCGGAGCACCTCGAGATTCAGGTCCGCAATCCGGAGGACGCGCTCCGCAACATCCGCTGCGCGGGGGCCGTCTTCCTCGGCAAGTACACGCCGGTCGCGGTCGGCGATTACGTCGCGGGCCCAAGCCACACGCTGCCGACCGGCGGCACGGCCCGCTGGGCGAGCGGCCTGACGGCCAACGATTTCCTCCGCGCGATGAGCGTCGTCGAGTACGATCGCGGCGCCCTGGCCGCCGACGCGCCGGACATCTATCGCATGGCCGAGACGGAAGGCCTCTCGGCCCATGCCGAGAGCGTACGCAAACGCCTCGAAAAATAATACATTTAGCCGCCTGGCTTGCCGGGCGCGTGTTGTCGAGGTGTATCACGTGGGCTATTTGCGAAAAAATATCGAAACCATGGCCGGCTACACCCCGGGCGAACAACCGGGGCCCGAGGACCGTGTCGTCAAACTCAACACCAATGAGAATCCCTATCCGCCGTCGCCGCGCGTCATGGAGGCCCTCCGGAAACTCCCGCCCGACCGACTCCGCCGCTATCCGGACCCGATGGCCGACAAGGTCCGCGACCTCATCGCCGACCTGTTCGGCCTCAGGCGCGACAACATCCTCTGCGGCAACGGGAGCGACGAACTCCTGACGCTCGTCGTCCGGGCCTTCGTCGGCCAGGGCGAGCGCCTCGCCTATCCGACGCCGACGTACTCGCTGTACCCGGTCCTGGCGGAGATTCAGGGGGCCGAGACGGTCGAGATCCCGACGCCGGAGGATTTCACCCTGCCCATCGGCGCGCTCAAGCGGGCCGACGCCCGCGCGATGATCCTCTGTAACCCCAATGCGCCGACGGGCGTCTTCGTCGGGCCCGACGTGGTCGGCGACCTGGCGGCCAAGTTCAAGGGCGTCCTCGTCGTGGACGAAGCCTACGTGGATTTCGCGCCGTCGAACAGCCTGCGCCTGGCGGCCGAACGGCCGAACGTCCTGGTGCTGCGAACCCTCTCGAAGTCCTACAGCCTGGCGGGCCTCAGGTTCGGCTACGCCGTCGGTCCGGCCGACCTCATCTCTGGGCTGGCCAAAGTCAAGGATTCGTACAACGTCGATGCGATCTCGATCGAGTTGGCGGCGGCAGCCCTCGAGGACCAAGCCTGGATGCGGGCCAACGTCGAGAAAATCCGCTCCGAGCGCGGGCGGCTCGCGGTGCGGCTTACGGCCCTCGGTTTTGCCGTGACGCCCTCCGAGTCGAACTTCCTCCTCGCGCGCCCCGCGGACGGCGACGCGCAAGGATGGTACGAGCGCCTCAAGGCCGCGGGCATCCTGGTTCGTTATTGGAACGCCCCGCGTTTAGCCGATAAACTCCGCATCACCGTCGCAGCGCCGGCCGAGAACGAGGCGCTCCTGACGGCCATCGAGCGCGACCGAAAGGGGTAACCGCATGAGTCCCGAACCGCGACAACCCATTCGCCGGGCCGAAATCCGACGCCGGACCCGCGAGACCCAGGTCGAACTCGACCTGGCGCTGGACGGCCAGGGGAAGTCCGACCTCGAGTCGCCCGCCGGGTTCCTCAATCACATGCTCGCGCTCCTCGCGCGGCACGCGCTCGTGGACCTCAGAGTCAAGGCCGCCGGCGACACCGGCGTGGACCAGCATCACACGGTCGAGGACGTCGGCATCTGTCTCGGCCAGGCGATTGACAAAGCCCTCGGCGACCGCGAAGGCATCGCGCGGTTCGGGTGCGCGGCCGTGCCGATGGACGAGGCCCTGGCCCAGGTCGCGGTGGACCTGTCGGGCCGGCCGTTCCTCGTGTTGAGTGCGACGTTCCCCGGCGAGCGGATCGGCGACTTCGAGACCGAACTCGTGGCGGAGTTTCTCCAGGCCCTCGCGACACACGCCCGGATGACGCTGCACGTCGCCGTGCCGTACGGCTCGAACGATCACCATATCGCCGAGGCGATCTTCAAGGCCCTCGCGAGGGCCCTCAAGGCCGCCGTGGCCCTCGACCCGCGCTCAAGCGGTACGCCGAGCACCAAGGGCGTGCTCTGAAGGCAGTGCCTGAGTAGGAATGCCTCATTGAGCCCGACGCGGAAGCGTCGGGTCGCTCCCGTCCGAGTCCGGCTTGCGAAAAACGAAGCGCGGCAGGTCGGGATACCCGCCGCGCTCTTTTCTTTGCCTATGTACCTTCATGCCTACGTGCCTTTGTGCCTTCAGTCAAGCACCGCCGTCTCCGGCAGGCCGCCCACGAGGGGCAGGGCATAGGCGCGGAACGACGGGCAGACATCGCTTCCGCCCGGACAGATGAACTCCTTGGGCACCTCGCGGTTCTTTCCGGCCACCTTTTCCAGGGCCACGAGTTCCAGGTACGCCTTATAGGCCTTGCCGGGCCGCCGCTTGATGGCGACCGACCCGTCGAGGCCCTTCGCGGCGTACTTGACGGCCTCGCGGCCGACCGCGCGGGCCTCGCGGGCGTCCACCCGGCTCGCGAACCCGGGGAACGATCGCTGGAGATATCCGAATGTGTCGGCCCGGACGCGCGAGACGTCGGCGCCTTCCTTGATGCGCCCCGCCAGGAAATCCGCCAGGACGCCGGTGCCCGAGAGTTGGAAGTGGCCGAAGGCGTCCACCTTGGGCTTGCCGAAGAGGTTTCGGGCCTCGTCCTTCAGGCCGTCGGCCAGTTGCCGGCCGGCCGTCTCGGCCCAGAGTTTCCCCTGCGGGTCGCGGATGCCTTCGCTCGCGCAGATGACGCACCGGCCGTGCCTGGCGTAGGCCTCCTTTACGTCCGCGAGAAATTGCTCGACCGTGAACGGCGCCTCCGGCAGGTAAATCAGGTGCGGCCCGTCGCCCGGCTTCTGGCGCGCCAGCATCGAGGCGGCCGTCAGCCACCCGGCGTCGCGGCCCATGATGACGTTGATCTTGATGCCGGGGAGGCTCCGGTTGTCGAGTTCGTCGCCGCGGACGGCCGACGCGACGAACCGCGCGGCGCTCCCGAACCCCGGCGTGTGATCGTTCTCCATCAGGTTATTGTCAATCGTCTTCGGCACGTGGACCACCCGCATCTCGTAGCCGGCCTTCCGGGCCATGCCGGCGATGAGGAAGGCGGCCTGGGCCGAGTCGTCGCCGCCCACGTAGAAGAAGTACCGGATGTTCCGCGCCCGGAAGACCTCGAGCATCGCGGCGCAGTCGTCCTCCGTGGGCTTGTGGCGGACGCTCCCGAGGGCCGCCGCCGGCGTCGCCGCCACGACCTGGAGTTTTTTCGGCGGCACCCGGAAGAGGTCGAGAAAATCCTGCTTCATGATCCCCCGGGTGCCGTGCCGCGCGCCGAAGAGTTTCTTGATCTCCTTGTGTCGTCGTGCCTCTTCGATGACGCCGACGAGGCTCTGGTTGATGACGACCGTCGGACCGCCCGACTGACCGATGCACGCATTGCCCACGAGTTTCGCCGCCACGTCTTGCTCCTTTACCTGTCTTCCCGGTGTAACCGCGATAGACCTTCATTTTGTCCCGCGGCGTCGCCGTTTTCAAGCGTTTTGCCCGGACGGCAAGGGCATTGCGGGCCGCCCCCGCCGCCTGTACCATGAACCGGTGCGACGAACGAAGGAGTTTGCCCATATGGTTGACACGACCACGCCGCAGATCCTCGAGGCCGGGATGCTCGTCTGTTTCGGATTCGCCTGGCCCGTGGACATCGCCAAGACGCTGCGCACGCGCCAGGTGGCCGGCAAGAGCGTCGGATTCATGGCCCTCGTGCTGGTCGGATACCTGGCCGGCATGGCAGCCAAAATCGTCCGGGCGCCGGAGGGCGCGATGCCGGAGGCCGTGACGCTCCTCTACGCGATCAACGCCGCGATGGTCTGCCTGGACATTCTCTTGTACATGCGTTTCCGCCAACGCCCGGACGGTCCTTGCCAGTGAGGAATGCCATGCACGAACGAATTCGGATGGGGCTGCTTCTGACGGTTTCAGTCCTTGTGCTGCTGGGGCCGGCGGTCGGATGCGCCGAGGGAAAGCCCGCGGCGCCTGCGGCCAAGACCGAGCGCACGCCGGCGGCGCCGGCGGCGAAGCCCGAGGAGAAGCCGGCCGCGCCCGTCGCCCAGCCTGAGGAGAAACCCGTGACCGCCCAACCCGCTGCGATGGAGTTTCCCCAGATCACGATCCGCAATGACCAGGTCAGGGTCACGGTCTATCGGCCGGATGCCGAGAAAGGGTTCTATCGCGGCCAGCGGTTCGACGGGTCGGGCCTGATCGCGCGGGCCGAGTTCGACGGGCGGACCGTGTTCGGCCCGTTCCGGACGAAGTACGACGCGCTCGTCCACGACAACGTGGCCGGCCCGGCGGACGAGTTCGACATGGAGAACTCGCCTCCCGGTTTCGACGAGGCCAAGCCGGGCGAACCGTTCGTCAAGATCGGCGTCGGCCTGCTCCGGAAAGGGGCGGACGCCGCGTACGTGTTTTGGCGCCCGTACCCGTTCGCGAAGCCCCCCGCCTGGCAGGTGACCAGCGGCCCGGACTGGGTCGAGTTCAAGCAGGAAGTCTCCCACGACGGCTGGGGCTACGCCTGGACCAAGCGAATCACGCTCGTGGCCGGCACGCCCACCCTCGCCGTCGCCTACCACCTCAAGAACACCGGCACGAAAGCCATCAACACGCTCTTTTATTGCCATAACTTCATTATACTCGACGACGAACCCGTCGGCCCGAACTACCGGATCGAGTTCCCGTTCGACGTGACGTTCCGGAAGGACGCGCGCGGAAAGGTGAAAGCCAAGGGCAAGGAACTCGTCCTCACGGACGTCCTCAAGAACGAGTCGGCCTGGGCCGTGCTCGAAGGCGGCACGGGCAAGGTCGAGGACAACCAGGTCCTCCTGGCGAACCGCCGGACGGGGACCGCCGTGACGATCAAGGGCGACCAGCCGCTCACCGAGTGGCGGTTCTATGCCGAGCCGACCGCCGCATGCCCGGAGCCGTTCCTCCGCATCCAACTGGCGCCCGGGCGGGACAAGGTTTGGCACACGGACTACAGGCTCCACGTCTTGGCGAAAGAGGCGCCCCAGTAGCCCCCGGCCGGGGCGTGTCTCGGCGTAGTCCGAAGACGAAGCCGGATCGCCTACGATCTTCGCGTGGGTTGGGTGGGATGCAAGGGACTTCGGGAAATGGTTACAGGGGTAGACTCTGGGCCTGGCGATCCTCATGCCAGGCCCAGGCCCGAAATCCGGATGATAAAGCAATCGTCAGAAGCCGGTCAGACAGTCCTTGCCGGGCTTTTTCCCGGCTTACCACAACTTGCTGGTAACGGCGATCCGGCCTTGCCCTTGGGCTTTTCCTCCGGCGGCATGGGGATCAGCGGCGCGGGGGCCCCAGCCTTGCCTTCTGGCTTACCCTCCGGCTTGGGGATCAGCGGCGCAGGCGCCACGGGCTTGTTCATGGGCGCTGGTTCGGGCGGCTTGGCCAGCGGTTTCTCCCCTTTTGCGCTGTCAGGCGAAGGCGCTGCTGCGGGTGCCGGTGGCGACCAAGCCACGGGAATCTCTACGGTTTCCGTCTGCCCCTCCACCGAAACCCGAAATACCACCTGCCCGTCTTCGACGCGGCCTATTTCGGACTTAGTCAATTTTTTGGCAAAGGGTACTTCTGTTGCCGGAACAAGAGTATCGTACTGCGCCAACTTGGCCCGCAAGAGGAGTTGCTCCTCCGTTACATCGTTTGGCACTTTCGGCAACAACGGAACCGGCCGGAACTTGCCGATCATCGCGTAGTGGAGTTTGCCTTCGATCATCCAATGGACCACCAGCGCATCGAGTTCACGCAGAGGCGATTCGAGAAGCGCCTGCTCCAATTGCTGGCCGTAGGGCGAGTCCTGAAGTATTCCATGGCCCTCATGGCCGGGTGTTGCCAATCGCTGCTCCTCCTCGCGTGTATAAGGCCAGACTGACCCGTCCAGCGCGAACCGGCGCGGCATCGCGAGGCGGACACGGACCAACTTGGCATCCACCCCCGAGGCGTCGCGGGGCAGCGTGCCGATCAGGCGGTATCCCTCGAATGACGGCGTGTCATTCCAATAAAGTAGTTCCTCCTTCTCCGGACCGGCCCGGAGAAGAATCTTGTGCGTGTCTTGGCGGCGCTGGCCATACCCAAGTTCCCGCGTCAATTGTAGAAACCCGGGCAGTGAATCCGTAATCGCTGTCATGACCGCCTTCGTGCTGCCCTTGGCAATCACGAACCGGCAGGTTGACGTTGCCTTGGTTCCAAGATGTGTGACCGAGACATCATAGGCGCCGGCTTCATCTTCTGGAAAGACGAAGTAGGTGCGCAAGGGGATGCTCCACGACCAGCCCTCGCCTGGGGCGATCTTCTGCTTCCTCCCTCTCTCGTATAGGGGCTCTATTTTTGCTTTCAACGGCTGGCCGTCGCGATAAACCCTAAGATCCAATCCGTGCAGGGCGTCATAGACGAACACGCGCTCCGCCTCCAGGGGCTCGCGCCCCGTGTTCTTAAACACGCCGGAGATTACAATGGGATCTCCGGCTGAAACTTGAGCCGGACATGTCATCGAGAGAGCCGGTTCGGGCCCCGACTCACCCAACACAAGACCGCCCGATGCGAAAAGGAGAGCCACATTAGCCATCAGCAACGTGACATAACGCATGATATTGCCCTCAATTGGGTTGATGGTTTGTCGACCACGCGCGATACGCGGCCTTCCGCAAGTTTAGGACATGACGTGGACAGAAATGATCTCGGTCATTTGCTCCACCAGTTCCATTTGCCACGCAATCGGCGAAACCATCTGTGTGTGTGTTGTGATAGTCGTTGTCGCCCTGAGTATATATCGAATGGCCAACTTCATGAATAGCCGTCTTGGCAATCCAGTCCAAGTTCACCTGGCCATTCACCTTGTGACGAGAGTACGCCACGTGCGAATGGGGAGCGATTGTCGCGCCCAATTTATCGCTTGTCGAATTTTGCCACCAGCCCATGAGTTGAAGGGTGTAGTCTCGATGACCGTCGCGACCATCGCCAACATGGAAGTTTGTGTAGTAGAGGGCATAGACAGAGGTTTCGTCGCCGGCCGCCCACGCCACGTCGGGGACTCTGAAGGCCGTGAACCTTCGGTTCCCTGGAGCCGCATTGGGGTACAGATAAATTACCCTAATGCCATAGTCGCTACTGGTCTTGTGCTCGAATTCGATTTCACTGTCGGCTTCGAGGATAACTCTCTTGTCATCATCCATTAAGAACGCCGTAATCCCGGAGATGGTATTCATCAAGTCACGTACTTCTGCGGCTGTGGCCTGTCCGCTGGTGGCAAAATTATACGTCTTCTCAACCAAGTTGCCAGCGTTGACTTTTACGTTCACCTTATCCCCATTGATTAGGTTGTATTTCTCCTTTATACTGCCGACCCGCACTTTTCCCGTCGCCTGATGCACCGCTATGTCGATATAACAGTTCTTGTTGGCTGTCGCGGCCCCGTCATTGATCCTACCGAAGGCTCCTTTAAAAAGCGCCAGGCGCGTCGCGTCAGGCAGCGGGTCAAGGACGGCTGCATCGCTGCACTTTACCGCTGCATAGGTGATCACATCGTACTTCCGCCACACTGTCAGCACGTCGGTCTTGTCGTCGCCCACCGCCTTATCGCCCTCCTTCAACATAAGCACCGCCCTGATCACAAAGTTGTCGCCACCTTGGTCACTGAAGTTAAAGAAGGCGGACGAAAGGTTCTTCCCGTCAGCCGATACAATCACCGTCTTGGCAGTCCCCAGAACAGTCTTCTCGTCACGATCGTTCTTGGCCACATCCGTGTCGGTCGGAGCGCTCCCTGGCAAGAAATCGTGGTCCGCTTTTGTCCACCAATGGGCGTCCCCTTCGTGGTCTTTACCTCCATTATCACCCCCCTTAGGACTGGAGTCTATGTCGGAATGATCGGCCGGATCATCCGGATCATACGCTTCCCATAGAATGTAATACTTGGAAACGTCCAAGGTTGCGGGAATAACTTCGACAACCACTTTTACGCGTTGCTTGTCATACTGCTCCGGAACAAGGTCTCCGCCATCCCAATTTTCCCTTGTATCTACAAACAAACGCATCGGATTATGCGCATTGGTCTCCTGGGAAAAGTTTCCGAGCGTATTTACGCGCCCACCCAAGATATCCACGATCTTCACCTTAGCATTTGCAATCTTCGCCGACCAATGGGGCGGGGGGCCTCCGGTACCGGTGCCGCCGGCCGGCGGGGCGAGGTTGCCCTCGCAACGAAGCGGCCATTCGGGCACGCTCGCGTTCTCAAACTCGCCTTCGATGCGAACGCAGCTCGCCGTGTCGTTCAGTGAAGAGGGCGGGACGACCCGCTTCTGGATCGCGTCCGGCGGCATTTCGGCCTTTAGTCCAATACACGCTGGTGGCATAAGAGGCTGTTTCAAAACCCCTGAAGTCGCATAGTTGTTGATGACGATATTGGGGCCATGGGCCCGTACTCAGGAGGACGACCTATGGCTCGTGAATGGGTGAGTGATGCACTCTGGGACGA
>Ga0307378_10007661_pt1 | contig 14483 bp, 16 predicted proteins | sample UN1MG_FD_202238 | JGI IMG/M metagenome (GOLD analysis project Ga0307378, IMG submission 202238) | Soil microbial communities from Risofladan, Vaasa, Finland - UN-1 | ecosystem: Environmental > Terrestrial > Soil > Coastal area > Acid sulfate soil | place: Finland: Risofladan, Vaasa | collected...
CAGGGTCGACAGGGCAACGATCGCGGTGAACAGGGTGCGTGGAGTCGAGAACATGGAATCCCCCATCGGGAGACGCCCGTGGGCGCCGGCGTCGACATGGGGGAAGTCGTCGATCGTTCAGCAGGTACGGTGTCCTGGCCGCTTGCGACCGGTGAAGTCAGCGAGCGGGTTCCCGATCGGCTGCGAGCATCCGTGACCGGAGCTGGAGGATCGACTTCGTGTGGATCTGGCAGACCCGGCTCTCGGTGACCCCGAGCACATCACCGATCTCGGCCAGCGTCAACCCCTCGTAGTAGTACAGCGTGAGGACGACCTTCTCGCGCTCGGGCAGCCTCGTGATGGCGTCGGCCAGCAGGTGACGCATCTCCTCGACCTCGAAGAGATCGACCGGGCCCTCACTCGGGTCGGCGATCGTGTCGCCCAGCGTCGAGCTCTCGGTGCGGTCGCCGCCGACCGACAGCATCTCATCGAGTGCGACCAGACCGACGAAGCTGATCTGACTGAGGGTCTTCTGGAGTTGGGCGTCGGACAACCCGAGCTCCTCGGCCAGCTCTTCGTCGGTCGGGGTGCGATGGAGTTCGGTCTCGAGCTTCGCGTACGCACGCTCGAGCGACCGGGCCTTGGCTCGGACCGACCGGGGAACCCAGTCGATGGCCCGCAACTCGTCGAGGATGTTGCCCTTGATGCGAGCGATGGCGTAGGTCTCGAACTTGTAGCCGCGCTCGGGCTCGTACTTGTCGATGGCGTCGATCAGGCCAAAGATGCCGTAACTGACCAGGTCGGCCTGCTCGACGTTCTGCGGGAGACCCACCGCGACGCGGCCGGCGACGTATTTCACCAACGGCGAGTAGTGCACGATCAGCTGATCTCGGACGGCATCGGACGCGTTCGACTTGTAGTCGTCCCACAACCGCTGGATCTCTGGTTCGACAGGAGTGCTCACAGCTCGCCTCAGGCGCGGGGGTGGGTTCGGTCGACGACAGCCCGGAGCCGGGCGCGACTGACGTGAGTGTAGTGCTGCGTGGTCGCCAGATCAGCGTGACCCAGCAGTTCCTGGACCGCGCGAAGGTCGGCGCCCCCGTCGAGCAGATGGGTCGCGAAGCTGTGTCGAAGGGCGTGCGGATGGGTCGGGTCGATCGAGCGACGGTCGATGATCCGCCTCACGTCGCGCGGCCCCAAGCGGCGGCCGCGGCGATTGTGGAACAGCGCCGGCCCTTCGCTCGCGGGAATGACGAACATGGCCCGATCGCGCTCGATCCACTGCTCGAGACGATCGGCCGCAGGACCGCTCAGCGGGACCCGCCGGACCTTGCTGCCCTTGCCCAGGACCGTGATCGACCCGCGGACGAGGTCGACGTCGTCGACGTCGGCGCCACAGAGCTCACTGACCCGCAGTCCCGACCCGTAGAGGAGCTCGAGCACGGCATCGTCGCGGCACCGCAGCGCAGGTGGGTCGTCGGCCACGGCGGCTGGAGGAGTGTCGAGCAGCGCGTCGAGTTCGTCTTGGCGAAGCACCCGCGGTAGCCGCCCTCCCCCCGTCGGAGCGTGGACCCCCGCCGTCGGGTCGGTCGTCACCTCGCCCCGCCTGACCAGATCGGCGAAGTAGCGCCGCAAGGACGACATCCGACGCGAGATGGACGCCTTGGCGAGGCGCCTTGTGGTGAGGTGTGCCAGATAGCGCCGCACCAATGTGCGATCGACGTCCGAAGGTGCCACGATGCCCGATCGCGACGCCCACTCGACGAACCGTTCGACGTCGCTTCGGTAGGCCGCGACCGTCCGTTCGGACAACCCGGTCAAGGAATTCGCGAACCGCTCCACGTGCCACGCCACACACGCAGCGTACTTTCATCAGCACCCTGAATGGTCAGGCTCGCATGGTCCGTTCGTACCAACCACTCCGTGTGACCACCTCGCCTGCGGCGACAAGACGATCGAGGATTCCGCACACCTCGACGACGTCGAGGCGCGTGCGGAGGACGAGTTGATCGGCGGTCACCGCCTCCCACTCGAACGCATCGAGCACCGCGATCTCTGACGCTGATCGGCCGGTCAGACCAGACGCGACCGGCTCGGCCACCGGTGCCGTGGAACCGAGCGCGAGCAGCACGTCGGTGGCGTCGCGAACGACGCCCCGTCCCTCGTGCAGCAGTGCATTCGTACCTTCGCTGTTGCGAGCCATGACCGGGCCGGGGACTGCGAGGACGTCGATCGAGCGGGCATCGGCCTCGTCGACGGTGTGCATCGACCCGCCACGTGCGGGCGACTCGACGACGATCACCACTTCGGCCATCGCTGCGATGATGCGGTTCCGCGCGGGAAATCGCCACCGGTCGGCTCGCGCACCGAGGGGCGCCTCGGAGATCAGCGCGCCGGCCGACGCGACATCGCGCCACAGTGTTCGGTTCGCACGAGGGTAGGGCACATCGAGGCCGGTGCCCGCCACCGCCAGGGGCGCGGCACCGTGCGCGTCGATGGCCCCCCGATGTGCGGCCGCGTCGATCCCGGCCGCCAGGCCCGACACGACGGTGACTCCCGCTGCTGCGAGGTCGGATCCGAGTCGATACGCCGTGTCGTAGCCCGCTCGCGAGCACCGGCGAGTGCCGACGATGGCGACGGTCCGGTCAGACAGACGGCCGAGGTCGCCATCGATCGACAACAGCAGCGGCGGATCGGGATCGTGCTGCAACCGGGCGGGATACGCGGCCTCGCCGAACATCACGACGCCATAGCCGGCGACCGCGTAGGCATCGAGCAACGCGTGCGGGTCGGTACCGCGTGCCTCCGAGCGCCAGCGCTGCAGCAGTTCGCGGGAACATCGCGGCGACACGGTGCCCAGCGGCGGCGCCATGGGTGCATCACCGCCGAGCACGGCAGCAAGCGCCTCAGCCGGTGTGCGGTCGACGAGCACCGCACGCAGACGTGCCGGCCCCATCCCGTCGAGGCTCACCAGCGTCGCCAGCGCAGCCCGCGAACCGACCGCCGTCATGCGGCCGCCAGTTCGAACTCGAACGGCTCGCCTCGAAGCGCGAGCGCGGCGGCGACGACTGCCTCGTCGATCGTCGTTCCCATGCCGCGTAGATCGGCGATGGTGCGGGCGACTCGCCGGACCCGCACGAGTCCTCGTCCGGTGAGGCGGCCGGCCTCGAGGGCGCGCTCGAGCATCCGGAACGCGGCGGGGGCCAGCGGTGCCACCAGATTGAGTTGATCGGTACCGAGTTCACCGTTGAGGCCGAAGCCGCGCTCGAGCGCGAGTTGTCGCACGGCATCGACCCGGGCGCGCACCGACGATGACGACTCGCCTGCGTCGGAGCCCAGGAGGTCGGCAGTGTCGGGCCGACCCACCGTGACCCGCAGGTCGAAGCGGTCGAGCAACGGTCCTGACAACCGACGCAGATACCGCGCCCTGGCGTGGGACGAGCACCGACATCGGCCCTGCGGGCCATCCCACCCACACGGACACGGATTCGACGCCGCCACCAAGAGGAACTCGGCCGGCAGGGTGATCGAGCCGTGAGCCCTCGCCACCCTGATCGCGCCGTCCTCGAGGGGCTGTCTGAACGCGTCGAGCGTGCCGGCGTCGAACTCGCCCAACTCGTCGAGGAACAAGACGCCGCGGTGGGCGAGCGATGCCTCGCCGGGCCGCATGGTCTGGGTCCCTCCGCCGATGAGCGACACCCGGGACGAGGTGTGGTGGGGCGCCCGATACGGAGGGCGCACGACGAGACCGGTCGGCGGCAGCCGGACCCCCGCCGCGCTGTGGATACACGTGACCCGCCGTGCCGCTTGCTCGTCGAGTGGGGGCAGGATGCCCGGGAGCCGGCTCGCCAGCATCGACTTTCCTGAGCCGGGCGGGCCGACGAAGAGCAGCGGGTGGGCGCCGGCCGCTGCGATCTCGAGACCGAACCGGGCCATCGGTTGGCCCCGAACGTCGGCGAGGTCGGGGCAGCTCGGCTCGTCACCGACCGGAGGGACCGCAGGCAGGTCGGGCCACGGTGTGATGTGGGCGAGCGCGTCGACCAGCTCGCGCAGGGTCGACGCCGACCGGATGCCCTGGCGACCGACGACCTGCGCTTCGATCGTGTTGCCCAGCGGCACCACCACCGGGTCGGCGTCGACCGCGTCGAGCAGTGGCACCGCTCCCTCGACGCTGTGGATCGTGCCATCGAGTCCGAGCTCGCCGATGAAACCGACTCCGGCGATGGCCTCGGGGGCGAGGGCTTCGGAGGCGACCAGCAGGCCGACGGCGATGGCGAGGTCGGTTGCCGCGCCGGCCTTTCGCTGCCCGGTGGGAGCAAGGTTCACGGTGATCCGCCGATCGGGAAAGGCGAAGCCGCTGGACGCGAAGGCCGCTCGGATGCGGTCGCGCGCTTCGCGGCAGGAGGTGTCGGGAAGGCCGACCACGGTGAAGGCAGGGAGCCCGCTGCCGACATGGGCTTCGACGCTGACGGCGAGACCGTCGACCCCGGCAAGGGTCGCGGACGGGACAAGGGCAAGCATGGTGCGCCTCCGGGTTCGGAAGGCGTGTACGGAGGGGCCTGCGAGCCAGCCCCGAAGCTGTCGACACCGTAACGGGGGGGTGTGACGGCTACGAGCTGCGATACTCGACGGCGATGGGCCTCAATCCGTTTCGTCCGCAGCGGCGCACGTCCGCCGACTACGTGTTCGTGGTGGCCGGGCTCGTGGTGTGCGCATTGCTCGTCGCGTGGGCGTTCTTCGGGTAGATCAGAAGGCGCGTTCGATCATCGTGAGTCGACCCGCGAGCACCGCTGCGACGTCGAACCGGATGTGCCGTGGTCGCACGCCCTCGGATCGCAGGTAGATCGACGCGAGGCGGCGGATCCTGGCCTGCTTGTCTGCGGTGACGGCCGCCGCCGGCGAACCGTAGGCGTCGCTGCGCCGGGTCTTGAGCTCGCAGAACACCAGCACGTGGCCGCGGTGGGCGACGATGTCGAGTTCGCCTTCCCTGACGCGCCAGTTGCGAGCCACGACGGCATACCCGCGATCGCGATACCACGCAGCCGCCAGTTCCTCGCCCGCGGCACCGAGCGCGCGTCGGGATGCGGTCACCGACAAATGCTCCTCGTCCAGACACCGGTGGCGGTGACGTCTTCGAACGTCACGAAGTGCCGGCACGCTAGCCACCGGTCGACGCCGTTTCCATCTCCTAGTGTCGGCGATCATGGAACGCCTCGACGCTTCGACCGCAGCGGCTCGCATCCACACCACCGACAGCTTCGGGATGCCGCTCGGCCCGGGTCAGCCGGTCCAGCTGCTCACCGAGATGGGGACTCGAGAAGACTGGGTCGAGCTCAACGTCTACGGCGCATTGCTCACCGTCTTCACCGACCTGTTCAACCACCCCAACGTGCACTACCTGTCCGGGTTCTTCGGTCCACTCGACCGTGCGCTGCGCGACGCAGGCGCCAACGTCGGGTTCAGCCCGGCCGACTTCCGGCGATTCGGACCCTTGCTGCGATACTTCGCACCGCGGGTCATGTCCACGGCTGCGTGCCCGCCCGATGCCGACGGCTGGTGCTCGTTGTCACTGCATGCGGGCGCCAGCGTCGACGAACTGCACCTCGCCGGCGCTGACCCCGACCGGCTGCTCGTCGTCGAGGTGAGCCCGAACTTCCCGAGGACGATGGGTCTCGGCGAACACCGTCACGCGCTCCACATCGACGAAATCGACATCCTCATCGAGTCCGAGGCGTCGCCGGTCACGCTCGATGACCCACCGCCGTCGGAGACCGATCGCGCCATCGCCGACCACGCGGCGCAGTTCATTCCCGACGGGGCGACCCTTCAGACCGGGATCGGTGCAGTCCCGTCGGTGATCGCGACCCTGCTGGCCGACGGCGACGGAGGCGGCTACGGCGTCCACTCCGAGATGTTCACCGACGGCCTGATGCGGCTCCATCAGGCCGGCAAGGTGGTCAACCAGAAGGGGATCTACGACGGCCACTCGATCACCACGTTCTGTGCCGGGAGCGCCGAACTCTACGACTGGCTCGACGGCAACACCGAGGTCCGCTTCCTCCCGGTCGAGTACGTGAACTCACCCGAGGTGATCGGCAAGAACCCCAAGATGATCACGATCAACGGTGCGCTCTCGGTCGACATCCAGGGCCAGGTGGTGGCCGACACCATCGGAGGGGGCCAGTATTCGGGCATCGGCGGCCACGAGGACTTCGTGGCCGGCGCGGCCTTCGACCTCGACGACCGGTCGCTGATCTGCCTGCCATCCACCGCGATCCGAGGCGGCAAGACCGTGTCGAGGCTCGTGCCGGGATTCGAAGCGGGCACGGTGATCACCACCCCCCGTCACCACGTCGACATCATCGTGACCGAGTACGGTGCAGCCGAACTCCAGGGCAGGACCGTCCACCAGCGCGGCATGGCCCTGGCCGAGATCGCCCATCCCGACTTCCGTGACGAACTCGCCGCAGCTGCCGAACGCGCCACGGGGGGCCGGTCACCGCTCCGCTGAACGCGTCAGAGGAAGCGGACGCGATCCGGCGGCCAGACGATCGCCACCGCTCGACCGACCAGGCTGTCGATCGGGACGGGCCCGAAGACCCGCGAATCCTGGCTGTTGTCGCGATTGTCGCCCATCACGAACACGTCACCGTCGGGGACGGTGCGGGCACTGAAGTCGGATGCGACGAGATCGGCGGGGAGATACGGCTCGACCAGGGGTTCGCCGTTGATCAGCAGCTGGCCGTCCCGGCCCTCGATGGTTTCGCCGGCGAGCCCGATGACCCGCTTGATCAGCTGGTCGTCCGACGGCCTCGTGAGTCCGGTGGCCACGAGCGCCTCGGTCACGATCACCTGCGGGAATCCGGGCCTGTCGATCTCGACGTCGGGGCGAGGGAACACGACGATGTCACCACGGTTCGGTTCGTGGAGGCGATAGGAGGTGCGGGACACGACGACCCGGTCGCCGATCTCGAGCTGCGGTGTCATCGACTCGCTCGGGATGAAGAACGCCTGAGCGACGAATGCCTTGACGACGAGTGCGATCAGGATCGCGAGCAGCACGAGCAGCGGCAGCTCGGTCAGGTGGCGGGCAGTGCTGCGAGGCGGGTCGTCGGGCGCGAACGACAGCAGTTCTCCGTCGGCTTCTGCGGTCGAGCAACCCTGCCAACGATGCATGCTCGGAGAAGGGCCGCTCGACGCCGGCGAGCCCGCGCGAGGCCTAGTCGCGCTTCTCCTTGACCTTGGCCTTCTTCCCGACGCGATCGCGCAGGTAGTAGAGCTTGGCCCGGCGCACGTCGCCACGAGTCACGACCTCGATCTGGGCAACGGTGGGCGCATGGAACGGGAAGGTTCGTTCGACGCCGACGCCATAGCTGACCTTGCGGACGCTGTAGGACTCGGCGATCCCCGATCCACGGCGGGCGATCACGACACCCTGGAAGATCTGGACTCGCTCCTTGTTGCCCTCCACGACCCGGACGTGGACCTTGACGGTGTCGCCAGGCGCGAAGTCGGGGATGTCGACACGGAGGTTCGGCTTGTCGATCAGGTCGGTGCTCTTCATGGCGCCTTGGGCTTTCGCGGTGAGACAGAGTCGCCGGAGTGGCGAACGGGACACGTTAGCGACCGGCTTCCCCACGGGTCCAAGGCGGCCGCGAGGATCAGAGGTCGAACTCCTCGAGGAGCGCCTGCTCGGCGTCGGTGATCCCGCCGCGCGACGCGAGGAGATCGGGACGACGATCGCGGGTGCGGGCGACCGCTTGCGCATGGCGCCAGCGCGCGACCCGGGCATGGTCGCCCGAGCGGAGCACCTCGGGGACCGACCAGCCTCGGAAGGACGCAGGCCGCGTGTACTGGGGGTGTTCGAGCAGGCCCGAGGCGAAGGACTCGTCGTCTGCGCTGGCGTCGTTGCCCATCACGCCCGGGACCAGCCGGCCCACTGCCTCGATCACGACGAGCGCGGCGACCTCTCCCCCGCCGAGCACGTAGTCCCCGACGCTGACCTCGCCGTCCACGAGATGGTCCGCGATGCGCTGATCGACGCCTTCGTAACGGCCGCACAGCAACGAGAATCCGTCGGACCGGGCGAGGTCGATGGCCATCGCCTGGTCGAAGGCCTCGCCACCGGGACCGAGCAAGAGCAGCGGCCGAGGCGGATCGACCGCCTCGACGGCAGCGAAGACCGGTTCGGGCATGAGCACCATGCCTGCGCCGCCACCGAAAGGACTGTCGTCGATCGTGCGGTGCGGGTCGGTCGTCTCGTCCCGCAGATCGTGCGACCGGACGTCGAGCAACCCGCGATCGCGGGCCTTGCCCAACAACGCACCGGACACGAAGTCATCGACCATGGCGGGGAAGATCGTGAAGACGTCGATGCGCATCAGAGGTCGAACAGGCCGTCGGGCGGGTCGATGTCGACGAATCGGTCGGCAACGCGGACGATGAAGTGCACCGGCACCAGCGCACCCGTGTCGAGGACCAGGAGATCCGACGCCGGGTTGGCCTCGACCTCGACGATCACGCCGCGGTCGACCCCGGCCGAGTCACGAGCCGTCGACCCGATCAGCTCGTGCGCCCAATAGCCGTCTTCGGGCTGCTCGTCGAGCGGCTCGGCCAACAGCCGGGTGCCGCTCAGCTGCTCGGCGGCGCTCCGATCGGTCACGCCCTCGAAGGTCACCAGCTCGCGACCCTGATGTGGCCGCAGGCGAAGGACGGTGAGCGGACCGTGGTCGGTCTCGAAGGTCGAGCCCTCGACGAGCCGACCGGTGACGTTGGTGGACAGGCTCACCGAGACCTCGCCCTTGAGGCCGTGGGCGCGCCCGATCACACCGATCTCGAGGAGCAGGGGCCGGTCACCCATGACACGCGACGCCTCGGCGATCGGCCGAGCCGCGGGACATCAGTCCTCGAACTCGACCTCGACCTCGACGTCGTCGCGGGTTCCCGCGGCGCGCACGATGGTGCGGATGGCGTTGGCGATTCGTCCTCGCCGGCCGATGACTCGCCCCATGTCGCCGTCGCCGACGGTCACGGTCATCTTGAGGCGGTTCCCGCTCTCCTCGATGTCGATGTTGACTGCGTCGGGGTCCTCGACGACCGAGCGGGTGAGATACGCGAGGACGTCCTCGGCGATCGTCGGCTCGTCGCCGAGCTCGACGTCGTCGTCGCTGCCGGCGTCGTCGTCGATCCGATTGTGGTCGATGTCTTCGATGTCGTCGTCGCTCATTCGGCCGTTGCCTTGGTCTCGGTCGACGGCTCGGGCTCGGCGGGAGGCTCGGGGGCGATCCACTCGGTGCCCTTCCGCTCGACCCCCTGGATGGCCAGGATCTTGGCGACCGCCTCGGTGGGCTGTGCCCCGTTGTTGAGGTAGTGCACGGCACGGTCGCCCTCGAGCGTGATGACCGAGGGGTCCTGACGGGGCTGGTAGGTCCCGATGATCTCGATGAAGCGACCATTGCGCGGCGACCGCGCATCGGCCGCCACGACGCGATACGTCGGCTGCTTCTTCTTGCCAACTCGCATCAGACGGAGCTTGACGGCCACTCGGAAGTTCTCCCGGATCGAAGGTGAGATGCCCGCTGCGGGCGGGCACGAACAGACCATGGTGATGGACGAAGGGCGCTCAGTTCAAACCGAGCCGCTGCTGTCGGTGCCGTCGCCGCCAAGACCGGCTTGGAGACCGGGGAGGACGAAGGGGGTCTTGGCAGCGGGCGAGGTGCCCTTCGGCGTGGTCCGACCGCCCCGTCTGCCCTTCTTCGACTTCTTCTTCTTGCGCTTTGCCGGGTTGGCGAACCCAGGCAGGTTCTTCATCATCTTCTGGGCCTCGCTGAACTGGTTGATGAGCGCGCCGACGGCACCGGGATCGGTGCCCGAACCGTCGGCGATGCGACGACGGCGTGAACCGTCGATGATCGCCGGACGAGTTCGCTCGGCGACCGTCATCGACTTGATGATCCCTTCGATCCGCGCGATCTCCGAGTCGTCGATCTGCGCGTTGCGCATCTCCTTGGGGACCCCGGGCATCATGGCCAGAAGGCTCGACATCGAACCCATCTTCTTCACCTGCTGGAGCTGGTCGAGGAAGTCGTCGAGGGTGAAGTCGCCGTCCATCAGCTTCTGGGCGGCCGCCTCGGCCTCCTGCTCTTCGAAGACCTCCTCGGCCTTCTCGATGAGCGTCATGACGTCGCCCATCCCGAGGATCCGGCCCGCCAGTCGGTCGGGATGGAACAGGTCGAAGTCGTCGATCTTCTCGCCGGTTGCGGCGAATGCGATCGGCTTGCCGACCACCTCCTTCACCGAGAGCGCCGCGCCGCCTCGTGCGTCGCCATCGAGCTTGGTCAGGATGACTCCGTCGAGGGCGAGCGTGTCGTTGAAGTTCTCGGCGACGGTGACCGCGTCCTGACCGGTCATGGCGTCGACCACCAGGAACGTGTAGTCGGGGGTCGTCGCCTCGCTGATCCGGCGGACCTCCTCCATCAACTCGGCATCGATGGCGAGACGGCCGGCGGTGTCGACGATCACCACGTCCTTGCCGATGCGTCGGGCCTCGGTGACCGCACCACGCGCCACCTCGACCGGATCGCCCCCCTCGCCACCGATGTGGTCGGGGTCGATCGAGTGCACCGGGACGTCGATCTGACGGCCGAGGGTCCTGAGCTGCTCGATGGCGGCCGGTCGCTGGAGATCGGCCCCCACCATCATCGGGTTCCGGCCCTGGCTCTTGAACCAGCGAGCCAGCTTGGCCGAGCTGGTCGTCTTGCCCGAGCCCTGGAGGCCGGCCATGAGCACGACCGTCGGCGGCTGTGAGGCGAAGGTGATCTTGATCGTCTCGCCGCCGAGCGTGGCGACCAGCTCGTCGTGAACGATCTTGATGACCTGCTGAGCGGGGTTCAGCGCCGCGCTGAGCTCGGCACCGACGGCCCGCTCCTTGATACGAGCCACCATGCCCTTGACGACCTGGAGGTTGACGTCGGCCTCGAGCAGCGCAACCCGGATCTCTCGGAGGACCTCGTCGATGTCGTCCTCGCGCAGCTTCCCCTTCCCGCGGAGCTTTGAGAAGATGCCGTCGAATCGGTCAGAGAGTGCTTCGAACATGAATGTTCGACTCTACCGATCCCCTCCCCTCGGCCCCATCTGCGCAAGTCGTCAGACGACGTCGGCGATGTCGGTCCGGTTGTCGACGTGGGTGATGCCCTCGACTGCGCCCGCCACCGCCTCGAGGTCCGCACGTCCGGTCTCGTGCGGAGCCGAGCCGCGGAGCACGACCCGACCGCCGATGACCTCGACATCGGGCTCCGGCAGATGCCACGTCCGCGGGTCGTGGCGCAACCGATCCCTGACTGCTTCCGCCGGGTCGGGTTCGAGATCGGCGAGGCGCGCCTTGAGCTTCTCGCGAAGCTTCGCTCCGGGAACGGGAGCGATCAGCAACCCGACTCCGACGCCGAGCCCGAACAAGAGGATCCGGCGAAAGCCGAGCAGCCGCCCGGTCAGATAGCCGGCCTTCGCGCCGATTGCCACTGTGCCGTACACGAGCCGGACCGGGGCCTTGATCAGATTCCAGAACAGCCAGATCATGCGAACAATGCTTCCACGAATTCGTCGGGGTCGAACTCGACCAGGTCATCCGCGGTCTCACCGAGCCCGACGAGCTTGATCGGAAGCCCCATCTCTGCGGTGATCGCCAACACGATCCCCCCCTTGGCCGAGCCGTCCAGCTTGGTCAGCACGACCCCGGTCACGTCGACGGCCTCGGTGAACTGTTGGGCCTGCACCAGACCGTTCTGTCCGGTGGTCGCATCGAGCACCAGAAGGACTTCGGTCACCTTGCCCGGCTCCTTGTCGGCCACCCGCCGCACCTTCCGCAGCTCCTCCATCAGGTTGACCTTGGTGTGGAGACGGCCGGCCGTGTCGGCCAGCACCAGATCCACACCCTTCGAGGCCGCCTTCTGCACGCCGTCGAAGATCACCGACGACGGGTCGCCGCCCTCCTCGCCGCGGACCAGCTCGGCATCGGCCCGATCGGCCCACATCCCGAGTTGCTCTGCCGCTGCTGCGCGAAACGTGTCGCCGGCGGCGAGGACGACGCTGCGGCCGAGCTGCTTCTGAGCCTGGGCGACCTTGCCGATGGTCGTCGTCTTGCCGACTCCGTTGACCCCGACGAACAGCCACACGTTGGGCTGACCCGGCTCGACGGTCAGCGACCGGTCGCCCGCACCGAGATCGGCCTTGATCTGGGTCTTGAGGATCTCGATGAGCTCGGCCGGCTCGGTGACATCGCGCTCGTCGACGGTCGCCCGCACGTTGGCCAGCAGGGCGCCGGTGGTGGCGACGCCGACGTCGGCGCGGATGAGCGCCTCCTCGAGGTCGTCCCACACCTCGTCGTCGATCGAGGTGCGCGACAACACCGACCCGAGGTAGCCGCTGAACGCGCCTCGGGCACGGCTGAGCCGGTCACGGAACGACGGCTTGGCGCCGAGGTCGTCGAGGACCGGCTGGTCAGCCTCGACGAGCTCGGGTTCGTCGAGCTCCTGGGCCAGATCGCGGACGAGCGCACTCGCCGGAGACTCGCCCGGCTCGACCACGTCGGTCGGGCGCCGGGTGACGAGCATGAACGCGAGGGTCCCCAGCAGGATTCCGAGGGCCAGCAGCAGCAGAATGATCTCCATGACGGCCTGAAGGATACGCCCCTGGGTGGGCTGACTCCCGGTTCGGGCTCCGTCGCTCTAGCCTCGGACCTCATGACCGAGTTGACCACCGCAGGGGCCGTCGAGGCCGCCGCCGCCCTCGAGCGTGCGACGATCGAGATCAAGAAGGTGATCGTCGGCCAGGACCGGGTCATCGAGAAGCTGATCATCGGCCTGCTGGCCCGAGGCCATCTCCTCCTCGAGGGGGTCCCGGGGCTGGCGAAGACCCTTGCGATGGAGACGATGGCGGTCGTGGTCGGCGGCACGTTCGCACGGATCCAGTTCACACCCGACCTGCTCCCGGCCGACATCACCGGCACCCGGATCTACCGGGCGTCGAGCGAGCAGTTCGACATCGAACTCGGTCCGGTGTTCGTGAACTTCCTCCTCGCCGACGAGATCAACCGTGCGCCGGCCAAGGTGCAGTCGGCGTTGCTCGAGGTCATGGCCGAGAAGCAGGTGTCGATCGCCGGGATCACCCACGAGGTCCCCCTCCCGTTCCTCGTCATGGCGACGCAGAACCCCATCGAGAGCGAGGGGGTCTACCCGCTTCCCGAAGCCCAACGCGACCGGTTCCTGATGAAGATCACGATCGACTACCCCTCACCGTCGGAAGAGGCCGAGATCGTCACCAGGATGGGTGTGTCGCCGCCGACGGCGCAGCAGGTCCTCTCGCCAGAGGCTCTGCTGGCCGCGCAGACGACCGCCGACACGGTCCACGTCGACCGGGGAGTGCTCGACTACGCCGTCAACCTCGTGGCGGCCACCCGCGACCCGTCCGCGTATGGCTTGCCGGACCTGGTCGAGTACATCTCCTACGGTGCATCGCCGCGTGCCACCCTCGGACTGATCGCCTCGGGGAAGGCGCTGGCCCTGCTCCGAAGACGTGCCCATGTCGTGCCCCAGGACGTTTTCGACGTCGCAGCTGACGTGTTGCGCCACCGGTTGGTGCTCTCCTACGAGGCCCTCGCACAGGGCATCACCATCGACCACATCCTCGCCCGGATGCTGTCCACGGTTCCCGCACCGCGCGTCACAGCCCAGGACCCGATGACCCAGGCCTGGGCCGGATGAGTGCACCTCCCGCGGTGACGACTGGCCGCCCCGATGAGGTGCTCCGCCGGCTCGAGCTCACCGTGACGCGACGCCTCGACGGGCTGCTTCACGGCGACTATCGCGGTCTGGTGCCAGGCCACGGCTCCGAGATCGGCGAGGCGCGCGAGTACTCCCCTGGCGACGACGTGCGCCGAATGGACTGGAACGTCACCGCGCGCTCGGCTGTGCCCCACATCCGCGAAACCATCGCCGATCACGAGCTCGAGACCTGGTTGATCGTCGACGAATCGGCCAGCCTCGCCTTCGGAACGGCGAACACGACCAAGCGCGACCTCGCCGTAGCCGCCGCCTCGGCCATCGGATTCCTCACTGCCCGCACGGGAAACCGCATCGGCGCGCTGCTGCTCACCGGTCGAAACGACCGCATCATCCCCGCCAAGCAGGGTCGCGACCACCTCCTGGCGCTCATGCGGAACGTCATCGGTGACGCGCAGGCCGACGGGACCGGCGCAACCGACCTCAGTGCAGGGATCGCTCGGCTCGGCGGCATCGTCCGTCGGCGCGGTGCGGTCGTGATCATCAGCGACTTCCTCAGCGCCGACGGATGGCAACATTCGCTCAAGGCCCTCGCCGTCCGCCAAGACGTGTTGGCCATCGAGGTCGTCGACCCGCGAGAGCTCGAACTGCCCCGTGTGGGCGTTCTCCGGGTCGTCGACCCCGAGACCGGGCAGCTCCGCGAAGTCCAGACCAACTCGCGCAAGGTTC
>Ga0307378_10007662_pt1 | contig 14483 bp, 9 predicted proteins | sample UN1MG_FD_202238 | JGI IMG/M metagenome (GOLD analysis project Ga0307378, IMG submission 202238) | Soil microbial communities from Risofladan, Vaasa, Finland - UN-1 | ecosystem: Environmental > Terrestrial > Soil > Coastal area > Acid sulfate soil | place: Finland: Risofladan, Vaasa | collected...
ATTCAAGTTCCTGGAAAAGGATGAGAAGCCAACGCTCGCGGGTAAGACTGGTGCCCGTGTCCGATTCTGGCAGGATCTCCACGGCATCCTTAAACCCCTGCCAAGCGCCCTGGAGGCGGTTCCAAGCCCGTGTGGTCAATTCATTGAGACGTTCGGATTTGTGATAGTCTTCGGGTTGAAGCCCTGGAACGTCGCGATCGCCATCGAGGATGCGGCGCAGCAAATCGATCGGGAGTATGGCACCCTCTGTCTTAACGGTCTGAAAGGTGTTCTGTGTGCGTTTCATTCGGCATTCACCTTGGCTTGCAGGATAGACCCCGGCTTATCCGGCAGGATAGCCCCCTGCTTGTCCGGCGGGATAGTCCCCGGCAGATAAACATAGATACCAAGAATATCCGGCGGCAGTTCGGGCCGAATTTCGTGACGGACACCACTCCATCTGGCAGCGGATCGGACACGTCGATGGGCATTCAGAAGCTGCTCGCCGCGTTCGGCTGCGAAACGCTCCAACTGGGGCGTTAACGCCTGAATGCCTTCAATCACACGCTGAACAAACAAAGTGGCCCGCTCGTGATCAATATTCTGCGTTGGTTTGGCATCCAATAACGCATCGACCTGGCGGGCGTCGATCCATTCGGCTTCTGTCGGAGCTCCGGCGAAACCAACCACCTGGCTGTCTTCAGCAAGAAGCTGTTTTTCCTGATCACTACCCCGTTGACTGCCATCCCTAATGATGATGTGATACCGATACCGCAATAAAAGAAGTGTCGTTCTGCGCTGAACTGCATCGGTGTAGATTGCGCCGCAACGGCGGGCAATGGCGGTTTCATCTCCGTCAAGAGCGGCATTGAGGACATATGCAGCCAGTCCTTCCACAACCGGATGGGTGCGCGTGAGGTACAGCACGCCATTTTCCACTGGCAGTTCGAAGCGTGCGTTGAACCTCTCGATGTTGCCACAGAGTTCCCGAAGTCCCTGCGGGGTTTCTTTCAGGTTGAAGGTCGTGACATTTCCTTTGGCCGTTCCCTTGTCCGTGACAGCCGCTCCGTGGTCGGCCAGCGCCTGACGGGTGAACGCCTCAACCTCTTTGGCTGTACCGATGGCCTCGCGGACGGCCTCCAGTTCGCGCGCCACTTCATCAACTCTGGCCTGCATGGCTTCTTGAGCAAACATCGTGCGGGATCGCCTTTCGCGTGCGGTTGCGTTGTCCCATTCTTCCTGAAACCGCTGGTTGGCCTCGTCTCTGCGTAAGTGCTCTTCGAGTTCAGGGAAAAGGGTCAACTGCCGCGCGCCAGACTGTGCCGACTGTTCCCGGAGCACCAGGCCTTCAAAGATGGCCTCGATGACGGCGTTGCCGTCTGCAGGGATGGGAACGGAAATGCCAAGCGAACTGCGAATCCTGCGGTGCTTTTTGAGCAGAACGTCCAGGACGATACCGTCGATTTGATTATCAAGGCCGTAGTAGGTCAGGCAACGGACTATGGATTTGGGTTGTCCGTAACGGTCCACCCTGCCCTCTCGCTGTTCATGGCGGGTGGGGTTCCAGCTCAGGTCATAGTGGAAGACCGCGTCAAAAAGATCCTGAAGGTTGATGCCCTCACTCAGGCAGTCGGTGCAGACAAGGACGCGCGGATCGGACTTCGCCAGTTCGAGAACGCGGCTTTCGCGCTCTTCCGGCGGCAGCATGCCGGTAATCGCAGCCACGGCCACCTTGTTCGGAAGCAACTCGCGCAGGTGTTCCGCTACATATTCGGCCGTCTGGATGAAGCGGCAGAAGACAATGGGGCGATATCCATCCTTGAGAAGGGCCTTCAGCAACGCCGCGGCCTTTTGCAGTTTTGCGTCGCCCTTTCCCCGAAGCTTATCCGCTTCGCGTGCCAGTTCGAGCAACTGTCGGCGGCTGAGATTAACCTCACTGTCTTTGTCTTGCGTGGACTCGGCATCTTTGTCCTGCGTGGACCCAGCATCGTTGTCTTGCGTGGACCCAGCGCCCGGTGTGATGTCGCCCGCATCCGTTGAATCTGCATCGTCCTGGTCCAGAACCTGGCGACGGCCAACGTCATCCGCCTCTTTCTCGGAATCCGTATCTGCCGTGGCACTTCGGCTTCGAAGCGATGTGGCAGCAGCAGCCGGGCTGGAAGCAAGTGAGCGCAGCAGCGCCAAGGCAGACCACCACCGCACCCGCATCCTGTGACGACCGCCCGATTCATCCCTGACGATTTCGCGCACATAGTTTAGAACACGAATGAACAGCCGCTTGTATTCGGGCGTGAGGCTGTAGGTGTCCTCCTTGTCTTCCCGTTCGGGAAAGACCGTCTCCTTGTCGAGAAAATGCCTGATGTCCGGCCGGCGTCGCTGAATAAAATGAGCGGCAACTTTTCGCCGGATAGGCTCGTTTTCCTTGCCGCCAAGCTCTTCCGGCAAATTCACAAAATCCGGGTTAAGGAAGCTCAGTAATGAGCGGAAGGCGGCTTCCTTTCCGCTGTGCGGCGTCGCTGTTACAAATATGATATGACGCTTGACCTCAGCCGCCAGCTCATGGACCAATGCGTATCGCTGATGCCGACTGCTGTGCTGACGTTCCTCAAAAGCGCACCCGTGGGCCTCATCGACAATGACCAGTTCCGGACAGGTGCGAATGAATTCGTTTCGCCGACGATCCGATTTAATATAATCAATGGAGGTGACGGTGAACGGATAGACCTCGTAGAGTGATTGGCCGATCCCGCATTGGCGTTCCAGCCGCCGGACAGTCCCGGATAGGACCACCTCCGCCTGGATGTGAAACTTGTCAGCAAGCTCTTTCTGCCATTGCTCGGCCAGATGCGGCGGACACAGAACCGTCATACGCTGGCACTCGCCACGGTCGATCAATTCGCGCGCGACCAGTAAAGCTTCAATCGTCTTACCGACACCGACGTCATCGGCTATGAGGAGCCGTACAGGATCGAGCTTCAAGGCCATCAGCAACGGAACAAGCTGATAGGGCCGAGGCTCGACCGCGATCTTACCAAAGCAGCGAAACGGACCCGCGCTGGAGCGAAAGCCCAAACGGAGGGCATCCCGCAGCATTCGGCAAGAACGATAGTCGCCGACTTTGTGTGGGTCGGGCAGGGCAAACGAAGCGGGTAGAATTTCTTCCAACGCCGTGTGAATCCCGGTCACCTCGGCATCCGTACCGCCAAGCGGTCGTGCCACGATGAGTTCATCCGTGGACTCTGGCAGAACCACCCATTCACGGCCGCGAGCGGCAATCAGGGAACCGACAGCGAATGTCATGAGCAACCTCCAATCAGGGAACCGACGGCGAATGTCATGAGCAACCTCCAATCAGGGAACCGACAGTGAATGTCATGAGCCATCTCCAAAAACGCCAGGGTAGCGGCTCACGATCTCTACCCAGTCGCCGGCATGGCCGAAGCGAATGACCGTCCAGCCCGCATCTTCCATGCTGGTGGTCTGCTGCCGGTCGCGTGCCTGGCGATCAGGATAGTCATGCGGCGGCCCATCCACATAAATGGCCACCTGCTGACCCTTGTAGAGAAAGTCCGGGCGTGTGCGGCACTTTTCAAAAAGAATCTGTGCGTGCGAAGGCAGCCTGAGATTCCGGTCTTCGAGCATCTTCAGCCAATCGCGTTCTAGTTGCGATCCGGTCAGATTGATCAAACTTTGAAAGTGGGCCACACGGGGAAGTGGCGCTGGCGATGTTTCGACCCGGCAGGCAGCCAGTTGCATGAGCAGGTCTTTGATTTTCTGCCGATCCAGCAGCTCATGGTCCATTTGGTTCGTATAGGACATCAGGCAGTCATAGCACGCTGCCTCGCAGTTCTCCTTGGCACTGGGTGCACGCCGAAGGTCCTCTCCCGTGTCAGGATTGAAATGACATAGTTCCAGTGCAGACTGGGCAATCCGTGGTACAGCACCAGGATCGTCAACGATCCGCCGAAGGACGCCAGCACCACCTTCGGCCGATTCATAAAGAAGAATCGTTCGGCGGTCACTGCGATCTGGGAGCGGCTCCGCAGCGAGTTCGCTGTTCTCCAGTTCATAGCATGATTGGATGGCATTCTTGATCGCAGCCTGGAGCGTGGCCATTTCCGTCTCGTCGAGTTTGCGAGAAAATTCAATGATCAGGCAGTTTTTTCGGTCATCAACGTATGGGATTACACTGGTCGTCCTGGGGGTCATGGGGTCGTCATCGTTATCCGATTCCGCAGGGTGACGCTTCCAAAACCCCCGTTCGATATCAAGGATGAATCCATTATCATCGCGTTTTTTGCGCCTGGCCCAGCCCAGGTTGATCCGCCACAGGGTTGCAGCGTTCCCGAAATAGAGAGACGCCATGTCCTGGCTGTTGTGCTGAACCTTGGCAATACGATAAGAGGGCTGTCCGCCGCGATCCGCGAACCGGACTACGGTTTTGATCTCATACCCAAGGCGGAGGCGCTCCTCCTCGTCGCAGTTGATCTGGTCACGACGTTTGGTCACAACGTTCTCCAAGCGGAAGAGCTTTGTGATCGGTGCCTGGAGTTGTGTATTACAACGCTCGCACAGATCACGAGGCTGGCTTTCCACATGCGGGTGCAGATATCCGCAAGATTGACATACCTTGGCTGCTGAGGTTTGCAGCTCCTCTGTGTCGCGGGCGGGCAGAATCACCTGGTTAATAATGTAGCGAGACCCTTCGTGGTAGATGATCGAGCGCGGGCCAAATTCCGAAATCGCCAGGAAGCGGGGCCGCGAGAGGAACTCGTCCCTGCCTTTTCGGAACCTGCGGCCAGGGACATAGGCCGACAATGGCAGGCGTGGAAAATTGTAGCCCGGAAGGAATCCTTCACTGGCGAAATATCTATAGGAGTAGAAGTCGGATTGAAACAGGTTTTGACTTTCCGTCAGGAGTCGAAGCTGTGCCTCCGCATTTCTCCGAAGTTGTACCGCCTGGTCGCGGTCCCCTGCCGGTCGTGATGCGTCACGAATTATCCTGTCCTGTTTCTGGGCCTGGCGCAATGCGGATAGATAAAGACTTCTCCATCGCTCACACGCTTGCTCAAAACTGATTGGAATATGCGACATTACCTCATGCAACCAGTCTGAGGTGTACCAGTCCGACTGTGCGAGCTGATCCTGGATCGATGCGAGCACGGTTAAGGCACGCTTTTCTGCCTGCTGTTTTGGACGATCGTCGGTGACAGCATCCCGAACCTGATCCAGGAGCGCCATCGACGGTTCATCACCGCTGATGTCAAGCAGGTCATTCAGGGAAGTTCCGAGGCTCAATCCTACCTCGGCAAGCCAAACCGCGTGGACGTGAGCCCGGATGAGATCCTCATTAGTCAGATCTACCTGCGGTGCAGAGACGGCCCCAGCAACCATTCGCTCTGGGCGCTTGAAGAAATACTGGTCATGAGGGCTACCGGCAGAGCAGTACGTAAAAACCAACGCAGGTTGGCCGCTCCGTCCGGCACGACCGCTCCTCTGTGCGTAATTGGCGGGCGTGGGCGGAACGTTGCGCATGTTTACGGTATTGAGCTGGGCAATGTCGATGCCAAGCTCCATAGTCGGCGAGCAGAAAAGGATGGGCAGTTTCCCGTCGCGAAAGCGGGCTTCGCGTTCTTCTCTCTGTGCATACGGAACTTGAGCCGTGTGCTCTCGCGCCTCGATTCCCAACGTCTCCTTGGCGATAGAGCGGTAATGCTCAATGAAAAACTCGTTCGTTTGTATGCCCTGATCCGACTGCGTGGGGCGTCGGATGGGATCGTGGTATCCGCAGGTCCCATCCCCAGCCTTCCATATCATGGCAGCGGCATTGATCTGATAGCCGGGTTGATCGTCTTCTCCTTGACCTGCTTCACGGACGATTTCGACCAGGCCATGCTGGCGCAACCGATCCAAAAGCTCGCGCAGAATTTGTTCCGTATCGGTCAGCCTCAGTTGATGGCCCCTGGCAATAGGAGATCGGCGTATATACTGACCGTACCCACTCTGCGGCGAAAGGAAGGTATCGCCACCATAGTCGTTCTGCCGTCGTGACCTGGGAAACACCACAGAAGCATGGACCATGTCCCGCACTTGCTCGTTCTCGTCAACGCCCCACGGTGGCTGTAGTCGCTGGCGGCTCCTTTGTAAGAGGCCTTCCTGGTAAAATTGGGTGAGGTAATCGACCTTTACGGCGAGCTCACGGCGCAGAAAATCGAGCAGAACTGAAGCAACTTGGGACCGGTTTTCCGGTGATGCCTGTGCCAGTGCCGGATGACAGGTGCCCCATATTTCCTCATCACGGCAAGCGTCGTCGAGATAAGGATACTCGATTTTCAGCAGGCCCACCTGTTCCAGATTCGGAGCCATGATGCGCCAACCTCGCTTGAGGTCACGGTAGACCCGGTATCCGAGAACATCTCTCAGGACTCGGTTGGTCTCCTCACGAGCCAATCCCCTCAGTGTCGCATCCAGCGCGAAGTGCTCAAAGGGCAACGCCAGGGTATCGAAAACTTTCAGGGTTAGTTGATCGTGAGTAAGCCCGTCATTGCCAGATGCCTGGGCTGCCTGATACAACGCCGAACGGAGCAGCCCTACCTCGATGAAATCGTTGAAATGCCCAGCTTGCAGCGAGGCATCTTGCCGGTTGTCGGTGAAGCTTAAGAGCTTCTTGGCTGTCTCGTGGACGGGGAACTCCTTAAGGTGACGGATGGCGGACAAGGCGAGTATGGTCGTTGCAGTGCTTCGACCTTCGCTCCCCAAGGCGGACAGTTTCTGGAAGTCGCTCCGCTGCCGAAAACCGTAGGATACACCACAGTGCAGGCAAAAACGGAATGGGGCGGGAATAAACCATGCGGGGGTGCCATCTCCACCTGCTCCACCTGCCTGTTCACCATTGGGTTGCACATGGATAGGTTGAGGACGATGCTCTCTTCTACTTCGTACAACTCGGCCAGCCTCGTCGATCCAGTCATCAGGCAGGCGTCGAACGAATTCTTCCGACCCTTCTTCGGGCCACGGATTCTCTGCGCTGATGTAAATGTACCCGGCATCCGCGTCTTCTTCGGCAGCTCGGTCGTTGAAGTCTCGCGGGGTAAATCGTACGGTGCCACGATCCGGAACCGTAGTACGCCCCGTAGCACGCCAAATCGAGTAGTACTCCTGGCCGCACTCGCGACAGAACACCATTGGGAGCAGAACTTTGCTTCGGTCGTCCGGAACGAATTGCTGACCGTGGAGCGTGATGTGCCGCGTGGACTCCGGCTCGGGGGAGGCGTACACAGTGTCGCCCCGGCTGATGAACTGATGGATGCGAAATGCGAATACCGGCAGGCCGGTATCCGGGTGAGATAGTCTGAATCCGGAAATCAGCGCGTCCTGAATTGCGCTTACGCAACGGCTTTGATCAATGCCCGTCTTCTGAGCCAGTTGAGCTGCCACGCCATTATTTCCCCGAATGCTGGCAGGCGTCTGACGGACAATGCGTCCGCTCGATGGCTCGCATTTTACGCCCAGCGTGGTCTCTATCCAGATGGCAAGAGGGTCATGTGTGAAAGCGGTGAAATCAGTCAAATCAGTCAAATCAGCCGAATTAGCCGGTGCGGGGCTGTTAAGGCGTGCACGTAGCCGGTTGATAAACTCCGGTGTATCGATATCCTCATCGTTCGTGACCCGTCGCAGGCTTTCCCCAATCACATTCTCCGGTGACACCTTCGAACCGAAGAGAAGTGAAGTCGCTTTGCTGACCTCAGCTTGCTGATCCTCCCATGTTCCGCTGCTGGCAAGAGTGGCGGAGGTGCCGACGCATTGCAGGTTCTGCGCTCCGAGCGCTTCGCGGGTCCGGCGTACCAGCATTGCTACATCCGCTCCCTGCCGGCCGCGATAGGTGTGCAGCTCGTCCAGGACCAGGAATTTCAATCCCCGTGCAGCCCTGACAAGATTGGATTCCTGGGGGCGAGTAAGAATGAGTTCGAGCATCACGTAGTTGGTGAGCAAAATGTCTGGCGGGTTGGCAACAATCTTGTTCTTTTCTTCGTCCGACTCCTGGCCTGTATATCTCTTGAACGTGACAGGGCCTTTCTGGTCAGGATAACCGACGTTGATGAATTTCTCCAGCTCGCCAATCTGGCTGTTGGCAAGGGCATTCATTGGATACACGATAATCGCCTGAATGTCTCGACCAGGACCGTTCTGGAGCACGCGATTAACGGCGGGAATGATGTACGCCAGACTCTTGCCGGAACCCGTGCCTGTGGTCAGGACGTAGTCATGGCCTTGCGCTGCTAACTTGACCGCATCTGCCTGATGTCGGTAGAGGCGAAGTGGTCTACCCTGTTCGCCAAGATCATTCTTGATGCGGAATATCTTTCCGCATTCCGGATGGATAATGCCCTTTGAGACCAGCTCGTCGACGGTTTCTCCTGGATCGAATGCCGGGTTTAATTGGACAAGCGGCTCTGGCCACAATGCTCCATCCTGGAGCTCCCGGTTAACGTAGTCCGCGATCCGTCCATCACTGATGTTAATGAAACTGCGTACAAACCGCGAATAGTCCTCGATCAACCGATTACGAAGGTTAAATACATACATTACTGATTGCCCTCCAAACAGATTGCCCTCAAAATGCAGTTACGCAGATCTCGTTTCTTCCAGTCACCAGTCAATCAGCGGTATTGGCCAATGTTAATGGTCAATGGTTAATGGCCAATGGCCATTTTACGGAACCGCTAATGGCGTCACCCCATTTTCTGTGACCGAAATTTTTCTTACAAACTGTGAGGGAATCTTTCTCACAAACGAGTTTGTAGGGCATCGACTTCGGGATCTTCAGGCAGGCGACCAACTCTTCGATGATCAGGACGTCGCTTGGTTTGGTTTCTCTTCCATCAGAAGCATCTCTCCGAGACTGCGGGCAGAAATTAACCCAGTATACCTTATAGTGATTTTTTAGTTTACAGTTAGTGAAAGGTGCTGTCAAGCACTTTTTTCAGAGAGAAACAGAGCAATTTGCCTTCAGTATCACTCTATAAAGGAGTAAAGGGTTAAGTAAAAGCTTTCCCCACCATTATAATACTTGTAATTCTTCCATTTCAGGTATCGTCAGCAGTGAGTCATCAATCGTAAATTACCCCTTGGAAAGTTAACGTATTGAAAAATAATAGCCATGTATAATCATGCATAGAGTTGCTTTCAGGTTTAATGATCGATAAAATATATTCGCTGACTTTTATCCATTTGCAATGAGGGGAGTTCCAACATGGCAAATATTTATATTGGAACCAGTGGGTATTCCTATAAAGACTGGGTTGGTCCTTTTTATCCGGCAAAAACCAAACAACAGGATTTTCTGAAACTTTATGCTAACGAATTCAATACAGTTGAACTTAATTTCACCTATTATCGCCAGCCGGAAGCTAAAACCATAGCCGGGATGGTCGAAGCTACACATGAAGATTTTCTCTTCACGATTAAGGCATATCAGGGGCTGACTCATGAGATATCGAGTGATCCACATAAAGAGGCCATCCAGTTCAGGGAAGGAATATCGCCTCTGATTGAAACCTCAAAGTTAGGGGCTGTCTTGCTGCAGTTTCCGTATCACTTCCACTATACTGACGAGAATAGAAGATACCTGCAAAGACTCTGCTCGGAATTTGAAAATCTACCCCTGACTATCGAGTTTCGCAACAGCGAATGGCTTAAGGAAAGTGTTTACGAAACACTGCAAAAGATTGATATCGCCCTCGCCTCAGTAGATGAACCGGACCTGCCAAAATTGCTCAAGCCAACCGATCGGGTCACCGCCCATTTTTCCTATATCCGTTTTCATGGCCGCAACAGAGAGAACTGGTGGACAGGGGATAATCGCACCCGGTATGATTACCTTTATAATGATCAGGAGCTGCGTGAATGGATACCTCGAATCAAAAGCATAGCGGGTCGCGTCAAGACGCTCTTTATTTTCTTCAACAATCACCAAAAGGGACAGGCCGTGGTAAATACACAAAGGCTGAAAAAATTACTGGAAGAGTAGCTTTGTCTGCGAGAAGACTGCGCGCCACTCAATCTTTTTCACCTCAAGGGTTATGGCCCCGAACTCTTCAACAACCTTGCCGGTTATGCGGAAAGCTGCTCTATCGCTTCCGGGCATATGGCATAATTTGCGATAGACGGAGGGGAAGAGCACTTTTCAAATATGCCTGTCTCGTCTTCAAAGGTTACAAACTGCATGTAATCGCCCTTAATGGTTTGAACAGTCTTTGAGGTCACTCGCCAACCGTGAATCCTGATCACCCGGTTGATATATTTGCCAAGGTCAGCGGGATTAAAATACAACGATCAGGATGCCTTTTTATTTGTCAATGAGAAAGCACTTTTTTTTCTTGTGCTTGGCGTCCCTAAGTCTAAGCTTTCCAATCTGAAAGAGATATTCACCGATAATCTCAGGCAGACCCTGATTCAGGAAAATATCGATAAGCAAATAATCGAGAAAATTTTAATCCAATATGATATTATTGAATCTGGAAAGACTGATAACGGGAATATCGTTAGCTCTATGAGGTATATAGCCTTTATGTATGAGGAGTTGATTCTCTTAAAAGGCGGTATCGAAGGATCTGATATCCAGACGATTATGCGTAACCGTAACCATAACTATTCATAAAAATAGAGGGCTTAAGTATCCCATTGAAGTTGTTAAAGAGATGATAGCATCCTGTCATAACCTTTGATTCTCTATAGTCGAAAAAGAATGTGTGCCCTTTTTCCATTTCAATAATTCTACCGACTAAAAAGGTTTTATCATGCAAGTAGTTACTGCCGCTGTGATTGAAAAAGATAGTAAAATCCTGGTTGCCAAAAGAAGGAAAGGAGATCGCCTGGAAAACAAGTGGGAATTTCCTGGAGGCAAATTAGAACAGGGAGAAACTCCGGAGCAATGCCTGAGAAGAGAGCTGTTTGAAGAGTTTGGCATTGAGACAGCTATTGGAGACTTTATCTGCTCAAGCAGATTTGTGTACAGCCATATCTCAATTGAATTATTGGCTTATCGAGTAGAGCATCTCTCTGGAGAGTTTACCTTACATGAACATGAAGAAATACGATGGGTATGGCCAAGCGAACTTGAATCTTATGAGTTTGCCGATGCGGATGTTCCCATTGCTAAAAAATTGATGCAGGATTACGCAAAGGGTAAAGTAAAGGATCTGCAAGGCGATGGTTACTGAGATGGTTTACATAGCTACCTCTTTTTAATCAATTGGTAAGGCAGTGATGCAATGATATCCTTAATAAATAAGGCATAAAGGACTCAGAGGGAGGAGGGGTCAGCGGATGGATATTGATCGGCTCGATCATCTTGTTTTAACCGTTAAAGATATTGAGACCACGTGTGCTTTCTATACGAAAGTGCTTGGTATGAGAGAGGTAACCTTTGGTAATGGACGAAAGGCACTGGCCTTTGGTAATCAGAAGATCAACTTACATGAGTATGGCAATGAGATCGATCCCAAAGCTGCCTTTTCCATACCAGGCTCTGCTGATTTGTGCTTTATCACCAAAGTTCCCTTATCTGAGGCCATTGAGCATATTCGCTCCTGCGGTGTAAATATTTTAGAGGGGCCGCTAGCAAGAACGGGAGCCACAGGGCCAATAGTATCGATCTACCTTCGTGACCCTGATAAGAACCTCATTGAAATTGCAAATTATACTGATATTTTATCAAAGTTTACCGGTAAGTGAGAAGCAAAAGAAACGGGCATCCAAAGTATCACGTCTGTCTTAAGTATCACGTTTGTTTCATGGATTTTTATTTATGATCGGTAAGATTCAAGAATAGGTGGTTATGCTTCAAAATTCCTTTATCCATATTCCTGGAATTGGAGAAGTTACTGAAAGAAGGCTTTGGGCAAAAGGTCTCATGACCTGGGATGACTTTTTGAATAACCAACAGGGGAGTGGTCTTAACATTCAGAAAAGAGAGGCAATTTCCCGATACCTGTTTCTCTCCAAAGAGGCCCTTTCCTCTCATGATTACTGTTTCTTTGAAGATTGCTTCCCCAATAGAGAAAAATGGCGGTTATTCCATGAGTTTAAAGGCCATGTGGCCTACCTTGACATTGAAACCACAGGTTTATCCCCCTGGGAGGGCTATATTACCGTAATAGGCTTATACGATGGAGAAAAAGAGAAAACCTTCGTTATGGGAGACAATCTTCACGTGTTTGCTGATGAAATAGCAAAATACAAGGTGATAGTAACCTTTAATGGAGCACGATTCGATATACCGTTTATCAAACAATCCCTCAACACCCAACTGGACCAGATCCATATCGATCTGATGTACCCCTTAAAGCGGCTTGGCTATTCAGGAGGCTTAAAAGCAATCGAGCAAACACTTGGTATCTTTCGCCCGACTGATATTGAAAACATAGATGGTTTTGAGGCTGTAAGGCTTTGGTTTGATTACCACAGAAATGATAATAAAAGCGCATTGAAAAAGCTCATAAGGTATAACCTTGAGGATACACGGAATCTTAAAAACTTAATGGAACTGGTTTACGAGAGGCTCAAAGAGCAAACCTTTCCGTTTCTTTCATCCCCTACGGATGAACAGGTATAAAAATATGGGCTTGAGTGATAGAGAATATATGCAGGGAAAACCAAAGTACAGACTTCTTTAAAAGATTTTTAAAAGTTAATAGTTTCAATTAGTTAATTAAGGTAGCAAAATTGGACATTTGGAAAATGTACCATACCAAAACATGACGTTTATCATACATGAATTGGCTCATAAATATAAAATGTTATGGCAAAAGATGATTTAAATGAGCATCTATTCATGAAAAATGTCCAAAAATTGAAGCACTGGTTTATAGAAGTCTGAAGTACAAAGAGGATTCATCAGCAGGAGTATTCCTATGGAAGAGATTGCTTTTTCTGCTCTGGTTACTGTTTCACCCAAGGTATTGGTGAAAATGCTGGAGCGATAATCATTACAATAGCCAGCAGGCTTGAGTGCCCTGGTAAAAGGGGATAGGAATCAATGAAGCCGGTATCATCGACATATTCAAGGATGCCAGCATTCTATTTCTGATCTTTTCTCTTCTGATCTTTCTTTTGCTGCGGCTGACGACCCATTTTTTCCCTTTGTCCCCTTTCTCCTTGTCCCTTTCCATTTTTAGCCGCTATTTATCATAATTAATTTAGCTGCTACTTATCCTGCTGAGCTTTTTCCAGCCCATTAATCCTTAATCCTATGAGCCGGATCATCCTGTTCTTCAGTTCAAACCTTCTCAGGCAATCAAAAGCCGCTTTTTTAATAATGTCTAATGAATCTGTGGGAGAAGACAACGTTTTAGCCCGTGTGTTTATGACAAAATCAGCATACTTGATCTTGACCGTAACGGTCCTTCCCCTATAGCCATCAGTTTTGAGGTCATCGACAACCTGCTTTATGATCTGTACAAGATGTTTGGCGATGAGTTGCCAGTCACTGATATCTTGTTGAAAAGTAGTCTCCCTGCTGGTAGATTTCTGCTCCCACCAGGTAATGAGAGGACTGTCATCGATCCCTCGTGATGCTCGATAGAGATATTCTCCATGAGATTTGCCAAACCGCTCCACCAGTTGATCGAGGGATAAAGCGGCTAAATCCCCTATTGTTTTGGTACCTAACCCCTTGAGGCGCTCTTCGGTTTTTGGTCCGACACCCCATAACCTCCTCACCGGCAATGGCCATATCCGTATCTCTACATCTTCTTGAGCGATAATAGTCAGGCCATCGGGCTTTTTCATATCGGAAGCGATCTTGGCTAAAAGCTTGTTGGGAGCGATCCCTATTGAGCAGGTAAGATCTACCTCATCCTTGATCCTGCACTTTATTTCTCCTGCAATCTCCTCTGATCGCTTATCAATCCGGGATATATCAAGGAATGCTTCATCGATTCCTACATCCTCCATTATGGGAGAGAATTCCTTCAGAATGCTTTTAACCTTTTGAGAGATTCTGGAATATTCCCGGTAATCCACCGGGAGAAAGACAGCCTGGGGGCAGAGTTTATAAGCTGTCCGCAAAGGCATTGCAGAATGGATACCAAACTTTCTTGCTTCATAGGAGGCAGTAGATACTACTCCTCTTTTAGCAGGATCTCCAGCACCTCCTATGACCACAGGTTTCCCGATCAGGCCGGGATTCCTTTTTTGCTCTACCGCAGCAAAAAAAGCATCCATATCCATATGAAGAATTCGCCTCATAAGAACTCATTCCTCATTTTCGTTGCACAAAACCAGTTAATAGGTCATTGTTGGTTAAGCAGCTATTTTACACCAATCCGAATTCTTTTCAATCATCTTCGAGAGGCTGATAAAGATATTATAGAGAGGTTGTAGCTATGCTTACGTAGATCAAATAGATATGTGGACTTCAATTTTAGACTCAAATTTTGTCCGAAATCCAAAACAATTTGCATAAACAATTACCTAATCTTTCCATAACCTTTAGATTCTAC